>Ga0208821_1000896_pt1 | contig 19865 bp, 22 predicted proteins | sample June2015DPH_20_5_FD_184720 | JGI IMG/M metagenome (GOLD analysis project Ga0208821, IMG submission 184720) | Peatland microbial communities from SPRUCE experiment site at the Marcell Experimental Forest, Minnesota, USA - June2015DPH_20_40... | ecosystem: Environmental > Terrestrial > Soil >... | reverse complement strand
TCCACGGCGACGCGCTCTCGGTCTCCATTGCCGCTGCCTCCATCCTGGCCAAAGTGGCCCGCGATGCGCATCTCCGAGCCCTCGATCGCTTGTACCCACAGTATGGCCTGGCAAGGAATAAGGGTTACGGGACGCGAGAACACCTCGAAGCTCTCGCTGTCTACGGTCCTTGTCCCGAGCACCGGAAAACCTATCAGCCTGTGAAGGATTTCCTGCTTCCGCTCTTCCCGTTTTCGGGTGCGCCGTAGCTGTCGTCAGGAAATAACCATTGCATCGGTCGCTGAACAACCCCCTCACCCGTCCCGATAGATCGGGACACCCTCTCCTCCAAGGGGGGAGGGCCGTAGAAATCGGATCAACTCTCCCCTCTCCCCCTTGGGGGAGAGGGGCCGGGGGTGAGGGGGTTTCGATTCGAGAATGGAACGGTTGTTACGCGACGACGCCTTACAGGACAGGTCCGCGCTACCTGGGGCCGCGACCAAAACCTCTGCAAACGAGGACTCTCATGGTATCGTTACTCATTAAAGGCGGTCATATCATATCTCCCGAAGACCAATGGGACGGCGAGCTGGACGTGCTGGTGGAAGATGGTGCGATTCGCCGCATCGCACCCCAAATCAGCGAGGCGGCTGACGAGCTCGTGGAGGCAGCCGGCAAAGTCGTCTCACCGGGCTTCGTCGACATCCATGTTCACTTGCGCGAGCCCGGGGGTGAAATCTCCGAGACGCTGGAGACGGGATTGGCAGCCGCGGTGGCCGGAGGATTTACCGCCGTCTGTCCCATGCCCAACACCAAGCCGGTCATCGACCGCCCGGAGCTTGTGCGCGCCATGATCGACAAAGCGCAGCGAATCGGCTTGGCCCGCGTGCTTCCCATCGCCGCAGTTTCAATGGGAAGCCAGGGGGAATCGCTTACCGATTTTCGTGCCCTGGCGGCGGCCGGTGCGGTGGCCTTTTCCGACGATGGACGACCGGTGAAGACCGCCGGCTTATTGAGGCGCGCTTTGGAAGTGGCGCGTGAGGTCAACGCCCCTTTGATGGACCACTGTGAAGACCCCAGCTTGAGCGCCTCCGGGGTGATCAACGAAGGCCCGGTCTCAAGGCAGCTTAAGGTCAGAGGCATTCCCGGCGCCTCGGAAGACGTTTGCGTGGCCCGCGATCTGATCGTCGCGGAGTCTGTCGGGGCGCGCCTGCACGTGTGTCACGTGTCCACCGCCCGTTCCATCGAGCTGGTACGCCTGGGCAAACGCCGTGGCATCCGCGTGACTTGTGAGGCGACGCCGCACCATTTCACGCTCACCGACCAGGCCGTGCTGGAACAGCGTACAAATGCCAAAGTGAATCCTCCGCTGCGCAGCGCCCAGGATGTTGAAGCCATTGTGGCAGGGCTTAGGGATGGAACGGTTGACGCCATCGCCAGCGACCACGCTCCTCACGCCCCCGAACTCAAAGCCAAGCCTCTGGGCAGCGACGCCCCCTTCGGCCTCATCGGTCTGGAGACGGCGCTGGGTCTGGCGCTTACTCAATTGGTCCACACCGGCAAGATCTCGATGTGGCATCTCGTCTCCTTGATGAGCACCAACCCGGCGCGTATCGTCAACCAGCCCTATGGCCGCCTTAGCGTGGGCGGGCCAGCCGACATCACCATCTTCGACCCCGAGCTCGAGTGGACCTACCACGCCGCCGCAGGCCGCTCCAAAAGCCGCAATTCGCCCTTCGATGGGTGGAAGCTTAAAGGTGCTGTCGTGGCGACTGTCGTCGGTGGGAGAGTGGTTTACCGCCGCACGTAATCATTGTCGATTTTCGATTGCCGATGGCCGATATTCGAAACTCGAAACTGGAAATTCGAAACTCGGAAAAGACGCCTCTGCGACACATTGGAGCCGATTTTCGATTTTCTGTTCCATCAATCGGCAATCGACAAGCTGGAATTGCCGATTCTCGATTGACGGTTGATGACTGCCGATATTCGAAACTCGAAACTGGAAATTCGAAACTCGGAAAAGACGCCGCTGCGACACATTGGAGCCGAATTTCGATTTTCGAATTTCGATTTTCTGCTCCATCAATCGGCAATCGACAAGCTGGAATTGCCGATTCTCGATTGACGGTTGACGATTGCCGATGTTCGAAAGTCGAAACTGCAAATTCGAAACTCGGAAAAGACGCCGCTGCGACACATTGGAGCCGAGTTTCGATTTTCTGCTCCAGCAATCGGCAATCCCTGCGGTTCTGCCTTCTGCTTACTGCCTACTGCCTACTGCCTACTGCCTACTGGCTTGCTGCGGCTGCCAGGTTTGACGGCGGGGATGCCGGACTTGCAGAGAGGACATTCGGCAGGATTGTAGTTTTGAATGGATAAGGTTAACAGCGCTGCCTTGGGCACACCGAGGTCGGCCGCGCCGCCGCTGCGGTCGATCAGCGCCCCGGCGCCGACCACCTTCCCTCCGGCTTCCTCAACACATGTCATCGTTTCACGCGTCGAGAGGCCTGTGGTCATCACGTCTTCCACGACGAGTGTCGGCTCACCGGTAGCCAGGCTGAATCCCCGGCGCAGAGTCATGTTGCCGTCCTGCCGCTCCGTAAAAAGCGCCCGAATGCCAAGCGCTCGGGCGACCTCGTGAGCCACCAGGATTCCGCCCAGCGCAGGCGCAGCCACCACCGTTGCGCCCACATGCCGCAACTTCGCAGCGAGTTCGGAGCACAGTTGTTCGGCGACTTTCGGGTGTTGCAACACCAGCGCGCATTGTATGTAGCGGTCGCTGTGCAAGCCCGAGGAAAGGATAAAGTGGCCCTCGAGGAGAGCCGAGTTCTCGCGAAAGATTTTCAGGATTTCGTTGTCGGTCATGAGTTGTGTCCCTGTCGTCGATTGACGATTGACGATATTCGAAACTCGAAATTCGAAACTCGAAACTCGGAAATGACGCCGCTGCGACCCATTTGAGCCGAGTTTCGATTTTCGAATTTCGATTTTCTGCTCCAACAATCGGCAATCAACAATCGTCAATGCACTGCCCCCTCCATCTCGGCGACAATCGCATCCGCTGCAGCCACCGGATCAGGCGCGCCGGTAATCGGTCGTCCCACAACCAGATAATCCGCTCCCGCTGCGATGGCGCTCGCCGGGGTCGCGATGCGAGCCTGGTCGTTTGTGGCGGCGGAGGCGGGCCGAATCCCTGGTGTGACAATCAGGAAGCCTGGGCCGCACGCCTGTCGAATGGCGGAGATTTCGCGCGGCGAGGCCACCACGCCATCCAGTCCTGCACATTGCGCCAAGCGAGCCAGGCGGAGAACAGCTTCGACCGGCGCTCCTGAAATGCCCAACTCCTCGAGGTCCTGGCTTTCAAGGCTGGTCAGGATCGTCACCGCCAGCACCTTTGGGCGCGCCTCATCCCCGCCCCCAATCCCGGCGGAGCGCGCTCCTTCGAGCGCCGCTTCCATCATTTTCCGCCCACCCGATGCGTGGACGTTTACCATGCTGACCCCAAGTTCCGCAGCTTCGCGGGCCGCCGCCCGCACCGTGTTTGGGATGTCATGGAATTTAAGGTCGAGGAAAACCCTATGGCCCGTGGTTACGAGGTAACGGACCGGCACGGGGCCTTCGGCGGTGAAAAGTTCCGAGCCCACCTTGAACATTCCTGCATGGCCGTGCAGCCTTTCCGCCATTCGAGTTGCAGCGTTGCCGCTGGGCAGATCCAGCGCCACGATTAGTTTGTCTCGCATAGTTATACATACCATTGTAAAAGAAGATGGGGAGAAGATAAACGGGCTATCGGAATAAGGGACGGCCAAAAACCAGAAACCCCGCCAGCTCAAGCGGCTCCAAGAGGTGAAATTGGAACAGCCCCCAGGGCGGGTAGCATCGCATAGTGGGCTGATTTCTCAGTGCATCAGACCCCCATTCACAACTTCGCCGCCTCCGTAAATTCCCTTAAACGCTCGGCAACGCTCTTTATGTGCCGGGCCAGCGGCAGCTTTGATCCCTCTTCGAAAATGGGAATCAGCTTTGCAAGCTCCGGGCCGGAGACTGCACCCGTTATGGCGACGCGAATGGGATGAAACAATTCCCTTCCCTTTTCTCCAGTCTCTTTTTGCACTTCCTTCGTGATCGCACGGAATCGCTCATAACTCAGTTCGCCTTCGGGCAACGCCTTCGTGGCAAACGCCTCGAGCACCGGACCCGCATTCGCCGTCGCCGAGAGCTGGAGTTCTTGGTTTGCTTTCTTAGCATCGTATTCAAAAATGATATGCACCGCACCAGGCAGTTGGCACAACGAGCTGATGTTCTTGAGGACAGCATCCAGCACTCGCTCAAGCCAAGCCAGGACCTCCAGGCTTGGATGCGCATCCAAGTAGCCCACCTCCTCCAGGAATGGGGCCGCAAGCTCGGCCAGGCGTCGCGGCGGGCATTGTTTCATATAGTGCCGATTCAACCAGTAGAGCTTTTCCGTATCGAACACCGCGGGACTCTTGGTGATGTGCTCCAGCGAGAACTGTCCAACTAGTTCCTGCAGGCTCAGAATTTCCGTCTTTCCATCCGCCGGTGACCAGCCGAGCAGTGCAAGGTAATTCCTAAGCGCCTCGGGTAGAATCCCCAGCTCGTGGAAACTCTGGAGCGAGGTGGCGCCGTGCCGCTTGGAAAGCCGCGTTCGGTCAGAACCCAGAATGGTCGAGAGGTGCGCGAATTGCGGCGGCTCCCAGCCTAGTGCGCGGTAGACCGCGAGTTGGCGCGGGGTGTTGGAAATGTGATCGTCGCCGCGAATGACGTGGGTAATCTCCATCAGGTGATCGTCAATCACCACCGCATAGTTGTAAGCTGGATTCCCGTCCGAGCGCACCAGGATGGGATCGCCAATGACCTGAGCTGAAAAACTGGTCGGTCCGTGGACGAGGTCGTTCCAAGAGAACGCGCTTTCCACGATTTTCAGCCGGATCGCGGCAGGCTCGCCCGCCGCAACCTTGCGCGCCGCCTCCTCGCGTGGGCGCTTCCGGCAGCGTCCGGAATAGCGGGGCTGAAGTCCAGCTTTCAAAGCCTCCTGGCGCTCCTGCTCGAGTTGCTCTGCCGTGCAGAAGCAAAAATAGGCGTGGCCCTGGTCAATCAACTGGGTGGCCAACCTGGAATAGGTCTCCTTGCGCTCGGATTGGCGATAAGGCGCAAACGCGCCGCCTTTGTCCGGTCCTTCGTCCCAATCGATTCCAAACCAGCGCAGGTCCTCCAGCAACTGTTGCTCGTACTCTTCTTTGGAGCGTTCGACGTCCGTGTCCTCGATGCGCAAAACGAAAACGCCGCAGTAGTGCCGCGCAAAAAGCCAATTGAAAAGCGCCGTGCGCGCATTCCCCACGTGGACGTAACCCGTGGGGCTGGGTGCAAACCGAACTCGAACCTTGGACATAGTGTGATCTTCACCCACCTGCTAACGATAGCACACCCGAGTCGTTTCCGAGGGGCTTGAGATACTGACTTCGGGCGGTGGAAAAGCGGCAAACCGTCTCCCCCTATCGCTTTTTACATGAAGGATTCTTATCGTTGGCACTCGGAATTATCTGATAATAAACAGCTTAGGTTCAATTTGGTTGCGGCTACGGGCCGCACTGTGGTGAAGGTCTTCGTGCCCGCCGAGAAACTCGACACTTTTGCTCGGAAGTTGCCTTTATCAGACGACTACTGTGGGGATGAGGGACGCCTAATTTCTTGAATTTCCTGAGCGCAGTTCCTGGCAGGTGCGGCAGTACCGAGCCCAGGGGATAGCCTTGAGGCGATGGGGGGGGATTTCCTCGTGGCATCCTTCGCACGCACCATATGTCCCGCGAACGTAACGACCAAGTGCGTTGTCAACTTCTCTCAGTAGCTGACTTCGCAGACTTGCGGTCATCGCTGTCACGTCCTGCTCGGCAGTTCTAACTGCAAATTCAACAACATCCGGAGACTGAACACTTGTGGCCAGCGCTTCGGGCGCGCCTTTCGCCGATGCCAATAATTCGCTCCGCTTCTTCAACAATAAACTTCGATAATGGTTCTTTGGTGACTTTACTGCTGTGCGCATTGGTAACTACTCCTTCTAGCCTCTGCTACAGAAGCCTTTTAACAAACGCCCGCGATAACAGATGATTTAAGTACCCCTAAGGTTGCACAATTTTTGAGATTATTTTATTTATTGTACCCATGGTTTTTCGTTCAGGTTACCGGACATTTGAGAGCCGTGCTACAATCCCTGGGCTTGCATTCCAGCCACTTGGCCACGGGAGGTGTTACGCCTTGGCAAGACGCGAAGAGATAATACAACGGGTTCGGAAGGCTTTGGGCCGTCCCTTGGATGGCTCCTCAGTGATTAGTGAAAGCACCCTACCACCAGCCTCGCCGCTGACCGGGATACTGCCTATCATCCCGCCAGAGGAACTGCTGCCGAAGTTCGAGGCAGAATTGACAAAAGTGGCTGGCATTGCCCACCGCGCAGCTAATCGCCAAGGGTTGGAAGAAATTCTGCAGACCATCCTCTCCCATGCTAATGCCACAAGCGTGGTCCTTTCCCGCAATCCACTTTTGGCGGAGTTAAACCTCGTGTCGCTGCTGCGCGGGTTGGGCCAGGGCATCTCCGTTTGGCAGACCTCTGGGGGCGGAGATTCTCCTGGAGCCGGGGACGCTTCCCTGCGGGCCTTTGCCGAGGCCAGTTTCGCCGCGACGGTGGGGATCACAGGTGTGGAATTTGCGCTGGCGGAAACCGGCAGCTTGGTGGTTACCAGTTCGACGGAAGGCGCCCAACTGGCATCGCTAGCCCCGCCTGTGCATGTCGCTTTGTACCGGCGGAGTCAGTTGGTGGCGTCGCTCGATGAAGTCCTGGAAAGGCTTCCCGTGGCGAGCCACCCAGACCTGGCTCTACCCGGCCGTTCGGTTGTTTTCATCACTGGGACCAGCCGCACTGCCGACATCGAACAGATCCTCATCCGCGGCGTCCACGGCCCGGGCGAAGTCCACGCCATCCTCGTCGAAGAGGCATGCTTATCGTAGGGCGCGAAGCGTGTGAAAACCCCTTTTGAATCAGAACGCTTCGCCCAGTGAAACGCGGTCACGATGGCAAGCTGATAAGTGCGAGGTGTCATTGTAGGTAATTAGCTGCCAACCATCTTCTCGGGATTGGATAATACTCAGCGCGGCATTTTCCATGATGAGCCTCCTTCTATAGTCGGAGGGAGACATTCCCAGCACGTGGCAGATCGCCAGGCGGCAAACGGTCTTGTGGAACACCACCGCCACGTGACCCTTGCGGTGCTTGGCCGCCAGAGAATCCAGGAAGGGCACGACGCGTTGCTGGGCTTCAAGGCCGCTTTCGCCGCCAGGAGGCGCGACCTCGCCAGGGTCGGCCTGCCAAGCGCGAAAAGTCTTGGGGTCGTTCTTGATTATTTCCTCCAGCGTTTTCCCTTCCCACTGGCCGTAGTCAAGCTCGACGAGGCTATCATCCAGGACGGGTTCGAGGCCAATTCGCTCCGAGATGAAGCGGGCCGTGTCGATGGCGCGCTTCAGCGGGCTTGAATAGAGCGCATCAAAGGAGATGGGCTTCAGGCGCTCCGCCAACCTCTTCGCCTGCCGGCGCCCGGCCTCCGATAGCGGGGCGTCGGACCGCCCACAAATCCGCTTCACAGCATTCCATTTCGTCTCCCCGTGACGTACCAAATAGAAAAGTCCCATAATATTAGGCGATCATTCGATCGGTACGAATGTCACGCAGACGGGCGAAGGCACCTCAAGCACTTGGCCGGTTGGGGTCAGGCGGCCGGTGTTCGGGTCGATGCGGAACTGCACGATGCTGTCGGAGTCCTGGTTGGCCGCGAACAGATACGCGCCAGTTGGGTCGACCGCAAAGCTGCGCGGCGTCTTCCCGAGCGTGAGAGCGTACCCATTGGGCGTGAGAGTCCCTTTTCGATTGTTGATCGCGAACACGGCGATAGAGTCGTGCCCGCGGTTGGACCCATACAGGAACTTCCCTGAAGGGTGCACTTGCACTTCGGCGGCCGTGCTCTCGCCCTCGAAGTCCTTCGGAAGCGTTGACACAGTCTGCAGCAAGTGCAAAGCTCCGCTGGCCGGCTCATACGAAAACACGGTGACGGTGGACTGCATTTCGTCGATCACATATCCAAATTTCCCGCTCGTATGAAAGGCAAAGTGCCGCGGCCCTGCGCCGGGGTTGACTTTGGCGAAGGGGGGATTGTTTGGCGCGAGCGTCCCATTCTTCGGATCGAAACGAAAAACGAGCACCTCATCAAGCCCCAAGTCGGCGCAGAGGGCGAAACGGTTGTCAGGTGACAGGTAAATCGAGTGCGCGTGTGGCCCCTCCTGGCGTCGAGGGTCGATGCTGGCGCCGCTCTGCCGCACAAAGGCCGAGGCCTCTCCCAGGCGGCCGTCTTTCAGAATTGGGAACACAGCCAAGCTTCCGCCCCCGTAGTTGGCTACCAGCAGGTATCTCCCAGTCTTATCCACCACCAAATGGGCGGGGATCGCGCCGCCTGACGGCACCTCGTTCAAAAAGGTGAGCTTGCCAGTCCCAGGATCAATGGCGAAGGCGCTGACTCCGCCGCTACTTCGCCCCTCGTACTTCGATATCTCATTCACTGCGTAAAGGAATCGCCGGCTGGGATCTATCGCTAGAAACGAAGGATTCACGCTTTCGGCTGCCAGTCCCAGCGAGGTCGACTGGCCTGTGGCTGGATCGAAGCGGTAAGCATAAATGCCCTTACCCTTCTTCTCAGTGTAAGTGCCGATGTATACAAGATACTTGCTCTTGGTTGCAGCCGTTTCAGTGCCTTGAGCGTATAGGGTCAGTAGGAACGGCGCCGACAGCGCCGCAAGAACTAAGCAGAAGCATTGAATGGTTTTCATACTGCTATGAAACCTCACTCGACCCCCTGAGCGCAAGTGCTATAATTTCAGTGGCTAGTGCCTAGTGGTTAGTGGCTAGTGGTCGGTGGCTAGTGGACAGTGGCATGTACTCGGTCAGCGGTCGGGCCGGTAGTCTTAGTGGCTAGCGCTCGTTACATTAATCTCACCACTTGCCGCTAACGAATACAAACCGGGCTTCTCGACTCCTCGACTCCTCGACTTTGTCTAGCCACTAACCACTAGCCACTAGCAACCAGCAGCCACTGGCGGCGAGAGGACAAATCACCATGACCACCTTGATGGAAGAGATTGCTCAGCAGCCGGCGGTGCTTTCGGGCTTGCGGAAGTTCTATACAAGCCCCGGAGCGATTCCCTCCAAGGCGCTGCGCGCGTTAGTGAAGCACTGGCCGCCCACCGTCGTGTTCACCGGAATGGGGTCGTCCATGTACGCGGCCTACCCGGCCCAGGCCTATCTGACTGCTCATGCTATCCGCGCTCTGATCTGGGAGACTGCCGATCTGGTGGACCATCATATGAAGATCCTCGGGCCAGACACCCTCCTGGTGGTGGTCTCACAATCGGGCGAAACGGGGGAAGTCCTCCGCTTGCTCGGCGCCCTGCCGAGGAAGGATGGCTTGGTAGCAGTCTGCAATATGGAGACGAGCTCGCTGGCCCGGCGAGCCAACCTGTCGCTCCCCATGATGGCCGGCCGCCCGGCGCCGGTGGGCACCAAGACTTACACCTGCGCCGTGGCAGTCCTGATGTACCTTGCGGTGGCGATTGCCCGAAAGCCGCCCTATCCCCTCACCCAGGCGTTGATGCACGCCATCGAGGCCCAGGAGAAAATCATCGACCGCCACGACGAGCTGACCCCGCCCGCCGTGGAGTTCTTTAACAAACCACACTACATCGCCTTGCTGTCCCGCGGAGCAGATCTCGCCTCGGCTCACCAGGGGGCGCTCTTGTTCAAAGAGGTGGCGAAAATGGGCGCGGAACCGATGAGTGCAGATCAGTTCCGCCACGGTCCGATGGAGATCGTCGACCCCGCCCATCGCTATATTATCTTCTCCCGGCAAGGCGAAACCAAGCCGAAGCGCAAGGCCGACAATGGCCTGCTCAGGCTGGCGGGGGATATCCGCAAACACGGCGGGCGCGTCCTGCTCTACGCCGACCTGCCTTTTGCCGACATGACCAACGTGCGCCTCATCCCTGTTGAAGCGGTCCGGATGGGGCTGGGAACCCTGGTTGATTCCGTCCATATCCAGTTGCTGGTGCATGACCTCGCTCTGCGCGCTGGCCTGGAGCCCGGCAGTTTCCGGTTCGCGGAGTAACTTCCGAGCGACGCATGCCGCCGGCTTTCCGCGGTCACCGTTCCGCAACGCGATAGTCTTGTAGTCCGGTCGCCACGGCAACCCCGAAGGGGTTGAAATTGAGTAGCCGTGGGCAAGGGCACGGTTTTTGTGCCCGCCGCCCACGGATGCGCCCCCCGTCCACCCTTCCGACCCCGAAGGGGTCGAACCGTTCGGCCCCTTCAGGGCGGAGAGGATTTTCGATGCACAAAGACCGTGGGTTTCACCCACCGCTATTCATGTAGCTCCCCTTCGGGGAGCCAGATCTTTTCGAGCCGCTCGGGTCGAGCTCGTAGCTCACCTTAGTTCCGGTTACCTCTGGAACGGTTTCGCGCTGACGATCGTTCCGCCCTCTTCGATGGTGTAAGTGGCATTGGCTTTGAGGCTGCGCAGGGTATCGCGCTGGCCGCTGGGCCAGGTGATTTCCACGCTGTCAGCCTGAATGGCTTTTCCCAAACCAAAAGTCAAGGTGAGTTCGCTCTGCGAGCGGGGTCGCGTCAAAGTCCTCGAAGTTCCCCGAAGGGGCCGGCCCGCCGACGGGACTTTGACGCGACCCTGGCTCTGCGAGCAGTAGCTCGAGCCGGAGTGGACGGTCTGCCAGTTGGTGCTGCCGCCCGAGGTGACGCGGACCTGCGCGCCGATGCCGTCGCGGTTCGAGCGCGTGCCGGCGGTCCTGATTCGGAGGGCGTTGGCGCGGCTGCCACCCACGTTGCGGAAAAGGTAAGCAGGCCCGCCGTTGCTCATAATATTGTGGTTTTTGTGTTAGAGCTTGTTGCGCTCGGTGAGGACAGCCGCAGACGCAGGGAGGAGCCAGCCTCCCCGCAACCGGCCAGGGCTTTTGTTTTCCATTCTTTTTAGATCTTGCCCTGATCTTGCCCAAGACCCGACGCAGCCTAGAGGTTAGCGGATGTCACCCGCAGGTTTCAATTGTTCTGCCGTACGGAAAGGGCCTTTTTCCACATTAGCCATCCACTTTCTTTCCATTACCGGCAGGGGGGCGGGCGCCGACCGTTCAGGATTCGATGTCCCGGCAAAAACCAGCCAAACGGATTTGAAATTCTCCGCCCTCCTGAGGCAGTCCAGGGTCGAGAGCCGAAAGTCGAAAAGGGCGATACCGCAAAAATGTCAGGGTTTGGAAATCTGTGACGAACTTGGGCTGCTGCTCGCCACGGCACGCAAATCGTCGTAGAACGCCCGAAAATGCCGGCATGAGCTGTACACGGGTTGGAATTGCATCGCACCAAGGAGGGGTTGACCGTCCGTTGTCTTGTTATAACGCCGTGACTTAAATCTGAGAAAAAGTTCGTTGAGGCGATTGGACGGAGGGTTCTGGAAATCCTTCAACTCGGCATTGGGATCGGGCGCAATCCCCGAGTCTTTCAAGCGTGCGGCGAGTGCGTAACCCTCGGCCAAGACCCAAGCCTCCGTCTGGTGAACACAAACGTGAGGAAAGAATTGGCCCGCACGGGCGTGATTGACCTGCGCGCGCAGCCACGCTTGAACGCGCTCGATCTTCGTTTCAAGGTTATCTTCAGGGGGATGAACTACCCGAGTCATTCTCTGCAGGTCGACCAACGTAAATACGGCGAGGACATCCTTTTGGTCAAGGTGCCGTGTAGCAAACTTACCGACATTTTCCAGTTTGCCACGGAGATTGATCCTCTTCAGACCAACAGACCCAAAATCGTCGGCTTGCCAATGCCTGGCAATGAAGTGGCGTACAGCAAGTTCTTCGGTTTTGCCTTCACAGAGCACAACAATTTCGCTCACGTATTTGCCCAGTGTCTTTATGGACGTCCGCCAAATTCGCCGGCCAGCCACAGATCGGACAGATTGAACTCATTGAGCCACTTTTCCAGCTCTCGCCTTTCCAGTCGCCTCAGATGCGTTTCGCCGTTTTCCTTCTCCGTGACTATCACCTGTTCAGGGTCAAGCTTCGCCACGATTTGGGGGGAATGCGTTGCGACAATCAGTTGAGTGCGCGCGGCTGCCGACTGCATCAACTCAGCGACTATTTCGACCCAATCGGGATGAAGGCCCAGCTCGGGCTCGTCGATGCAGATCAGGGGCGGCGGGTCGGGACTCATCAGAATCGCGACCAGGCAGAGGAATTTCAGCGTGCCATCCGAAAGAAAGTTCGCCGAGACGCCCCCTTTTTCGTAGGGTGGTTCCCACCACCGAAGCATCACTTTTCCGTCGCCACCTTCGGGAAAGAAAGTAATCGTCTTGAAGTCCGGATACGCAGTGCGCAGTATGTCGAGAATCTCGTCCCAAATGTCGGGATGCATCTGCTGGATCGAATTGAGGACTGACGTCAGGTTACCGCCGTCTGCCGAAAGGCGAACAGTGGGTCGTACCAGTCCCGGCAGACGGATTGGCGCTTCAGGTCCGACGTTGAAATCGCGGTAGAGAGTCCATGCCTGGAACTGCCTTAAGAGGAGGTACGCCGTTGGGTACCTGTCAAGGTCTTTGACCTGAAAGATGGCGAGTTCAGACCTCGATTCGACGGCTTTACGCTCTTCGGTTTCCTCCTTTTTATCCGCCCCAACGGAACGGAAAACGCACCCCTCCGAACTCCTCTCTATGAGGACAACCGGCTGGGGTCGTTCCGCAGTAGGCTCCTCAGTCAGTTCCTCAACCCAAACGAAGCCCCTGGGTATTCCAAACTCTAACCCTACTTTGAACAGAACATCCGGCTTATCCTTTCTTAAAAACATGTCGGGAAACCCACCGGCAAGACCTTTCCCCTGAAAGCGAAACTCTGCCAGAATCCTGCCGCCATAATCGAATCCAAATGCGACGCTTGCGAAGCCGCCCCGCGAATCAATCCCCTTCTCCAACTGACCTTGCCCGGCTTCACACATGAGAAACATCAGGTCCAGCAGATTTGACTTGCCACCATTGTTGGGTCCGATTAGAACAGAAAGAGGAGGAAGGTCCAGTTCGACCTTCTTGAAGCTCCGAAATCCTTCAATCCTAATGTGATCGAACAACGCCAGAACCTCTTGGCTGCACGCCACGGGACTTGCAGTAATCATAGCATAGCACTGACTGGGGAGCCGGGGGTATGCCGGCTTGACTACTGGCGGCATTTTCGGGAGATGGGCTCTGCATGTCGCAGTCATTCCCGCGAAAGCGGGAATCCACTCCGAAAACCTTCGGAAATGCGCTGTCAACGGACTGGATTCCCGCTTTCGCGGGAATGACCTGCGATTCGAAAGGGATCCCATTCCAAATGACCCCAGCACCCCGGCTTGAGGTCGTGGCGGGAGTCGCAATACTTCAATCCCTCGCTTGCTTCTTGTGTCGCCCGTGCTGTGTCCTACTGACTGCTTGCCAGCCAAGTACAGCCGTCTACTCTGCGCTTCTTGAGGGGCTTCTGGGCAATCGCCCTGGCCTGCCGGGGGGGGCTACACCGCATCCACCGCATCGAATTTACCTTGACATCCTGGGTACCAATATATAGGATTCACAGATATGAAAGATCTAATTGTCAGCATCGGACCACAAATCAAACGGGGAAGCGCGGAACTGGCAATACTCTCCGTGCTTGCGGAGGGGCCGCTTCACGGCTACCAAATCGCGAAGCGCATCGAGCAGCAGACGCGAGGCTTGCTGCGCTTCAATCTTGCATCGCTGTACCCGCTGCTCTATCGCATGGAGAAGCGTGGTTGGGTAAAGGGGACCTGGGAGGATCCTCCTGGAGGCCGCCGCCGGCGCTACTACCGCTTGGCGCCGGCAGGAAGACGGCGCCTTGTTCCCCTTCGCGAGGAGTGGGCACAGTTTTTTCAAGCTTTGAATCGTCTGGCAGGGGTGACCCATGCCTGACTGGCGAGGGATTGTAAGGGATAGATTAACCCCGCTTAGGGTAGGCGAGAAGCGCCACCAAGACATCGTTGCTGAGCTTGCCGACCACCTGGAGGATTCTTGCGAGGACTTGGTCCGGCAAGGTAAATCGGAGTGCGAGGCTGTTCAGTTCGCGTTGAGCACCGTCGCCGACTGGGATGAGGTTCGCCTGGGGATTCAATGCGCCGAACAAGAGGAGGACATTATGAATTACCGCGTCAAGGTCCTGTGGTTACCTGGAGCTTGCACGAGTGTGCTCTCCATGGTTCTGCTTCGATGGTTCCAGGGGGTATCGCCCGCACCACCTGTTATCTGGGTATGGCACGGCACATTTCTGGTCATTTACTGGCAGTGGTTGTTGTGCCTGCCACTGGTTGGCGCTTTTGGGGCGTACTGGTCCCGGCGCACGGGAGGAAAGCTTGTCGAGCGGGTGTTGGCCGCTTCGCTTCACATTCTGGTGTTGACCTGCATCATGGCACTCGGTTTTTGCATCGGGTTAGTTCTCGATTTTCGTGTCCCTCTCACTCTCCGGCTCGTGGGATTTGCGGTCTACGTGCTGGGTTGGGGCATTACTCCGTGCTTCCTGTTGCTGCTTGGAGCCTTACCATTCCTCAAGCAGGATGGCAGGGAATCTCGCCCGGCCGCAGTCGCGCACTGAACTGCAACGCGGGTCTTGAATGGGCTTAGGGTTCGTCGTGAATTAACCATCCCACTTGCTGCCAACCAACCCCCTCACCCCCCGGCCCCTCTCCCCCAAGGGGGAGAGGGGAGCAGCAAATCAACAATCCGCTCTCCTCGCCCCTTTGGAGGCTGGGGGCCAAGCCAAGCGTTGTTGCAAGCGGTCAAGTGTAACCCTACGGCAGAGAAGGTGTGAGAGAATCGCGTTTTGGGGCCGCGTCGTAGGGGCAATCCTTGTGGTTGCCCTAGGGCGGCCACAAGGGCCGCCCCTACAACACGATTTTTTCACACGTTCTAGAGCCGGCGGGCGACGGCCGCTTGGGCGACGGTGAGCGCCGAGCGGATGGCGCCGAAGGTCTGGGCTTTATCTTCCAGGGCGCTCAGTTTGATAGGCGGGGTATTCTCCTTCTGGATGTGCTGAACGACCTTCTCCACGGTAGAAAGCATGAACTCTGGCGCGCCCTTCACGATCCCTCCTCCCAGGACAATCAAGTCAGGATCGAGAATGGCAACGACATTCGATATACCCACACCCAGCATGGTAAAAATCCTCTCCAAAACTGAGCGGGCGTTGGGATCGCCCTGGCGGAAAGCCTCAAAAACAAAGTAAGCGTCACGTTCCGTGGCGAGGTCGGAAGCTGCGGAACTTGCTGGAGGCTGGAGAGCCTTTCGGCCCTCGGCGGCAATCCCCATCCCGGATACAGAGCTTTCAAAGTGGCCCGTATCGCCGAAGTCCTCGGCCCAGCGGGGCCAATCGATGTTCATACGGTAAACTTCACCCGCCGAACCCGTGCGGCCGCGATAAAGCTTGCCGTTCACAAACACTCCGGCCCCGGTTCCGGTCCCGATGGCGATGAACACGAAATTGTCTACGTCCTGAGCGACCCCACGCCAATGTTCGCCGATGGCCGCCATGTTGGCATCGTTCTCCAGGAAAATGGGCACGCGCAATTTCTCTTCGAGTTCGCGTGCCAGATGGATGTTCTTCCATCCCGGCAGGTTGTAGGCAAAAGCCACTATGCCGCGCTCCGCGTCCACGGGGCTGGGGACGCCAATGGCCACCCCCTGGAGGCGTCCGCCGGCCTTTGCAGCGAGCTGGCGCGCGCCCTCGACGATCTGGGCAATCAACTTCCGGGGGCCATCCTCGGGCCGAATCCTTTTATTCGACTCCTGCAGGATCTCCCCTCTGAAATCCGCCAGGGCGAAGTGGAGATGGCTGGCGCCCAGGTCGATCCCTACTACCTGGCCGAAGCCGGCGTTGATCCCGACCTTCGCGCGTCCCTCGCTGAGGACCAGGAGCCCTTTCGTGACCAGCGGCCGGAGCTTGGCCAGCAGCGACTGCGGTTGAATGCCAAGTTGCCGGGCGAGCCGGCTGACTGAAACCGTCTCATAGCTTGTGATTTCCTGAAAAACTCGCTGCACAGCGCTTTCTGGTTTGACCATTATGAACTCTCCGATGAAGGTCTCTGCTTCCTCCGTGCCTCTCAAGCTGTAACATAGCGCGGCTGGCCGCCGAAGCCAAAACGACATTCTCCGTGTCCTCCGTGCCTCCCAAGCTTTAACACGGAGGACACAGAGGCGCTCAGTGAACTCCGTGTTATATCTTTTCAGGCCACAGAGGACACGGAGAAAAACCTTCGCGGCGCGGGAGGCTGCCCGCCTGAAAGCGGCCTCTATTCTACGATGGTCTCTTCGCAAGGATCAAATCGGAATACGATTCCGCGACGATATCCTTTGCGGTGATGCCAAACAGTTTTTGAAACTGGCGCGCCTGGGACCGTATCTTCTTCACGTCACCCGCGCGTGAAATGGCTTCAACCTCGAGGAACTTGCCCAACCGGCGCACGCGGTCCAGGTGAATCTTTACATTCTTGACGAAGTAAATCTCGCGGCGCTTGTCCACCACGGCCAGTGTCCCGAGGGAGCGCGCAAGGATCGCCCGGAGGGAGTTCCGCCGCGGAAGAAGCATCATTTCAACCGCGGCCTGGCGGGCGCGGCGAACGTTGCTGCGCCGGTAGAAAATCAAGGCGTTCTCGAGGCGGCCTTCCCGAACCTTCAGCCGCCCGGAAGGGACACGGAAATAGGTGTCGGTCTGGTGGTCAGTCCCAATAAAGCGGGCGTTCAATCTCTTGAGCGCTGCCCGCACGCGCGGCTCGTTGTTCAACCGTGCTTTGAACTCGAAGTTGAGAAGTTTCACGTTGGGAGACAGTCAATAGTTTAGAGTCGAAGTTCCAACCCGTGACCTGTTGGCCAGCCGCGGCCATTTAATCCCCGGGCAATTTCGGCAACCGGTGGAGTGCTTGGACGAATCGTTCGCGATTGTATGGCTGGTTGAATTTCAGGACGTCGTAGATTTCCGTCGCCACCACACAAGCAATCAATCGCTTTGCCTCTGGTTCTTCAATTCCGTCGTTCAAAAGACGATCCAAGGTCTGTTTGGTTTCGGGTGGAGTACCGTCACGGAGCTGATTCTTCACAACTTCCATAATGACTTTGTTCACGGCCCTGCTCGATTTCCGATTCATAATTGTAACGACTCCCGGCAACGGCAAGCCCAGCGACATACCTCCGAGGCACTAGGCATGAGAAGATTCTTACCACATTTTTGACCTTGACGTTCAAATTCTTGACAACCCTGGGTAACCTACCAGACGCGCCGGAAGTTTACTGGGACACACGCAGGTAACTGACGACGACCTGCGGCATCTGGGGCCCAGCCTTAGACTCGTGAGGGTAGGACGGGAAGTCTGATAGAAGATGTCGGTTACGGGGCGCGCTCACCATGACGGTGCGGCTGGGCGTTTCCCGCAGTAGAATATGGGAATGGCGATGCAACCGCAGCTCGAGACCCGTTGGGACCTGACACCCCGCGAAGCGATTCGGCTTCAGGAAAGCTTGCGCGAGCGTGTGGAATTGCAGGACCGCTTTGGAGAGATCCGCTTCGTGGCGGGTGCGGACATGGCGTTTGACCCCGAGACCGAGGTCGCTTTTGCCGGCGTCATTGTTTATCGCTTTCCGGGTTTCGAGGAAGTGGATCGCCGGATGGCGCGGCGCCAGCTCCGTTTTCCCTATGTCCCGGGCCTGCTTTCGTTCCGCGAGAGCCCCGTACTGCTCGCGGCTTTTGCCCGGCTGCGGACCGAGCCGGACCTTATTCTGATTGACGGCCACGGGCGCGCGCACCCGCGACGGTTCGGCATCGCCTGCCACATCGGCATCTTGTTGGACAAGCCTACCATCGGCTGCGCCAAGTCACGGCTGGTGGGTGAGCACCAAGAGCCCGGCAAGAAGGCTGGCTCGACCACCCCACTGATGCTGGAAGGTGAGCGCCTTGGGGTGGTGTTGCGGACGAGGGACGACGTTAGACCCATTTACGTCACTACTGGACATCGGGTTTCGCTCGATTCCGCAGTCGGATTGGTGAAGCAGTGCGTGGACGGATTCCGCATTCCCAAGCCCACGCGGGAAGCTGACCACTACGTCCGTGATTTGCGCAGAGCGTATCAATTAAGTCGAGAAGTCGAGAGTCAAAAGTCGAAAAGGTCTTAACTCCTCGACCATCGACTCTCGACTTTTCCACTTATCAGAGCGAGATTCCTCGCTGCGCTCGGAATGACAGGGCTCAGAGAAGGGCAGAATGCTATAATCAGGCGGTGGCAGCGAGTCGGTTTGATGTAGAGGCGGCTTTACGCCGCCATTTGGCGAGGTAAACTCGCCGCTACGAGGGGTGTTTGGGAGCCTGCCATGGAAAATGCTGGAAGCGTTCAATCCAAGAGTGCGGTGGTTCGCGACAAGGCCCAGTTGATGTCGGCCTCGGAGATTGACCGCACGCTGATGCGCCTGGCGCACGAAATCCTGGAGCGCAACAACGGCCTGGAAGGGGTCGTTCTGGTGGGCATTCGCCGCCGCGGAGTCCCGCTGGCCGAGCGTTTGGCTAAAAAGATGACAGAGATCGAAAAGACCGCGCCCCCGGTCGAAATGCTGGACATCACCCTCCACCGCGACGACCTCTTGAAAAGCGATCAGAAGCCCGTGCTCCAGCCGCCCCTGCGGTTTTCCGTGGAGGGCAAGACGGTGATCCTTGTGGACGACGTCCTCTACACGGGCCGAACCACTCGCGCCGCGCTGGATGCCCTTGTGGATCACGGGCGGCCACGACGGGTGGAACTGTGCGTCTTGATCGACCGCGGGCACAGGGAGTTGCCCATCCAGGCGAACTACGTGGGCAGGGTTTTGCAAACCTCGGGCACGGAAGTGATTGAAGTCCGTCTCCGGGAAGTGGACAGCCAGGATCGCGTGATGCTCTGCGAGTGCGTTTAGCGAAAGACGCAATCCACAGATTTCGCAGATTACACAGATGAAGGGCGGGTAGGGAAGAAGAACAGTGGCTTGTCGTTAGTGGCTGGTGGTTAAGTCGCTAGCCCAATCTGTGAAATCTGTGTAATCTGCGGATAAAGCTGTGGCGAGGGAGTGATATGAAATTTCCGGTTGGGCCCCAAGATGTGAAGCTGATTCAAGGGCGCAGCAAAGGGCTGCAGGTGGTCTGCGACTGCGGCTGCGTCAACTTCAACTACCTCGATCCGCAGGACCCAGTGTGGCGCTGCCGCAATTGCCAGCGCGTTCTGAGCTTCGACTTCCCCCGCCTGATGGAGAAGGCTCTGGCTCGCGAAGAGCCAAAGGCCCCCAGTCCACAGATTTCGCAGATTACACAGAACAGTGGTTAGTGGTTAGTGGTTAGTGGCTAGACGTAGCCGGCAACGAGAACCGATCAAAGCGGGTAAGCCGTAAGGCCGCCCACTACCCATCTGTTCTTAGCCACTAACCACTAGCCACTAGCCACTGTTCTTCTAAATCTGAGTAATCTGCGGATAATAAGGAGTCACCGCATGTCCTACCCAAAGCCTTCCCGGCGCTCCTGGGCTGAGCCCTGGAAGATCAAGATGGTCGAGCCCATCCGCATGACAACCCGCCAGGAGCGGGAAAAGTTCATCGTCGACGCCGGCTACAACACCTTCCTGCTTCGCTCGCAGGACGTTTACATCGACCTGCTCACGGACAGCGGCACCAATGCCATGAGTGACATCCAATGGGCGGGTTTGATGCTCGGCGACGAAGCCTACGCGG
>Ga0208821_1000894_pt1 | contig 19955 bp, 17 predicted proteins | sample June2015DPH_20_5_FD_184720 | JGI IMG/M metagenome (GOLD analysis project Ga0208821, IMG submission 184720) | Peatland microbial communities from SPRUCE experiment site at the Marcell Experimental Forest, Minnesota, USA - June2015DPH_20_40... | ecosystem: Environmental > Terrestrial > Soil >... | reverse complement strand
CTGGCGCGCCAGCTTAAGGCCGCCGGCGTGCCCATCATTGGTACTTCGCCGGAGTCTATCGATCTGGCAGAGGACCGCAAGCACTTCGGGAAACTGCTCGCCGATCTGAAGATTCCCCAGCCTCAAAATGGCGCCGCCATGAACGTCCAGGAGGCCGTGGAGATCGCGCGCCAAATCGGATATCCCGTGCTGTTGCGTCCCTCCTACGTGCTGGGTGGACGCGCCATGGTGATTGTGTACGACGAGGCCATGCTGCGCGATTACGTCCGCCGCGCGGAAGAACTGCAGCGCCCTTTCCCCATCCTTGTGGACCACTTCCTGGAAAACGCTACGGAGGTGGATGTGGACGCATTAGCGGACGGGGCTGAGGTGGTCATCGCGGGCGTCATGCAGCACATCGAAGAGGCGGGAATTCACTCCGGAGACAGTTCTTGCGTTCTCCCGGCGGTTGGGATCGGCGAGCCGCAACATGGGGCGCTGTGTGAGTACACGGTAAAGCTGGCCAAGGAATTGAATGTTGTGGGACTGATGAACATCCAGTATGCAATTCAGAATGGGCTTGTTTACGTCCTGGAAGTTAATCCGCGCGCCTCCAGGACTGTCCCTTACGTCAGCAAGGCCACCGGCGTGCCGCTGGCGAAGATTGCCGCGCGGCTCATGGTAGGCAGCAAACTCTCGTGCTTCGGTCTGGCGCGGGAACTGCCAGTACGCCACTCCTTTGTAAAATCTCCGGTCTTCCCCTTCCAGAAGTTTCCCGGAGCTGACACCATACTCGGTCCCGAAATGAAGTCCACCGGGGAGGTCATGGGTGTTGCAGACTCTTTTGGCCTTGCTTTTGCCAAGGCCCAGCTCGCCGCGCGTAACCGCATACCGACTTCCGGGCGCATCTTCATTTCCGTGAACGATCATGACAAGCCCCTGGTCATTCCGATTGCGCGTGAGCTGGCGGAGCTGGGATTTAAGCTGGTCGCCACCCGCGGCACGTCTCAGGCGTTGCGCGCCGGCGGCATTCCGGTGGAGAGAGTTTTCAAGGTAGCGGAAAGACGTCCGAGCGTTGTGGACCTCATTAAGAGCGCGGCGATTGATTTGATCATCAATACGCCCCTGGGCCGTTCCTCCCGCCAGGATGACCGGCTGATCCGCCGCGCCGCAGTTCAACATGGCGTCACGTGCATTACGACTCTGTCCGCTGCCGGGGCGGTGATAGCAGGGATTCGGGAATTGCGCAAAGGGCAGGTGTGGGTTGCAAGCTTGCAGGAACTGCATCGGAATGGATCGGCCGACAACCAGCGTTCCGACGTCGGTGCGCCATTTACGCTGAAAGCTGACGGCTAACGCGGATTTCTGCCCACGCTCCGCCTGGTAGAGTTTGGACATTACGAAGGTGAACGCTCTGGCGGCGAACACGGTGGGCCATCGTAGGGGGCTGTCATTCCGATCCCGCAGTTACGGGAGAGGAATCTCGCTCTGCGCTGAGGTGGACCGGGGCTCAAGGTGACCTAGAGGGTAGGTGGAGAAAGAACAGAGCGAGATTCCTCGCGGAGTTTACCCTGAGCAAACTGCGGAGATTCTTCGCTTCGCTCAGAATGACAGGCGAAGGGCTCGGAATGACACCGAGCTAAAGGCTGGAACATCATGACACGCAAAGAAATTATCCAAAGTCTCAAAGGAATGTTTTCTCCCGTAGTTACTCCGTTCAACCGCCGGGGGGAAATTGACGAAGGGCTGTTTCGCGAGAACCTACAGAAGCTCGTTGGAATCGGGCTCTCGGGGGTCCTCGTGGCGGGCTCGACGGGGGAAGCTCCCTACCTGACAGAAGGCGAGCGATTGCGGCTGGTGGAGGTGGCGCGGGGCCTGGTGCGTGCGCCTGAAATTCTGATTGCAGGCACCGGTCTCGAGAGCACCGATGCTACCGTGCGCCTCAGCCAGGAAGCCGTAGCACGTGGGGCTGACGCCGTATTGGTTCTGACGCCCAACTACTACAAATCCAAGATGGATGCTGACACGCTGGCGGGGCACTATCGGGCGGTCGCACGCAAAGTGGAACGGCCCGTCATCATCTACTCCATCCCGCAGTTCACCGGACTTCACCTTGAACCTTCCACCCTCGGCAAGCTCTCGCAAATCCCCAACGTGGTCGGATTGAAGGAGAGTTCAGGAGACATTCGCTTTGTGCGGGCGATTCTGCGGCGGGTGCGCTCGAGCTTCCGCGTGCTGGTTGGCTCCCCCTTGATTCTCTATCAGGCCTTGCGCGCGGGGGCGGTGGGCGCGGTGCTGGGCCAGGCGAATTTTGCTCCGGAGCTGTGTGTGGGCCTGTATCAAGCATTCCTGGAAGGCAAGATAAAGAGGGCGCTGGAATTTCAGGAAAGACTGCTTCCACTTGCTCAGAAGATTGCGCAGCCTTTTGGCGTTCCCGGTGTGAAGGCGGCGCTGGACCTCAGCGGCTATGCCGGGGGCTTCCCGCGCGCCCCACTTATGCCACTAGGGGCGGCATCGCGAGAATTGGTGGCAGCCGCTCTCCGTGAGGCCCGCAGCGGGCTCCAGTACTGAGGGCAGTAAGCAGTAGGCAGTCGGCAGTAGGCAGTAAGCAGTCGGCAGTAGGCAGAGAAAACGCCGGTACGGGGTGAGCCAACCCGGCAGTCTTGGACCGTTACCGTTGGCAGCGCCTGGAGATTTGGTCCTGGTTTTTTAAGGAGGTAGCAAGAGAGCCGGGCCCGCGGTGGGCCCGACTAATGCTTTTGGAGCCCATGAAGCTGATCTCGTGGCTGAGGTACAAGGGCTACATCGGCCACGCGACTACCCTGAAAGAGCAATGAAGACGTTGCGCTCCGCAGGGTCAAGAGGTTGACATGCCTCTGCTCTTTCATGAGGAGAAAAAAAGGCGGCCTTTTCCCTCTCCCTTGGGGAGAGGGTGGCCCGCGACCGGCGTTTTCACCAGCCGGCGCGGGCCGGGTGAGGGGTTACTCTCGCTGCCCGGCTAAGACTTCGCATCGATGACAAGCACAATTCTTCCCTACCAACGGGTTCCACACTCGAGCGCGCTTTTCGTGGATTATCTTTACCATTTTGACCGGGTCTCAGGCTTCTTCAACGGACCCCCGTACCTACTTTCCAGTTACAAGACTGTTGCTTCCCAACTTCCTAGTTTCGAAAGGAATCGAGGGGAAGTGTGCGCAATCCTCGGGCGACAGAACAAGGCATTTGGTTGCGGCGAGGCCACGTTTGAAAACTTGCAGAGACTCTCGCAGGCCGGCAGCTTCGCCGTGGTCACGGGCCAGCAGGTGGGCTTGTTTAGCGGGCCGGCTTTTACCATCTTCAAGGCCCTAACCACCGTCCGCCTGGCAAACCACCTTACCGAGCTGGGTATACCTGCCGTACCGGTGTTCTGGCTTGCCAGTGAAGATCACGACTTGGCAGAAGTGGCGGAGGTAGCGACTCTCGATGACGAATACAATCTCATCTCCCTGGCTGACCACGGCGATTCGCCCAGCCCGCGGTCGTCGGTTGGAAATGTGCGCTTGACCCAGGAATCCACCGAGGCGCTCGCTCGACTCGAAGCCAGCCTGCCCTCCGGACCAGCTCGTGAATGCCTTTTGCAGGATCTGCGCCAGACCTACGCGCCTGGCGCCACCTGGGTTGATGCCTTCGGGCGATTCATGGCCCGTCTTCTAAGCCCCTGGGGAGTGATTCTTCTAAACCCGCTCGACCCAGCCGTTCACCAATTGAGCGCGGAGGTTTATGCGCAAGCCCTCGAGCAGGCGCCAGAACTTAGGGCGAGAGTGCTGGAACGTTCCCAGTCGTTGCTCAGGAGCGGCTATCATGCCCAGGTAAACGTGACCGAGGATTCGACCTTGCTATTCGTCACCAGGGAAGGGAACCGGCTCCCTATTCACCAGCGCGACGGCGACTACTTCATCGAGGGAACACAAAAGACCTTTATCGAAGAGTTGCGCAGCGAACTAGCCGATGACCCAATTGCCTTTTCACCCAACGTGTTGTTGCGGCCTTTGGTTCAGGACACCCTGCTGCCGACCATTGCTTATGTTGCCGGTCCCTCCGAGCTGGCTTATCTCGCGCAGGCGCAGGTCTTATACCAGACCTTCGGCAGGCCACAACCGGTCTTTTTCCCTCGCGCCGCTTTCACGCTTGTGGACCATCGCATTCAGAGATTGCTGGACAAATACCGGTTGAGCGTCGAGGACGTTTGGCTAGGCGAGGAACACCTCAGTAGGAAAATCGCCGCGGTGGGGCTTGCCGAGGGATGGTCGGAACACTTCGAGCAGGCGCAACAGGACATGGCCAGCCTCCTCGAACGCCTCCGTGACGACATCGAGCGGCTTGACCCCACACTACTCGAGGCGCTGCAACATGCCCAGGAAAAGATCCATTACCAGATGGATCGGCTGCAAGGGAAAGTAAGCCGCGCCGGTCTGGCGCGTTCCGAATTGCTCCACCGTCATGAGCAGGCCCTCAAGCGGTTTCTCATGCCGCAAAAGGATTTACAGGAGCGCCGGGTCAGCGGTGCGTATTTTCTGGGGCGCGCTGGCTACGAATTGCTTCACCGGCTGCTTTCGCAAATCCAGACAGACTCTCCCGGCCACCAGGTGGTGAGCCTGTAGCAGGTTGATGGCAAAGTGTGTAACCCCATCATGAAATTCTTCTAATTCGCATGTCAAGGCCGTCTGCTATAATCAAAAATCAGGTTCCGGGGCTGCCGCTTGGGGGAGACTTGCTATGAATGCACGTTCAATTTCGGATCTGCTAAGCCGCGACAAGGCGATTTTCGAGCTCTCGAATGGCGGAAACATTGTTCTGAAGAATCCCCAGAAGTTTGTGAGCCAAACCTTAGACCAGTTGGTCGGAAACGCGGTTTTTGGAGAAAGTGAAGAGGTGCGCAGTGCGGCGCGCTGGATCATCCGTCGAGCCGGATTGGAACTCGGCGTCGTTCCTTCCTCCCTCCAGGGTCTTCACGAGGCCCGCGGCCGAAAGGAGTGCAAGGGTTTCACTGTTCCCGCCATCAACGTTCGCGGCTTGAGCTACGATGTAGCGCGTGCGGTTTTCCGCGTGGCGCTACACCTGAAAGCCGGCGCCTTCATTTTTGAACTTACACGCACGGAGAGCCATTACACCGACCAGCGCCCAGCGGAATTGGCTGCGGTGGTTGTCGCGGCGGCACTTCGCGAGGGCTTCGAGGGCCCTGTTTTCATCCAGGGAGATCACTACCTGGTTAACCCCCACAGATTCGCCAAAGACCCGGAGTCTGAGTTGCAGACCATCCGTGACTTCTGCCAGGAATCCGTTGCGGCAGGGTATTACAACATTGACATCGATGCGTCAACGCTGGTGAATCTCGCGCAGCACGGCGCCCGTGAACAGCAGAGGGCCAACTTTGAGGCCACCGCAGGCCTGGCAGCCCATATTCGCTCCATCGAGCCGCCGGGAATAACTATTACGCTGGGAGGCGCAATCGGCGAGATCGGGAAACAGAATTCCAATCCCGAGGAGCTGACCTCTTTTGTGGACGGCTTCATGGAAACCCTGACCCGGCGCAGCCGTTACAAGAAGGGACTTGCCAAGATCAGCGTCCAGACCGGAACCAAGGATGGCGGCGTGGTGCTGCCGGATGGCAGCATTGCGCAGGTGGCTATCGACTTTGAAACGCTGCGCGCTCTCTCGGAGCTGGCCCGGGACCGTTACGGAATGGCTGGCGCAGTCCAGCACGGGGCGTCCACGCTCCCTGCCGATGCCTTCCATAAGTTCGTCGAGTGCGAGGCCGCTGAAGTTCACCTGGCGACGGAATTCCAGAACATGATTTATGAGAATGCAGCCTTTCCCATGGATCTGAAGGAGGACATCTACAAGACGCTGCGTAAGCTCTGCGCCGATGAACGCAAGGCTTCAGACACAGACGAGCAGTTCTTGTACAAGACCCGAAAGAAGGCCTTCGGCCCCTTCAAACGCAAGCTCTGGGATTTGCCCACAGATATTCGCGCGCGCATCGGACAGGACCTTGAAAAGAAGTTCACCTTCCTGTTTGAACGGTTAAACGTGCAGCGGACGGCGGAGTTGGTGAAGAAGACCGTCACCCTGGTCCCCGTAATCCCGCCCCTGCCTCCAGCCTTGTCCGAGGCGCTTGCCAAAGCAGGCAACAGCCATTGACGATTGATGATTGGCGATTGTCGATCCTGCGAGCGGAAAATCGAAACTCGAAATTCGAAATTCGAAACTCGAAATTCGAAATTCGGCTCGCCTGGGCCAAGCCGGCATCTTGCGCGAGTTTCGAGTTTCGAGTTTCGATTCCGTCAATCGGCAATCGAAAATCGTCAATTATGCAGTCTCTCGCCATCTACGTTCAAGTTCCCTTTTGCGCCTCGAAGTGCAGCTTCTGCAATTTCAGTTCGCGGGTCGAGTCCCGCAGTATCTTCGACCGTTATGGCGACGCGGTGGAGCAAGAAATCGACCGATTGCCAGCCAGCTTTGGGGTTTATGGGCTGGGTCAGGAGGTTCTCACACTCCCGGTGGACACGGTCTATTTCGGGGGAGGAACGCCGCCGCTGCTGGGTTTGGAGAGACTCAGGAGGATCGTCCGTGCCCTTCACGGGTGCTTTGGAGCCCAAAGCGGGGGCGAATTCACGATTGAAGTCACTCCAGGCTCGGCCGATATCCAGTTCCTGGCTCAGGCCATGAGCATGGGTATGAATCGCCTGAGCATTGGAGCGCAAACCTTCGAGGACCAGGAACTCCGCGCGGTGGGGCGACTGCACTCTGCCGCAGACACACGCCAACTGGTGGGGCGCGCGCGTTCGGTGGGCTTCGAAAACATCAGTGTTGACTTGGTGGCCGGTTTGCCGCACCAGACCCCCGAGTCGTGGCAACGCAACCTGGAAGCTGTGCTCCGGCTCAAGCCGCAGCATATTTCCCTTTACCTGTTCGAAATCGATGAGAAAAGCCGGCTGGGCAGGGAAGTGCGGCAAGGGGGAACACGCTATCATGCCCCGGCAGTTCCAGGCGAGGAGTTTATGGCCGACGCCTACGAGATTGGGCGGGAGGTCTTGGGACAGGAAGGATACATCCAGTACGAGATATCGAACTTTGCGCTGCCAGGGTATGAGTCTCGGCACAACCTGAAATACTGGCAACTCGCCCCCTATGTCGGACTCGGTGCTGGCGCCCATTCTTTTGACGGCATGAACCGGTGGGCCAACGAAGGTGAGGCGCGGCTTTACATTGATCGGCTGGCAGGCATGCGCTCGCCTATTGCGGGCGTCCGCAAGCTTTCCCCGGAAGAGCAATTAGAGGAGTTCTTCTTTCTCGGATTACGGCAAGTGGAAGGCGTTAGCCTCGAGCTGGCACGGAAACGATGGGGAAAGGAACTGGTGAGCCGCTGGCAAGGGAGAATTGAAACCCTCACCCAAGATGGGCTGCTGACGACAACCGGAGATAATATTAGGCTTGCGGAAACGGCATACTTGGTTTCCAATGAGGTTTTCCAGGAGTTTGTGGAAGTGTGACGTCCGTTGTCAGTTGTCCGTTGTCTGTGGTCCGTAGTTCGTTGTTCGTCGTCCGTTGTCCGTTGCCGGTTGGTACCCTTCAGCCGTTCCCTGTCAGCCTTGACTAGGCAAAGCGCCCTTGCTGACAGCCTTTTCCGAGCAACAGGCGCTTAACAAAGGACCACGGACAACTGACAACGGACTACGGACAATCCACCGAATGGAGCGATAAGACACATGAACACAGCCATCGTTGATTTGCGCAGTGACACCGTAACCCGGCCAACGCCCGCCATGCGGCGTGCCATGTACGAGGCGGAAGTTGGGGACGATGTTTACCGTGAAGATCCCACCGTTAACCGCCTCCAGGAACGCGCGGCCGAAATCTTTAGCCGCGAGGCGGGGCTTTTCGTAGCTTCAGGAACCATGGGCAATGAGATTGCCCTTAAAGTCCACACTCGGCCCGGCCAGGAGGTGATTTGCGAAGCACGAGCGCACATCTACAACTTCGAGATGGGAACGGTGGCGGCCTTTGCCGGCTTGGTGCCTCGGACCATCTGGGCAGAGGATGGAATCTTAAGATGGGAAATGATTGCCCCACATGTGCGCGGGCGCGGCGATCATCGCTCGCGAACCGGGCTGGTGGAGCTGGAAAACACCTCCAATATTGCCGGCGGCTCGGTTTACCCTCCCGAGGTGTTTGACGAAATTGCCGACCGCGCTCATGCCGCAGGTTTGCCTGTGCACCTTGATGGCGCGCGCATTTTCAACGCCAGCGTGGCGCTGGGGCGTCCAGTGACAGAGCTGACCAAGAAGGCTGATTCAGTGATGTTCTGCCTCTCCAAGGGACTCGGTGCGCCCGTCGGTTCCATGCTGGTGGGAAGCAAAGAGTTCATCGAGGAAGCACGGATCGTGAGAAAAATGCTGGGCGGTGGAATGCGCCAAGTGGGTATCCTGGCGGCAGCGGGCCTAATCGCCCTGGAAGAAGGCCCGAGGCGCCTCGACGTGGACCACGAGAATGCCAAGTTTCTGGCTCGAGGGCTGGCGGAGATTCCCGGCATCAAGATCGAAACGGAGAAGGTAGTCACCAATATCCTCTTCTTCGACGTTTCCGGCGCCGGCCTGACCGCGCCCGAGGTGTCGCAACGGCTGAAGGCTAAAAACGTCTGGGCAAACCCCTACGACTCCAAACTGATCCGAATGGTAACCCACCTTGACGTGGACCGAGCGGGCTGCGAGCGCGCCCTGAGGGCTCTCCGCGAGGTGGTTGGGAACCCTTAGTCGAAGGCTGCCTGGACATCAGGAGTCAGAAGTCAGGAGTCAGGAGTCAGAAGTCAGAAGCTGGACGTAATTCAGAGTTACCCAACCCAATGTCATTCTGAGGCCCCCGTTCTTTGGGGCCGAAGAATCCCTGCAGTTTCTCTAAATGGCCAAGCGGCATTCTGACTCCTGACTTCTGACTCCTTCTTATTTCTTCTTAGCTCTTTCCTGGGCAAGCCTGGAGAGGATATCGAAGTAGTGCGTGCGGTAAGTAGGATCTGCGGGATCGAGTTGGTTTGCCATGCGGTATTGCTTCACCGCCGCGTCCAAGTCGCCCATTTTTTCCAGTGCGTAGCCAAGACCGTTGTAAGCGTCTGCATCCGTCGGGTCATGCCGGATGGCTTCCAGCATCTCGACTCGTGCCCGCTTCCAGTCCTTGCCCAGCAGGAACGTGATTCCCAGCTCACGGTGCAGGTCGGAATTCTCCGCGTCGAGTTTGAGCGCCGCCCGCAGATGTTCAACCGCCTCATCCAGCCTGCCTCGGGCCCGCAGTTGCACTGCTTGCTGAACCAACTGGCGTAACTGAATCTTGACTTCGGCGAGGCTGAGCGCCGGATTGGCGTTAGGGTTGGAAGCCTCTTCTGCCTTCTTCCCATCGAGCGCGACATTCTCCCCGGAACGAGGCGAAATGAAGAAGGCTTTCTCTTCTTCACTGGGGCAGCGGAGGTGGAGGTAGTGGTCTCCGGGCTCAACTTCCTGCAAAACGAGGACCCCGATGTCATTCGTCTTGCCCAGCCGCTGATCGTCGAGGTCTACCGAACAACCCGGCCCGCGCGCACGCACCGTCACTCGCGCTGACGCCTGCTCGTGAGCCTTCTCACTCGGCAAGAGAGCGTGAAGACTGGCAGGAATCAGCAAGACGGCACAGCAAAGGAAAAACTTACACATTATTGTCGAAACCGATCTCCAGCTTCTGCGGTGCTGTGGCGGCCTTTACGTGGTTGGTCAGCAAACCCCGAAAAGCCCTATGTCGCCGCCCCGCGAGCTCAATGCATCTTAGCACGGCACGCTGTTTTTGACGCTCCGAGCGTTGCCAGCCGTGTTTCTGGCGGCGGCCGCTCGAATTTTTTTGGCGTTGCCCCGGAGCCGGTTCTCCCGTATTCTTGAAGGTGATGGAACTACACTTCACCCCCGAGCAGGAAGCGCAACTTGCGCAGATTGCCAAAAACGCAGGCACCGACGCCGAGCGGTTAGCGAAGGATGCCGCGTTGCGTCTGCTTGAGGGAGATGCTGGCTTCCGTCCCGTATCTCCCGGCAGTGTGCTCGCCGAGATGCGTGCGTTACGCGCCCGCGTCAAACCTGATCCTGAAGGCTGGACGACGCGCGATTATGTCAACTGTGGCCGCCGATAAATGCCTCTGGTCGTTGATGCTTCCGTCGCCCTTGCATGGGCTTTGCCCGATGAAAGCAGCCCCTATGCCGACACCGACCTAGTGGCCGCGATGCAGGCATCGCCACACAGAGAAATGGATTTAACCTAAGGAAGAGAGTCATGAACCTGACCGTACAAATTCCTGATGATCTCGCCAGCCGGCTGAGCGCCGCGGGTGTCGACCTATCGCGGCGCGCGCTAGAGGCATTCGTGTTGGAGGAATACAAGAGTGGTCATGTCACGCAGGCCGAGCTGCGGCGCCTCCTGGGTTTTGGAACCCGCTATCAGCTCGATGGGTTTCTGAAAGCCCATGATGTGTGGATCGATTACACTTTGGAAGACGCCAAACGCGAACGTGAAGACCTCGAACGCTTGGGGTTTTGACAGGTGCGACTCGTCATCTTCCTTCGCACGGCTCAAACGCACAAATTTCCGCTACCGCCAGGAGATCATGGATGAGCTACTCGCTCAACAGGCTGGCGAATGAACCCGTGGCAAGGCTCTGGAACCGGGCAGGGGGCCATTGTCGAGTTTCAACGATTTTGCTTTGGACAAGGCAACGGTAGTAAGAACCGACCTTTGTGCGGTGATGCACGGACGCCGCAACCGGTCGGCATCAAGGTCATGTTGCATGCCGCCCGTGTTTCAAAAAGGGTCCTTTCGGACACGTTGCACAAAGGTTAAGTTTTGAGAAAACAAAAAAAGCCCGTCCGAAATTAACCATGCAGCCGATAGTAGGCACAGTGAGGCCGTAAGTAGCAGTTCGGGCAGTCCGGACTTGTCGGCTTGCAATAATACTTTCCAACGTTCCACAGGGGCCAATCTAGTTGCCACGGGTCTGCCGGGTTAAGCTGTCGGGTCAGCTCAGTGACTTTGGCCGCGTTGGCACCGCTGATCTCCTCGTTATAAACGGCGCGACCGAGTACCCGGCGGAGATGACCGTCCGCCTTCACGTCGCCAGAGTCGCCCTTGATTTGGCCGCAGTCGCGCAACGCGCCGACGACCATCCGGGATATTTGATCCCCCGCGCCTAGAGCCCAGAGATGAATAAGTGCTTCAAACGGGGTCTTGCCCAACCAGATGTTCCGCGCGTCGCCGTCGTACCGAGCGCACATGTCATTGGCGATGCCCCACAGACGCGTGTAGCCTTTACGGAACCGATGCGGCTTGCCATAGTACTCATACTTCGAATCCCACTTGTCCTTTGAGGAGGAGCTTATTGTCTTCCAGAGCTTCTCTGCATCCGGGTCGCGACTTTCTTCACCGAGCTGTTTAACTAGATTTTCGCCTTTTTCCCACGCTACGTCGGCGTCCTGCTGCCAGTCGAGGAGACAACAAATCAGGAATGTGTTGGCGATCCCTTTCGAGCATTCCCTTCCCTCAAGACGCGCAATTGCGCCCCAGTCCGCTTTACCGGCGCGGTGCTCCAAAAGAAGGGCGGCTATCTGTTGAAGACGGTCGTCTCGATTACTTTCGTTGTTTGTAGATGGTTGCATACGTCGTTGCTTTCCTTTCAGCGGCCACTTGGAGTTTTGAACCGCTGGAAAGTGGCGAGAAGAGCAGTGACGGCTGGCATGCCTAAACGTTAGGATATCATGTCGAGAACCATCCACCCTGTTTTTTAGAAAGCGCTTTAGAATGCGAGCCGTTCCATAAAGGGTAAGTTTTGCAACGTTGCCGCGAGGCCCGTAAATCAAGGGTCTTGAGTGTTGCAAATGTCTGTTGCAAAATGGAGGCATGAAATAAGGTTATGCCTGCGTCTCGACAGACGACCAGACCCCTGCCCTGTAGCTCGCGGCCTTGAAGGTCGTGCAGATAGACCGCGTAATCCGCCTGAGTAGATGCCAACGCGTCCGTCAGAGAATCAGGCACCCGCCCGTACTTTTTCAGCGCGTTTTTTGTGATTGCTTTTAAGTTCTCGAGTTTTTGCAAGGCTATCGAAGCCGCCGCTAACTTGCTTCTCATGCTTCATTATACCATTCCGTCTTCTCTTCTCCGGCCCGCGCATTCGACCTCATGTGCTGCCAATTTCTTGACGCTGCATAGCATGTGGTGTAGGGGCGGCCCTCGTGGCCGCCCTGGGCACCCACGAGGGGTGCCCCTACAAACAGGACAGAGCCAATTTCTTGACGCTGCATGGCTTGTGGTATAGCCTTGATGCTGGGGAGATGGTACGCGACCAGGGGACCGGTGATATCCAGCGCATGGTAACAGCCCGCGAGACGCTTGGCCGAAACCAGGGCGGGCCCTGCCACCACATGGCGGATTCAATCCAGACTTGGGCGGCGAAAGTGCTCGCCGGAGACCGGCGGGCCATCGCTCGCGCTATCTCTGCGGTGGAGGCCGGCGATACGCTGGGCACGGAACTCTTGAAGAGGCTGTTTCCTGCCTCCGGGAAGGCGGAAGTCATCGGGGTTACGGGGTCTCCCGGGGCCGGGAAAAGCACCCTGGTGGAAAAGCTTGCGGGCGAGTATCGCCGTGCTGGTGCGCGCGTGGGAATCATCGCGGTGGACCCCACCAGCCCGTTTTCGGGCGGCGCCCTCCTCGGCGACCGCATCCGCATGCAGAGCCTTTGGAGCGACAAAGAGATTTACATCCGCAGCATGGCTACACGCGGACAGTTAGGAGGCCTGGCGCCAACCACCCACGACGTGGTCACTATCCTCGACGCAGCGGGCTGCGACGTGGTGCTGATTGAAACCGTAGGAGTAGGACAAGACGAAGTGGAAGTCGCTCGCCTGGCAGACGCCACAGCCCTGCTCTTGGTCCCGGGTATGGGTGACGAGGTGCAAACCTTCAAGGCCGGCGTTATGGAAATTGCCGATCTCTACGTCATCAACAAGGCGGACCGTCCCGGCGCTGACCGCCTCGAGCAGGAAGTCCAGGCTATGCTTTCCATGGCTTCCCGTGCGGACGGTTGGCGTCCCCTCATCGTCAAGGCGATCGCCACCACGGGTTCGGGCGTGGGAGAAGTAAGGCAGGCACTTGAGCAATTCCGCTCCTTCCAAGAGCGGAGTGCTTTGAAGGAAAAGCGCCGAAGGAGTTACTTGCGTAGCCGTTTCCTCGAGCTGCTGCGTCGGAATCTCTTTGAGAAAGTTATCAGGGAACGTTTGCGCGACGGTTCCCTCGAGCAGTTCGTTGACGACCTGCTCCAGCATCGCGTGGATCCATATTCGCTGGTCGAGAGAATCGTCTCCGAGTCAGTGGCTAGTGGTTAGTGGCTAGTGGTTAGTGGCTAGGGACTGGGTGCTAGGGGTTGGGGGCTGGGGACTGGGTGCTGGGGGAGCTTCTGAATTATGAATTCTGAATTGTGAGTTGCCCATTGCCTATCGCTTACTGTCTCTTGCTTACTATTTCTCCCCAGCTCCCAGTAGTGTTTCTTAAAAGGCTAACGACTGGCAACTGACGACCGCCAACTGACGACTGGCAACTGACGACTGAAAACTGATGACTGAGAACTGCACTTATGAGAATTCACCACCTTGGCATCGCAGTCGGCTCGCTAGCGGCCGCGCGCCCGGTTTTCGAAAAACTGCTGGGGAAGCCACCCGACTCGGAAGAAGTTGTCGAAGAGCAGAAGGTACGCGTGGCGATGTTTCAGGTAGGCGAAAGCCGCCTGGAGTTGCTCGAGGCTACCTCGGAGGATTCGCCTCTTGCGCGCTCCATCTCCAAGCGCGGGCAGGGCCTCCACCATGTAGCAGTTGCGGTTGAGGACCTTACTGGGACGCTCCGGAAGCTGGAAAACGCCGGGGTCCGCTTGATCGACCGTGAGCCTCGTCGCGGGGCAGGGAACAAGCAAGTGGCTTTTCTACACCCCGCAAGCACCGCTGGGGTGCTCATCGAACTGGTCGAAGAGAAATGAAGTTAGGGGATTTCGAACTGCACGCGATCAGCGACGGAACTTTTGCCCTCGATGGAGGACAGATGTTCGGCGTCGTGCCGAAACCCCTGTGGGAGCGCAAGGCCCCAGCGGACGAACGCAACCGAATCCGGCTTTCCTTGACCTGCCTGCTGATTCGTACCGGGAGACAGAACATTCTCGTGGAAACAGGCATTGGGGACAAGTTCGACGCGAAGTTCAAGGACATCTATGATGTCCAACATCCCACGACGCTCCTCGCGGGACTCGATGAACTGGGGCTCAAGCCGGAGGACATCCACATCGTCATCAACACGCACCTTCATTTCGACCACAGCGGTTGGAACACGCGGCGTCTGGACGGGAAAACTGTCCCCACTTTTCCGCGCGCTCGTTATTTCATTCAGCGCGAAGAGTGGGAGCACGCGCTGAATCCCACGGAACGAGACAAAGCCAGCTACATTGAGGAGTTTTTCATGCCCGCCGAACCGCAAACCGAGTTTCTCGATGGCGAAGCGGAAATAGCCCCAGGCATTCGGGTTGAGGTCGTACCGGGTCACACGCGCAACTTGCAGTGCGCGCGCATTGAATCCAGGAACGAGTGTGCATACTTCATTTCCGATACCGTTCCCACCGCCGCGCATCTGGCTTATCCATGGATCATGAGTTTCGATCTGTATCCGATGGAGACTCTCGCCAGCAAGAAGCGCCTGCTGCCCGAGTTGGCTCAAAAGGAAGCTATCGTGGTTTTTCCTCATGACCCGAATGTGCCCTGGTTGCGTTTAGTGGAAATCGACGGCAAGATTGCAGCACGGCCAGTGGAGTAGGGGCACCCCTTGTGGGTGCCCGGTGTCCTGTCACTTTTAACTGTTGACGACCGGATCTCGTCGGACCCCCTCACCCCCGGCCCCTCTCCCCCTTGGGGGAGAGGGTGGCCCGCGTCCGGCGTTTTCACCAGCCGGCGCGGGACGGGTGAGGGGGTCGTAGCATTCTAAAAAGTTAAGTCTGGCAAGACACAGCACCCGGAGATCACGAATTCACAGAAAAAGGGGAGGACCTTTGCCACAAGCAGAAATTGGAATCATCGGAGGAAGCGGCCTTTATAACCTGCCGGGTATCGAGCGAGTCCGGGAAGTCCGCATCGCTACGCCCTTTGGCAAACCATCAGACGCCTACATTCTTGGCAACTTGGAAGGACGCAAGGTGGCTTTTCTATCTCGGCACGGGCGTGGCCACATCCTTTTGCCGTCAGAGCTGAACTCTCGCGCCAACATCTACGGGTTCAAAAAACTGGGCGTGGAGCGAATCATCTCAGTCAGCGCCGTGGGGTCTCTTCAGGAGGATTACCGTCCCATGGACATGGCCTTGCCTGCACAGTTCTTCGATCGCACCCGTCAGCGCGCTTCCACATTCTTTGGCGACGGGCTCGTTGCTCACATCAGTTTTGACACGCCCGTTTGTCCTACTGTCGTGGACGTGCTGGCCGGGGCGTGCAAAGATGTAGGCGTCCGCTGTCATACGGGGGGCACTTACGTATGCATGGAGGGGCCGGCGTTTTCCACCCAAGCCGAGTCAAACGTTTACCGTGCGTGGGGAATGGACCTTATCGGGATGACCAGCCTGCCTGAGGCCAAGCTCGCGCGGGAGGCCGAGATCTGTTACGCCACACTCGCCATGGTCACCGACTACGATTGCTGGCATCCCGAGCACGACGCCGTGACCGTGAACATGATATTGGAGTACCTTGCGCACAATGTCGAGAACTGTCAGAAGATTCTCCTCAAAGCAATTCGCTCCATGCCTCAACAACGGAACTGCAAGTGTCCTTCGGCGCTAGCCCACGCCATCCTGACGGACCACCGGAGAATCTCACCGCGAGCTAAGAAGAAGCTTTCGTTGCTGGTCGGAAAGTATCTGGACTAGGGGCTGGGGGCTGGGGGCTGGGGAAAAACAGGAGGCAGTGGGCAGTAAGCAGCAAGCGGTCGGCACAAGGGAGAGGGCAATCTAAAATCTAAAATCAAAAATCAAAAATTGCCCCAGCCCCCAGCCGGTCTTCTGTCAGGCAGCGGGCAGGGAGCTAGGAGGGCAAGGAGAGGGCAATGAAAACTCCAGAATCTAAAATCCAAAATCCAAAATCCAAAATTCCCCCAGCCCCCAGCCCCCAGTCCCTAGCCCCCTTGTTGGTAGTTGCCGCGGTAGCTTTTGATTCCATCAGAACCCCGCACGGGAAGGCCGAAAACATATTGGGGGGGGCGGCGACCTATTTCTCAGTTGCCGCGAGTCGGTTTGCCCCAGTCCGGGTCGTGGCCGTGGTCGGCGAGGACTTCGGAGAAGAGCACCTCCGCGTATTTCAAGACCACGGCGTTGACACTGCCGGCCTGGTGCGGGCTCCCGGAAAGACGTTTCGCTGGTCGGGTGAATACGTCGGCGATATGAATGAGGCGCGAACGCTCGAAACGCACCTCAACGTTTTCGAGGAATTCTCGCCCACGATACCCGCCTCGTATCTCGACAGCGAGTTCGTGTTCCTGGGCAATATCGATCCGGTGTTGCAGCTCCATGTCCGCCGGCAACTTCCTAAGGCTCGCCTGGCGGGCCTGGATTCCATGAATTATTGGATTAAGGGCAAGCCGGAGGAGTTGAAGAAAGCTCTGGCTGAAGTCGATGTCCTGCTGCTCAACGAGACGGAAGCACGAATGCTTTCCGGCATTTCCAACCTCAAAAAGGCTGCCGAAGTTATCCAGAAGATGGGCCCGCGCACCCTGGTCATTAAGCGTGGAGAGCACGGTGTCATGCTTTTCTCCGACGGCGAAATCTTCGCCGCGCCGGCATTCCCACTCGATGAAGTCCACGATCCCACCGGCGCCGGAGACAGCTTTGCGGGCGGCTTCATGGGGCATCTGGCCAAAGCTGGTGACTTTTCGCATGTCCAGCTTCGCCGCGCGGTGATCTACGGTTCGGTGATGGCCAGCTACGCCGTCGAAGAGTTCGGACTCGCGAGGCTACTCCGGCTCACCCCCAAGGAGATTGAAGCCCGCTACCGCGAGTTCAAGAACCTGACCCATTTTGATGTTTGACCGATCGCTCAGCATGACAGCAGCCGGTCGAGGCGTCGAGAATCCGGCGGGGCCGATTTTCAGGAGAGCCCCAGAATCCAGCGCATACCCGCCTCCCTTGTCCTTCCGGTCCGACGGCGTGGTGGCCGCTTGCATCGCTGCGGTCACCGTGGGGGCCCTTTATTTCTTCTACTCCCGAGGGCTGACGAACGTTTATGGCGACGCCATCGCTCACATGGAGGGCGCGCGGCGCATCTTCGATTCGCTGACCCCCGGCTATGATGAGATTGGTAGCGTTTGGTTGCCCCTGTTTCACCTCTTGGCCGCCCCATTGGCCTCGAGTGACTTCCTGTGGAAGACGGGGCTGGCCGGAAGCATCGTTTCATCGGCAGCTTTTGCGGGCACTGCCTGGCTCCTGTATCGACTTGGGACGGAAATCAATGGGGGGCGGCCGGCAGGCATCCTTGCGCTCGCCGGGATTCTGCTCAGCCCCAACCTTCTCTATCTCGCCGGCACTCCACTGACGGAACCCTTGGCCATCTTTTGCGCGGTTCTGATGGTCTACGAACTTTTCCGCTACAGGGAAACCGGCAGGCTTCGGGCCCTGTTGGGCGCGGCGGGGGCAGGGTTTCTGGGGACGCTCACCCGTTACGAGGAGTGGTACGTCCTGCCCTTCGCGGCTTTGTTTGTGCTGCTGGCGCGGCGTCAGTCCTGGGAATCCCGCATCCGGCACGCCTTGGTTTTCTCGATCATTTCCGGGGCTGGTCCTATGCTCTGGCTGCTTCACAACGCTTGGCGCTTCGGGAATCCGCTGGAGTTTTACAACGGGCCATTTTCGGCCCAGGCTATATATGCCCATCAAGTCGCTACCACGGCGTTTCCCTATCCGACCGACGGCAAGCTTCTCCTCTCCGCACGCTATTATATTGAGGACCTCAGACTAGTCATCGGAGTGTGGCCACTCGAGCTGGCAATCCTTGGGTTGGTTGCATGGGCAGCGAACCGGCGAGTTTGGGGGAGGGGAGCGGTGGCATTTCTGTTCTTGGTTCCCTTGCCGTTCTATATCCACGCCCTTGCTTACGCCGCCATTCCGCTCTACATGCCAACTCTGTTCCCTTTCACCTATTACAATTTGCGGTATGGAGTGGAAATGGTTCCGGCCCTGGCGCTTTTCCCGGCCTTCCTTCTCCCTGGAGGTATGCCACGGCGTCGGCGTTACGGATTGCTGGCGTTTTTTGTGGTCCTGCTTGCCTGGCAAAGTTACTCACTTTTTGCCGGAGGAGCCAAGGAACTGGCGGTTGTCAAGGAAGGCATCCTGAATGCTCCTTGCCGATCACAGCGCCAGCAAGCTATCATCCGCTTCCTCCGTGACTACTATGATGGACAGCGGATACTGATGGCGGCGGGCAAGTGGGCGTGCGTAATGCCGGAAGTCGGGATTCCTTACCGTAATACCATTACCGAGACGAACCGCAGGTATTGGCGTGGGCTCCGGCCGGATGCCGGGAAATGGGTGGAGTGGATTATTCGCGGCGAGGGTGACGCGGTGGATGAGCTGATGCGTGCCTACCCGCAGGCGTTTGCGAGATTCGAGCTTCTTGAAAGGGACTCGTTTCCCAATGAAGGCAGCGTGGCAATCTATCGGAAGGGAAGTGACAAGTCCGAATAGGGAATTATAAATTGTAAATTATAAATTGTGGGTTATGAACTAACGAAATAGCATGTGGGCGTTGTGGCTACGCACCCCAAGCGGACCGGAGTCCGGAACCACAATTTACTATTTACAATTTATAATTAAGGTGTTTGTTCAGCGCGACCATTTCGGTTAAACATCGAAAGCCAACGACAAAGAATATGGACGTCCCTTTCGCGAAGTTTCACGGCCTCGGAAACGATTTCATTGTCGTGGGAGCGGAAGGCCTTCCGCACTCCTTGTCCAAGTTCGTGGCAGCGATTTTGGATCGCCATACGGGCATCGGAGCGGACGGACTCTTGGTGGTGATGCCGCCCCACAACGAGAAGCACGCTGCGCGCGTCCGGTTTTTCAACGCGGATGGCAGCGAAGCAGAGATGTCCGGCAACGGCATCCGCTGTGCCGGCGCCTTCCTGGCGGAACTCTCCCCGGTCAGACAAACATTTCTTATTGAGACAGCAGCAGGTCTGAAGTCCCTCCAGAAGGTAAAAGAAGGGAAGGGTAAGTGGCTGTTTCGCGTTGGCATGGGCGCTCCGGTCCTGGAGCCTGCCAAGATCCCATTCAAGGCCGGAGACTTCCCTCCGCCCATCAAAGGCTTCGCCCTGCGCACCCAGCGCGGCGTGGTGCAAGCTACGGTGACATCGCTCGGCAATCCACATTGCTCCATTTTTGTGGCGGATTTCTCAAGCCTTGACTGGGAAAGCCTGGGACGCGAGCTCGAGACGAATCCGCTTTTCCCGAACCGCACCAACGTGGAGTTCGTGAACGTGATGTCGAGAAAAGAGATCGCCGTGCGGTTCTGGGAGCGCGGCGTGGGGCACACCCTGTCGTCTGGCACAGGCTCCTGCGCCGCCACCGTGGCAAGCATCCTCGACGGTCGGACTGAAAGGCAAGTTCGCGTTCAAACACAAGCCGGCTCGCTTCTGGTGGCTTGGCCGGAGAATGGAGAAATCATCCTGACGGGGCCAGTTGAAAGAATCGCCCAGGGCACCTACAATGGCCGTTGAACCTGAATTCGTAACCGGGGGCTGCCCTTTGTTTCGCGGGCCGGGACGCCGCCTAGCCTGTCATCCTGATCCCGCAGTCGCGCGATCAGGATGACAGACCCGGTCTTTGACTCTCGACCGGACACTCGAGTGCCGAAACCGGTGCTTTTTGGAGATAA
>Ga0208821_1000885_pt1 | contig 20144 bp, 17 predicted proteins | sample June2015DPH_20_5_FD_184720 | JGI IMG/M metagenome (GOLD analysis project Ga0208821, IMG submission 184720) | Peatland microbial communities from SPRUCE experiment site at the Marcell Experimental Forest, Minnesota, USA - June2015DPH_20_40... | ecosystem: Environmental > Terrestrial > Soil >... | reverse complement strand
CGAGCCGGCACACGACCGTCTTTATGCCATATTGCTTACGATAGGCCCGCATGTGAAGCTCTGATGAGTACTTGTTGACATCGTAAGGGGTTTTGCAGTTGATCGGATGTTGCTCATCCATGGGCAGATACTCAGGGTCACCATAGATTCCAGAGTTCGAGGTGAACACCATTTTCGCATCAGTTTTGCGGGCGAGCTCCAGCATGTTAAGGGTCGCGCGCACATTAACGTCAACGTCGCGGGCTGGCTTGTTAAAGCTGAAGGACCGTGGATGGCAAGCAAAATGGAAGATTCCTTCGATCCCCTTCTGCTTAGCGACTGATGATTCTCTGGAGACGTCAACACGCAGTAACTTGATCTGTTTTCTGACGGCTTTAAGGTTAGAGAGTGAACCGTTACTCAAGTCATCTAGAACGACAATGTTATGATCGCCAGAGTAGAGGTCTACAAAGTGCGAACCGACGAATCCGGCTCCCCCAGTCACGACCAGCTTCAACCATTCTCAACCTGGTGCCACGTTACGGCGGGGTTCAATATAATTGGTTCGCGGGTGAGCTACAGAACGAGCATCGACTGTTCCCATCCTCATAAGGACAGCAGTGCCTCGCAGGATGTGTAAAGGACTAGATGTTGATGGTAACTTTTGGTTTGACATTAGTCGAGCTGTCCATCCCTGATCCCTGATACTGCATCGTAGAGGCGAGAATGCTTCCGAGACTCAAGACAAACTTTGTCATGCCAGTGACGTACAGTCGTGCCGTGTGGAGTTCATGGCGCCTGATTCGGACAAGAGAAAAGTGGGTAAGGGTCAATCCGGTCATAATCAACGATAGTGGACCAAGGTTTGTAAGAGTGTGAGCGAGATTGTTCCTCACCATGATTGGCATGACTTTCGTGCCTGAAGGATCGTCGACGTAGGTCGCGTGTATCTCGTGTCTTACAATGGCGCTCGGGCAAGTCCATATCACTCCCCCTAGTTTTCGCACCCTCTCGGCGAGGTCCGTGCTATCTGCACCTCCAAAATAGGTCGGGTTGAACAAAAAAGTCCTGGACAATAGATTTCTACGAAACATAAACGCGGCGCCATCGAACGCCTCTACGATGGCTGGGTGGTTGAACTGCCCATGATCAACTTCCAAGTAGCCAATATTCGCATAGAGATTGGCACGTTTGTTAAACCTACGCATTCCGACCGAATTAATTACATTAGAATCTTTGATGAGCACTTTGGGCACAACCACCATACAGCGCTCCCCATGGTTCATGAGAGCCCGAACGAGTTCCGATACGGCATTGGGTGCCAGCTTAGTGTCAGGATTGAGAACAAATATCACGTCGCCCTTTGAGCGGACAACGCCGAGGTTATTTCCTCCTGTATAACCCAAGTTTGATTCGCTTGTGTAATACCGGACAGCATTTTTTTCAGCAATCGCACGTACGTCGTTATTACCAGCGTTGTCGACGAGAACCGCTTCATAGTTCGTATAGTCTTGATTTCTTAAGGACGCTAACAGTTTCTTGATCAAGAGTGCGTCATTGTAGCTGACGATTACTATGCTCACAAGAGGAAACTTAGACAACCCATGTCATTCCAATTGGTCTGCTCCGCAGGTCATGATACTTCTCGCAAATATGCTGTTTGAGCGATTTCAGCCTATCCCGAATCACGGTCTCCCTGCAACAACTTGGTGTGGTCTGTTCTAAGTCTAACGCTGGTGCGCATCGAGTAGATCAGTTCGCGATCTAATCTCTGTCAATCACAACTCACCCTTTGGTATTGACCCTTCATCTTTGTCACCTTTAGGTCCTAATCGATCAGCAAATGATGTGAGGTTCGGAGTCGCATGATGCATGAATGTTGACGCACCTCCATTCACCTAACGACTCCTACCTAGGCATTCTCAGCGGTTGAAGCTAGTATGCGTAAATATCCGAATGCCTCGAATTATGAACGATATTTAGATGCAACTTGGAATTCTGGAGTTCGTCATCGACAATACAGAACCGTCCGATTTCAGTGGCAAGCGTATTCTCGAAGTGGGAAGCAGGTACGTGAACGGTAGCGTCCGCCCCTACATCTTCAAATTATCCCGACCCGAATCGTACGTGGGCGTTGACATTGAAGAAGGAAAATTTGTTGACGTTGTATTAGACGCCGAGAAACTCGTTGATCATTTTGGCGAGAACTCATTCGATGTCGTGATCTCCTGTGAGACTGTTGAACACGTCGAGAATTGGCGACTCGTGTTCGAGAACATCAAACGTGTGTTAAAACCTAATGGGCTGCTAATTCTGACGACGGTTACTCCAGGTTTCCATCTTCATGGATATCCGAACGATTATTGGCGATATGAGCGCAGGGACATGAATGAGATTTTCTCTGATTTTCATGCTTTGGTTGTCGCTACGGATCCAGAGACCTATGGGATTTATGTTAGAGCTTTGAAACCGGAAGTGTGGCAGCCCAACGACTTAACGCGGATTCAGCTTTACTCGATGGATCATGAGAAAGAACGCTCAAAAGAATTTCACGTGATTAGCATCCGCGTCAGGGAGAGGTACCTACGTATAGTGAGACCATTGTACCGTTTCGTGTTCCCACGAGACAAAAAGCGACAAGGATCGCTCACGTGAATATCATAGAACGTTGAGGCACATTCTACCTACATGTATTAGCACGGACATCAGTCGTGTGCGATACTAGCCGTATAATCAGTAATGCTATCACTGCGCTGAAGACGCCTCTAATTGGCACGGAAAGGCCGCCATTCAAAACTAATGCATAGAGGTTTAGGCATTGATTGCTGAGCCCCTGAAGAGTTGCGTTATAGAGCGGGATAAACAAGAAGGAAACATTTTCCTTACAGATATATCCGCCCTCCTGGACTAGGATCCAAAGAAAACCAGCGAGGGTTATCAACACAGTCAGCGTTCTGTATCCCTTTCCGCGAGCAATTTCAATCAATCCGAACGCAATTCCATATATCAGCATGGAAGGCCATACCCACGAAAATGCAGTGTACGCGAGGAAGGGAGCTGACACTAGGCCACCGAGACGCGACTCACTTGAGCGACGGGTTATCAGGGCAAGGATTAGGATGTACGCCAATGTCGTGAGGGCGATAGCATTCTCAGGATACTCAGTTCCACGCATTTGGAGGACTGATCCGAAAACGTCGAGAGCTTCAGGAACATATAGACCAGGCCTACCTTGAAACAACGCGATTGCGTCTGGCCGAAAGAGAGCCAACCAAGACAGGAGAGGTATGAAGACTGCAGCGATTGGCACAGTCGTGGACAGTATTCCTGCCCAGTCCCTCGCCCTCGCGGTTTTTACGATCAGGTATGGAAGAGCGATGAAGGCTAACAGTCGCATCAGGCCAGCGGCAATCAACGAAAACGTTGCCAAGCCGTATCTCTTTTTCTCCACTAAAAATGCGGAGAATACGACAAGCATTAGCGGAATCGTGTCGACATCATTCACGTTACCTAGTACCAACGTGAGCGGATTCAATAGCCATGCTGCGACTGCGAAGTATGTTCTGTTCTTGCTAACGCCTGAATCGAGGAGCATCTTGTAAAATAGTATGGCGATGACTGCGTCCGCGATCAGTACCGGAAGCTTCATGATGAGAACGAACAGGATCGCATCTGGCGTTGGTTGGAAATATGGTGGCATTCCGCCCTGGGATGGGAATGTTACGATGCTACCCGGGTAAGGGTGTGATATCGGAAGTCGTAACCAGATGGCGTAGAGGGCAGCAAATATGTATGGAGGAATTGTGTAGGTTCCGGCGATGGTTAAGCCTGGTTGCGAATAGAAATAGATTCCAATGCTATACCAGGTTTGCCAATCTGGCGAGAGGGGAGCGGCCACGGCATAAGCAATACGCACAACCATTCCGACTGCGAAGACAATGACTAGACGCAGATCGAACCTTCTTAGGAAGGCGAAGTTTATCCTCATGCGGCAACCAGCGGGTCGGCGTGCGAGTCTCGTTCGATCGGTTCAACTTTGGAAGACCATATCAAAAGCATCGACAGCAGCATGAAGGCCGTAAGCATGGTACGTAGTGTTGGTCTCAGAACCAGGTCTATGAACTGACTTGACAACAGAACATCAGCCCATTCTGAACTTCGGTTAAAGAACAATAGAGTCCATCCACTCGAAGTTGTAAATCCATCAGCAGTAAGGAACCCCAAAGTGAATGCAGTAACAAGAATCAAGACGAATAAGGGAACAGTCCTTCTCAGATCGATGTTTGCTATTACGAAGAGTGGGATGATCCAGAGTATGTACTCGACTTGGAAGTCGAGGAAGGCTACGTATGCGAGCAGAGCAAAAAGAGCAACCATCAGGGGCCGTTGAAATAGTTCGGGACGAAACTCGTATGCGAGGAGGTAGGATATTACGACTGCGAAGGTCGCCAGGCCGATGAAGTCCGGTGTCACGGCAATGCCATACAGGCTTTCCGTACCGAGTATAAACTCAGTCGTAGCTTGCGTGTAGTAAGCTTCTGAGAATGGAAACTGAGACCAGCTCACATAGGCAACGAGACCTAACACAACTAGCAATGCAGAGATCAAAATCTTCGCAAGCCTAGAGCCGGCAATTCGGCTCGAATATAGAATGGCAGGTATTGTGACAAGGGGGAATAGCTTTAGGGCGATTCCAGCGGCCACAGAAGCCGCGCTAAGAACATTTTTCCGCTTAATCACAAGCAGGAGGCCCAGCATGATGGTTGCGACAGGAAGCACGTCAACCGCTCCCATCATCTCGGTAACGAAGATCGCGTATGGATTTGCGAACCACAATAGCGCTGCGATGTATGGCCGACTCGTCATCGGCCATAAGAGCTTGCCGAGCTTGAATAGTATGAATGCAATCAAGATGTCAGCCGCAATCAGTGGGAGCTTCACCAACAATAAGAGAAGTTGAAGAGAAAACGGGAGAAAAATCGATTTATTTGTCAAGAAGGTCTCGAGACTGGGATGATCGATTGGGAGCGAATACCACACGCTGAGAGTAGCGTTGTTGAATCTGCCCCACGGGTTGCTTGAGTCAGGCGACCGCGTGTAGCTCTGGACCTCAAGGTAATAGACGATAGGCATAGTCGGAGGGGTAGCCATCGCCAGAACAACCTTTACAATGACTAGAGCTACAAAGAGGGCAAGCAACACGTTTGTTTTTCGCGAGAAACGCAAAACGACCGCCCCCTGCATGTCGCTGACGGTCGTGTGTATTTTAAACTAATGCGCCGATGAGTCGGAAGGGTGTGGGAAAAGCCGCCTTCAGACCTCAAGCGGGCTAACCTACAAATCTGTTCACGAACCGGACCCGACTCACCAAGTTTTGGGGAGCTGGCAATTCACACAGGGAGCTGTCTAAGCGAATGGAGGTGCAAACTTCTGCTTACGACGGCAAAGCCTTTGTTGCGAGAACTACCTACTCGCGCCGATTGTATTGCCGCGAGTCGCGATGGCGCAGATCAACCCTACGGTTGGGGACCTCGAAGGTAATGCCCGCATCATCCTAGAATACGCAAGGAGGGCGACGGAGGCTGGAGCGGATCTAGTTGCTTTTCCAGAGATGGCTATGACTGGCTATCCGCCGCTTGACTTGTTGCCGCCTCGCGAAACCCGCCCGCCAAGTGGTAACAGGAGGCCTCAGCAGGAAGATTTTGTTCGACTCAATAAGCAATACGTTCACGACCTATCGAAGGAAATCCGATCAATTACAGCGGTGGTGGGTTTCGTTGATTACGACGAGACTAACCTATTCAACGCGGCAGCAGTCATGAGCCAAGGCAAGTTGAACAGCGTAATCCATAAGAGTTTACTACCAACTTATGACGTCTTCGACGAGCAACGCTACTTCACCCCTGCCCTTGTGAACAACCCGGTGAAGGTCGAAATCCGAAGCCAACCCGTATTCTTGGGGACATCGATTTGTGAAGACCTATGGGATGAGGCAGTCGGCTATGGGGTTCAGGTTATTGATGCTCTCGCAAAAGAAGGTGCAAAGATAATCGTGAACATTAACGCCTCCCCATTTCACCACGGCATGCGCGCGACACGGCTGAATATTCTGACGCGGAAGGCGAAGCGACTAGGTATCCCGATCTTCTATGTGAATATGGTCGGTGGACAGGACGAGTTAGTCTTCGACGGGGAAAGCATGGCCGTTGACGGCAAAGGGCGTCTGATTGCGGTTGGAAAGCAGTTCGAAGAAGACCTTGTGATAATCGACATTCCCACAGACCACGAACTTCCACCACCTGCACGGGTGCCAGAACAGGAAATGTTGGATGCACTGGTCCTCGGCGTAAGGGACTATTTCCGAAAAACTGGGTTTGAGCACGCGTATATTGGGTTGAGCGGGGGTATCGACTCATCATTAGTCGCAGTAATCGCTGTCACAGCGCTAGGGAAGGAAAATATAACTGGTGTGTCAATGCCTTCTCGTTACTCGAGTAGCCACAGCAAGAGTGATGCGCGAGTACTCGCGGAAAACTTAGGAATTGAGTTTCTCACGATTGCCATTGAGCCGATATTTGTCACCTACCTAGAACAGTTGAAACAGCCCTTCAAAGAAGGACCTGCAGACGTGGCTGAGGAGAACCTCCAATCACGAATTAGGGGAAGCCTCTTAATGGCCCTATCCAACAAGTTCGGCGGGCTTGTCTTAGCTACTGGGAACAAGACAGAGCTGGCGTTAGGGTATGCTACGTTGTACGGGGACATGAGCGGCGGTCTCGAAGTGATAGGCGACGTGAGCAAGACGGAGGTCTATGCTTTATCGCGATATTACAACCAGAAAGCGGGGCGAACAGTGATTCCAGAGAGTTGTTTTAGTAAGATTCCTTCAGCAGAACTGAAAGCCGATCAGTTTGACCCATTTGACTACGCAATAGTATCTCCGCTCGCCGACGATATCATAGAGAATCGATTGTCGAGGGCTGAGCTGCTGCAGAAGGGTTACGATGAGAGTGTAGTTGATGATTGTTTGCGTCGTGTCAGATTCGCTGAGTATAAACGGCGCCAAGCCCCACCGGTCATTAAGATAACCAAGAAGGCTTTCGGTTTGGGTTGGAAGATGCCTATCGTCAACAAACTACCATTGGACCAGGGCTTGTAGAAGCTTGTAGATTTGCTCACAAACTTCGGGCTGTAAATTACAGGCCGACTAACCATCACGGGTTAATCGCCTATTCCTCCTACTTCTGAACTAAATTGCCATAGATTTGGAAATATGAACACTGCAACGGCCCCCAGACCGCATTCCCTTACTCCAAGGCGGAGTTACCAGTTAGATGATTTTTGCAGCAATAATTTGAATTCTACGACTCTGCTCTGCCATGACAAAATCTCTAAGGTGCTGATCGAACGGGGAAATGAACGGATCTTCTGATCCTAGGTGTGATTGGACGTACCCTCGCAGCATATTGACAGAGCCTTTCACTCCGATTGATCTGATCAAAGCGTTCTTGGCGATTCTGCCTACCGCGTAGAGCGGATGGTAGCCGAGAGTGCCCATAGCCGCGCCCCAATACCCAAACTGGTGCCCTGTCCCCCTCGGGCGAACGTGCTGGAAGTGAAGATCATCGAAGAGCCGTACCTCGCTGCCTTTCATCTCTGCCGTGTAGAGCAGCCATGTCTCCCACCCGGCCTTCAACGGATACTGACCGCCAACATCACGCCAAAACCAGGATTTGATCATGCGTCCGCTCCCCGATGGGACGCGTTCATGGGTAAGGGTTCCCATGGCTGACGGGTGACCGCTCGCGACGACGAGTCGGTCGTTCGATTGCATTCTTGAGGTCAGCATCTCTGCGTAGGTGGTAGGATAGAAGCAATCGTCTCCGCTTATCATGAAGAAATCTGTTCGCAAGCTCGTCTTCTTGTTTAGTTTCCAAGCTAAGTTGATGTTAGATGGGACGCGCCTAATGTCGTACCCTCTATCCGGCAATGTCAACACGTTAATGGTGCGAGTGCGGTTTTCGAAGTCGTGAAGAATCCGGCCGGTTTCGTCCGTAGAGCCATCGTCAACTACCGTTACGCGCTTGGGCGGCGTGGTTTGCTGGAGGAGCGAATCAAGTGTATTAGGCAGATGTCGGGCGGCGTTTCTTGCGACTACGACCACCCAATAGCTCAAACCCTACGCCACCAACGCCTCAACTTGAAGCTTGGCGGCATCCACATTTTCACTTTCAATGAATATTTTGTGCCAGAAGTGAAAGCCAAGCAGTTGCCAAAGCAGGATCTGAAGTCTCCTGTCCTTAAGCGCCCCAGTTGTCTCACCCAGTATCCTCTGGACCGTTTTTGTTTGGAAATATTTGGCAAGTACGTTTGACTCGGGCAGGATTTGGCGGATAAGTTCTCCAAGTTCTCCGTTATACCATGCCTGCACGTTTACACTGAACCCCCATTTGGGCTTGCGCATACTCTCAGGAGGCAGAACCTTCTGAACAACCCTCCTCAACAGGAGTTTACCGTAGGTTCCCGGCTCAAATTTCAGTCGCCATGGGACCGTCGTCATTAGCTCCACGATTCTGTTATCGAGCAGAGGCACTCTAAGCTCAAGTGAGCTTGCCATACTCATCGTGTCGTCGACCGAGAGCAGATCATCGACCAGCTTCGTACGCAGTTCAGCATTCATAAGTCCCTGAACAAAATCGACGCCTTCAAAGAAGGGCGCGTAATGCTCCCGCAAGCTAGATTTCGAATTCTCTTCCTTGAACAGTTTCGCGTTAAATGAATCTGGAAATGCCCCTGCCAAGATCAAGTATTCAGCCGCGTTATCGCCTAATGCTTGTAGTACCCTGAGTCGATTTCGTTTCTTCATTCCTTGGGGAAGCGTTTGCAAGATACCGCCGGGTATTTTCAGTGTCCATGCGAATCGTTTCTTGACCAGTTCCTGGATTCGCAGGGCGTTCTGGTACCTTGCGTAGTATCCGCCGAATACCTCGTCTCCTCCGTTTCCGCTCAGACATACCTTCACATATTTGTGGACGAGTTCGCAGACAAACCATGGGTATAGGTTGTATTTGGGTGCCTCCATATGCCAGATCATTTTCGGGTATAGTTTCATGGCCTGTGAGCTATCGACAGTGATTTCACGGTGATCTGTTCCGAAATGTCCCGCGATCAATCTCGCATCCTTGAACTCATCCGTTTCTTCGCCGAACCCCATACAGAAAGTCTTCAAGGGTTCATGTGAAACCTTGGCAGCATACGCGACGAGGACGGAAGTATCTAGGCCGCCCGACAGGAAACAGCCAACGGGCACATCTGCGACGAGCTGGTCGCGAACAGATTCCTCGAGAGCCGATTCAAGCCTCGCAAGAACATGCCCCTCATCGGTTGTCAGGTTTACCGCGGGAGAGGCCCAGTAAGTGTCGATCGTGACCGAAGCGTCTTGGTAGATAAGACAACTCGAAGGGGGCAGCTTGCGTATACCCTCTAGTAGTGTCCGATCGCCTGGAACGTATCCGAGGTTGAGGATGGTGTAGAGTGATTGGGTGTCAACTCTTCGTTCGATCGGGGCTTGCAGAATGCTCTTCATTTCGGAGGCGAAGAGCAAAGTGTCACCCCTGACCGCGTAGTATAGTGGCTTGATTCCCATGCGGTCTCGAGCCAGCATCATTCTTTTCTTGGTTGAGTCCCATAGCGCAATGGCGAACATACCGTTGAGTTTAGTTACAAACGATTCTCCGTACTGCTCGTAGCCATGAACAATTACTTCTGTGTCAGACTCGGTTCTGAAGTCATGGCCTAGATCCTGCAGTTCCTGCCGCAGCTGACGGTAGTTGTAAATCTCACCGTTGTAGGTCACGTGAACCGTTCCGTTCTCGTTATGGATTGGTTGGTGTCCGCCCTCGATATCGATTATGCTCAGGCGAGCGTTAGCCAGTCCAACAGCATTGTCTAGGTAGAACCCGGTATCGTCTGGCCCACGATGGTGTAGGACTTCGATCATGCGGCGCAGGAGAGCTTCATCATTGAGGCCGGCGAAGCCGGCTATGCCACACGTGGGTCTTGCCTCGAAACTCTTCGGTTGAAGTCTTCGTGGGTCTGAGGTGTTACGCCCGTCTCTGGTTGATCTACCTAGCTAAGACTCTTGTCGGCGCCGCCTTCGCCTCAGCTTCTTTCAGCAACGCTTTCGTTCTGAAGAGCGGCCTATACACCGGTCCGTAGATTATGAGGCCTGATTTTCCCTCGTCATCTAATCGTCTGATGACTGTTTCCAGTTCCATTCCTGGTGTTAGTTCGTTCGCGATTGCGTCCACTACGAGTACTTTGCCTTGCTTTAGGAGTTCGAAGTTCGATTCGAATCGTTCTCGCATGGTGGGCTTGTCGATGGAGAGGAGGCGTGCGTTGAGCGGCATTGTGTGTTGTTCGACTGGGCCTTTGCAATCGAATTCTAGGCACCTGTCCCTCGCGGGATAGAATACGCGACCGCAGCCATTGCACAGAGTATACGTGATGGTCTTGCCGTTGTACGGCTCGACTTCTGCAATTATTCGTGGTAGTTCCAATTTGCTTCTTATCGAGTGTTGCTTGAACCTCATGAGCCTGCGGTAGGAGTGTAGGCTGATGTCGCGTCTCCTATTCAGATAGTCCCTGACGGTGGGGGTTCTACCCCTCTTCCTGAGGATCGCATCTTCCACGTGTAACCACGTGGCGATGGTATATGCGCCTGAGCCGTAAGAGACTGCTAGGACGTCTTCTCCGGGTTTGGCATGGTCGAGAATGTCACAAGTCGCGATTAGCGTGGACGCGGCGTACGTATTGCCCGTATCTAGTACCCTGAGCCATGGGCGTATTCTTTCCTCAATGAACTCAGGTGTCAACCTGATGCGTTCTTCCAGCTCTGGGTTGTCGAGTATGGGGATTTTTTCTTGGGCGAGGGTTTTGCATGTTTTCATAGGCATGTAGCCGGATGGTTGATGGAAGGTTATGTAATCGAAGTCTTGCAGTGAAATTTCTGGATGTTTCATGAGCAAGCCTTCGATCGCGCCAATAACGTGTTTGATGTATGCCTCAACTGTGGTTCTCCCGAAATGGCTCGGAACATGAACCCCATCCCTACGCCAGAAGTCAAGTGTGAGGCTTGAGTAAGCGGCGGTGTCCTCAATAGTCGCAACTCGATCGGCACCACCGAGTAGGAATGCGCCCGCACCGGCGCCGCAGGCATACTCTAAGGGGTCGCCTACCGGAGCTTGGGCGACATCGGTGCCAACAGCTAAGCCATACTTGATTCTGCCACTCAGGATCTGGCTTTCGACAAATGAGGTTGATTGCATACCAGAGTTGCAGGCCCCTTCCAGGTCTGCTATGTACACGCGATTTCCCATTCCCAGAAATGAGGCAACATGGCGCGCGATGGTTCCCACTGCGTAGGGTTTTGATTCGGACCCTACGGCCACTGTTTCAATCTCGTCCGGATCTACGTCTGCCATATCAACCGCGTTCTGTGCCGCTTCAGTCGCGATCGTGATTGAGTCTTCTGATATACCTGCGACCGATTTGTCGCGAAGCAGCAGACCGTTCTTCACTTTCTCAAGAAATTCAGGGAGATCTTCGCGTTTGCCTTCCCTTTCTCTGACGATGAGTTCACTTTGGATACGCTGCAGGGGAACGTAAGCACCGTACCCTACGATTCCAATCTTGTCGGTCGCCATGGGAAGCCCCTCTTGTTGTGAGGGTTAAAAGTATGGTAGCCGAATAGCCATCGTATTTAAGATGACATTGCAAAGGTCAAATTGAAGTGCAACATTCTTGACGAACCCTACTGCTGCACCCCGCACAAATCGCAGAAAACTGCTGCAGCTGGAATCTCAGCCTCACAATCCCTACATCTCTTCGTGACGATGGCAGTTACCACGGCACTCGTGGCGTCTGGAGAGGGCTGGACCAGCAGAGGCATTGGATTCAAATTGACGGGTCGCGGATTCTTGAGGTTGTGATCCTTGATGTATTGGTGAAGCCCTTTAGAGAGTTGAGCATAACTAACGTGAGCTCCTTCTGTAACGCCTAACAACGCTGCTATTACCTTGTCAGCGTAAACCGACTTCTTCGTAAGCCCACTCAAGCCGAACACATCAAGATCTACGATTGCAGCAGTAATTAGTACTTTCGACCGATTCCGTCAACTTATCTGTGGATGCCTTTTCAGTCAAGTTGTCTTGCCCTTCTAGGCCCATGGGATGGGGGGCCTTCTAACCAACCCGTAAACGAGAAGGATTAGCCCAACCGCACTGAGGCCCCAGGCAACGTACGGTACTCTTGGGTCTGGTCGCCAACTAGTCGATACCTCATTGTAACTCACAGATAATGTCACATATTTCTTGAAGAGTGAAGCTCTGTTGTCGAAGACGAAGTGGTATACACCACTATTGTTGGTGGTGAAGGTGAAGTTGGAGCTGCCCTGCTGATCCCCGGAAAATATGAAGGTTGACTGTTGGCCCGCGGCCCAATTTTGATAATTGGTGCTATCGAAAACTAGGAATTGAACATCGCTTGAACTGTTTGTGGGCGCTTGCGTAACGTCGACTGTGCCAAAGACCGATACGCCAGCGGGAAGAGAATATGGCCTGTCCGTTACATCGCCTACTAGAAATTCTGCATGCAACTCCACATCGTGTCGCTGCACGACTTGAACTTCGACGGTAATGTACTGGCCAACTACTGTAAGTAGCAGGATGCCAGCGACAAGGAGGACCACTCCGGTGAGAGTCGTTTTCAGGAGAACCATTCTGCAATCGCTTAGAATCAGCCTATAGCCCCATGTTATGGGGTTTGAAAACGCCATTGCGTTCAAGTGAACGATATACCGCAAACCAGATTTATTCGAACATGTTTCTGGCCGAGCAGATGCGTTCCATGCCAAAAGAACCCGGCAAATCCCTGCCCGTGCAAGAATTCATTGGTTTGCAGGTAATCGACACGAAGGGAACGCTAGTTGGTACTGTGAAGGATATTTCGGTCGACTTTACGAACAGGGAAGTCTCAATTCGGGTATCGACGAAGAACGAGGGGGAGATGGATTTCGCCTGGGACGACGTACAATCTGTAGTAGACGTTGTCCTACTCAAGAAGGAGGTCGATCTCTCAGCTGTGCAGGAAACGGGGGCTGATTTTGCTAAAGCACGGACTGTTCAAGCCGTGTTAATTTGTCCTAACTGTGGTGCGTCTGTGCCGACCCGTGCCAAGTTCTGTTCCAAATGCGGCTCGAATCTTAAGTAGTAAGCAAGGGTTCTTTCGGCTTTGCTTTGTTGCCTTGGGCTTCAATGTCATGGATTGATTGAAGTTCTTTTATCCCCTGGAGCTTATGGCGAATTAGAGTGTTCTCCAATTCTTCTTTCAGCAAATGGAGTATGTCCTTGTGCATATGAACGAACAACGAATGGGTCCGATCCCTTGGACGCTCGAGCGATACTGGCAAGACTTTCTTGACTTTTGCGGGCCTGGAAGATAAGACCACGACTTTGTCTGCAAGCTCAATGGCTTCAGAGAGATTGTGAGTGACGAGAACGAACGTTTTCCCGGTCTGTCGGTGTATATCAGCTACTTCTTCCCGAAGCACTTCGGCGGTGACCTCGTCGATCGCGCTGAAAGCTTCATCCATTAGCACAACTTCAGGCTCAACTGCAAGAGCTCTTGCTATTCCAACGCGTTGTCTCATTCCGCCAGACAACTGTTTGGGGTACATGTGCTCGTATCCCGTGAGGCCAACCATTTCCAAATATTGCTCCGACACGCATCGGCGTTCTTTTTTCGGCACCTTCCGCATTTCTAACCCGTATTCTACATTCTCCAAGACGTTCCTCCATGGGAACAAGCCGAAGGCCTGAAAGACCATGCTGATCTTGCCGTGGGGGCCTTGAACCGTTCCACCGTTGAAGCGAACTTCGCCAGACGTCGGCGTGTCTAGTCCAGCGATGATTTTCAGAAGAGTTGACTTCCCGCATCCACTCGGGCCGACAATGGATACGAATTCTCCTGGACCTATGCCGAAGCTCACCTCATGCAACGCGTGAAGTTTCTGCTCCGCATCGTAGAACTTGCTTACATTATCTAATTCAACGTGATTCTCCATCAAGCCCACTTCCTTGCCCATGATTCCAACGAGCCGAAAAACAGACGATCAACCGCTATCGCCACCAGAGCAATAGCAAATATTGCTGCGAACCCGCTCTGCAACGATCCTGATGCCACATTTCCGTCTATGAAGTTCCCGATTCCCGCCACACGAGTCGCGATCTCAATTGCAATTATGATTTCCCATGCGAAATCATATGCCAATCTCAACCCACTGAACATGTGCGGCGAGATAGCCGGTAAGACCATCTTTGTAAACGTCGAGAGTCGATCCGATTTGAAGATCGAAGTAACGTCGAATAGTTCTCGAGGAATGTTCTTGGTTCCTTCGCGAACGGTGAAGTAGATCGGAAAGAAACCAGCTGCCGATGCCATTATCACGGCGGCAACGTTCCCAGGACCGAACCACAGTACAAGCAGGGGAAGAAAGGAGAGATCCGGGAGTGCACCGAAGAGCATGATCAGGGGCGTGACCGTTAGGTCGAACTTGTTCTTGCTGCCGGCCGCGAAAGCCAGTGGAAGAGCGATTGAGAATGCCATCAAGAGCCCGCAGACTAGATTCAGAAAGCTGTGTGCAATTCGAAGCAGGAAGGTGACGCTCTGAATGGACGCGAAGAAGACGAGTAGTACGCTCGAAAATGTTGGTAGACTCTTACTAGGGACCACTCCAAACCTAGTAAGGGCTTCCCATACCGCAAACCCTAAGGCGAGTGGTGCGACCCAGTAGTAATTTGCAAATCTGTGACCTGCAAACACCGACCCTGTCAGGGACAGCGCGAGGGCTTTCTGTTTTTCTACAGACACTTGATTGCGACCTCAGAATGCGATAAACAAGTAGATGTCATGCTAGCTGTCAAATTAAGGTTGGAACGTTTTCTCCACGCAAGTTGCTTCGAAACTGTGTCGTACCGAAGGAATAATCGCGACGAAAATCAACCGTAAACCGTTAATCGAAATCGAGGATCCTGAATTGATTTACAGTCGGGTGTTAACAAAACTTCCACACGTGCGGTCAGAAACGAATATCCGCTGTGCTTAACCAACTTTTCATTGTGTAGCATCGCACATTGTTAATCGAAGTTGGGGACATTCCTCATTGAGACATGTGGAAACATAGAGTGCGATTGATGGATCGACAAGGAACAAATACGAAACATTAAGGGTTGATTATTCTTTGGGCGAATACGCGACATTTCCAGAATTCGAAAAGAATCGACGGATCATATCAGAAGAACGAAAGATCCCGTTCAGGATCATGGGCGAGGCTATCCGAACGCACTGCCTCAACCAGAAAGACCTGTACGAACGACTCAAACGGGGTCCAAAACACGATATGGATTTCGTTACCTACAGCAAATATCGTCCTTCCACGAGGAAACGGATCACAGACCTAGGATTTGAGTCATGAGCCTATGGTGATGACTGGTGCGAACGGGAGACATTAATAGATCTCCAACAATAAAGAGACATGTTTGACGAACAGTCGAAGACGTTAGGATGAAAGTTGCGCGCCAAAGTAAGGTCATCAACCAAATGGTATAATGTGGTTGAGGAAGTCCAGCGAGACTAACTACGAGAGGCGTTACTTGCTGCGGTTAGCTGCTTACCGTCGCATCAGGAACAGGATTAGGAACAGTACAGGGAACATGATAAGCATCGGAATCAGTAGCTGGTACTTTCGCTTTCGCTCAACGCGCTTAAATTCGTCTTCGCAGGTTGAACTGCAAAACTCTTTTTCCACCGCGATCGGCGTGGAGCAGACAATGCAGTGCCTGTGACGAGGAACGCTGACTTTCTCGGCTTGTTTAAGGTACTTGGACATTTGATCCGTCTGTAGACGATTTTGGATTCGCTAATAAACTATCCCTTGCTTTCCACTTATGGCCTGTTCAGCTCTTGGCTTACTCTGGCGAGTCCCTTCGTTTTCTCCACAGCTTTCCTTCATCTTCTGCAATACCCGCGTGGCGTCGTTCCCGAGCCATATGTATTGGATAATCTTCTTCGCAGTACAGGTTGTTGCAGTATTGGCATTTTTCGAGCTTCTGAAATTCTCTACCGCATGTTGCGCATGTAGGCAACATTTACCACGCCTACAAACAAGAGGGTGCCAACATTAAAAGTAAGGAGTAGTGACATATTTACGCCGCTAGGGAGCATCACCTCGTGAAATGCGCTACGTGCGGGGCAGAAGTCGATCTTCCCTTCAAGTGTAACTATTGCGGAAACTATTACTGCCCAGAGCATAGGCTCCCCGAAAACCATGACTGCACTGAAACGTGGCGTGTCAAGGCGCTTAAGTCCGCCAGATCGATGGCGGGACCCATTGAAATGGGTACGGGAACCCGAAGCATGCTAATGCCTGCTCGAAACCGCAGCCTTCGATTCAGCACTACCGAAATACGACACTTGATCCTAGGCACAGTATTGGTAACCGCCGCAGGCGTTTCATTTCTAATCGGTAACGCCTTCTCGCCGCTTTCTCTGATCGTGGCTACGGTGATATTTGCTATGGGCTTCATTTTGCATGAACTGGCTCACAAATATGTGGCACAACGGTATGGTCTTTGGGCTGAGTTCCGCGTTAACACTATGGGAGTAATTCTGACCGCCATCTCGGTGGTCTCTCCTCTGAAATTCATCGCCCCGGGAGCGGTTGTGATCTCAGGCTTTGCGGACAAGGATCGAATGGGCTGGACAGCGGTTGCTGGACCAATTGTCAATATCGTAATCACAATCAGCCTACTTGTCACTGTACCGGTGCTCGGCAGCACGTCAATCGGTCTGGCGGTGCTTTATGGCGCCGCGATTAACGCTTTCCTCGCGTTGTTCAACTTGATTCCGTTCGCGATCTTTGATGGGCGGAAAGTATACGTTTGGAACCGACGCTATTGGGCGATACTATTCATTGTCGCTTTGGTTCTCACTGCGTACACGTACATACTTCTTGGATTGTGAAAGAACCGAACAGTTACTCTTTGAGTAGTGTTATGATAAGATACGCCCCAACTACGAACATAGCGAGGGCTAGTATCGCAGCGATTGAAATGCTCAATTTCGCGTGCTTCATCAGATAATACATAATATAACTTGGCAAAACTACCAAAGCAGCAGCCGTCAAAAGCAGTAGGACGTGTAGCGGTCCTCGTTCCTTCCCGGTCGTTTTTTGTGTCAACGATTTCTACCTATGCCTTAGCTTCCTGCTCATTTCGCGAAATAAAAGCTTCCCATAGACTTTATACATAATGGTTGTTTGCGCTTGGATTACTCGTAATGAATGGTGAATGTGAATGAATGAATATGTTTCAAAACTAATGTCCAACGTTAAAGCGAAAAACCCCGCCGAACCTGAATTCCATCAAGCAGTTCAAGAAGTAGTCGAGTCCGTCAGCATCGTTCTAGATCGTAAACCCCAGTACAAGAAAGCGATGATTCTCGAGCGCATCGTTGAACCCGAACGCGTCATCATGTTTCGCGTTCCATGGCAGGACGACAAAGGCAATTACCACGTAAACCGTGGCTTTAGAATTCAAATGAACAGTGCCATCGGCCCCTACAAAGGAGGCCTCCGGTTCCACCCAACCGTATACCTAGGCATACTCAAGTTCCTTGCCTTCGAGCAGGTCTTCAAGAACGCTCTAACCACACTCCCGATGGGAGGTGGCAAGGGAGGTTCCGACTTCGATCCGAAGGGCAAGAGCGACGACGAGGTCATGAGATTCTGCCAGAGCTTCATGAGCGAACTCTTCCGCCACATCGGGCCCGATACGGATGTCCCCGCAGGCGACATAGGTGTTGGGGGCCGCGAGATTGGTTATCTGTTCGGCCAATATAGGCGACTGAAAGACGAATTCACCGGCGTCCTAACCGGCAAGGGTCTCAATTGGGGAGGATCACTAATCCGCCCCGAAGCAACGGGCTACGGCGCAGTCTACTTCGCCGAAGAAATGCTGAAGACACGGAATGAAAACCTCAAAGGCAAAGTGGCACTGGTCTCCGGCAGCGGAAACGTAGCACAGTACACGGTCGAAAAACTGAACCAACTGGGCGCTAAGGCAGTAACCCTCTCCGACTCGAGTGGGTTCATTTACGACGTCGATGGAGTCAACGCAGAGAAACTGGCCTTCGTCATGGACCTCAAAAACGTGAGGCGTGGGCGAATCAAGGAATATGTAGACAAGTTCAAATCAGCCAAGTTCACACCCGTCGATCCAAACCGCGACTACAACCCAATTTGGGATATTAAGGCGCAATGCGCATTCCCAAGCGCAACACAAAACGAAATCAACGCCAAGGATGCAGCCAACCTCCTCAAGAACGGCGTCTACGTAGTCTCTGAAGGAGCAAACATGCCCTCAACTGCGGACGCAACTAAGACGTTCCTAGACAAGAAGATCCTGTACGGGCCAGCAAAGGCAGCGAACTTAGGTGGAGTTGCAACCTCAGGCCTCGAAATGTCCCAGAACAGCATACGATTGAGCTGGACACGCGAAGAAGTCGATGACAGATTACACAAGATAATGATTAGCAGCCACAAGACCTGCTACGAGACAGCGAAGGAATACGGTACACCAGGCAACTTAGTAAACGGAGCCAACATTGGCGGCTTCTTGAAAGTTGCCGACGCGATGCTAGAGCAAGGCCTATTCTAACAGAAACATTCCCTACGAACTGTCGGGGCCTTATTGGTCCCGTCAACCTTTTCTTTTTCTTCACCTTAACTCTGGATCAGGGTATTGACTGGTGAAGATTGCTCATACCTGCTTGAATGTCACCAACCTGGATCGCTCAATCAACTTCTACAGTAAACATATGGGCTTGAACTTCGTGAGCCGACGTGAGATTGAGCAGAACAAGGCAGAAATCGCCTTCCTAAGAGACGAAGCTGGAGGAGCGATTGAGCTTACTCATTGGAGAGATAAGAAAACCCTAGCTGAAGGGGATAACCTTGACCACATCGCCTTTGACGTGCAAGACGTTCAAGGCACAGTAGAACGCCTCCGTACCCAGGGAGTAACAATAGCGATGGAGCCATTCTCACTCCAGGGCTCCACATCAAAAATCGCATTCGTTAAAGACCCAGACGGAAATTGGCTGGAACTAATAGAGTCACGCAAATGAATACGGCTCCATCATAAATTGCTGGCATCCCTGTTTTCGCGGTTGCTGCACCAGTCACTTGGATGGGGCTTCCGCGGCGGAGAAGAATCAGGGAAGCCAAAGTGTATGCGGTAGGCTACCGACCAGTATAGTGTTTAACGCTGTTGCGGAATTATCTTTTGGGCGAACGTCATGTATCCCGTATGGCCGACCATGATTGTGGCGGGCCTCGTCTTTCCGGTGTCCGCCCTGATTTCTCGAATGAAACACTCTAACGTGTGTACGTTGACGAATCCACCTTTCGAGAATGACTCCGTGGTCTTCTCGACTTGGTTGAACGTCGGACTGAAAGAGACCACAGGAGCGCCGCCAGACAAGGCGCTGTGAACATGAGGGATCAGGGGCCAAGGATCTCCGACGTCGATTATGGCCGCGTCAAAATCGTCTCCTTCCACACCTCCACTAGCATCCGCTCTATGAACTGTCACATAGTCCGAGACAGAGGCTCTCCTAAGGTTGCGTTCAGCGACATCCGCAAATTCATTGCGAGCCTCATACGTGTGCACGTGGCCGCCTGGTTTTACAGCCGTCGCAGCGGCGACGGTCATGGCGCCGCTGCCCGTTCCAACTTCGAGAACTTTCATACCTGAGCTTAGGGAGAGTTTCAACAGAATGATACCGATATCTTTCGGGTACATAATCTGAGTCTGCCGAGCGGTGTGCATGATGAAATCGTGGGTAGTTGGCTTAAGAACCCAAAAGACGTCGCCCAGTGAGCTCGTAACTGGACTTCCAAAGGGTGATCCGATTAGGGCGTCTACATTTATGAAGCCCTTATGTGTGTGGAACTGTTTGCCTTTCTCGACCCTCAGAAGCCATTGACGCCTCAAATCCCAGTAAAGTAGAACCAATGAACCGTCCGAAATTACCATCAATTTTGCCAG
>Ga0208821_1000884_pt1 | contig 20159 bp, 18 predicted proteins | sample June2015DPH_20_5_FD_184720 | JGI IMG/M metagenome (GOLD analysis project Ga0208821, IMG submission 184720) | Peatland microbial communities from SPRUCE experiment site at the Marcell Experimental Forest, Minnesota, USA - June2015DPH_20_40... | ecosystem: Environmental > Terrestrial > Soil >... | reverse complement strand
AGAGCGTGGCGGAGGTGGTGCAGAGGCTGAAAGGGGGAGCGAGCCGGGTGATAAGAAAAGAGTATCCGGAGCTTGAAGAGTTTTTGTGGGGAGATAGTTTTTGGGCGGATGGGTATTTTGCCGAGATAGTAGGCAACGTTGATGAAGAGGTCGTGCGGCGATACATAAGAGAACAACGTCGGTAATTGTGCCAGATCATGTCAGCAGACCTGAAACCCTGGGCTTTAGCCCAGGGAGTGGTTCATTTTCTCGACGTTCACGGTATCCCTGACGAGTACCAGATCAAAGGCTCCATTTGTTACGAGCCTGCGGCTATTCTGAACGCCGAGCGCGTGGAGTTAGGCATCCCCAAGGACAGTCTGATCATCCCTTATTGAACCTGACCCGATGAGGGTACGAGCGCCCGTGTGGCGCAGAAATTAATTGGGCAAGGATATAAAGAATGTGCACCCGCTTCAGGGGGGTTACTACGTCTGGCGCGATGCCGGATACCCCATTGAGCGCAGGGTATAACTGTTTTTCTGGGAAGTTTAGAGAAAGGAGATTCCGATGGCTGAACAGAAAGGGCTTATTACATTCAAAGGAAATCCTCTGACCCTGGTAGGAAATGAGGTGAAAGTTGGTCAGAGAGCGCCGGATTTTGTCGGCATTGACAATAACCTCTCGCCGGTCAAATTTTCATCGTATCTTGGCAAAGTTTGCATCATTTCCTCCGTGGTCTCTCTTGATACGCCCGTATGCGACACCCAGACAAGAAAGTTCAATGAAGAGGCCAGCCGCTTGGGTCCGAATGTCGCGATCCTAACGATGAGCATGGATTTGCCATTCGCGCAGAAACGATGGTGCGGTGCAGCGGGTGTGGACAGAATTCAAACGCTGTCAGACCATCGCGACGCCTCGTTTGGCACCTCGTACGGGGTTTTGATCAAAGAGTTACGGTTGCTCGCCAGGGCAATCTTTCTGGTAGACGGGAAAGGGGTTCTTCAATATAAGGAGCTGGTTAAGGAAGTAACGCACGAGCCGGATTATAACGCTGTATTGAGTGTGTTGAAGAACCTTGTCTAGCTCTTGGAAAGTTCAAAACCAAGCCAGGAGAGAAAGGGTAGTGTGCGATGGTCAAGATCAAGAGGATATACGAATCAGCTTCACCCGACGATGGCAAGAGGATTTATATCGACCGGCTGTGGCCGAGGGGGATGAAAAAGAAAGAGGTAAAGATTGATGAATGGCTTAAGGATATTTCTCCGAGCGACAGTCTCCGGAAGTGGTTCGGTCACGATCCTTCGAAATACACGGAGTTCAAAAGGCGATACACCAAGGAGATAGAGAAACATTCTGAAATCCTTGAAAGGATCAAAATGGAGGCAAAGAAGGAGACGGTAACGCTTCTCTTTTCAGCAAAAGACGTCGAACACAATAATGCAACGGTGCTGAAGGAAATACTCAGCTCGTAGGCGTGACAAATTTCTTTTGAGGTCATGTTTATGCTTTCTCGGATAAGGAATTGGATTGAAGACCGCTGGCCTCTTTCCGCCCTGATTCACCTCGGTTTCGAGGAAGAAATTCCCGGTGGTGCGAGCTACGCCTATGTCTTCGGCAGTGCTACGCTGATCATCTTCATCTTGCAGATAGTCACTGGTATCTGCCAGTTACGTTATTACGTGCCAACCCTTGATCATGCCTATGACAGTCTCAATTATCTGAGGACAGAGGTGCCTTTTGGATGGCTGATCCACAGTCTACACTACTGGGGTGCCAGCGCCATGGTTTTTCTGGTGGGACTCCACATGTGCCGCGTGTTTATCTGGGGAGCATACAAGAAGCCCCGCGAACTGACATGGCTTGTAGGGTTAGGTCTTCTCCTTATTACACTTGGGATCGATTACACGGGGCCAACCCTGTCTTGGGATGAAAGGGGATACTGGGTAGCTGAAGTTGGGACCAGTATTGCAGGAACCATCCCGGTAGTCGGAGATGTGGCTAAACGACTCATGCTCGGCGGAGAGACAATGGGCCAGTTGACTCTCTCCAACTTCTTTATTCTGCATACTGCTGTTTTGCCAGGGATCCTAATTGCATTGATTAGCATTCACTTGGTCGCCTTCCGTCGCTTTGGCGCTGTTGGTCCCTGGGATGAAAAGAAGCGTAAAACGAGCGGACCCTTCTGGCCTGACCAAATTTTCAACGACGCAGTCATTGCCACAATTCTTGCCTTTGTCCTCATTGACCTCTCCATTTACATTCGGGCACCCATCACGGGCCCGGCTGACCCATTGGATACATCTTACATTCCCAAAGCGGAGTGGAACTTCCTTTTCCTCTATGAAGGGCTAAAATTCTTTCCCGGAAAACTTGAACCCATTGGTACGATCGGTATCTCAGCCTTTATCATTTTGCTTTTGATATCGGTGCCCTTCCTTGATCGAAGGCCAGAGAATAATCCACGCATGCGTCTTCGGATGATGATGGGCGGTCTTATTTTCGTTCTGTCCGTGCTTAGCCTCGCTGTTGCGGGCCATTTCAGCAAAGGCACAGGGACGGTTGGGGCAGTCGGTCCCCAGGCTCCTTCGACGCCTGTTGCCTCAGTAGCCCATATGTCAGCCAGTGCGCGTCAGGGTGCAAAGCTCTTCCAATCCTTGGGCTGCATTGGTTGTCATCGCGTCCATGGCGTCGGTGGCACGGTAGGGCCTGCCCTGTCTTCCGAAGTCTTGCAAGATAAATCCCGTGAATGGCTGATTATACAGATTCGAAATTCGAAAGCCCATTTTCCCAATTCTATCATGCCTCCTTTCTCCTACCTGAGCCTCCAGCAGACCAATGCGTTGGTTGATTACCTGCTCAGTTTGGCCTATGGATCTGTTTCGCCTCCTACGGGAGCAACGGGAGCCAAGGCGGGAATCCCGGCTCCAGCACCTCCTCCGCCAACTGCCTCTGCAGTCACCCCACCTTCAAGACCAGCGGCCCCCCCGTTGGTCAGGCAGCCTCTCGGGCCTCCAGGACCCGCGGCAGCTATTATCGGCAGTGCGGACCATGGCGCTGTGCTGTTTAAGGCAGATTGTGAATCCTGCCATGGCCCTCAGGGCACGGATAAAGTCCCAAACCCCGGCTCTGATGCCGGGACCGTGCCGCCCCTTAACCCCATCAGTCCTAATCTTCTTAATGTAGATCCGGAGACTTTTGCTGACAACATTGACCGTTATATTCAACATGGTTCAACACCTAAAGGCCAAAACCCCGGGCTGCAGATGCTTCCTTTTGGCGATAGCAATACCCTAACGCAGCAGGCGATCTCCGAAATCGAGGCTTACGTCATGCAATTGAACGGCGTTGATCGTGCACAACTGGCCCATCCGGGTGTCCCGCCCCGTCTTTTTTTCCTATTGGCAGTCGTCGTATTTGGCTTGATTGGATTGGCTCTTACAGGCATCTGGATCCGAATACGGAAAAGTCCGGGGAGTATCTGAAATTCAAAGGAGCGGTAACGAATCATGAGCAGGAACTCAAGAATCTCTTTGAGCCTTTCCCTTGCTTTATGTCTTTTTCTCACCATTTGTATTCCTGAATTTAGGGCCATTGGCAGTTCCATTGACAAGGGGAAAGCGATATTTGAGACGAAATGCTCGCCTTGCCACACCGTAGGCGGCGGAAAAAGAGTTGGGCCGGACTTGAAAGGAGTAACGGATCTTAGACCGGAGAAATGGCTTGTCAACTTCATCTCAAATCCCGAAAAGATGTTTCAAGCCGGAGACCCTGTGGCAAAGAGCCTGCTCAATGAATTTGCGGGCATTAAGATGCCCAATTTGGGTCTTTCACAAGAAGAGGTATCCGATGTTCTCTCGTATATAGGCCCTCAACAGGTGCCGGCTGGAGCGCCGCCTGTAAAAGGAGAAACAGCGGCAATCGTCAGCGGAGATCCTCTGAAAGGAGAGAGACTCTTCGCCGGCACTGTTTCTTTTCAGAACGGGGGGCCTCCATGTATTTCCTGCCATGACGCTTCCGGAATTCCTTTTCCAGGAGGAGGAATCCTGGGTCCTGATCTAACAGGGATTTATTCAAAATTTGGTCCTTTAGGGATAAAATCGGTTCTGGCAACACTCCCGTTTCCGACCATGGCTCCCATATTTGCCAAACGTCTTCTGACCCTCCAAGAGCAGCTTGATCTGGGAGCTTTTTTCCAAAAGATGGCAGCAGCAAGACCTCCTGTAAGTATGACACTGAAATTAGCCCTGTTTGCGGTAGGAGGTTTTATTGTTTTGATGATCCTCATCTGGAGGATCTGGCGTAGACGGCTCAAGACAGTCCGAAAATCATTGGTGGAGCAGGCGATGGGAAGAGGAGGTGCCCGATCATGAGCTGGATACAGGACCTCATGAAACCAAAGATGCGCCTCTGGGAGGAATTCTACCGGAACCGATGGCAGCACGACCGGGTTGTAAGAAGCACCCATGGCGTGAACTGCACGGGCAGCTGTTCCTGGATGGTCTACGTGAAGGACGGAATTATCACCTGGGAGATGCAGGCCCTTGACTATCCCAAGCTCGAAGCAGGACTGCCAGGCTATGAGCCCCGGGGATGCCAGCGCGGGATCTCCTTTTCCTGGTACATCTATAGCCCGCTAAGGGTTAAATACCCTTACATCCGGGGGACCCTAGTTGATCTATGGCGCAATGCAAGAAGCACTCACGCAGATCCAGTCGCTGCCTGGACCTCCATCGTAGAGAATGAAGAGAGCCGCAGGAGCTACCAGAGAGCCCGTGGAAAAGGTGGTTTCCGCCGGACAGACTGGGAAGAAGTCTTAGAGATCATCGCTGCCTCCACGCTTTACACGGTGAAAAAGTACGGACCGGATCGCATCGTGGGCTTCTCACCCATTCCCGCTATGTCCATGCTCAGTTACGCAGGGGGGGCCAGGTTTATCCAGCTATTGGGAGGGGTGCTTCTCAGCTTTTACGATTGGTATGCAGATCTTCCGCCTGCATCACCGGAGACATGGGGAGAAAAAACGGATGTCTCAGAAAGTGCGGACTGGTATAACAGCAAATTCATTGTGACCATGGGCGCAAATCTTAACATGACCCGCACCCCGGATGTCCACTTCGCAGCCGAGGCCAGGAATCACGGGGCAAAGCTGGTCGTCCTTTCACCCGATTTCAGCCAGGTTTCAAAATACGCCGACTGGTGGCTCCCTGTCAATGCCGGAATGGACGGGGCCTTCTGGATGGCAGTCAACCATGTCATTATGAAAGAATTTTACGTGGATCGGCAGGTCCCTTATTTTGTCGACTATCTGAAGCGCTATTCAGACGCTCCGTTTCTGGTCGAACTTGAGCCCTGGGATAACGGATACAGAGCCGGTAAGTTCCTCCGGGCAAATAATCTTAGCCGCTATAGGGATGTTGAGAACGGAGAATGGAAACTCCTCGTCTTTGACGCAGTCAAGAGGGAGATCAGGATGCCCCGAGGATCCATCGGTTTCCGCTGGCAAACCAAGAAGGGCCATTGGAACCTGGAGATGAAAGATGGGCTGGACGGATCTGAAATCGACCCACTTTTGAGCCTTGCGGAAGACCCGGACGATGTAGCTGTCGTCAACTTCAAGGAATCCGCGGGCACCAAGTCCTTTAAACGGGGTGTTCCTGTAAAGTATTTGGAGATCGAGAACCGGCGCGTATTGGCCACAACGGTTTTTGATCTCCTGATGGCGCAGTGCGGCGTCGACCGCGGATTTTCCGGCGAGTATCCTGCTGACTATGACGATGAAATGTTTCCTTTTTCGCCTGCCTGGCAGGAAGCATACACCGGTGTAAGCAGGGAGACGGTGGTCCAGTTTGCCCGCGAGTGGGCAACCACAGCTGAGAAGACAAAGGGGAAATGTACGATCATCGTTGGCTCAGGGGCTAACCACTGGTATCACGCCAACCTCACCTACAGGACGGGAATCACCGCTCTCATTCTGTGCGGATGTGTCGGTGTCAACGGGGGAGGGCTCAACCATTATACGGGGCAGGAGAAGGTTGCTCCTGTCGCTTCCTGGTCAACCCTGGCCATGGCCTTAGACTGGACGACACCGCCAAGACTCCAGAATGCCCCTTCCTTCCACTATGTTCACACGGACCAGTGGAGGTATGAGAAGGGGCACGCCGACCACCATCCGCTCGAAGGACCCTTCTCGAAAGAACATACCATCGATCTGCAAGTCGATGCCGTCCGCAGGGGTTGGCTTCCCTTTTATCCCCAGTTTAACCGCAGCCCCATCGATTTAGTCCGCGAGGCTGAAAAGGCTGGTGCGAAAACCGACCAGGAGATCATTCAGTGGGTGGTTGATCAGTTGAAGGATAGAAAGCTCCGCTTTGCAGTCGAAGATCCGGATGCGCCTGAAAACTGGCCCCGGGTATTCTTTATCTGGCGGGGGAATACTCTGCTTGCCAGTGCGAAAGGGCACGAATACTTCCTCAAACATTATCTCGGGACTCATACCAATACGATTGCGGATGAGATCGCAAAAGAGTCTGTTCGAGAGGTTGACTGGAAAGAACCTTCCCCCCAGGGAAAGATGGACCTGGTCGTGGATATCAATTTTCGGATGGATACCTCGGCCCTTTACTCGGACATTGTCCTTCCTGCAGCGACCTGGTATGAAAAAGAGGACCTCAATACCACTGACCTTCACTCCTTCATCCATCCCTTCGGGGCTGCTGTTCCACCGTGCTGGGAATCGAGAACCGACTGGGAGATCTTCAAGGCCATCGCTCAGAAGGTCAGTGAAATGTCACAAATCCATTTCCCCGAGCCTTTCCGTGAAGTCGTGGCAACTCCTCTTTTGCATGACACTCCTGATGAAATTACCCAGTCTGAAGTGAAAGACTGGTACAGTGGTGAATGTGACCCTGCCCCCGGAAAAACCATGCCGAGGCTTGCCGTCGTTGAACGCGACTACGCCAATCTCTTCAATCGTCTCATCTCGTTTGGCGCAAAAGTCAAAGAAGAGGGGATGGAGGAAAAGGGGATCCGCTGGTCGGTCAAAGACCTCTATAACGATTTGTTGAAGAACGGACACGTCCACGAATGGAATGGCAAGAAATACCCTTCTCTCTCCGATGCTGTCGATGCAGCCAACGTGATCCTCCATCTTGCACCTGAGACAAACGGGGAGATAGCCTACCGGGGATTTAAGACCCTGGAGCAAAGGGTTGGACTTCCCCTGGCCGATCTTGCAGAAGGTTATAGGGGGATGAAATACGGTTTTCTTGACCTGGTCCAGCAGCCCCGGCGAATCCTCACCAGTCCCTGTTGGTCGGGCATTACCAACGAAGGCCGGGCTTATAACGCCTATTCCATTAACGTGGAGCGTCTTGTCCCCTGGCGGACCATTACAGGACGACAGAGTTTTTACCTGGATCACGAAGGATATATCGCATTTGAAGAAAACCTCCCGACCTTCAAATCGAAGATCGATCTCAAAGCCTCCGGCAACATCAGCAAAACAACAGCAGCGAGAAAATCGATTGCTTTGAACTATCTCACCCCACACGGGAAATGGCATTTTCACACGACTTATTACGATAACCTCCGAATGCTGACTCTTTCCAGGGGCATCGAACCTTTCTGGTTGAACGACAAGGATGCTGAGGAGATAGGCGTCAAAGACAATGAGTGGATCGAGGCTTACAATGACAACGGTGTTGTGGTGACCCGGACAGTGGTGAGCGCCCGGGTGCCGAGAGGGATCTGCATCTTCTATCATGCTCCCGAGCGGACGATCTCTATCCCCAAATCTCCTCTGAGAGGCAGGAGGGCAGGCGGGAATAACAGCATGACGCGGCTTCGGTTGAAGCCCGTGTTAATGGTAGGTGGCTATGCTCAGTTCTGTTACCGATTCAACGACTACGGCCCGCCTGCTTCTGACCGGGATACCTACGTGCTGGTCCGGAAGCTTGAAGGTGAACCACGGTTTTAGAAAAAAGTTCGGAGTTCTGGACTCCGGAAAAGGAGGGGCTTCTTGAATATTCGCGCCCAGGTTTCCATGGTCTTTCATCTTGATAAATGTATTGGATGCCATGCCTGCAGTATTGCCTGCAAGAATCTCTGGACCGACCGCACCGGAACAGAATACATGTGGTGGAACAACGTGGAAACCAAACCTGGTACCGGCTATCCGACCCTCTATGAAGATCAGGAGAAGTACCACGGAGGGTGGGAGAGAGGGAAGAATAAACCGTTGTTGAAACTCCACAGCCGGATCGGCGGGTTAAAAAACATCTTTTCAAACCCATACCTGCCGACGATGGACGATTACTATGAGCCCTGGACCTACCGGTACGAAGACCTTTTCACTGCTCCCCAGGGAGATGACCAACCCGTTGCCAGACCCATCTCCATGGTTACGGGAAAGGCCATGGATATCGAAGCCGGACCCAACTGGGACGACGACTTAAGCGGCTCTCCGATCTATGCGGCCAATGACCCGAACCTCAAGGCCATCAGCGAAGAAGAGAGGAAGCAGCTTTTTCAGTTTGAACGATTGGTATTTTTTTACCTTCCTCGGATCTGCAATCACTGTCTCAACCCTGGTTGTGTGGCAGCCTGCCCGGCTGGAGCCATCTACAAGAGGGGAGAGGATGGGATTGTACTGGTGAGTCAGGAAAAGTGTCGGGCCTGGAGGATGTGTATTTCAGGATGCCCTTACAAGAAAGTCTATTACAATTGGGTCACAGGAAAATCGGAGAAGTGTATTCTCTGCTATCCGAGGCAGGAGACCGAGCAGGCTCCAGCCTGCATGCACTCGTGCGTTGGCCGAATCCGCTACCTTGGGATGCTCCTTTATGATGCCGACCAGATTGAAGAAACCGCAGGAAAACCTGATACGGAATTGGTAGATGCCCAGAGAAATATGATTCTTGACCCTTCTGATCCGAACGTCATCAGGAAAGCACAGGCAGAGGGGGTCCATGATAAGATCATCGAAGCAGCCCAGAAGTCGCCGGTTTATAAATATGTCAAAGAGTGGAGACTTGCTCTTCCCCTTCATCCGGAGTTCCGAACCATTCCTATGCTTTTCTATGTCCCGCCCCTTCTGCCGGTAATGGCCTCGATACAGCATGGGAAGTACAGATCGAGTCATGATTTTTTTAGTTCCCTGGAGAGCGCCAGGCTGCCTGTCAAATATCTGGCGCAACTTCTCTCTGCCGGGGATGAGGAGACTATTCTGAAAGTTTACAAGAAGCTTCTTGCCATAAGGATCTACAAGCGATCGGAGACAGTGGGGGATATTCAGCCAGAGGAGGCAAGGCTGGCCCTTGAAGAATCAAAAACGACTCCTAAAGAAGTGGAAGCGATCTACCGGATGACGTCCCTGGCAGCCTTCGAAGAAAGGTTTGTCATACCCCCGTTCCTCCGAGAAATGGCCATTGAATCTGTAATGGACCCTGAAACTCGCAAGGAGGAAGCGGGAACAGGCCATATCCATCCGCCAAAACGCGGCTGGTAGGAAAATGTCTATGAGACTCTATCAACTCTTTGCGGAAATCTTAGGGTATCCCACGCCGTCCCTTCCTGATCAGGTCAACGAATGCATCTCTCGGCTCACCTCCCTTAAAGGGGAGGCAGTGCCCATGCTGGATGAGTTCCGGACATTCCTTGAGGTTACTCCAGTTGACCAGATGGAAGAAGTTTACACCCGTACCTTCGACCTCCAGGCGATCTGTTATCCCTATATAGGGTACCACCTTTTCGGCAACGGCGGCCAGCGCGGTATGTTCATGGCCGGGTTGAAGGAACACTACGAGACCTGCGAGTTCTCCACAGGCAATGAATTACCGGATCATCTCAGCACGATGCTCCGCTTTGCTCCAAATTGTACGAAAGCGGAAAGGGAAGAACTGATCAGCGAATGCCTTGTTCCTGCCGTAAAAAAGATGGTCTCCGGATTCGAAGATGGCAGCAATCCTTATAGAGGGGTCTTACAGACCCTTTTGCTCGTCTTGCAAAAGGAGTCGGAGGATTTTCGTAATGGGAGATAATTTCCTTTTTGGGATCTTCCCTTATATCGCTTTTGCCCTGGCGATTGTAGGGGGAATCTACCGTTATTATTCGGACCGTTTCTCTTACTTCAGCCTCTCATCCCAGTTCCTGGAGAACCGTGTGCTCTTCTGGGGTTCTGTGCCATGGCACTATGGGATCGTACTCATTCTTCTTGCCCATCTTTTCGGAGGCCTCTTTTCAGGGCTCTTGCTCGATCTTCCGGTAGTATCGGCCCGTCTATTCATACTGCTGCTGATCGGAACGTCTCTTGGTTTGATTGCGCTCGTTGGGATCGTGCTCCTTATCATCCGGCGAATCATAGATTCAAGGGTACGGGGCGTTACATCCGTTATGGATTGGATACTGATCATTCTTCTTGCAGCCCAGGTTGCAGCGGGTCTCACCATCGCCGTTTTTTACCGCTGGGGTTCCCTCTGGTACCTCTATGCGGCAGCGCCTTGGTTTTGGTCTATTGGCCGCCTTAGCCCTAATTTCGCTACCATCAGCCCCCTTCCAGGACTTGTGAAATTTCACATGTTTAATGCCTTCGTCATTATTGCGCTTTTTCCTTTCACACGTCTGGTCCATATATTTACAGTTCCGATCACCTATCTCTGGCGGCCTTACCAGGTAGTAATCTGGAACCGCCTTGCCCATCGGTTATCGGGAGGTGCTGGAATGTCGGACATAAAATTCGATACCCAACGAAGAGGTTTTCTAAAATTGGCTACGGGGATCCTCGCTTCCCTCGTCTGCATTGCGATCGGAATCCCGGTTATAGGCGCCCTGATTGGCCCTGCATTTCGATCAAAAAAACCAAGCTGGGCCAAGGTGGGCGATCTGAACTCGCTGCTTGTCGGAGAACCGACCAGGTTGACGTTTGCCGTCCAGATCGCATCGGCGTACATTCGCGAGACGGTATTGCACGATGTCTGGGTGATCAGACAAACTTCATCGGAGGTAACCGTATTCTCTCCAATTTGCCCGCACCTCGGTTGTGAGTACAATTGGGATCCTCAAACCGGTCACTTTGAATGTCCATGCCACGGAAGTGTCTACGCAATCGATGGAAAGGTACTTGGCGGTCCTGCACCCCGTCCCCTCGACATATTACCAACGAAGATCCAATCTGAGGAGCTGTACGTTGAGTGGGAGACGTTTAAAGTTGGAATTCCTGAAAAGGTTTCGGCATGAGAAAGTAAACGAAGCCAGGCGAGCTGGGAGGAAATCTTATGGATAGAGAAGGGATGAAAAAGCTTGAGAAGTTGGCGACCTTGATTCGTTACTACATCCTGATCATGACAACATATGCAGGTTCCGGCCATCCGACCTCTTCACTTTCGGCAACGGAGTTGATGGAATGCCTCCTTTTTGGCGGAATATTCAGATTCGATGTGGATCATCCCAAATCCCCCAATAATGATCGCTTGATCTTTTCGAAGGGACATGCTTCCCCCCTGTTTTATGCCTTATGGGCTGCCGCAGGAGAATTGAGCGAAGAGGACCTCTTGACCTACAGAAAATTTGGAAGTCCCCTGGAAGGACATCCCACCGTTGCCTTTCGTTATGTTGAAGCTGCTACAGGGTCTCTTGGCCAAGGCCTTTCCATCGGTGTGGGCATGGCCCTGAATGCTAAGTACATTGATAAGCTTCCCTACCGGACCTATGTCCTTCTCGGAGATAGTGAAATGGCCGAAGGCTCCCAGTGGGAATCGATGCAGATCGCGGCCCATTATAAGCTGGACAACTTGATCGGAGTCCTTGATGTGAACCGGCTGGGTCAGCGGGGAGAAACGATGTACGGATGGGATCTCGATGCCTATGAAAGAAGGATCTCATCCTTCGGCTGGAAAACGGTCGTCCTCGACGGCCATTCCATTCCGGATATTCTTGCCGCCTATGAAGAGGCCCTTCGGGCAACGGATCAGCCGGTCATGTTGATTGGAAAAACGATTAAGGGAAAAGGAGTCTCTTTCATTGAAAATAAGAATGGTTGGCATGGAAAGGTCCTGAGTAAAGAGGAATGTGATCGGGCGCTCAAGGAATTAGGAGAAATTGATAAATCTGTTCGAGGTGAGATATCCCCTCCGGAAGATCTGAGGCCCGAAGAACCAACCCCTCAAAAACCGTTAAAGAAAATCGATTATCCGGCAGATAAACCCGTTGCCACGAGGAAAGCCTATGGGAACGCTTTGGTAAGAATATTTCCGCAATTCCCGAATATCGTCAGTCTGGATGGAGAGGTAAGCAATTCGACTTACGCAGAAATATTCAAAAAAGCCTACCCCGAGCGGTTTTTTGAGATGTACATTGCCGAGCAGAATATGGTAGGGGCAGCATTAGGTCTGTCCTGCAGGGGCAAAATTCCTTTCGTCTCTACGTTTGCTGCATTTTTTACTCGGGCTTTCGATCAAATCAGGATGAGCCAGTATTCAGATCCGAACATCAAGTTTGTCGGATCTCATGCCGGGGTGTCCATCGGTGAAGACGGGCCCTCTCAGATGGGTCTTGAAGATATAGCCATTTTCAGAGCCCTCTTAAATGGGGTGGTCTTATATCCGTCCGATGCGGTATCCACCGATAAATTGGTTGAAGAGTCTGCGAAGCATTATGGCATTGTTTACATCCGCACTACAAGAAAAGATACTCCTATCCTCTACAACCCTGATGAGGAATTTCCCATAGGTGGAAGCAAGGTACTAAGAAAAAGTAATAGGGATATGCTCACGGTGGTTACTGCTGGGATAACTCTTTTTGAAGCCCTCGCTGCTTATGAAGAGCTGAAAAAGGCAGGAATTTTCATTCGGGTAATCGACCTTTACAGCATTAAGCCACCTGATAGCCACGCTTTGCAGAAGGCTGCCAGCGCTACTAAGACAATTATCACCGTGGAAGATCACTATGCGGAAGGAGGTTTGGGAGAGGCCGTTAAGAGTGCATTATCGGCTTTTCCAGTGCCCATCCATTCTTTGGCCGTCCGAAAAAAGCCAAAGAGTGGTAAACCAGAGGAGCTTCTTGGTTACGAGGAGATTTCAAAGAAGGCGATCGTAGAGAAGGTGGAGGAATTGATTAAAGACCGCAAACGATAACACAAAACTCCGAAAACAGGGCCATGGTAAGGACGCACCAGAATGAACGGCCCAATAGAATAGTCCTTATCAGGAGCAAAGCGGCAATATCGGATTGAAAAGGAGGATAAACACATCTTGGTTATCAGCGCTGAACGTATCAAAATCACATTTGAAATAATGCGTTTATGGGTCCGCAAGTAGCAAGAGCAAGGAAAGGAGGTGAAAAAGATGGCCAAAGATCCCGTGAGTTGTAGTTGATCTCATAAGAAAAAAACAAAAAGGAGGGATACAAAATGAAAAAACATCTGATAATTATCCTTCTGGCTATGGTCGGTCTATTTCTTGGGATGAATGGCTTCGCTCAAGAGAAAACTAGCAAACCGGCAGAAGGTGAGCGGATTAATGCCTTTATGATGGACAAAATCATAGGCTCCAAGGTGATTAATCTGAAGGGGGAGACATTAGGAAAGATTGAAGATTTAGTCGTCGATATCGATACGGGAAGAATTCTGTACGCTATCCTTGATTTCGGTGGTTTTTTGGGCATCGGTAGTAAGCTCTTTCCCGTCCCTTGGGAATCCCTTGCAGCGCTTCCATCAGAGGGCATATTCTTCCTCAATCAATCCAAAGAAGGAATCGAAAAAGCACCTGCTTTTGAGAAGAAGAATTTGCCAGACATGGGGGATATGCGTTGGGGGGCTAACGTTTTCAAGTATTATGGTGCCCCCTCCGGTTATGCACAAAAGGGACCACTCGGTTACGATTACGATTATGGTTATCATGATTATTATGGTTATAATTACCCGATCTCTCCTCGCTTAGGGATAAATTCTGCTTCATGGATAGGAGACCCCTACAGAAAAATCTTTGACTCTAAAACAATTAAAACCATCTCAGGAGAAGTAATAAAAATAGACCAAGTTCCCGAATTTGGATTTGGTTTGCAAATGCGATTGACTGTTTTTATTGACAAAAAAGAGATACTGCCGGTTTACCTGGGTCCCGTCTTCTACCTTATAGGCCCTTGGCAAGCAAAACATTTTAAATTAGGCGATCAGGTCACCGTGAGCGGCTCACAGGTCACAGTTCGTGGTGAGCCTTTAATGATTGCTATGACTGTGAAGCGAGGAAATGAAGTCCTGCGATTGAGAGACCAGGATGGGATTCCGGCTTGGATTGGATGGAAAAAAACGAGTGATTGACCGTTACAGAGTCCGATAGATTCAATGGCCACATTCCTCTTCCTTTTTATATTATGCCCCTAATCCCCCGACCGGTAAGTCGAGGAGTTAGGGCTATCCACCGTGGATAGGGGAAAAGGGTGATATCGGAGTTTATATCCAGGAGCATGATGAGGGCTTGCCTGATGTCGTGGGCTGGCGCTTGCAGGTGATAAACCAGCAGACCAAGGAGGGGAGAAGAATGAACCGACATACGATTCCATTAGGACGGATTCTGGGTATCCCCATGGGGCTGGACTATTCCTGGTTTTTGATTTTTGTGCTTATCACCTGGACGATGGCCGTTGGCTACTACCCGGCTGAATTTAAGAACTGGCCTGTAGCGCAGTATTGGTTCATGGGAGCGGTGACAGCCATCATGCTTTTTGTGAGTGTACTGCTCCATGAACTGGGGCATTCGGTGGTGGCGATGCGCTATAAGGTTCCGGTCCGCAGCATCACGCTTTACATTTTCGGTGGTATATCCCTAATTGGCACCGAACCACCGACCGCCGCAGCCGGATTCTGGATTGCCATCGCCGGTCCCTCTATCAGTTTCGCTTTGGCAGCCCTCTTCAGTCTAATGCAGCCTTTCTTCGCCGGAGTTGCCCCGCTACTGGCCCTCTTCAAATATCTGGCTTATATCAACGTCGCTCTGGGCCTGTTCAATCTTGTTCCAGGCTTTCCTCTGGATGGAGGTGGTGTGTTACGAGCCATTGTCTGGGGTGTCACCCATGACATGCGCAGGGCTACCCTCATCGCCGCCAATGTGGGGCGATTCATCGCCTACCTTTTCATCTTCTTTGGTGTCTGGCAAATCTTTGGTGGCAACTTCATGAACGGTCTGTGGATCGCTTTCATCGGGTGGTTCCTGGAGAGTGCCGCGAGGGGGCAGGTTCAGCAACTGGCGCTCCACGATATACTGGCCGGCCATAAGGTGTCCCAGGCGATGAATCGGCAATATGCAGCCATCCCTGCTGACACTACCTTGCAACACTTGGTGGATGATCACATTTTGGTGAGCGGTCGGCGGAGTTTCGTGGTTAAACGGAGCGACGTGGTTATTGGTTTGTTGACTTTGCATCACGTCAAGGAAATCCCACGCTCTGATTGGCAGACCGTGACAGCCGCCCAGGCGATGATACCAGTCGAGCAGATGAAACGGGTGCGGCCCGATGGGGAACTATGGACAGCTTTGGAAGAGATGGACCGCGATGGTGTCAACCAACTTCCCGTGATGACAGATGGGCAAATTCAGGGCGTGATCAGCCGGGAGGATGTCGTCGGCTATCTGCGCACCTTGCACGAACTTGGGGTTTAGTCCGATGGCCTGGTTTTTGAGGCCGTATTTAACGAATCGGGCAGTTGTGAGTAGATTTTTTCCCATTGCGCCGGCAAAGTGCCTGATTGAGGACATTTCCATGAACATTTTCGAATTTACCATACTTATTTGGCTGGGTTCGCTGGTCGCAGGGTTTCTGGGATCATTGACAGGCTTGGGCGGCGGGGTCGTGATCATACCACTCCTGGCTCTTGTCTTTGGGGTAGATATTCGCTATGCGATCGGCGCATCGCTCGTCTCCGTCATTGCAACCTCTTCAGGAGCCGCAGCGGCCTACGTAAAAGAAGGGCTCTCCAACATACGGATCGGGATGTTTCTTGAAATAGCCACAACTCTGGGGGCGTTAGTTGGAGCTGCTCTAACGGCGAAGATATCTACCACAGTAATTGCTGTGATCTTTGGACTTGTTCTGATCTACTCAGCGTACTTGTCAAACCGGCCCCAGCGTGACCGACTCAAGGATAATCGGCCCGATCCACTGGCAACGCGCCTGAGAATGGACGCAAACTACCCTACCGCTGAGGGTTCGACCGCTTACCATGTGCACGGAATCCCCGCTGGTTTTAGCCTCATGTTCATGGCCGGTACACTTTCGGGATTGCTTGGGATTGGCTCGGGGGCTGTCAAGGTTCTTGCCATGGATCAGGCCATGCATATTCCTTTCAAGGTCTCCACAACCACCAGCAACTTTATGATCGGGGTAACTGCCGCTGCCGGTGCTGGAGTGTACCTTAGCCGTGGGTACATTGATCCTGGCCTTGCCATGCCGGTTATGCTTGGGGTGCTTCCAGGTTCGCTATTGGGAGCGCGTCTACTGGCAAGCGCTAAAACCCGGCTGTTGCGGATGATCTTTGGCGGTATCATCTTGGTTTTAGGAATCGAAATGATCTATAACGGCCTAACCGGAAGGCTCTGAGATGTCCCAACCTAAGCGCGCGTGGAATGATGAAAAAATGGAACAGATTATAGGCACCCTCTTAATAAGCGGTGTCATCGCGGCTGCCCTGATCGTGCTGGTGGGAGGGGTCTTGTATCTGTTTCGTTATGGTGTCGCTTTCCCAGATTATGCAGTTTTCCGTGGAGAGCCGGCGGGGTTACGCAGTGTGTCTGGGATTATAACAGATGCCCTGTCCTTTCGTATCCACAGTGTGATCCAGCTTGGGCTTTTGCTACTGATCGCCACACCGGTGGCCCGGGTTGCTTTCTGCCTTCTTGCCTTTGCCTTGCAGCGTGACCGCACCTACGTCATCGTTACTCTGATTGTATTTGCAGTGCTCATGTGCAGCCTTATTGGAGGCGGCCTATAAAAGTGGAATAACTCGACGATTCAAGGAGGATAGGAACGGATAAGTATCGAGTGGTATTTCACTCTAACGATGGCGTCAGCGCCGACCCTGGACCGGGCAACTTCGAGAATCTCATTGGGGACTTGGGCTGCGGTCGTGAGTCTCCTGACGAGTATTTGTGGCGTTGGCAAAGGATCTCTTAACGTACCAGCTTTGGAACGTGAGGCAGGTTAGTGATGAAACTCTTACTGGTTTCACCTTCTCATAAGGCTGAAAAGGAGGCATTATGATTTCAAAGATCCTTGTTGCAACAGACGGATCAAAAGTCGCGTGGAAATCGGTTGAATATGCGGTGGAGCTGGCCAAACAGACGGACGCAACGATAACATTACTTTATGTAATAGAAAAGAGCTTTATGATTGCGGGTTCAGTGTCTCACGTTGATGCTCCAACCCATCTCATCGAACCCGTTGAGGACTATTTGAAACAAGTCGGTGAAGCATGCCTCCAAGAGGCTGAAAGCTTTTGTAAAAAACATGGGATTTCTTCACAGAACGTTATTCGTTCAGGGCATCCAGTGGAGGAAATAATAAGGGAAGCCGAAGAATCAAAAGTGGACCTGATTGTCTTAGGGTCTCATGGTAAAAGTGCTTTAAAGGCGGCATTTATCGGTAGCGTTGCGTTCGGTGTAATTCATAAGGACACAAGGATTCCGGTTCTCATTGTAAGAAGGTAGTTCCCACTGAGAACGGGAGAAAGCACATGCAGCTCGGAAGGATGGGCGGGAGCATGACGGTTCGGTTGACGGAGGGCAAACGTCACATCATCCCCGTAGAAGATCACTATACTGAAGGAGGGATTGGAGAAGCCGTGAAGAGTGCACCGGCCATTTACGCGGTTCCTTTCCATTTTTGATCCTTCAAAAAGAAGCCGAAAAGTGGGAAACCGCAGGAACTCCTCGACTATGAAGAAATCTCTCGAATGGTGATTATTAAAAAGGTGAAAGAGCGCACCTGAGACCCCAGGTCTGTCGAAGATGATATTGAGTTCTTGCTGTTCCTAATGTCTTGGAGAGGCTCCGAGCCCAGCCTTGTAGCAGGACGTCTTTGACGTGAAAACGACACAGCGGATGATATGAGTTCGGCGGCCAAATGGAAAAGAGACCCACGGAATAAGGAGGTTGAAAATGGCAACCCTCAATTCGGACGCGTTCGTTTTCTTCGGCGCGACGGCGATCTGGCGCATAAGCAGATCTTCCCTGCGCTTCAAGGGATGACCCGGCACGGCCACCTCGACATGCCGGTCATCGGCATAGCGAAGCGCGATTGGACTTCTGATCAGTTCCGGGCCCGCGCTCACGACAGTCTTGAGAAGCACGGTGGCGTGGACCCCGATGCTTTTGCGAAGCTCTCCGCACGGCTTCAGTACCTATCTGGTGATTACAGCAAAGGAGAGACGTATGAACGCCTGCGTAAAGCACTGGGCAATGCTGCACGGCCCTTACACTACCTTGCCATCCCGCCAGACCTCTTTGCGACCGTGGCGCAGGGACTGGCTAAGTCTGGCTGCGCGAAGGACGCCCGGGCCATCGTTGAAAAACCCTTTGGCCGCGACCTTGCTTCCGCGCAGGCGCTCAACCAAACGCTTCAGCAGTTCTTTCCCGAGTCGGCTATCTTCCGGATCGATCATTACCTCGGCAAGGAGCCGGTCCAGAATCTGCAATATTTCCGCTTCGCCAATTCTTTCCTCGAGCCGATCTGGAATCGTAACTATGTGGAAAGGGTCCAGATTACCATGTGCGAAAGCTTCGGCGTGGAAGGCCGCGGGCGTCTTTATGAAGAGCTGGGCGCCATTCGGGACGTCGTGCTGGGCCAATACCGTGGCTACCGAGACGAGAGCGACGTGTCCCCCGATTCACAGGTTGAGACATTCGCCGCGGTCCGGCTCCACATCGATACCTGGCGCTGGGCGGGCGTGCCCTTTTACATACGAGCCGGCAAGCAACTTCCGTTTACCGCGACTGAGGTGCTGGTTGAACTCCATCGGCCGCCGCAAGCGGTCTTTGATGAAATCAAGCCGGGCCAGTCGAACTATTTTCGCCTCCGCCTCAGTCCCAAGGTTTTTATCTCCCTTTACGCGCGGGTCAAAGTGCCCGGAGAATCCATGGTTGGTGAAGAGGTCGAACTGGTCGCACGCCATCACTCCGGCGACGAGATGTCACCGTATGAGCGTCTGCTCAGCGATGCCATGCGGGGAGACGCGTCGCTTTTCGCCCGCGAGGACGCCGTCGAAGCTGCCTGGCGTATTGTGGACCCGATCTTGAGAAACGTGGCGCCGGTCTATGAGTACGAACCGAATACCTGGGGACCGGCGGAAGCCGACCGAATCATTACGGGCGATAGCGGCTGGCACAACCCCAAACGTGAGGAGGCGATCGGATGACATCACCCGACGAAGTTGTATTCTTGTTTGACGTGGACAATACCCTGCTCGACAACGACCGGGTAGAAAATGACCTCCGGCGCCATATGGAACGCGAGTTTGGGGCGCGAAGCCGTGACCGTTACTTTGCGATCCTCGAAGAGTTGCGCGCCGAGCTTGGCTATGCGGACTACCTGGGCGCTTTACAGCGCTACCGCCTGGAAGACCTGTGCGATCCGCGACTGCTGATGATGTCTTCTTTTCTGGTGGATTATCCGTTTGCGAACCGGTTGTATCCTGGTTCGCTCGATGCCCTTGAGCATGTTCGCGCCCGGGGAGAAACGGTCATCCTGTCCGATGGCGACGTCGTCTTCCAACCGCGCAAAGTTCAACGATCGGGGCTATGGGAAGCAGTCGAGGGCCGGGTGCTAATTTACATCCAAAGAACAGATGCTGCATGATGTTGAGCAACGCTACCCAGCCGGGCACTATGTGATGATAGACGACAAGCTTCGCATTCTGACAGCAATGAAAAGAATCTGGGGCGACCGGCTGACAACCGTATGGCCGCGCCAGGGACATTATGCGCTCGACTCCAAAGCCATTGTCACCTATCCGGCGGCTGACCTTACGATTGAGCGCATCGGCGATCTGGTCAACTACGACTTAAGCGCATTGCTCGGCGCCTTCAAAGCCGACAACACGCAATAGGAGGAATCATGAAAGCGACACAACGACTGCATGATCTCGGTCAGAGCCTTTGGCTCGACAACATTACCCGTGGGCTCCTGACAAAGGG
>Ga0208821_1000882_pt1 | contig 20187 bp, 16 predicted proteins | sample June2015DPH_20_5_FD_184720 | JGI IMG/M metagenome (GOLD analysis project Ga0208821, IMG submission 184720) | Peatland microbial communities from SPRUCE experiment site at the Marcell Experimental Forest, Minnesota, USA - June2015DPH_20_40... | ecosystem: Environmental > Terrestrial > Soil >... | reverse complement strand
GAGTCTGGCGGTGAACCCTGTCGGAGAGCCGGATGCGGGAAATCCGCACGTCCGGTTCGATGAGCGGGGACGGGAAACGGGACGACGTCCGCGTCGCAACCGCGCCCAACCCCGACTCTACTGAAAACAAAGGACGGCTGTGGAAAACCCGGGATGAAGCTGGAATGTATTTGAAAACAGACGACGCAAATCAGTCCTCAAGCCTATTCCGGGAGGTACGAAAGCAGCAGAAGAGTCCTCTTTTTCAACTGGACAGGAAGTCTGCTTCCGTGGGGAAGAATTCTTTTTTTTGACGGAACGATGCGGGAATGTTCTTGAAAACAAAGGACGGCTGTGGAAAACCCGGGATGAAGCTGGAATGTATTTGAAAACAGACGACGCAAATCAGTCCTCAACCCTATTCCGGGAGGTACGAAAGCAGCAGAAGAGTCCTCTTTTTAGACTGGACAGGAAGTCTGCTTCCTCGGAGGAAGAATTCCTTTTTTTGACGGAACGATGCGGGAATATTATTGAAAACAAAGGAGCTTTGTTGAAAACTCGGGGTGAAGCGGGAATGTATAAGAAAACAAAGGAGATGCGAGCATAAGGCGGTGATGTCATTGAAAAGAAATGGTGTTACTCTTGATTTCCCAACACGCTTGGAAACCTTTGGGAGCAGGCGGAACGGAGGGGTTTTAGCCCCGCCGAAATCTCTCGGCTCCCGCCTCCTGTTCGTCCCGCGCCCTGCCGTGCTCCCGGCGACCAGCCGCGAGCTGCGCGGAGCGCGAGCCACGGCAATAATCACGAGCAAGCGTAGCGCGGACCTTCGTCTCTGAGGTCTGCGCTTCTTCCTCAGACTCGCGCTTTCGAATCCAAGGGTAAACACGCCGGCAGCGCAGAATTGCGCCGGGACGCACGGCGAGCCGCGGCAGGCGGCACTAGTCGGTTCTCGGTCATCACCGAACCCCTCGGCCCTTGCTGACTTCGGGAGAGCGACGTATTCTTAATTCTTGGGGGAAAGGAAAGGCAGTAGGCGGTAGGCACTGGCAAATGGTGAAGAGCGCGTGGTGATTGCCCAATCTTTTCAACGGCCGGGTGTGCTCCGCAAGCGGACCTGGGCCGGGCTCTCGACCCCCTCACCCGTCCCGCCCCGGCTGAAGAAAGCGCCGGTGCGGGACACCCTCTCCCCCAAGGGGGAGAGGGCCAGAAGCATCTCAGCACAGGATCGAGATGAGCAACCAAACTGATAACCGGGGTGGCGTCGTCGAGGGGCCAGGTCAGCAGGCGTCGCTAAGCGGAACCGTCATCGACCCTGTTTGCGGCATGGAGATAAGCCGCGAGGATGCGGTGGGCAATTATGTGTACGAAGGGCAAGAGTACTTTTTCTGCAATCCTTCCTGCCTGGAAAACTTTCGCGCCAATCCAAGTCAGTATCTGAGCCCCGCTCGAGCTGAGGCAGCTCCTCCAGCGGGAGCCTTGAGTGATGGGGCAGCGGACGTGCGCCGGGAACTGCAGAGATCCTTCGTCGTCCCAAAGAGCGGGACTCCTCAGGATGACAGGCTTACGGCCGGAGGCGAAAACCCTATCTATACCTGCCCCATGGATCCTGACGTCCGGAAACAAGGTGCAGGCGCATGTCCGAAATGCGGGATGGCGCTCGAGCCGCTCAGGGCCACACCTGCGGCCACTCGTACCGAGTATGTGTGCCCAATGCACCCCGAAGTGGCGCGCCACGAGCCGGGGGTTTGTCCCCTCTGTGGCATGGCTCTGGAGCCTCGGTCGGTGACCGTGGGGGAAGAAACCAACCCCGAGTTGGCATTGATGACCCGCCGCTTCTGGGTTTGCCTGGCTTTAACCCTTCCGGTTTTCTTGCTCGCGATGTCCGAAATGATTCCCGGCCAGCCGCTACAGCACGCCTTCTCCTCGCGCCTGCTCAGTTTGGTGCAGTTCGCTCTGGCCTCTCCCGTGGTGCTATGGGGAGGATGGCCATTTTTCGAGCGCGGCTGGGCCTCACTGGTCAATCGCCACCTGAACATGTTTACCCTGATCGCCACCGGGACCGGGACTGCCTATGTATATAGCGTCGTAGCTGTTCTCTCGCCCGGCATCTTTCCGCAATCGTTTCGCGGGCATGGCGGCGAAGTCCCGGTCTACTTTGAGGCGTCGGCAGCTATCACCACACTGGTGCTCCTGGGGCAGGTGCTGGAGCTTCGCGCGCGGGCCCAGACCAGCAGCGCCATCAAGGGATTGCTGGGCCTTACACCCAAGACCGCGCGGGTTGTCCGGGATGAAGGCGCCGAGGAGGACGTGCCGCTCGACCGCGTCCAGCGGGGAGATCAGTTGCGCGTCCGTCCCGGCGAAAAGGTGGCGACCGACGGACTCATCCTTGAAGGCTCGAGCTCGATTGATGAATCCATGGTGACGGGGGAGCCGATCCCCGTGGAAAAGAAGGCTGGAGACCGCGTGACGGGTGGGACGGTGAACGGCCCCGGTGGTTTTCTGATGCGCGCTGAACGCGTGGGCAGCGATACGCTCCTGGCGCACATCGTGCAGCTTGTCTCAGAAGCACAGCGGAGTCGCGCGCCCATCCAACGCTTGGCGGACGTCGTTTCCTCTTACTTCGTTCCCGTAGTAGTTTTCATTTCGGTGCTCACTTTTGCAGTCTGGGCGATAGTAGGCCCCGAGCCGCGGCTTGCCTATGCGCTGGTAAACGCTGTGGCAGTGCTTATCATTGCCTGCCCTTGCGCGCTGGGACTTGCCACGCCGATGTCCATCATGGTGGGGACGGGACGTGGCGCCCTGGCGGGCGTTTTGATAAAGAACGCCGAAGCGCTGGAAGTTCTCGAGAAAGTGGACACGCTCGTTGTGGACAAGACTGGTACGCTTACGGAGGGAAAGCCTCGTCTTGCTTCGGTTCATGCCTTGCAAGGATGGAATGAGCTGGAAGTGCTCCGCCTGGCCGCAACCCTCGAGCGCGGGAGCGAGCATCCTCTCGCCGCCGCCATCGTTCGAGGGGCGCAAGAAAGGGGACTTCAACTCGGCGAGGCTCGAGAGTTTCGTTCGGTCACCGGTGAAGGCGTGATGGGCAAGGTGGATGGCAAAAGCGTCGCACTCGGAAACCGCAAGCTGTTTGATGAGCTGAAGGTCGAATTGAACGCGCTGGCCACGAAGGCTGCTGAACTTCGACGCGAGGGCCAAATCGTAGTCTTCATCGCCATTGACGGACTTGCCTGTGGCTTGCTGGCAGTGACCGATCCCATTAAGCCGTCTACCCCTGAGGCCATCCGAGCATTGCAGAAGGACGGGATACGTATTGTCATGCTTACCGGCGACACCCGCACCACCGCCGAGGCCGTGGCGCGCAGACTGGGCATAGACGAAGTCGAGGCGGAGGTCCTGCCTGAGCAAAAGGGCAAGGTCATCGAACGGCTTCAGGCGCAAGGGCGCGTGGTGGCAATGGCTGGTGACGGCATCAACGATGCCCCGGCACTCGCTCAGGCCCAGGTCGGCATCGCCATGGGGACGGGAACCGATGTGGCCATGGAAAGCGCAGGCGTCACTTTGGTCAAGGGGGATTTGCGCGGCATTGTGCGGGCTCGCAGGTTGAGCAAAGGTACGATGCGCAACATCCGCCAGAACCTTTTCTTCGCGCTGGTTTACAATACCCTCGGTGTGCCGCTAGCGGCGGGTGTCCTTTATCCTGTGCTGGGCCTTCTGCTGAGCCCCATGCTCGCGGCGGCGGCCATGACGTTCAGCTCGGTGTCCGTGATCAGCAACGCGCTCAGGCTGCGCAGGATGGAACTTTAGGTGTCAGGTGCCGGGTGTCAGGTGTCAGGTGCCGGGTGTCAGGTGTCAGGTGCCGGGTGTCAGGTGTCAGGTGCCAGGTGTCAGGGGACAGGTGTCAGGGGACAGCGAGCTGAGCATTCGCAGCAACTGACTACGGACAACTGACAACGGACAACTGACAACTGACCAAACGCTGATCTTCGAGGTTCATAACATGACGTTCCTAACCACGCGTTATCACCTGAAACAAAACTTGACTGCAAAGGACTTTGAAAGGCTGCACAGCCTCTCCACGGTTTATGGCATCCGAGGGCTTTTCATTGAAGGCCAGCTTCTGGAGCTCGAATATGACGCCTCGCGGATTCACGAAGCTGAGGTCCTGGCACAGGTCCGCGGGGCTGGGATTGCCGTAGAACCCGAGAAGCCTATTGCTCCCGGCGGCTTCGATTATACCGGCGAGTTCAGAGATTTCGCTTGGCCGACGGAGGGGCTTAGCCCGGCCAACCAGAAATGATATTGCAGGTGCCCGTCGAAAAGACGGTCATTCCCGCGAAGGCGGGAACCCAGTCCGTCGAAAGTGCATTTGCGAAGGTTTGCGAAGTGGATTCCCGCCCTTCGGCAAGCTCAGGGCAAGCTTTTCGCGGGAATGACTCGCGCCTGGTAAACGATCGCATCCCAAATGACACCAACACCGCCCTTACGCCCAGCTTGACGAATGTCGAACGGTGCGCTAACTTTACTTCACGACCATGACAACAGACGGACACATTCCACTAGCAAGCTTTTATCTTCTCGAACGGACAGAGCCGAGCCTGCCGAAACTTGATGATTTGGGCAGCTCAATCCCGGAGACTCTGACGGGACTGGGCATAGCCGCCGAAAAGCTGCGCGGCAAGCGCGTCGCCGTTGCCGTGGGCAGCCGTGGTATTGCCAGCCTGCGGGAGATCGTGCAAGCAGTCTGCGGCTGGTTGAAGGCACAAGGGGCTCAGCCTTTTATCTTCCCCGCCATGGGGAGCCACGGAGGGGGAACCGCCGAGGGCCAGCGCAAGATCCTGGAGGATTACGGCGTTACGGAGGCCGCCATGGGAGTGGAGATTCGCTCCTCCATGGAGACCGTGCTTCTCGGAACGACCCCCGAAGGGTTCCGGGTCTTTGTGGATCGGAACGCCTGGGAGTCTGACGGCGTGGTGCTGGTAAACCGCATCAAGCCCCACACCGATTTTTCGGGGAAGATTGAAAGCGGTTTGTTGAAGATGATGATGATCGGCATGGGCAAGCTCGAGGGGGCCACCGAGGGTCATCGCCAGAGTTGGAAATATGGGTTCGAGACTGCCATCCGCGCCGTTTCGGGAAAAGTGCTGGCCAGCGGGAGAATTCTCTGTGGGGTGGCGCTGGTTGAGAACGAACTGCACGAGATTGCCGTCGTGCGCGCCGCGCTTCCGGAAGGCATCGTAGCGCAGGAGGAATCGACATTCCAACTGGCCCGCACCCTGGTGCCGCGCATTCCGTTCCCGGCATTCCACCTGCTGATGGTGGACGAAATGGGCAAGAACATCAGCGGAACCGGCATGGATACGAAAGTAATTGGGCGCGGGGTGGAACTGTCGCCCGGAGAAGCGCCCAGGATTTCCATGATCTACGTTCGTGATCTCACTCGCGAAAGCGGTGGGAATGCGGTGGGGGTGGGCTTCGCCGACGTTATCCATGAGCGTCTTTACCGGAAGATTGACTTCGATAAAATGTATCTCAATACGCGCACCGCTCTGAATCCTGCTGCGGCCCGGCTACCCATTCATTTGGCCTCGGACCGCGAAGCTTTGGATCTCACCCTCGGCCATTTGGGAAGTCCGGAGCCGGCGGAACAGCGGATCGTTTGGATTCGTAACACGCTCAGCCTTGACCGGATTGCCATCTCAGCTCCTTTGGCTCGCGAGGCAACAGCGCTTAAGCGCTGGCGATTGTCGGAAGGGGCTCATCCCGCAGATTTTGACCCGGCCGGGAATCTCGGTTCGGTAGGTGGTAGGCGGTAGGTGGGCGAGGGTAAAGGGTAAAGGATAAAGGGTAAAGGATAACGGGTAGGATAAAGCGTAAAGGATAAAGGGTAGGATAAAGGGTAAAGGGTAAAGGATAAAGGAATCTCAGCCATCTCTTAAAAGGCGAACGATGAAGGACACTTCACCCTTTACCCTTCACCCTTTACCCTTTACCCTCGCCCACCTACCACATACCACCTACCGGCTTGACTCTCCGGGTTTGTTGGGCCAGAATGTCGTTTGGAGTGGCCGAGGCTTGGCGGAAGCTAAAGGATTGAACAATGGCCAGGAAACACACAGGATTGTATTGCTGGTTGGCGCTGGCAGGGGCCATGCTTTGTGTGACCCTCGCTACGGCCCAGGAGAAACAGACCGTCGATGCATCGTCCAAGGTCAAAGCGACGGCGCAAGATAATAAGAAGCATGTGCTCCTCGATGCCCCACGGGTGAGTACAGATGCTGCTGTCCGCAGCGCGGCTAAGGATGTGATCAAACAAACAACCGGGGACAAGACCCCGAACCAGCCCGAGGACGCTGAGGTGGTTGAATTTCGCCCTGCCGAATCAGAATCGGCAAGCTCGAGCACCAGTGCAGCGCCCCCGAAGACCCCAAAGAAGGGAGCACTAAAAGACCTCCACGGCACTGTCTATGGGGCGGCAGGCGCGAAAAATCCCGGAACCAATGCCGAGGGAGCGGCCGTCGGTGCAAGCTCCAAAAGCGGCAAGAGCGCGATCTATGTGGAGACTGATCGCGGCCGAACCTCTCCTGCTCATTAGCCGATGCGCCACCTTCGATATTCCCTATGTCGCATCCTTCAGTGCATTCGCCTGAAAGCACCCTCGTTTGTTCTTGTGACCGCATTAGGCCTTGGCAGCGCTCATGAGTTTTACGCCTGGCCCCACCCCGAAACTTCTGCAAAGATCGAGTGCGCATCCGTTTCCAGCGCGCTTTTAGGGCACTCCGTGGGCTTTTGCGTTGTTTTCCCCCCTGGCTACGAAGCATCTTCCAACAAGCGTTATCCAACCCTTTACTTCCTCCATGGCCTCTTTGAAGACGAGCACAGTTGGATCGATCGGGGAGGCGAACAAATCTGGGAAAGTCTCACCGACCAGGGCGAACTCACGAACTTCATTGTGGTCTTGCCTGCTGGGGGACGGACCTTTTACGTAAACTCGGCGGACGGCCACGAACGGTACGAGGACTTCTTCATTCAAGAGTTGGTGCCCGAAATCGACCGCCGATATCGCACGCTGCCTCTCGCCGGCGAGCGGGGCATCAGCGGGACATCCATGGGCGGTTACGGCGCTCTTCATCTTGCTATGCGCCATCCCGAGGTGTTTGGTTCAGCGAGCGCCCATAGCGCAGCATTGCTGCCGAAGTTCCCTAACCCGCTCCCCACCGAGGGCCGCTGGGGCTTTTATGCGCGGGTGCTCCAGGAGCCTTTCGGGTCACCGCTTAACGAGAGCTATTGGGAGGCCAACAGCCCGCTCACCTTAGCCGAGCGTCCGGAGCGCTTCGCCCAACTTGCGCTTTACTTCGATTGCGGTGACCACGACCGCTACGGTTTCGAGGAAGGGGCGGAGCTTCTCGACCACATTCTCTCCCAGAAAGGTTTCCCGCACGAATATGCCCTCCGCCCTGGAGGTCATGGTTGGGACTACTTACATCAATACATGCCGTTCTCCCTTCGCTTCCATTCCAAGGTATTTATGCAGGCTCAGAAGGCGAGCTTGAAAACCCACGCCAAGGGAGAAACGCGCTGAGATTACCAACCCGCAGAGTAACGCCAGTCGTTTGGTTATTCCTGCTGTTAAAGGAGAGAATTGTATGTGGAACAATTGTTCCCAAGGGCAAACATATCCTGCTGGCGCGCTTGGTTGAGCCTGGGAAATGGACGCTGGTATTTTCAAGCAAGTCTGTCTTCCAGTACGAGCCGAGTGCAAAGCTCGCTGAAGTCCCGCTGACGCTCGAGGAAGCAAGCGACTCAGCCGAACTGGTGACCATACAAGTCACCGACAAAGATGGGACGGGCATCATCGAGATCGCCTGGGGTAAGATGCGCCTTTCCGCTTCCTTCAAGCCTGCTTAGGCTCGCGGAAGAACCATCATAGGCAGAATCATCAAGTCCGAAGAATCGGAGTCCGCGATGTCCCAACCACTGCGAGTGCTGGCGCTCTTTGCTCACCCCGACGACGCAGAGTTTCTTTGCGCCGGCACGTTGAGTCTTCTAGCCGAGCGGGGCGCCGTGGTTCACATCGCCACGATGACGCCAGGCGACTGCGGAAGTGCCATCCTGCCTGCAAACGAGATTTCCCGCCTTCGAGTAAAGGAAGCACAGCGAGCCGCCGAGGTGCTGGGCGCACAATACACTTGCCTGAAGGAGAAGGACCTGCTGGTCTTCTATGACCGGCACACGCTTTGCAAAGTGATGGAATTAGTCCGCTGCCTGGATCCCTCTCTGGTATTCACCCACTCGCCGTCTGATTACATGCTTGACCACGAGACCGCCAGCCGTTTGTGCCAGACGGCGTGTTTCGGCGCGATGGCCCCCAATTTCAGCACAGGCGCAAGAAATCCGGCAAAGCCGCTCCGAACAATCCCACATCTCTATTACACCCAGCCCATCGGGTCCAAAGATATTCTGGGGAAGGGAATCATTCCGAACCTCTGCGTAAACATCGAGGAAGCCTTGGGGGGTAAAGAGCGGATGTTGGCCTGCCACGAAAGCCAGCAAGCCTGGTTGAAGTCACAACAGGGAGTTTCTGGCCCCTCGGACACCATGCGAAAAATGGCCGCCTGGACAGGAGCGCTCGTCGCTTTCCAATGGGCCGAAGGGTTTCGCCAACATCTTGGGCAGGGATTCCCTCAGAACGACCTGTTAAGCACGATGCTGGGCGAGTTAGTGAGAAAACCGGGGAATCAGCGCCCAACCGGCAGCCAGTAAGAGACGCGTCTTCGCCGGGGGCGACGCTGCTCCCCCCGATTCGCTCGTTCTCTTGTTATCTTCCCGTATCAGAGAGGAAAAGCGCATCTCCGTTGAGCCGCTTGCCGAAAGACCCGAATTTGATGGCTGTTCCCGATCAAGAATATCTGCATCAAAAGCATCGGGACAGGTCGGGACAGGTCGGCTAGGTCAGCCGGGCAAATTAGATTCAAGGATCTGCCCCGGCTAGCCGGAGCCGCCAGGAGAAGACCCGCCTGTTTCCGGAGTAATTTCGCATAGGTATGGACTTTGCCCTCCTGGGCGGTGGAAGGGAAGTATAATGGGTGGGCAGAACATGGAATTCTGCGAATTTCGAGATGAATTCGAAGAGTCTGGTCGAACCCAGACCACGAGACTTTGAGCTTGTCAGCCGACTCTGCCACTTTGCTTGCCTACGCTTGGCGTTGCCTAAGGGCTATAACAGTCAAGGGTACAGTTTTCTGCGTTGCACTTTGGCTCACCCTTCCCAGGTCCACATACGCGCAGGTCTCCGCGCCCGGAGTAGAACTCTGGGGACAGCCTGTGTTGGATGTCAGGCTAAGTTGTGACGCGCGACTGGCCATGAGTGACTTCCCTGGTGTCGTCTCTCAGGAGGTCGGCCAACCTCTCGATGCCTCGAAAATTGCCGCGAGCCTGAAAAAGCTATATGCTACTGGCCTGTTTACCGAGCTGCGCGCGGAGGCTGAGCCTGGGCAGGGGGGCGTTCACTTGCTCTTCGTTGGGCGCGCCCAATACTTTGTCGGCGTGGTTCAAGTTGAGGGAACTCCCAGTGCCTTGGAACCCAGAGTCCTGCTCACCTCCTCTCGCCTCCGGCTGGGACAGCCCGTTTCGGACGACGATCTTGTCGCGGCCCAGCGGCATCTCTCCGAGGTGCTTGCTTCGAACGGTTACTACCGGGCAATCCTCCATTACCGCCTCCTTCCTGACCCGGCCACACAGGAGGCCAGGGTGTTGTTCTATGTTTTTCCTGGGAAGCCCGCGCGCTTAAGCAGCCTGGAATTCCGGGGTCACGTCGGATTCCCTGCGGCGAAGCTTGCAAAAGTAGCCGGCTGGCACGCCGGAATCCAACTGACATCGGCGCGTGTCGAACGGGGCTTGCTCAGGCTCCGACAGTTCTTTGCATCGCGCGATCGCCTCCAGGCAACCGCGAGCGTTCAGAAGCGCGAGTATGACACTAAACTCAACACCGAAAAGCTGCTGGTAGGAGTTGAAACCGGCCCCCTATTTCGGGTGCGCGTTGAGGGCGCCAAGATTTCACGCTCCAAACTCAAAGAGCTTCTCCCCATTTATCGAGATGGCGTAGTGGATGCGCCCACTCTTGCACACAGCGACGAGATTCTGGAAGACCATTTCCAGCAACGGGGTTTCTTTTCAGCTACCGTGAAGGCAGAACAAGCATTTCATGACGACCCCCAGACGCTGGACCTTACCTTCCGAGTGAATCGGGGCAAGCCGGGACAATTCATGGGGTATGGCTTTGAAGGTAATCGGGCCATTCCAACCCCAGAACTCATGGCGGCGATCTCCCCTCGCGCACAGGGAATTTTCAGCCCTCGCCCGCTGTATAGCCGCACCCTGATGGAAAACAAGGCAAACACCCTGACGGCACTCTATCAATCAAAAGGCTTTGTGGATGTCCGGATCTCCCCTCGCGTGGACGATCATTTCCGAAACCAAGCTGCTCATTGGTTCGTCACCTTCCAGGTCGCAGAAGGGTTCCAGACAACCGTTCACCAACTGGCTTTGAAGGGAGTCTCCGGCGACATCCAGAAGGCCCTCTGGCCTTCTCTGCTGACCAAGCCATCCCAGCCTTATTCACCGGGGCGGGCCGCAGTTGATCGTGACACCCTGGCCAATTACCTTGCCGACCTCGGGTATTCTCAGGCCAGGGTGAGTTGGCACGCCTCACCTGTAAACGAACAACACCAAGTTGACCTGGAATTCCTGATTGAGCCGGGGAAGCAAGAACGAATCCAGCGTATCGTCGTCCTGGGAAATGAACACACCCGCCTGGGGGTTATCCGCCGCGAACTCCTGATTCGCCAGGGTCAACCTTTGAACCAGGACAGCGTCGCTGACTCACAACGCCGGCTCTATGGGTTAGGAATGTTCAACCAGGTTCAAGTTGCTACCCAGGACCAGACAAGTTCCGAAACGAAGAAAACCGTCTTGGTGGCGGTGGAGGAGAGCCGGCGATGGACTTTAGGCTACGGCGGGGGACTCGAGGTCCAAAGGCTGGGAAGCAGTAGCCCCCAGGGCGCGTTCAAAGCCAGTCCGCGAATCTCGCTTGACCTCCACCGGCTCGACGTCGGAGGACGCGCACAAACCTTTACCCTATGGGGACGGCTATCGAACCTCGAAACGGGCGCCGGAACAAGCTATGTGATTCCCTACCTGGCGAATCGACGGGACCTGAGCCTGCGCATCAGCGGGCTGATAGACCGCAGCCGCGACGTGCTCACCTTTACGGATGACCGGAAAGTGGCGTCGGTCGCCATCGAAAAGCGGATCAGTGCTTCGACGATAGTTTCGGGTCGCTATAGCTTCTCGCGCGTTGAGGCTCTCGACATTTCCAATCGCATTTCCGCGGCGGAGATTCCTCTGTTGAGCCGGCCGGTGCGTGTGGGCGGGTTCGGCGCCAGCTATGTCAACGACCGTCGCGACGATCCCGCGGACGCCACCCGCGGTTCCTATTCCCTTGCCGACGCGGGAATTGCCTATAAAGGCTTCGGCTCGGAAGCAAATTTCGTTCGCTTCACGGGTGAATTTGCAACCTACTATCGATTGGGCGAGCACCTGATTTTTGCCCGCAACACACGATTCGGATTCGAGTCTCCCTATGGCAGCCTGGAGAAGGTCCTTGTTCAAACCGCCGGCGAGCCCAACCAATACATCTACACCGACAGCCTCCCTCTGCCCGAACGGTTCTTTATGGGCGGCGGCGAATCGCATCGTGGTTTCTCCACTAACCAAGCGGGACCGCGCGACCCTGAAACGGGCTACCCCATTGGTGGTAATGCTCTGTTCTTTAATTCGTTCGAGCTTCGTGTGCCCCTGGCGCAGCGGCGGTTTGGTGTTGTCCTATTCAACGATTCAGGGAATGTCTTCACAACCATCCGACACATGCGTTTACTGAAATTCAGACAAAGCAGTCCGACAGATTCCGATTATGACTCAGACGCCGTGGGTCTGGGTATCCGATACAAGACGCCTTTCGGGCCCATACGCTTCGATGTGGGCTATAATTTAAATCCCACGCGGTACCAAGTGGCAACGAACCCGGGAGTGGAGGTGCAACAATTAACTCGCTTCAACTATTTTCTGAGCATCGGTCAAAGCTTCTAGCAGCATGTTCACTTGTGTTTCTGGCCATGGGGCTTGGGCCGGCGTTTTCCCGTGCTGAGATTCTCGATCGTGTGGTTGCTTCCATCAGCGAAGTCGCCATCACCCAGAGTGACGTCGAGCGCGAATACCGTCTGGAACGTTTCCTCGACGGGCAGTGGCCGGCTCCTCCTCCCGACAGCAAGACACTGGAACAGGTTCGCGAGCGGCTGACTGACCAGAAGCTTCTGCTCGAGGAAGAAACCCAGGACCTTTCCCGCGACCCCGCGCTGGAAAAGGCGGCAGCCGAAGAACTGGATGCTGTTCGGAAGCGCTTCTCATCTGAGCCGGACTACCAATCGGCTTTCCACGCGTTGCACATGGACGAAAAACAGATTCTGACAAACCTCGTTGCTGAGCAGAGGATCATGAAGATTGTCGAACAGAGGTTGCGGCCGGCGGCTGCCCCTGGTGCAACCGATGTTGAATCGTACTACCGCGACGTGTTCACGCCCGAATATACGCAGAAGCACGGCTCCGCCGTTCCCCCTTTGACCGAAGTCCAAGGGCAGATCCAGGAAATCTTGGTGCAGAAAAGAATCGATCAGCTTCTTGCCAGTTGGTTGGAGGAACTGAAGCCAAACCGCCGCGTGCGTTTTCACTCTTTCTGACTTCGGTCCGTCGGCTGCGCCGTAGCCCCGGCCCCGCGCGGCGCGACCGGCAACGAAAAATGCCGCCGGGCCGGCGGCGCTACGCAATAAGAAGATCTGAATGTCGAAACATTTTTGGATCACGCTCGCACTCATCGGGACGGTGGTGGCGCTGGCCATAGCCGCGATTGGTGTCATGAGCACCCCCTGGTTCCGCCGCGCTCTGGAACGCCGCCTCATCGTGGCGCTGGAGGACGCGACTGGCGGACGAGTCGAAGTCCAGGAGTTCCGCTTTCACCCCATAGTCCTTCAGGTGATTTTCCAAGGAGTTGTGATCCACGGAAGCGAACCGCCCCAAGCACCCCCTCTCTTCTCTGCCCACACCGTGGTGCTCCGTCTCAGCCCGGCCAATTTGCTGCATCGCGAAATCCGAATAATGAGCCTTGACGGGGATGGAGCAGAATTACATCTCAAGACCAACCCCGATGGTTCGACGAACCTGCCAGGCCCCGCAACCCGCCATACCGCCGGGCAAGTCATGGAACAGTTGATGGACCTTCGCATTGGAAGGGTGACGCTGGCGCACTCCACTTTCTTTTGGAATGACCGGCCCATAAGCCTGGATCTCAGTGCCCGAGAAGTGGCGCTCCTCCTGCACCTCCGGCGTGGTCCCCGCTATGAGGGCAGCCTTGCGACCTCGGCTGTCACTACCTATATGCCAGGGCAATCGACGCCGCCTCTTAGCTTTTCAACCCGCTTCGTGTTGTCGCAAAATGAGCTTGCCGTTACATCCTTCGTCTGGCAGTCCCGCGGAATGACTGGACAAGGTTCGTTCACCTTTCACCCTGTCCCTGAACCCGAAGGCTACTTCTCCTTCCAGACCAGCTTTGATGTGGCGGCTCTAATTCCACTCCTGCATCCTCCCGGTTTGCAGAGTGGGAACCTGCGCCTCGAGGGTCAGGGGATCTACCGTCATGGGGAGATTTCCGCGCAGGGGCGACTCCAAGCCCGGCAAATGCTGTTCCGTGATTCTCAGTTCAACTCAGGGCCGCTTGAGGTCTCGGCCGACTACTCACTGCATCGCTCGCGAGTGGCAATTTCCAATTTGAAGGTGCTTGGATGGGGAGGCAGTGCGCTGGGCGATGGCCAGGTTAGTCTTGCAGGCCCAACTCCCCAGTTCCACGTCCGCGCCCGGCTCCGTGACATGAATCTGCTCGCGCTCCTTCATAGTTTCACAAGCCCACCTGTGTTAATCACCCAGCTCCACCCTGCCTCTCTCATCGACGGAGCGGTAGACCTAACCTGGGCAGGTGAGTTCGAAAAGGCTAAGTCGGAATTCGATCTGCATTTCTCGGCCCCCGCCGCACATCCTCCGAGTTTCCTTCCCGTCAGCGGTGACCTGCGTGGATCGTTGGAAACGAATCACGGCTTCTCCCTACGCTTGGAGGACTCGAACTTTCACACTCCCAATTCCTCGCTCAGAGCAAAGGGGACGCTGGTCGAGTCAGCGGCGCGCAACGAATCCCCCAGCCACCTGCAAATCCAATGGGAGACGACGCAATTCGAGGAATGGCGTTCCGTGTTCGAGGCCCATGTCGAATCAACCCCACACTTGCCACTCTCACTCAAGTCGCCGGCGTCTCTGGTTGGAGAAGTCACGGGTTCGATTGAGAATCCCGAAATCCGCGGCTCGTTGCGGGTGGGCGCGTTCGAGTATCATGGCTGGATCTGGGACAACCTCGAGGCAAACATAGTCGCCCGGCCGGACTATTTCCAGGTTTCTTCCGGACGACTTTCACATGGGACGAACGTGTTTAGTCTTGAGGCCTCAGCCCAGCTTGAAGATTGGAGGATTACGAAGACCTCAGCGGTACGGATTTCCGCCCGCGCTCAACGCACCCCGCTGGAGGGCCTTAAAGCGGCGCTGGGAATTGACTATCCCGTCGGAGGTTACGTCAGCGGGCAGGTTAACTTGCTGGGAACAGCTTCGAACCTCCAGGGAACAGGCGCCCTCAGGGTGGAAAACGGCAACATCGCCGGAGAAACCGTCGATTCCTTCTCGACCAGTATTCGGGTCGGTGAGTCCACCTGGGATCTTGATACGATACAGATGCTGAAAGGTCACGGCAGTATAACGGGAAAGGCGCAGATCGGGCCTTTGAATCATTCCATAACCTGCCAACTTCACGGCATGGGCTTTTCTCTCGCTGAGTTCAAGAGACTGGCACTCTCCTTTCCGGATTCTGCCCCTCCCCTTCAATTACAGGGCCAAGCAAGCTTTGACCTCCAGGCAAGCGGTACTCCTGACAATTTCCACTTTCACTCCACAATGCTCGTCGAGGGTATCAGCGTGGACGGGACTCAGGTCGGCGACCTCCATGTTCAACTGGATGGCGAAGGTCAGAAGCTCCAGATTCGGGGCACAGTTTCCGGACCTGGGGGGATGTTCAGCCTGGCCGGAGACGCAAAGACCGCCGGCGATTGGCCGCTCCAACTCCAAGGGCAATACGTATCCTTCCGCTTGGATCCCTGGGCACACCTGTTGCTGAATTCCCGTCTGGGTGGTCAAGTTACTGCGAGTGGCTCCTTCAAGGCGAATGGTTCCCTGCGTGATGCTTCGAAATTTCAAATGCAGAGTCAGATCGAGACTCTGGAGGTAAGTTTTCCTTCTCTGAAATGGAGGAACGAACATCCCGTGGAATTGCTGTTTGCCTCCAACCGGCTCTCCGCTCAACCCTTCCGCATGCAAGGCCCCTCCACGAACCTTATCGTCGATGGCTCTCTTCGTCTTGCCGGCCCAGCTTCTCTTTCCCTCACGGTCCAAGGCATAGCTGATGCCACGGTGCTGAGTTTGTTTGACTCCAGCCTGCAAGCCTCCGGGCACTCACGAATCAAGCTGAGCATGTCGGGTTCACCCGCGCGACCCCAATTGAATGGAGCGGTAGAGATCCAGGACGTCAGTCTTGACTACCCGGGTCTTCCCTTCCGCCTGAGCAACCTGAATGGCGATATCCAGCTCGAGGGGGAGAGAGCTACGGTGAAATCATTACGGGGCATCAGCGGTGGCGGCACCCTGACCTTGGATGGTTTCGTGACCCTGGCATTGCCGCTCCGTTTTGAGCTGCGAGCCGAGCTCGATCAGGTCAGGGTGCGCTATCCCTTTGATTTTACCTCCGTCCTCAGCGGGACTTTGCGCTTGGTGGGAACACCGGATCGTTCCCAGCTCCAAGGCGACTTGGCCCTCCGCCAAGTGCTCGCAAGCGAAAACAAGAATTGGCTGGCACAGATAATGCAGTCCGGCAGTCCCTACGAGGCATCTAGACCCAGTGGGGCTGTCCCACTCGCCGATACCATTCGCCTGAACGTTCGAGTTACCTCGGCGACGCCGGTGAGGCTGGAAGTACAGGATATGCGGCTGACCGCCGACGTTGATGTGCACCTGCAAGGAAGCCTTGCAAACCCCGTGGAAGTGGGAGCCGTGCACTTTCTGAGTGGCCAGGCCATCTTCCGTGGAAATCGCTTCACGTTGAACCGAGGCGATCTCAACCTGACCAATCCCATTCGCACTCAGGCAACGCTCGATTTGGAAGCTCAAACCCGCGTACAGCAGTATGACCTGACGGTTGATATTTCAGGCCCGGTCGGGCGCCTGAAGATGGCTTATCGTTCCGACCCTCCGCTTCCCACCGAGGATGTGCTTTCGCTGCTGGCGCTGGGGTACGCGCACCAACAACAGGAGATGTCCACACCAGGATTGGTTAGCTCATTCACTGGGGGTAACCCCTTACAAAGCGTGGGCGAAAGCGCGCTGCTCTCTCAAGCCCTTTCCAGCCAGGTAACTGGACGCATCCAGCGGCTCTTCGGAGTGAGTCGAATCAAGATCGACCCGAATGTGGGACTGCCGGGGTTTAGTTCCGGCGCGCGGGTGACGGTCGAGCAGCAAGTGACCAGGGACTTGACCCTCACCTACGTCACCAATACCGCTTCATCACAATACAAGATCATCCAGTTTGAATGGGCGTTCGGAGAAAACCTTTCGTTGATCGGCCTTCGCGACCAGAACGGAATCTTCGGCGTCGAGCTGAGGCACCGCCAGCGCTTCAAGTGAAACCGCAAAAGCAGGGAATAGGGAATAGGGAATGGGGAACCGGTTCCGCCGGCGCTTCAGGTGAAACCGCAAAAGCAGGGAATTGGGAATAGGGAATAGGTTCCACCGGTGCTTCAGGTCAAAGTGGCACAGCAGGATTGCTTCTTTCACCTTCTGCACCCCTTGATCTGCTTACTGCCGACAGCCCGCTGCCAGATCAGGGGCGGGTCTGCCATGGCGGGATGGCCCCTCACGCTTTCTGCGTCCTGCCTTCTCCCTGCTTCCGGCTCCCTGTTTGCTGTTCCCTATTCCCCATTCCCTATTCCCTCCTGCTTACCGCTGATTTGTGGCTAGTTCCAAGGTGGGATGTTATACTAGTTTCAATTCGGCCAGCAGTTTGAAGATCGCAAATGCGCCGCACTCTGGCGCAATTTTGCGATTCACGGCCCCGGAGAGGTGTCCGAGTGGCTGAAGGAGCACGCTTGGAAAGCGTGTGGCCGAGCAATCGGCCCGTGGGTTCGAATCCCACCCTCTCCGCCAGAAAACAGTCGACAGTCAGGCAGCCGCCCTGCTAGCGAGTCGTAAGGTCTCATCCTGCGATCAGTGCGGTATGGAGAGTCGCGGGCTGTGCCCGTGATAAGGGAGACTAGTCTCTTTTGTGGCCGTCACCTTCGAGCCCCTGGATGAAACGGTCCATGCGCTCGAAGAGCCGCGCCATCGCCGCGCGCATTTCCTGCTGGCCGCTTTCCATCTTCTCCATCCGCTCCACCAAGCGGATTTCGGCCTGCGCCAAGCGACCGACCAGGTCGGTGAGGGCCCCAATTTGCTCGCCATGCTTGGCAATCTGCTCGTCATGCTTGGCAATCTGCTCGTCGCGTTTCTGCGCGGACGCCGTCAATTGCGCCTGCTGCTCGACGATGAATTCCATAGTCCGTTCGAGATCCATGGCAATCAGTATAGCCCAAAATCCGCTGCCTGTGCTTTTTTTCGTGCCACCCCCGTGTGTCAAGGCTCTGTCCGGACGGCCTGGTCCTTCAGGTCCTTGACGGCTTGGTCGAAGTAGGGGGAGTAGTCCTGCTCGCCCCCGAACTCGAAATAGGCGGTATAGCTGCTCACGCCTCCCGCGTAGTTCGTCCACAGATCGGTCAGGGTTTGGCGGAAGTGGAGGATCCAGGGTCCCCCGCTTCCGCCGCTCTCAATCGTGCTGCCGATGCCGACGGAGGGGGGGGGTAACCGGTCGTTGCGGCAGGCCGTGAGGGAGTTGCTCTGAACCATCTCCAGTCCGGTGCCCATGCCCGCGCCGAAATCGACCCCGGGGGCGATAATCGGGTAGCCGAAAGTGTTCCAGAGGGCTCCGGTGGGGTCCTGGTTCCAGGCAAAGCCGAGGTGACCGACCACGTCGGAGAGATGGGCGCGGGTGGAAATGGGAGTGGGCCCCCCCCCGTGTATCCCTTGTATCCCTTTACGATGGCGAATCCGACGTCGCGGCCGATATCCGCGTTGTTAAGAAACTCGGGAAAAGTCATCAACTGAGTGGCCACCCAGAGTACATCGGGCACGGGCGAGGTGAATTCGTAGAAGTCGGGGACGAACTCCCAGTTCGTGTCGAAATTGCCCTGGCCATCGGAGACGCAGTGGCCGGCGGTGAGGACGGCGCTGCCGCCGATCGAGGCTCCGGAGCAGACGTAGTCGAGGCCACCCATCGTGAGGAAGACCTTTCCTATGGCGATATAGGGGAGATCGGCAGGGTAGCTGACATAATCATCCTCGGGCACCATGAAGGTCGAACTGTAGGGATCACAGTCGCCGGTGCAGTCGGAGCAGTTGCCGGTCCAGGGCGGAATGACGGGCGCGGGCGCGTGGGGCATTCTGAAAAGAAAGAAGCCGCGGGGAGCGTCGGCGGGATCGAAGCCGGGCTTTTCGCCGCGGGCGTTGGCCTGGACGTTGGGAGTAGCGAGCCGCGGGGCCGCAGCGTCCACGGAAGGCATGGGGACCGGAATGGCCGCGGCGAGCCTCTCCGGGGTCCAGTATTTGATGGTCGCGGCGACTTCCTCATCGGAGACCTGATGGACGACGCCGACCGCCTGGGCGATGGCGGGTAGTGAGAGGGCGAGTCCGGCGGCCAGCGGCAGAGCGATGGCGAGCGCGCGCCGGGCGAACGACGAGCGCAGACGCCAGGCGAGGAGGCACACCAGGCCGGCGCCCATGAGCAGGGTGCCGGCGTCGAGGTGGAAGGAGACCGTGCCCGCGCGCGCCGCTCCCATCGCTGCAAAGCCGCACAAAAGTGTACAGGTCGGCCGCAAGAATAGTTTGTACATTGGTAACCCTCCGTCGGGCGCGAGAAGTGAGATCAATACCTAATCAAACCGTATCGTAGGGTCTCAAACTTGGTTTGTCGAGTTTTGTGTAAGCAGCCCGCGAGATGACCAGTTGACAGTTCACAGTCGACAGTCAAGGACCGGGTTTCTGGCGGGGAAAAGCTATTCGTAAAAAGGAATCCCGGACCATCTTATGACGGTATCGGCAAGTCACGGATCACACGGATTGTTCGTCATTCGTAGGGGAAAAGGCCACCGCCTGTCATTCTGAGCGAAGCGAAGAATCCCGGCATTTTTTCGCACTGATTGAGCTTTCAAATGCGGGGATTCTTCGCTTCGCTCAGAATGACAGACAATGGGGTCATCCTCGACGAATGACGGACATTGCGTAGGACAAGACCACCTCCGGTTTGACATTGTAAGGGCTATCGGTGTCCGGTATCATGGTTACACTAGCTCATGGCATCGCTTGAGGAGAACTCGGTCCTCGTAAGTGTCCAGAACCTGCACAAGCATTATGGTGATTTAGCGGCCCTGCGCGGCATCAGCTTCGACATCCTTCAAGGCGAAGTATTTGGCCTTTTGGGGCCCAATGGGGCGGGAAAAACCACCACCATCGAGATCATCGAAGGCCTGCGCCAACCCGACGGCGGGTCAGTCACCGTGTGCGGGCTCGATCCTGCGCAAGCGAGCATGGCGCTCAAGGAGCGGATTGGAGCGCAACTTCAGTCCACCGTACTGCCGGATAAAATGCGTGTGGATGAGGCCCTCCACTTGTTTGCGAGCTTTTATAAGCGCTCGGCCTCCGTGCACATGCTCCTGGAGCGGTTCGGCCTGGTGGAAAAGCGTCGTACATTCTTCGAGAATCTTTCCGGAGGTCAAAAGCAGCGCTTGGCACTCGCGCTGGCACTGGTGAATGATCCCGAGCTGGTTCTGCTGGATGAACCCACGGTGGGCCTCGATGCACAGTTGCGCCGCGATATTTACGCCCTCATCGAGCATTTTCGGGCTGAGGGACGGACCGTATTAT
>Ga0208821_1000881_pt1 | contig 20210 bp, 14 predicted proteins | sample June2015DPH_20_5_FD_184720 | JGI IMG/M metagenome (GOLD analysis project Ga0208821, IMG submission 184720) | Peatland microbial communities from SPRUCE experiment site at the Marcell Experimental Forest, Minnesota, USA - June2015DPH_20_40... | ecosystem: Environmental > Terrestrial > Soil >... | reverse complement strand
GGCGACATTCGCACAACGGATGCCGGCTTCTGCCACGGCAGAAGGCTAACAAATCCGAAAGGAAATTGCCAGCGGAAAATCGCGTTGTTTTAGATTGTTACACTTCTGGGACTTTGACGCAGCCCTAGGCCAGGGGGTGAGGGGGTCAATGCCCTGAAACCCGCCATGGCGGGAGAGGAGGCGGCGCTATAGGCGAATTGTGAAAGGGAGCAAAGGCGACCGGGTCTGGACGGTTACGGCACAAGCATCACTGGAGCCTGCCAAAACGCCCCCTTCTGTCGGGTTGGGTCCAGCACGGTTACTTGGCAGTCATACTTGCCCGGCGGAAGCTGATGGAGAGCAATGCTGAAGCTAAGAGGCATGGTTTTCAGCCGATTATTCAATCCGCCCGTCACCTCCATCGGTTGCGTTTCGAACGCTTTCCTTTGCGCGCGGTAGAAACTCACGTATGCGACTAACGGCTGAGTGCTTGGAGCACCCTGCTCGTAGGCTTGAAGGTAGACATACATGTCCCGGCTCTTGCTGAACACCCGAGTCACGCTAGGAATCAATTTCTGTCCATCCTGGACCAATGGGTTGGCTACTTCTTCTCTGTCCTTGTTCTTTATCGCGTTATAGAGCGCGTCCTTAAGATCAACGCGCTGGCTGCTCAATACCACGGAGCTAATGGGAATTCGCTTCTCCTCTTTGTTCAGGTTGGGAATGACAAAGGTGGTTTGATACGTCCCGCTTCTCCCCGTTTCGTCATCCCGCGCAAGAAACTTGATGGTGTATTTTCCGGGAAGAATCGTGAAGCCAGTGTCGTATTCAATCGGCCGCTTGGATAATTCGATTGCCGTTGCATCGCTCAGCTTGATATTCACCTTGTCGCGCACGTTTGTGATCGTTGTGCCGTAGTTGTCCTTGATCTCGCCGATGAAATCGATGAGGGTGTGTTCGGCGCCGCCGCGTTTGGCAAGAGCAAGTTCACGTCCTGGAATCTTCACAATGATTGGGACGAAATATTCGGCCCGATTCAACTGGAAGTAATCTATCTCCATCGCGATGGTGAGTTCCGTAATCGGGTCGTCCAACATCAGCGCGTCTTCAAGCTGCCGTTCTTTATCGGCAGCGGTGAACTTACTGAACAGTTTGTCGGCGTAGTAGCCCTGGCGATAATCCAGATTGGCGGATAAGTTCGCGCTCAGCGAAATTTTGATGCGCCGGAATTTTCCGTCTTGAGCCGCATTGCTCGTGTAATATCCAAGGATGTAGTAGCTCGAAACGGTCTGCTGCGCCTGCACGATTCCCCGCGTCAGGTCATTATAGTCGAGCAAAGCCTTTCCGCCAGTATCCCCAGCGAGCGCATAAAGCGTATCTTGCGACTGCTGAAAGTTGGTGGTCACCGCCAGTGCCGCGGCCCCGGAATACATCCCAAGGTTGCCAGGCGATCCTTGCGTGGCGTCTCCGAGCGGGGCTTGGGCCACCAAACCACGAGCGTCGATCGGCCAAAACGACACACCAGCGCGGATGGCAGCATCGATCGTGGCGTGGAGTTGCGCTTGGTTGTTTACGCCATTCAGCCTCAGGCCGCTAGCGAAGTAGATCAGCGATTTCTTCTCGCTAAGCTGCCCCAACATTTTGGCGGCCGTCTGGAGTGCGGCCAGTTGACGATCGGTGTTGAAGATGTTGAACTCGCTGTCGTCCTGTCCAAACGCCGCCCCGGTATCGGGAGTGCTGGCGTCGTCCGTGGATTCACCATATCCCTGGCCTTCTCCCACAACCAACGTTTCGATGATGCTCAACAGCCGGTTATGGTCATTGGTGAAATCCTGCAGGACGTCAACGGCGCCGCCCGAATATCTCAGCATGGAAACGCGATCCGCCGATGTCATCTGCGTCCTGATGAACTTCTGCGCCGCAGTGAGCGCGCGCAACTGGTCCGCAGGGGGCATGGTAGTCATATCGAAGTACAGCGCCAACAGGCGGCGGTCTTTGTATCGAATGTTCCCAGGCGTTTCGGGCGAAATGCGAGTCCTAGCAAGCCGGTAGTAGACTTTGATATCTTCAGGCTCGGATCGAGCTGCGGGCGCGGAGCTGGGAGTCTCCGGCAGTTCCTGGTGTTCGCAGAAACTGATGGCCTGCGGCACACCGTTCTCGGTAACCGTAAAGTCTTTCGCGGTCAAGCCTCCGATGGGGTTCCCTTTCTTGTCCTTGACCGACACCGTCTCGACCACCAACTGAGTGCTGACACGGACCGTGGCCGTCCCCTTGGCTCCAGGCGGCGCATTCTGCCCGATCTGCTGTGCAGCGGCAGGTAGTGTCTGTAAGAGGGCAATGAAAAGCCCCGCCGCGGCGATTCCGGGGGCGCAACGTGCCGGGCTAAAAAAGCCTGCGGAAAAACGCTTGCAACCTGTCATTCTGAGCCTCATATGCTCGTCACTCATCACTGGTCACTCATCACTGCGTTTCAGAACCTTACGCGCAATGTGGTTTGCATGCTGCGCATGGCATTGGCCGCGGTCGGCAATCCGAATTGCGTGCTGGTGACGGTTGTATTCCAACTCGTAAAAGTGGCATGGTTGAGAAAGTTTGTGGAGTCGAACCGCAAATCGAGATTGAATCGACCGCGCAGGCGGAATGTGCGCCCCATCGAAGCATTCAAAATGAACTGGTCGGGTCCGATGATCGAATCTCTTCCTGCGTTTCCCCATTGGCCTGCCAGAGGCGCCGTGTAAGCCGCCGGGTTCAGAAACAAACCGGATGGGGCCGCGTAAAGCGGCGCGCCCGTATAATCCGGCCGGATGCTTCCCGTCACCCCAGTGCCCGGCACCGCGGCAAGATCGATGGGTGTCTCCGGCAGACCACTGCCAACAGTAATCTGGGTGAGGAAGGTCCACTCTTTGAAGAGCGCTCCCTTCTTGCCGCTCAACAGCGTTTCTCCGCCGAGGCCCATGCCCGTGGTGTACTGTAGTTGTACGTTCAGAAGGTGGCGCTGATCGAAAGTGGAAAGCCCACGTTCGGCGCGTAGATCAAGCCAGTTCTGCGCGATCGTGGGGGCGCTCTGGCTTGCTCCAATTGACATCGTAGTGCTGGAGCTAAACGGGTTCGACGGCGTGTTTTGTGTGGCCGCGGAAGCCCCCTGACCTCCCAGTGCGGAATCATCATCGATGGATTTTGAGAAGGTATAAAGGACCGTAGCGGTAAGACCGTTATGCAACCTTCGCCGCAACTGAACTTGCCCCGCCTCGCGGCTTGAATTGCCATTCGAGGTGAGGTAAGCAAATCCGGCGGGACAAGTAGGACAGGGATTCACCGCCCCGGCCGGAAAAGTATTCGGCAGGAATTCCTCCACTCCCCGCGTCCCCTTAATGCCCAGATACGTTCCCGTCAGTTGCAGCGAGCCGGGCAGATCACGTTGCACCGCTAAATGCCAGTTCTGCGCGTAGCCAACGCGGAAATTCGGATCGACGGCAAAAGTGTCAGGCGTAATCGAGGGGCAGGCATTGAATCCATTCGCCAGGGTGAGCGGACAAGCCGGGCTGTTTGGCACGCTCAAACTCTTCGAGAGCGGCGCTTGCTGTGCCATTTGCAGCGCGATCGTTTGATAGACCGAAGTGTCGTAGTAGATTCCATATCCGGCGCGAACCACCATTGACGACCCGGAGACCGGACGCCACGCGATCCCAACGCGCGGCTCAAAGCCGCGCTTGTCAGGCCGGATGAGCGAGTCCGGATATCTTTGGCCCGTCAGCGGCCCGACCGGATCGTTTGCTACAATCGGCGCTACCGCCGCAAAACCTGGAGGGATGTCCAGATTTACCAGGCGGCCAAACAACTCCGTAATCGGTGCACCGTATTCCCAGCGAATCCCCGCGTTCAAGGTGAATTCCGGACTCATTCTCCAATCATCCTGGATGTAGGCGTCGTAAACGGATTCGCGAAAGTATTTATCAGCATTGCCGAAAGCGATTGAGCTCGTGTCCGGAATTCCCAGCAGAAAGTCGGCAAAATCCCAGCCACCGACAGCAGTACCGTTCACGCTTCCCTGAGTGGCCGCGCCAGTAAACGTGAACATGCCTCGCGGGTCCTGTTGGGACAGGTAATTAAATTGCTGCCTCCGGAAGTCACCTCCAAACGTGATGTTGTGACGGTCGCGGCTCCATAACATGGCGTAAGACCACGCGTCCGTCTGATTGCGATCGAAAGAGCTTTGCGCATCGGACAGTCCCGCGAGACCACTCGAGAAAGTGAGGCTCGGCGGACCCCAGTTCGCCGGGTCTTGATTATTCCCCAAGATTCCAGCTTCGCCGGAAACGTTTTCGCGATCCTCCCAGTAGGGCGTGCTCCGCGTCGCCAAGCGGCTGAACTGGTACCCAAGATTCAGGAACAGCCGCTGGCTGAAGCGGTGGTACCAATTGATGCTGGTGTTGATCCCCAGCGCATCCGTCGTATCGAGAAAGCCAAACAGGTTCGGGGTGCCTGTCTTTGTGCTTTGAAAAGCAAAGCCGCCATAAAGCTCATTCTTGGGATTGAATGTCTGATTGAAGCGCGATTGTAGTGCGTCTTGATGCGTGTTGTCGATAATTGGAATCTGGTAGTTGTAATGCGGATCTCCGCTAAAGCTCGGCAACGGGTAGAAATTCAACAAAGCTCGCGCTGGAGGGCTGATCTGGGTTTGTGGAATCTTGTTGCCGGGGAATGGCAGTCCCGTTGCCGGATCGAAGATTTGAACCGGCTGCCCAAGCGCATTTAGAACTTGGGAGAAATCCCCACCGCGCTCCGCTGAATCCGGCACCAAAGCCGATTGCGTTGTGGCGTCAACATATCGTGTCCATTGGTAGCCGACAAAAAAGTTCGGACCTTTCTGGAGGAAATGCGGAATCTTCAGCGGGCCGCCCAGCGTCGCCACACCCGTGATGCGGTTATAAGCCGGCTTGGGTGTGTTCTGGCCACTCAAGGAAAAAGGCCGGGCATCCAATGCGGAATTGTCGAAGATGAATCCGATTCCGCCGTTATACAGCCCTTTCGTGCCGTTGCGATTATTTCCGAAGGCGAAAGCCTGCGCGAACGGTGAAGCGGCGCCGTTGATCACGCTGCCGTTGATGAGGAAGCCGTCGGCAGCGCGTTGGCTGAGGTCCTCTTGGGGTGCTTCTGCGTTCGCATTGTCCCGCTCGTCATTCCCGCGAAGGCGGGGTGCTTCTGCATTCTCATTGTTCCGGCCGTCATTCCCGCGAAGACGGGGTGCTTCTGCATTCTCATTGTTCCGGCCGTCATTCCCGCGAAGGCGGGAATCCATTGGCTTTGCATGCTCGCTCTTGGCTTGCGCGGCCACGATGGGCGCGCCAGGTAGCGGCTTGATCTGGGCCTTGATTTGATCGAGCGGTAACAGCTTTAATTCCCATTTTCCAGCAGGCGCATTCGGGCCGATCACCACCTCCTGCTTAACAATCGCGAAACCAGTCATCTCGACTTCAATCGTCCATTTTCCATCCGTCAAGTCAGGAAACGAATAGAGGCCCTGTTGATCTGTGATGGTGACAAGCTGTTTGCCGCCCTGAGTGGCCGTTAGCGTCGCTCCGGGAGCCGGCAGGCCGCCGAAAGTGACTTGTCCGTGGTACTCCGAGGCCGCTGCCAGGCTGGAGGCCAGCAGCCACGCAACGGCGCAGAGGATGCGGAGGCAGTTGTTATACGATGTGGCACGGTGGCCGCAACCAAAACGTCCTTCTCCGTGTTCTCTGTGCTTCAAAAGCCCCAACACAGGGCGCACGGAGGCCCTCAGTGAACTCTGTGTTGAAGCTCTTCTGACCACGGAGGACACGGAGGCATCATCAGCGCGTTTAATTCTCCGAAGGCTTCTCGACATGATCGATGACGAGGATTTCCACCGGGCCTTTTTGTGATTCCAACTTCAGCCCAAGCTGCTCCTGAATCGCCGTGAAGAGCGAAGGCCCGGAAGACTCGGGCGGGGGTGCGTTGTCAGTTCCTGGCTTGCCGCCTTCCGGCCCCATGAGCATCGCAGGCTGGCTTTGGTCGGGCGTCCACTGAAGCGCGAAATCATAGTTGCCCTTGAGGCCAGTCTTATCCAGAACGGTGCGGCCCAGTTGTTGCGATAACATGTGCACCAGGGACGCGAGAGGAATGGCTTGACCTGTTAGTTGGCCCCTTCCCATGCGCATCATGCCTGCGTGTGCGCGGCCGTCAAGGCCTTTCATTCCGTTGGGGTAAGTGTCGCCGGATTTTGCCTCCTGAAGTTTGGGACCGTTCTTCGCGATGACCAGCGCATATACTGGAAGCTCTTTGGTTTCGCGGTGGAGCGTCAGCTTGAATCGATCCGCGAGCAGCGACTGAACCCTCAATCTAATTTGCTCCGCCCGCTGGTCGGGAGGAAGTTTCTGCAATTCTTCCACCAGCGAGTCCTCTTCCTTCGCGTCAATATCGTATCTTTCGGAGTTGATCCAGCTTGGCCCTCCCGAGACCTGAAAATCTTTAACGTTGTACGCGTCTTCAATGAGGAATCTTGTCGTCGCGCCTGTTGCGGTGAACCTGCCAGGCTGAAACGAGATGAAAAAGTGGTTGTCCCCGGAACGATTCGGCTTGATTGAGGCAACCTCGAATGATGGCAAGGGCGCGCCGGTCGTTTGTGGCGATTGCGCACGGACTTGCGGGGCGTTCACGAGACCGAACACGAAAGGTGCCATGCTGACGGCAGCCAACAGTAGTTTGCTGGCGAAATTGAGCTTGTTTGCCACGTTCGGGACCATAAATCATCCTTTCGTTCTAGTATCGCGGCAGGGGTAGAAGTCGGGATCATAGCCCTCAAAGGCGGAATTATAGCCCTCAAAGGCGAAATCATAGCGCCCTCTCCCCTGGGGAGAGGGTGGACCGCGACGGCGCTTTCACCAGCCGTCGCGGGCCGGGTGAGGGGTCACTTCCGGCGCAGTCTGACGTGAGCTTGCTACGTTCAACTCAGATGCGCTAATTACGGGCAGCGTTTGCCCGCCGCTAATTCTCCGAAGGCTTCTCGACATGATCGATGACGAGGAATTCCACCGGGCCTTTTCTCGATTCCAACTTCAGCCCAAGCTGCTCCTGAATCGCCGTGAAGAGCGAAAGCCCGGAAGACTCGGGCGGGGGTGCGTTATCAGTTGCTGGCTTGCCGCCTTCCGGCCCCTTGAGCATCGCAGGCTGGCTTTGATCGGGCGTCCACTGAATCGTGAAATCATAGTTGCCCTTGAGCCCGGTCTGATCCAGAACGGTGCGGCCCAGTTGCTGTGACAACAGCCGCGCCAAGGACTCCATGGGAAGCCCTTGACCCGTTAGCTGGCCCGGTCCCATGTTCATCATGCCCGCGCGTCCGACGCCGTCAGGGCCCTTCATTCCGTTCGGGTAAGTGTCGCCGGGTTTTGCCTCCTGAAGTTTAGGACCATTCTTCGCGACGACCAGTGCATAAACAGGATGTTCTTTTGACTCGTGACGCAACTTCAGCTTGAATCGATCCGCGAGCAGCGACTGAACCATCAAACGAAGTTGCTCCCCCCGCTCGGCGGGAGGAAGTTTCGGCAACTCCTCCACGACCGAGTCCGGCTCCTTCGCGTCAATATTGTATCTTTCGGAGTCGACCCAGCTTGGTCCTCCCGAAACCTGAATGTCTCTGACGTCGTACGCAAGTGCAATGAGTTGTTTCACCGTCGTGCCGGATGCGATGAACCTGCCGGGTTGAAAACCGATCGAAATACGTAACTCTTCGGAACGATTCGGCTTGATTGAGACAACCTCGAAGGACGGCGAGGGTGCACCGGTCCTTTGTGGCGATTGCGCACGGCCTTGCGGGATGTTCAGGAGACCGAACACCACAGGTCCGGCAACGGCTGCTACGCCGACAGCAGCCAACAGCAGTTTTCTGCCAAAACTGAGCTTGTTTTCCAAGCGCTGTGTCATAATACGAACAATCCTTTCCGTGAGATCGGCGCCCGTGACTCCAGACACGCAAGCCAGCGGAGATTCCACACAGAATTCGCAGGTCTTCAAAATACTCTCTGCATAGACCTGCCGTTCGCTGCCCAATTCCAAGACTTCTTCGTCGCAGGCGCGCTCGCGCTCTTCGACCAGCCGCGCTCCCAACCACCAAACCAACGGGTGAAACCAGAAGATGGCTTCCACCACCATGTGGATCGCAGCGGCCAGATTGTCGCGATGGCGGACGTGCCATACTTCGTGAGCGAGAATGGCCTCCAGGTGCACATCCTGAAGGTGCTCGGAGATCCCTTCCGGCCATACCAGCACGGGCCGGGTTATGCCGAAAATACCCGGTTCCAGCGAAGCCGGCGACAACAACAACTCGATCTGCCTCCGTATTCCTCCCAGACGCTCCAGGCGGCGCAGCGCTTCCACTTCGCGCCCCTCCCGTAAGGGCACCCCCTGCCGCATAGCTGCGGAAATCCGCCGCCAACGGGCGTACCATACGAAAATCACCACCATGAATCCGCAGAGCCACGCTGCCACGAGAATCGCCGGAACCAGATGGACCAGCCTGTAGCGCAGACCTGCGTCTTGTGCAGGTCTGCGGCTTTCCTCTGCCGCCTGGGACCCGGTCGCCGCCTTCGTGAACGGCTGGCTGACTTTCTCCATCGCAAAGAAGAAGCCCGGTTCCGTTTGTGGGAGAGCGCGTGGCCTCGCCAGATGGGCGCCAAGGGCGATCAGCAACGAAAACGGGACCAGGAATTTCACCGACGCTGCCAACCAAAGCCCATAGCGAGCCCGCGCGTGATTCTTGCGCAAAATCAGCGTCAGTAGTCCGGCCACGATGGCAAGCAGCGTTGACTGCCACAAGTGATTGCCCAGCGCTGGTGCGCTGGCCGCCCACATCGCAGACAAATATTTCAGGATCATGGCCTATCCTTTCTCGCCGCTCGTCCGGGTACCCGCCCTCTCCCCCTTGGGGGAGAGGGTGGACCGCACCGGCGTTTTCTTCAGCCGGGGCGGGCCGGGTGAGGGGGTCGCCCCTTGCGCCCCTCCTCTTGCAGCTCACAACTCGCCGGTGAATGCCTTGAGCAGTGACCAGGCGACGTCCAGTAGTTTCCCCACCAATAGATCCGGCGCCTCCATAACGATTCCATTTGGTAATCGCTGCCGATACGGTCTCGCTGTTTCCGGTTTCACAGATTTGACCCCCTCACCCCCGGCCCCTCTCCCCCAAGGGGGAGAGGGGAGAACGTAGAAACGCGCTGCCGGGCTAAAGCCCGGCGCTACTTTTTCTCAAGCTTCCGCAGAGTTTTCTTGGCTTCCTTCACATCCTCAAGCGTGAGCTTGCCGGATTCAATCAGGTGTGCCATTACGGGTTGCGTGCGCCCGCCGAACAGCGCCAGCAGATCGTCGATCAACCTCCGCTGCGCGGCGTGGCGGGAGATTGCCGCTTTGAAAATGTGAAAATTACCGACTTTCTTGGCGCGGCGCAGAGCCTTCTTTCCTTCCAGACGATAAACGGTAGTCTGGATCGTCGTGTAGGCTGGTCGGTTCTCCTCGGGAAATGCTTCTTGAATTTCGCGAATGGAGGCCTCGCCCCGAGTCCACAGCGCCTCCATGATCTGAAATTCGAGCTTCGTTAATTTGGGTTCGGCCATTTCATCTCCTATATCGGTTTGTAATTCTACTATTGTAGTAGGTAATGTCAAGTCTTTTTTGGGACAGACTTCGCTCTGGTCTGGGGCGCCGGTCCAGAAACCGCAAGGCACGGTTACAGCATTGACTGGCTGTTTGGTCCGACGTTGCAGAGCGGTGAGGCGAGAGTGCCTCGTGCACAGGCGATGGCCCGTTCCGTTAGCCGCAGAGACGCCTTGCACTGCAATCCCGGTCGGGAATTGTGTTCAGCAGCGGTCAGGTGTAGGTTATCGGCAGGGCCGGAGGTCGGCTAAGGAGAATCTATGCTCGATTGGAGCCGCGACATGAAGGTGCAAAGGTCTATTCTCGCCGCCTGCCTTTGGACGGGCGGACTGGCGCTACGACGACCTGCCGCCTCTGCTGGAAGGCATCCCGCTGGAGTACTTCGGGAGTGCGCTCGCCTGGATGATGCAGCGGCCGGAAATCTCCGCCGATCGCATCGCCGTGGTGGGAACCTCTCGCGGCGCCGAACTGGCGCTACAGTTGGGGTCCATGTTTCCGCAGATCAAGGCGGTGGTGGCTTACGTGCCCGCCAACGTGCGTCGTGCGGCCTGCTGTGGCAACACCCGGGTCCCCTACGCCTGGACCTGGCAGGGGCAGCCACTGGCGTTTCAGTCTGGGCGGGACGCGCGGCGGAATCCGGAGACGGCGATGCACGCCGCGATCGCTGTCGAGCGCACGCACGGACCTATTCTGCTCATCTCGGGAGAGGATGATGGAGAGTGGGGCTCCACGGGGATGGCGAACGCTCTCGTCGCCCGCCTGAAACAAACTCACTTCCCGTATCCTTACGAACATTTGAAATACCCTCATGCCGGGCACCGGGCGGGCCGGCCCGAAATCGTTCCCACGTGGCACGGCAGCGTCAGGAATCCCACCTCGGGAAGAGAGGAAAACTTGGGTGGGAGGCCACAAGGGGACGCTCAATCCTCACTCGACGCCATTCCCAAAGTGCTGGAGTTCTTGCGCGAGAGTTTGCCGGACCATAGTTGAGAGAAATGAGTATGAAAGCGGATAGCCACGATGTCGCCGCGGCTGGAAGTCCGCCGATCTTAACGGCGGACTACCCTTCGTGCCCGTCGCTTCCGTTGTCGTCTTGCCGGATTGTGATTTCCTCGGTGACGTCTCTTTTCCTTTTCTGCCCTACTTCTCGCATCGCTGTCGTTGCAGAGCTTCCTGAAGCGCGCGCCTGGTTAGGTTTCCAGGCCGGGCGAGGCCTGGCACTGCGCACGCTCAATGCCTGGGGCCGCAAAAGTAGAATGACGTGCTGCCAAGAAACGGACCATTGAACGGTCCGAACGGCGTTACAATGAATGAGCAGGAAAGGTCTGAGGAAACGCAATACTTCTTTGGATGAGTGCGGTTTCAACCTGTGGCGGACCAACAACATCTCGAGATTCTGAACCAGGGTGTCAAGGTCTGGAACGAGTGGCGCGCCAAGAGCGGTGGCAAGCTTGACTTCAGCGGCGCCGCGCTTGAAGGCAGAGATTTGGCTGGTGCGCGGCTGGAATGTGCAGACCTTTCCGGCGCGGACCTTCGGAAGACCAACTTACAGTCGGCTCAACTGCCACAGGCGAATCTGCAGGGCGCCGACCTTCGGAAGGCAAATTTACAGTCGGCTCATTTGGTACAGGCCAATTTGCAGGGTGCCGATCTTCGGAATGCCGACTTGCAAAGAGCTAACCTACAATCGGCCAACCTGAAAGGCGCCAAGTTCCGGGAAGCCGACCTTAGAGGAGCAGACCTTCGCAATGTCGAAGGCGGGCTGCGGCCCGACCAGTTGGCGGGCGCGGACCTCACGGGCGCCAAGCTCCCGGAGCCCATCGACAAGCTCTTCGAGGACCTCAAGGCTGTTGGCGACATCTCGGAGAGCGCGCGAAAGCTGTTCGTCGCCATGCTGGCAGCCTGCCTTTACTCCTGGCTGACCATCGCCACCACCACCGACGCAAACTTGATCACGGATCGCGCGTCTTCCCCCCTCCCCATCATCCAGACGAGCATTCCTATTGTGGGGTTCTATGTGGTGGCCCCGCTTCTGTTGCTTTGCGTCTACTTCTATTTTCACTTCTATCTGCAAAAGCTGTGGGAAGAGCTCGGCTCGTTGCCCGCGATCTTCCGGGATGGCCGGCCACTGCACGCGAGATCCGACCCCTGGCTGCTGAACGATCTGGTGCGATCCCATGTGGCGAGGGTCAAGGCGGACCGGCCATTTATGTCGTACTTCCAGCAGGCCATTTCGATGGTGCTGGCTTGGTGGCTGGTGCCGGCTACGCTCATCGCCTTCTGGTGCCGTTACCTGCCCCGCCACGACCTGGTCTGGGCGACACTTCACGTTGCGCTGTTGGCAATTTCGATCACGGCAGCGATTTTTCTCTATCGCCTCGCTGCTGCCACCCTGCGCGGAGCTGAGCGCCCGTCATTCTCCTGGGCGCACGCGGTCAAAAGCATTCGTGCGTATAGCGCCCTCGCCATTTTTGTCGCAACTGGTGCTGTGTTCGTGCTCGTCTCCTTGGGTGCGATCTGGGGCGTTCCGTCAGGCAATGGCTGGCCCGTGGCGTACGGCCGTTACAGTTGGGTGCCTCGCGCCATGGCGCTGGTGCGCTACTCACCGTTTGCCAATCTGAGGCAGGCGGAAATCTCCGTCAAACCTCCGAATTGGACGGGCAAGAACGACAGCGAGATCGATCTTGTTAAAGGAGCCGAGTTGAGCAGCCCCGACCTTAGATACGCCCACGCGCACAATGCATTTCTCGCAAAGGCCGTTCTTGAGCATGCAAACTTGGAGGGCGCCGATCTCCTCTGGAGTGATTTACGCGGGGCCAGCTTGATCGGAGCGCACGTGGAGGGGGCGTACTTGGTCAGGGCCGACCTGACCGGGGCCAACCTGGGCGGGGCCTACCTGACCTGGGCCAAGCTGGTCAGCGCCGAACTGATCGCTGCCCACCTGACCGCTGCCCACCTAGAAATTGCCGACCTGACCGGGGCCGACCTGACCGGGGCCGACCTGACCGGGGCCGACCTCAAGTTCGCGGATTTCAGGTCTAATCTCCTCAACGAACACACCAAGGGGATTACCCCCGGTGCTCTCAAGAGCGCCTTACACTGGGACAAGGCGTATTACGACCCAGACCTTCTGCAACAACTCGGCCTTCCGCCGGACCATAACGAGAAGCTGGCAGAGGAACAGAAGCCAGAGGGGCAGCAGAAGAAGAACCAACCAACCGCTGTCGGCGCCGGACCGCCAGCTGGCCAAAAGCCGCAGGTTGGTTCTGGCAAACCAGCAAGTCCAAAGCCAGGGAACAAGTAGCAGGCGGGTGAAGCGCCGTTTCGGAAGTCCATCAGGCGCGATCACTGCTCGCCCTTCCAATCCGACGGGATTAGAACGGCATGCTGGAATGTTTTTTCAGCTTGGAGGAGGAACACGTGACAGGCAGCAAGTTGAAGGTTGTGCTCGCAATGGTCATTGTCCTCATGTTCGGTCTGGTGGTCACGGGCTGCAACAATGAGAACAAACCTTCCAACCTACAGCGCCAGGCACTCGAGAAGCATGAGAACAGACGGTACAACTTGCGGGGTCAAGTAGTTGCGAAGGATGTAGCCGCGAATGAGATCACCGTCCAGCACGACGAAATTCCAGGTTTCATGGCTGCAATGACCATGCCCTACAAAGTTAAAGACCCAGCCACCGTACAAGAAGTAGAACCAGGTGACAAAATCGCGGCGGAAGTTGTTGTCGTAAACGATGGAAGCGATTACTGGCTCGAAGACGTCCGAATCACGGGCGAGAGCGGTCGGAAAAGCGCAAGCGCAGCGCTACCGGTCCATCGGCTCAATGTCGGTGAACATGTGCCCAATCTTCCGCTCGTAAATCAGGACGGAAGGACAATCCACTTGGACGACTTCAAGGGTAAGGCCGTGCTCGTGACCTTTATCTACACCCGGTGTCCCCTCCCCAACTTCTGTCCGCGGTTAAGCAGTCAGTTCGCGAAGATTCATGATGACCTAGCGAAGACACCGGACGACTACCGAAAGACGCATTTGTTGACGATCACTTTTGATCCCAAGTACGACACGGCTCGGGTCCTCCGTAAATACGGGCTGGCTTATCTCGACGACGATCCCGCAGGTTTTGGGTATTGGGACTTTGCGTTCACCACGCCCGGCGACTTACGAAAGCTCGCTGACGCATTCGGCCTGATGTACTTCGAACAGGATAACCAAATCTCGCACACGATGAATATCGTGCTGATCGCGCCCGACGGTACCGTGGCCAAGTACTGGTCCGAGGAGTGGACAACCTCAGAACTGGAGGACGCCTTGCGCCAGCAGGCGGGGACTGCGGCGGCAGCAGCTCCTGCAAGAGCGAGTCGGGGGCGAACTCCATGACCCGCCTTCTCAGAATCGCTTGTATCGCTCTCTGGCTCGCGGGCTTGGCGATGCCGACGGCTTGCTCGCATCAAGGAAGCGCTTACCTTAGTGAGGATGAGATGCAAGGTCGGGCGCTTTTTGAGGATCACTGCGCGCCCTGCCATCAAGGCACCCACCCTGACCTGCGAAAACAGCCTCCCAAGTTGGAGGGACTTTTCCAGTCGAAATCGTTACCCAGCGGCGGCCCGGCAACCGATGCGCAAGTCCGCAAGACCGTCATCGAAGGCCGAGGCACCATGCCCGCTTTTGACCAGCGCTTGAGTGAAGAGGATGTCGATGACCTGGTGAAGTACCTCCACACCCTGAAATGAGACGATTCGTGCGGTGCAAGGTAGTATCAGGCGCGAAGAAGCGACCAGCGCAGCGGTTTTCCGCGGCCACCTTGACCCTTCAGCTCGATCGCGCCGTCTGGACTGCGCGAGGGGGACACTTGAGTTCCGTTGACTTGGACTCGCTCCAGACCTCTTGTCTCTTCCGCCGAAAGGGTCAGATGGATAGTCCAGGTGCGCGGTTCTGCCCAGGGTTCATACCAGCCCTCATATCCTCGCGATGACTTCACCAGCCCCAGCAGCGGTGAGGCGAATCGATACGATGGCAATGGAAGTTTAGGCGCCAAGGTCAAACCGGCTTCCGTGAATTCGAGTCCCAGGAGTTTTGCCGCCGAGTAGAGCGGACAAGCATGGGTATGCATGTTGAGCACAGGGAAATCGGTCCATCCAAACGGAGGCCCTCCGGTCGTCTCGCCTGCATGCTCGCTCGACGCCGAGTTAATCACGTCGGGACCGCTCCAGGTTCCGTACCAGATCGCGGGATACACTTCGGCGTGGCGGGCAAACGAATTCTTCTTCCATTCGTCCCAGGCCATTTCGCCGTCGGCTGACGCCAGCGCCCAAATGAGAGTGGCGTTGAGCGAAGGCCACACACCTCCGTCGATCGATGTCCCGGGCTCCATTTTCCACACACCCTGTCCGACCATATCGGGGCTCTTATTAAGCTGCAAGGCGCCGATCGGCGAAGGGCGCCGGAGCTCTTGATCGAGAGCCTGAACCAGCGCACGAGTCTGTTCCTCAGTTGTGATTCCACCGATGATCGCCCACGGCTGCGGCTCGAGCCAGATTCCCTTTTCACCCAACCATCCCCGCGTGGGTCCAAGCCAGGCGCGACGAAACCACTTACCTGTCCACTGCTGTTGCGCGGCCTTGCGGTGTTCTTCCGCTTTGCGGCGGATTTCTGCAATGAGATCTGTCGCTTCTCCTGCAAACGTCATCAGCCGCGCGTACAGGTCGAAAACGTAAGATGCCATCGCAGAGTTCAGCACGCTCTCACTCTGGGCCAGACATTCCTGCAAGCCGGTCGGCGGAACCCATCCCATGACGAGCGCATCATTCCAATCGTCTTGAAGCATCCGCATGAGCCCGTGCTCACCCGTCCTGACGTCTTCAACCAGATGCCGATAGCAGCGGGTCAGGAGCTTGCGAACCGATTCGTTGCCCCCGGCCGGCCCCAAGAGCGCCGGAATCTGTTCGTCGAGGAAAGACACGTCGCGAGTGGCCAGCACATATTCACTGGTGATCCAAAGGAGCCACATCGGCATATCGCTGGAGTTGTCGGAGGTCGTGGGCATGGGCATGCCGTGACCGACGATTCCGTAAGGGATGGAGCCATCCGGCCGGACTTCTTTCAGGGTATAGCGCAGGACTTCCTTCACAATATCGGGGTCACTGAAAACGAACGGCAGAACGTGCTGCAACGGATCGCGGGCCGCACCCTGAAATCCCATTACGTATTGATAAATGCTGGCTTGCGAGAGGATGTGCTGCTGAAAGAAGGTGTCGTAGGTCATTCCGCTGCGAAGATAATAGTGGTTCCAGGTGATTTCCCGTTCGACCCAGGGCTCGCCCTCGGTGCTAAAGCGCAAACCCTTATTCTTCCATTGATTGCTGGACTCCTTCCAGGCAGTGCGCGCAGTGTGGCGATACTTGCTGGTCAGCGCGTGTGAGTCGGCTCCTTGCGGCAGGTAGCCGTAAAGAAAAACGAGCGTGCGGCTCTCTCCCGGCTTTACGCTGAAACTGCGCTCCAGCAGCAGAGCACTCTCCGGACCGGTCGTATTCAGATCGCCGTTAAGCTCGCGATCCAGACCGGTGGGATGGCTTACGCCGCCTGCTCCAAAAAACTCCTTTCCATTGGTTGAAATCCCCTCAGGAGGAGCATCCAGGGAAACGAGAAACGTCGGAGGAGGGTTGAGGTCGTCGAAAGCTGCTTGCTTTGGGGCGTCCTCTACTGGCACGGTCAAGAAGGGATTGGGGTTCTTTCGTAAATACGCCAGCATTCCTTGCCATCGCGCTTCTTCAGCGGGAGAACGTCCCAAGAACTCCTTTGTCTCGAGCAAGCCCGAATTGCTCTCCATGATGCGAAAATGATGCGCAAAGCGCTCTCCAAAATCACGGCGCAACTCGGTTATACTCTTCCCTGAAAACGATTCCATAAAAGAACGATAAGAAAACTGATACGGCTGGCATCCCCAGTACTCGACCCAGCGCAACTTCGCTTCGGAGTTGCCATGGTTCGCTATGGTCACTTGCGAGATCAAGACGGGATCATCGCCGAAAGGCGCAAAGATCACCTGATCGATTGCGTACTCCTCTCCTGCGACTTTCTTGCGCAGATACCCAGTTCCGAAAATGCGGTCGAAGGTCTTTGCATTCCCCGGATAGTGTGTGCTGAGCACAACTTTGCCATCAGACAGATAGCCGATCCCGCCGGCGAATTGGCCCCTCTCCGGCGCGTACTCATTTAGAAATTTCGGCGCGCCTTCGTCCTGGCGCACGCGTACATGTCCGTAATTGGAGGCGATCGCTACAATGCGATCGTTGCCAACTTGATGAATGTGCTCCGTGGAGGAGAGAAGGCCGGGGTTTACCTGTGTAACGGCTTTGGGATCGTTTATCTGGTCACAGGTGTAATGGAATGCAGGCAGGCCGAACTCGTCTTCTATCCATTCGCCGAAATAGCCGGAGCCATAAGCCTTCCCTTTCGCATCCCCTGGGCTGGCGGAGGAGGAAGTGCGATTGTCAGACGCAGGGCCCGAGGCTTCCGCTGCCAGCTTGAGGCCCGCTGGCACCATCGCTGCACAAGTCAAAAACTGCCTACGATCGACCGACATTTTGGGTTACTCCTACACGATATCATCGCCGAAAAACGAACTGACCACCGGCATCGGAGTCGAGTTTACCCAGTGCGGACAAGCCATGCAATGAGTATATTTAAGCTCCTTCGCTCTTAGAATGCCGCCTATACTATGAACCACCAAGACACCAAGACACCGAGGCACTAAGAGAGCCCATTCCCAAGGAAACTGACGAATGCCCTATGATCTCCTGGTGCCTTGGTGTCTTGGTGGTGAAAGCTTTTGCCGGGCGAGACTGCTGCTGTGATGTTCATAATCCGCCATATCATGTCCATGCCGTGCTATACTGCGAGCTATACGCTGGGGTGAGCGTGCGCGACCGCCGCGTGGTGGAGCGTTTAGAACGTGACTTCGGCAGCGCTCGACGCATCCTGGTGCCCAATCTCAATGACTGGACACAAGCCGGCAAAGTGCTGGCCAGACTGGCCGCGGCGTATGGCTACGAGCGAATTGGCCAAGCACGCCTGAGCAACGACGCGCTGATCGCGATGAGTGCCGCACGCCAAGGAATCACCGTTATAACCGCCCATGAACGCGATTTTGCCCGGCTTGCACAGTTTAGGCCGTTCCTATGGGAAGTGAGGAGTGCTCGAACTACCTAAGCCATCAACCGCACGGCATGGGAGATGAGGAGAAGCTACGGTGGCTGTTAAGCTCAAAGCGGTGTACCAGATCAGAATCACACTGGAGAACGTCCAGCCTTCCATTTGGCGGAGGGTACAGGTTCTGAGTGACTGCACCCTGGCGCAACTACATCGGGTAATCCAGGCAGTCATGGGCTGGCAGGACTACCACCTTCACCAATTCACGATCAAGCGAAGGGTCTACAGCGTTCCCGACCCGGATGACGCCCATTATGAACGGAAGGTGATCGATGAACGCCGGGTGCGATTGAGCAAGGTCGTATCACAGGTCGGCACTCGCTTTGACTATCATTACGATTTCGGCGACAACTGGCACCACGATCTCCTGCTGGAAGCCATCCTGATGCCCGACCCGAGCATTCAATACCCGGTGTGCGTAGCTGGGGCGCGAAACTCTCCGCCGGAAGATTGTGGAGGTCATTGCGGGTACGCGAGATTCCTGCAAGCCATCCGAGATCCGCAATGCGAAGAAGATGAGCGGCGGCTCGAATGGATCGGAGGACACTTCGACTCCGAGCTTTTCGATTTGAATCGGGCAAACGAAGCGCTGCGCCCACGCGTGCGCCCCAGGAAATTGAGCCCACGAGTCAACTGAAGACGTCCTGGGCTAGGTCCGTCAGCTGACGGATGGACACAATGTCTCTTGACAACGCCCCGCCGCTGTGGTAGCCTACTAGTGTGGAAAGTCCTGCCCCTGAGGAAGCCCTTCGCTCGTTGACCCCATACCCGGCCCCAGGAGGAACCATACCATTGCGCAAATCGCCCCAACGTACGCCCAAGTCGCTCGCCGCCAGGCGCTGGAATGCCCAGCATTCCACCGCACCGCACACCGCGGCCGGCAAGCAGAACTCGAAGCTCAATGCACTGAAGCACGGTCGCCAAATTGTGAATTATGAATTGCCTTCTTCCTTCTCGCCACCACCGACTGCCGTCTGCCTATTGCCTGCTGCATTTGAGGGGAGTCCGAGCTGGCGGGAGTCTTCGACCGTATGCAGCCCAGGACAAGATGTCACCTTCCGCAGCGAAAGAAGGGACCGTTGTAATTTCAAAAAGTGAAGGAACGACGCAGGAATGTCTATGAAAACAAAGGACCTTTACAGGAGCAATTTTGAATTGTGAATTATGAACTGCCTTCTTCCTTCTCGCCACCGCCGACTGCCGTCTGCCTACTGCCTACTGCATTTGAGGGGGGTGCGATTTGGCGGGAGTCTTCGACCGTATGCAGCCCAGGGCAGAATGTCACCTTTCACAGCGAAAGAAGAGACCGTAGTAATTTCAAAAAGTGAAGGAACGACGCAGGAATGTCTATGAAAACAAAGGACCGTTACAGGAGCAATTTTGAATTGTGAATTATGAGTTGCCTTCTTCCTTCTCGCCACCACCGACTGCCGTCTGCCTACTGCCTGCTGCATTTGAGGGGAGTGCGAGTTGGCGGGAGTCTTCGCCCGTACCGCCGCTCAGGGCAGAATGTCACCTTTCACAGCGAAAGAAGAAACCGTAGTAACTTTAAAAAGTGAAGGAACGACGCAGGAATGTCTATGAAAACAAAGGACCGTTACAGGAGCAATTTTGAATTGTGAATTATGAGTTGCCTTCTTCCTTCTCGCCACCGCCGACTGCCGTCTGCCTACTGCCTACTGCATTTGAGGGGAGTCCGAGCTGGCGGGAGTCTTCGACCGTATGCAGCTCAGGACACAATGTCACCTTCCGCAGCGAAAGAAGGGACCGTAGTAATTTCAAGAAGTGAAGGACCGACGCAGGAATGTCTATGAAAACAAAGGACCGTTGTGGAAAATGGGGCAAATAAGCGGGAATGTTGGTGAAAATAAAGGTAGTTAGTAGGTTGGGGAAGAGCCGCAGCCAACCTTCGACTGTTGACTCCGTTGGTAGGTGGGGGAAGAAAGGCTGGGTCCAGGAATCAGGTGTCTGGTAGGTGGTAGGTCGTAGGTGGTAGGTGGGGAAGAAGGACTGGGTCCGGGTGTCGGGTGTCAAGTAGCAGGTGTCGCGTTTCAGGTGTCAGGTGCTGGGGGTGGGGCAAGTATGAACTCTGAATACGAATTATGAATTCCCTACTGCCTACTGCTTACTGCCTACTGCTTACTTGTTCGGAGGCGGCAAGTCGCGCAGGTGTTTGCGGACCTCGCCTGCATCAGGCGCCGCAGGGGAGAGCTGCAAGTAGGCTTCATACTCCTGCCGGGCGCGAGCCTTCTGGCCGGTGGCTTCGAGGGCGACGGCGAGGTTGTAATGGGTGATGGGCTCATTGGGCTGGCGTTGGATGGCTTGCTCGTACTCTTGGATGGCAGCGTCAAAGT
>Ga0208821_1000880_pt1 | contig 20231 bp, 16 predicted proteins | sample June2015DPH_20_5_FD_184720 | JGI IMG/M metagenome (GOLD analysis project Ga0208821, IMG submission 184720) | Peatland microbial communities from SPRUCE experiment site at the Marcell Experimental Forest, Minnesota, USA - June2015DPH_20_40... | ecosystem: Environmental > Terrestrial > Soil >... | reverse complement strand
GCGCCGATGTCCCCAGTCCCCGACCTCAGCCAAATCCCGGCGGCCGAAGTCGGACCAGGACCTTTCTATGTTGTGAATAACTCGGCTCAGGTCAGTCTGGCTTCGCTGGTTTATGCATTGCAGGGTAGCGCGGATGTGTCCATCTGCGAAGAAAACTTCGAAAGCGGCGGGCACAAATTCGCAGCCGGTTCGCTCATCATCGGCCGCGTGGAAGCGCTAAAACTGAAGCCTTTGTTGCAGCAGTTCGATCTGGCTGCCGTCAGTATTGCCAGCCAGCCATCCGTAAAGGTTCACTCTGCCGCGGCTCCCCGCATTGCTTTCATGCACACCTGGCTCTCCACGCAAACGGAAGGTTGGTGGCGCATGGCGTTCGATAAACTGCATGTGCCGTTCGCTTATATCAGCACGCAAACCGTATCAAAAGAGGCGGATCTGCGCACGAAATACGATGTCATTGTTTTCGCGCCGGTGGCTCGCACATCCGCTCAGCAGATTGTGGACGGCCTGCCTATGTGGGGAAATGCATTGCCTTGGCAAACCAGCTCGCTTACTCCGAATCTGGGAAAACTGGACTCGACTGAAGACGTGCGCCCCGGCTTAGGCGAAGCGGGCGTGGCCCATCTGAAAGATTTCGTGCAACAAGGCGGCTTGCTGATTACATCGGAAGACACGGCCCAGTTCGCCATTGACGAAGGCATGGCGCCGGGAGTCTTTGTGGCGCCGCGAAAAACCCTGAAGGTTGACGGCAGCGTTTTGAATTCCGCGGTGGTGGATAACAAGCACCCGGTCGCGTATGGCTATGACGGCCCGGTACCTTTGTATAGCGCCGATGGCTTGGCTTTCACCGTGAGTAATCTCACCGTGAACCGCAATATCCTCACCGCAAAGGAATACAAGCGCCCGACCGGTCGCGGCGGTCCGGAGGAAGAGGACATTCCCGAAGGGCGGCCCGCCGAAAAAGCTCCGCCCTTGCCGGCTCCGAAAGCCTGGCAAGCCACTCCCCTCAATGAAGATCAGGAACGTAACAACCCATTCTTGATTCCAGCCGAATACCGGCCCCAAGTCATTCTGCGCTACGCGGCCATGAAAGACTTGCTTTTATCGGGTCTGCTCGAAAATGGCGATCCCGTGGCCGAGCATCCGGCGGTCGTCCAGGCCCACTTCGGCAAGGGAGATGTGCTGCTCTTCGCCAACAACCCTGTGTACCGAGGGGAGACCATCGGCTCCTACGCGCTGATTTTCAACTCCATCATCAACTTCGGCCATTTGAAGTAAGGCAGACGGTGGATTAGTGTGCGCCACATTCAAAATGGGACATCACCCGAAGCCTGCCACCGGGCGTCGCCGGCTTCGGTGTGTGGTAACATAACCACCGAATATCGCAAGAAAAGGAGGGAGCGATCGACCTGAAAGACAGGTTCCTCACCCCTCCGTGGCAACGATCATCTGTAACCGAGGAGTAACAATGCTGAAACATAGGCTACTTTTTTCAATGGTACTTTTACTTGCCCTGATGGCATCCATCCCCCAGGTGGGTTATTCCCGGACTGCCAGAAAAGGCAAATTGCTTTACATGACCATGAGCAAGGGATACCACCACCAAAGCGTGGAGTTATCCAAGCAAATTGTGAAGGAAATTGGAGAGAAGTCCGGGGCCTTTGACACGACAGTAACGGAAGATGTCGGCGCATTCACGAAAGAGAACCTGAAGATTTATGACGCGGTCATGTTCAATACCACCGGAGAACTGCCCATGACCGACGAAGAGAAGAATGCCTTCGTGGATTTCATTCGCTCCGGGCATGGTTTCGTCGGCGTCCACAGCGCCACTGACACGCTCTACCAGTGGGGCGTCTACAACAAGATCATCGGCGGCTACTTCAATAATCACCCATGGCATCAACTGGTGACGGTAGACGTCGTCGACCCGAACAGCAAGCTGGTGAATTCGCTGGGAAAATCGTTTCAGATTACCGACGAGATTTACCAGATCGGTGATTTTCAGGCTGACACTTCACAGGTTCTACTGGCGCTCGATCCCACATCTGTGGACCTGACCAAGCCTGGGGTGCAGCGGCGCTATTACGGATGGCCCATCGCCTGGACTCGGATGTTTGGCAAAGGACGCGTCTATTACAACAGTCTAGGCCACGAAGAGGCGGTTTGGAATGATCCCCGTTACCAGGACATGCTTCTGAAGGCCATTAAATGGGTCATGCGGGAAGAGGATTGAGCTGCGCCTTTGTGGGAACGCCGAATTTCATGTAGAGGCGGCTGATGCCGGGCGATCTACCTCGGCTGGCGGACATGCAGGCAAGAATGTTGCGAAACGCGCTTGGCGCACTCGCGGATAATGGGCGGTTGGTTTATTCGACCTGCTCGCTTGAACCGGAGGAAAACGAAAAAGTCTTGGGAGAAGTTTTGAGTGAAGAACCCAGGTTTCGTACTTTAACCTCCCAGGAATTCGCGCTTGACTACCCGGCGCTCATACCGTTTGTCAAACCCGATGGGTGGTTTCGGACTCGGCCGGACGAGCATGGTACGGATGGATTCAATGCAGTGGTTGTGGTCAGAAAGACATAACCTGCGGCCAGCCGCCAATCGCATTAAATGCGTCCACCATGGCGGCGAAGCTGCGAAATAATCCCTCTAAGAGCAAAAGTATTTCACGCAAAGGCGCAAAGTCCTAGAAGGCGCAATCAAGGCATCTGTTCCCAGTCTCTGACGCTGTGGCCTTTGTCCACAAGTTCTTCCTCTGGCTCGACATGTACAAGCACTTCCGCTATCTGAGGCTCTTGCTTCAGCAATCGCGCTTCCACTTCATGCCCGATGTGATGTCCTTCGCGAACGGTGAGGTTGCCCATTACGATAACGTGCAAATCGACATAGTAACTAAACCCCATTTTTCGCACGCGGCATTTGTCCAAACCGATGACATTGTGCACGCTTCCGGCGATTTCTCTGACACGAGATTCAAGAGTTGGATTGGGCGCTCGATCGCTTAGCTCGAGAAATGCAGGCCGTAGCTGTCTTGTTGCGTTGTAGAGGATTACCAGCGCCGCACCGAGCGCCGCCCAATCATCAGCCGCGGCCCACCCCCGCAATAATGCAGTCGAAATACCGATGAACGCGAACCCCGATGTTATGGCGTCGCTTCTGTGATGCCACGCATCGCCCCTGACGGCAGTACTCCCGATCTTATCGGCAATCCCTGCAACATGCCGAAACAGAAATCCCTTTACGACCAGCACTCCGGCAAGCACGACGAGCGTGTAAGGCTTCGGCAGAGGGTGGGGGGTCCGAATGCCATGAATGGCCTCCATGATGATCGCCACGGCGGCAGCAATCAGCGATAAACCGACAATGACCGCAGCAATCGGTTCGGCTTTCCCGTGACCGTAAGGATGGTCGGCATCCGGCGGCTTGGCGGAAATCTTCAGCCCGTAGTACACAATGAGGCCGCTTATGACGTCGGCGGCGGATTCCAAGCCGTCCGCAACCAAGGCAAACGAGTGCCCCAAGAGGCCCGCAAGACATTTAATTACGGACAAGGCTGAATTCGCAAAAATGCCAGTCCGGGAAGACTGCATGCCCCGTTGAGCAATTCGCTGGATGGACCTTATACGGCTTCGTTGCATTGGCCTAGTTTAATCGAATAGCAGAAGAAAAGTCACCTAGCCGAAATGCTGGTGCTTGCGCAACTCACATAGGGCTGGCCGCTGGATGGTGTCGCGCAGTTGCATCTCTTCCTCGTGGGGTACGATTTCCACCAGATGCCGGTAAAATCCCGCCCGGCTGACGCCCGCTAACTGGCACAGGTTGTGCTTTTTTCTTGACAGGAGAAATGCCGCGCTGCTATACCAAAAAAGCGGACTCATGCCAGTGTAATTTTGCTGAGATGCCGTGGGAAAAGGTTCAACCTCGTTAGGCGAGGTTACCACGCAAACATAAGCCACTGCCCAGAAACCCGGAGACGGGCCAACGGGTGGAGCAGGCAAGGCCGGCTTAAGGCTTTGTCTAAGGTGGCTGTTCCGGGTTACGGGACACTACGTTGTGTGGAGCCAAAGCTCTCACCAGGAGGTTTGAGGAACCGGGTTCGTACAACCTGGTTTTCCAGGATCGCCCCTGCGGAGTTTTTGCTCCCAGGGGCGTTTTGCTTTTAGGGCATTTTCTATGGAATGGGTAGTCCTGTGGTTGGAATCCATGACTTCATAATTGGGAAGCGCGCGGGATGGCGCTGGACGTTGTGTGGATGGCTGGGAGTGGTGTGGCTTCTGGTGGCGATGGCCGCGCCCTCCGCTTGCGGGCAGGAAAGTTCCCCCCCAGACCAGCCCCAGAACGCGACCAACTCGACGCCGCCAGATAGCGAGCCTTGGAACCTGCACATCCAGTCCACAGTTGGTGCTCAAAGCCACCCTTCCTTCCCTGCTGAATATACTGGCCTGAACAGCCTTAAGCCTGGCGCCGAGGTCAAAGACACCGTGTCCGTGGATGTGACGGGCGGCGTACGCTTGTGGCGCGGGGGAGAGTTTTTCGCGGACGCCCTCATGTGGCAAGGGTACGGCCTGAGCAGCACGCTCGGCGTCGCGGGGTTTCCGAATGGCGAGGCGTATCGAATCGGCAAGACTTATCCGGATGTCTACCTCTGCCGCGCTTTTATTCGCGAGACGATCGACTTGGGTGGGGAAAAGGAAGCCGCGGATGACGCGCCGTTCGAATTGCGCAGTAAAAAGGACGTTCGGAGACTGACCTTTACGGTAGGCCACTTCAACGCCACAGATATATTTGACACCAACGCCTACGCCAACGACTCCCGATCCCAGTTCATGAATTGGACCTTGATAACCAATGGTGCCTGGGATTATCCGGCCGACTCGCTGGGATTTACGAATGGCGCCGCGGTCGAATTGAATACCCGCGCATGGGCCGGGCGGCTGGGCATATTCCAGGTGTCGCAATTCGCGAACGGAATTCGAATGGACTGGAACCTGGCCAAGGCCTGGTCCACGGCGGCGGAAATCGAAAGGCGATATTCACCTAAAGGACATGCGGGAGCTATACGCCTGCTTGCCTACGACACGCGGGCGCACATGGGAAACTATCAGGAGACTCTCAACAATCCGAGCCTCGGCGAGAATATCACGCTCACGAAGGCGTACCGGTACAAGTACGGCTTTGGCATCAATCTGGAGCAGGAAATCCGCAAGAATCTCGGGGCCTACGCGCGCCTGGGTTGGAGCGATGGCAAAAACCAGACGTGGGAGTTTACCGACGTGGATCGTACAGCCACGGCGGGGCTTAGCCTGAAAGGGACGTGGTGGCGCCGCCCGGAGGACACGGTAGGCCTCGGCGTGGCCGTCAACGGCATCAGCGCCGCCCATCGGCAGTTCCTTGCGGCTGGTGGTCTCGGAATTACTGTCGGCGACGGAGCCCTCGATTACCGCTCGGAGCGCATCGCCGAAACGTATTACAACTGGAAGATCGCGAAACACTTCCAGTTGACTCCGGATTATCAATTCGCTCAAAACCCGGCATATAACCACGCCCGCGGGCCTGTCAATCTCTTCGCCCTGCGGCTGCACAGCGAGTATTGATGCGACAGAAGTCAGGAGTCAGAAGACAGAAGGTTGGCAGTAAGCGGAGGGCAGTGAGCCCCTGGCCAGGTGCGGCGACTCCTCAACCCCCCTGCCCTCTGGTATCTGTCGACGGATATGTGGAGGCTTTTATTCTTGACTCCTGACTTCTGACTCCTGACTCCTGGTTTGTCCTTCGGGCGCAATGGTCTTTTTTCTTGACAAAGTTCTGACCACTCCGTATCAAGGGAGATGGTATCAGAACGCGGGAATGGAATCATGATTTACTTCACTGAGCTTGAACATCTCCCCGTCTATGGCGTGAAAGGAGAATACCTGGGCAGACTGGAAGACCTTTGTGTCGATCCCAGCCAGAATGCCTTGCGGGTTGCCTCCTATCTTGTCAAGACGCCCCAGAAGAGGATCATCTGCATTTCCCACGAACAGATGCAATCCCTCTCCGTGCGCGCCGGCCAGACCCGGGTTCCCCGCGAGGAAGTGCGTTGCTATGCTCCCGACGAGGGGCTGCTGAAAGTGAAAAAGGACATCCTCGATCAGCAGATCATTGATGTGAATAACCGCAAGGTTGTGCGGGTGAATGATGTTGACTTCGACATCCAACCCACCGATCAACACACGGAACTGCGCATTATCGGGGTCGATGTGGGGCTGGCAGCGGCGCTCCGCAGGCTGTTGCAAGGCCTCATGGCCAAGCACACTGTCCGCATGATCACGAGCCTCTTTCCGACGAAGATCATTCCGTGGGAATTCGTCAACCTGATCGAGTCGGACCCTCAACGCCGGATCAAGCTGCGCCTATCTTACGACCGCGTGGCGGAGCTTCACCCTGCCGACATCGCTGATATTCTCGAGGGGCTGAGTCGCGAAGAACAGAAAGCCGTCTTTGAGGGGCTTGACGAAGAAACGGCTGCCCAAGCGCTCTCCGAGATTCCCACGCGTATGCAGGCGGACTTGCTGGAAAGCATATCGGCCCAAAGGGCGGCGGATATCGTGGAAGAAATGCCCCCTGACGAGGCTGCCGACGTCTTGCAGGAGTTGTCGCCCGAGACCTCGGCCGAGGTCCTGGCGGATATGGAGAAAGAGGAGGCCAACGAGGTTCGCGAGCTGCTGGGATTCGAGGAGAACACCGCCGGTGCGCTTATGACCACGGAATACGTGGTCGTGCACGAATCCGCCGCGGTGGAAGGGGCCATAGCGGCCTTGAAGAGTTTTGAGGGGCCTATTGAGTCGATCCACGGGGTTTACCTCGTGGATAACACCGCCGTCCTTACCGGGGCGGTTCCCCTCGGCCGCATTCTCCTTTCCGAAGCCAGCATGCCGCTCAAGGAGCTTGGAACGGACTCGCTGATTTCCGTTCCCTCTCACGCCAGCGCGAATTCCGTGGTCGATCTGTTTCACAAATACAATTTGATCTCCCTGCCCGTGGTGGATGACAGCGGGCATTTGCTTGGCGTGGTGACGGCTGACGATGTCCTGGAACTCGTCATCAATAAGAAGCCATTCCGCAGAAGAGGATAATTCCCGTGAATCGCGAACGTCTTCGCACCTTCCGCACGCGACTGCTGATTTTCCTGGCTGTCCTCGGCCCCGGAATGATCACCGCCAACGTGGACAACGACGCGGGCGGGATTTACACCTACTCCGTTGCCGGGGCGAAGTTCGGGTATTCGCTGCTCTGGACGTTGCTCCCCATCACCGTGGCGCTGATCGTGGTTCAAGAGATGGTGGCCCGGATGGGCGCGGTCACCGGTAAAGGTCTGGCGGACCTGATCCGCGAAGAGTACGGTTTCCGCACCACCTTCATCCTCATGATGATGCTGCTTGCAGCCGACCTCGGAAACACCATCTCTGAGTTTGCGGGCCTGGCCTCAGGCATGTCGGTTTTCGGCGTAACCCGTTACATTGCGGTCCCTCTTGGCGCCCTGCTGGTGTGGGCGCTGGTCGTGAAGGGTACTTACCGGTCTGTGGAGAAAGTCTTCCTGGCGGCTTGCGTCTTTTACGTTGCCTACCCCATTTCCTGCTTCCTTGCCCATCCCAAGTGGTCGGATGCGATTATCAGCACACTAAAGCCCTCCATTCAATTCAGTTCCGGATACTTCTACATGCTCACCGGGGTAGTCGGCACCACCATCGCGCCCTGGATGCAGTTCTATCTTCAATCGGCGGTGGTCGAGAAGGGCATCAAGGTGAAGGAATACATCTATTCCCGCTGGGATGTGATTGTGGGCTGCATCATCACGGACGTGGTGGCCTTCTTCATTATTGTAGCCTGCGCAGCGACCATTTATATTAGCGGCAACCGGCAGATCAAAGATGCAGGGGACGCCGCCGTGGCCCTGGCGCCACTCGCCGGGCATGCGGCCAGCGCCCTCTTTGCTTTCGGGCTCTGCAATGCCTCCCTCTTCTCGGCTTCTATCCTGCCGTTGGCGACCGCTTATTACGTCTGCGAAGGTCTGGGCCTGGAAGCGGGCGTTAACAAGCGCTTTCATGAAGCGCCGACCTTCTACTGGCTCTACACCACGCTGATCGGGGTGGGCGCGCTGACGGTCATGCTGTTAAGCGAAGCCAAACAAATCCCCATCATCCTGCTTTCCCAGGTGGCCAACGGCATTCTCCTGCCCTTCGTCCTGATCTTCATGCTGCGCCTCGTGAACCGTGATGATTTGATGGGAAAGTACAAGAATTCCCGCCTCTTCAACAGCATTGCCTGGGTGACCTGCGTGGTGATGATCGCCCTGACGCTGTTACTCGTAGTCAGTACGCTTTTCCCCAATAAGTTGCCTTCCTGATCGTCGCGCCCTTGGTCTGTGCTTGAGCGAGGCGCGGAATTCGCGGGCTTCTCGAGAATGCTTCCGCAGCAAATTATCGGCTTACTACGCTGGGATGACTGTAAACCCCTCGAGGGCGGCCAGTCGAACTCGCATCTGCCTCAGTTCCTCCTCGCCAAGCTTCTGAGCACAGCCCGCCACAATCCGTCTCCCCCGCTCCGCCAGCGTGCGACGGTACGCGGGGTCTGGTGCAGTGATGGCAATGTCACCGAGGGCACGCAGCATCCGCAGGCTGACCGCGATATCCCCCTGTGAGTACAGGCGTATTTGCTCGAACGCGGAGTCCAGCATCCGGTCAAAGTCGGTCCACAGGATGATGACGCGAACGCTGCCGGGCGGATCATAGAGCATGGACTCAGGTGGCTCCCTGGACGCAAAGCGGATCAGTACGCGGCTTAATTGATCCACGCAGCTAATGGCGGTACTGGGGTCGTTGACGGCGGGCGAGATCGCTTTCAACGCGATGTCAACGATCTGCAAGACCCCGAACTCCAGGTCCTGTTGCAAGGTTCTGGAGGGGCCGAAATCAAACGCGCCGCGAAGCTCGGCGATTCCCTCAGAAGACAAGCGATCCCCCTTGTACACCATCAGAAGTGGGATGCCTGCCGGAACGAACTGACCGACTCGCCGGAGAACGTGGACCTTGACGCGGTAGGCCTTGGTCAGGGCTACGAGCTGCTTAGTGTCGATAAAGCGGATGTAGCCGGAGACATCGCTCAACACCGGTGTCTCCCAAGTGCTTGGGTCAATCTGGTCGTTGTCTGCCATGCGGGTATGCCGGCGAGGGTGCGGCATCATCTCGTCGATCATGGCTTCGGTCTCCGAGGCGATCCTGTCCACGATCTGATTGACATTGATGGCCTGCGAGATGTGGTGAATGAAGAAGAGCAGCCACGCGACGCAGGCCAGAGCAAGCAACATGGCGCCCAGGACGGTGGCAACGGGCGCGAAGGCATGCGGCAGCGAGCGCGCCGCGGGAAGCGCCGCTATGCAATACAAGAAGGTGCCAAGGAATATGCCCAGCGTCCATTGCGTCACGCGGTCCCGGGCAAAGCTGACGATGATGCGCGGGGAGAACTGCATGGAGGCCAACGTGAGCGTCATTAGCAGGATGGCGAAAACAATGGACACCACGGTCATGATGGAGGCGGCGATGCCGGCGAGAATGACCTGCGCCACTTGAGGGTCAGCGTGCGAGGGGAAAATCGCCTTCGGTACCCAGGCGCTGAGGGTGGGGACGGCCTCTTCCAACCACGAAAGGAGTGCGCCCGCACAACCCAGCGTCAGTGCAATGGTCAGCGGGCGAACCAGGAAGCCGCCACGCAGGTTATACGTGACATGGCGGAACAATAATGGCAGACGTTTGTTCACAGTTTCGTCCGCTCAACTATAGTAGTTCAGACTTGATCTGGCAATGAGCTTCCAAATTCGGAAGCTTAAGAGGAAGCATTTTCTACTCACGGACAACATGCTTGTTTTCAGTAACATTCCTGCCTTCAACGCGTAACTACCTGTGTTTTATACAACATGCGCGCTTCGTTCCCACTTGTGGAAAGCCGAACCTTTGTTTTCATGGACATTCCCGCTTCGTTCCTTCATTTCTAAAAATCCTTTTTCTATTTCTCTTCCGCGTTCGGACTTGTTGTCGACATGAAACCAGCGAGTTTTCCCGGCTTTTGGCCCCCCCTAGGACACTTTCGAGAGTGGGTTGGGGGGGGGGCGGGGTAGCATGGCAGCCAAGTGTTCCCAGCAGGCCATGACCGCCTCCATCCCTTCAACTTACTACCCTAGCCTATCTTCCTGCGTTTGTCAAGAGACAGGGTGTCCGTTTCGGTCTAGGGGAGGAGGCGGGGTAAGGTCGGAGAACCGACGCTGAAAAGGCACTTTGGTTTCGGCGGCGAGAGCGAAGCCTTGGGCTGAAGTTCCGCTGCCAGATCGCAATCGACAACTACGTCCTGGATTTCTTCTGCTTCGAAAAGCTCCTGGCTATGAAAATAGTTAGTAGCCGGCAATCCAGCGAGGCTCCGAATAGCAATCCTTCGCAGCAAGTTTGGGCTGCAAATTAGCTGTGGGGGAACTGGCGGTCTAACTCCAGGTTGAGCTTCAGGACATTGACCCGGGGCTCGCCCAGGAAGCCCAAGTCCGGGCCTTTCGTATTCCGGCGGATGAGTTGCTCGACATTATCCACGCTGGTATCCCGCGCCTTGGCGACCCTTGCGGCCTGCGCCTCAGCCGAAGCTGGGCTGATGTCGGGATCGAGCCCGCTGGCTGATGCGGTGAGCAGGTCCGCTGGGATTGGCCCGGTGTAGTCAGGGTTTTCCTTGCGGAATTGCTCCAAAGAAGCCTTCACACGGTCGATCAGCTTCTGATTCGTCGGGCCGTAATTGGAGGCGCCCGAAGCAGTTGAATCATACCCATCGTTCCCCGCCGACGAGGGACGTGGATGGAAATACTCGGGCTTCGCGAAATTCTGGCCAATGAGGGCCGACCCGATCTTCTTCCCAGCCACTTTCACCATGCTTCCATTGGCCTGCCAATGAAAGAGAACCTGGCAGAGGGCAGTGACAACACCCGGGTAGATCAACCCCGTGAGCACTGTCAGGACGAGCATCAAGCGAAACGCTGGGGCGATATGGTGACGCATAAGAACTCCTCAAAGGTTAAAGGTTAAAGACTAACGGGTAAAGGCTAAAGGGTAAAGGCTAAAGGCTAAAGGAAGTCCTTCACCCTTTTTATTCTCTACCCTTTATTCTGTACCCTTTTATCCTCTCATCCTTTAAGCCCTTTACCCTTCATCCTTTACCCTTCATCCTTTACCCTTCATCCTTTACCCTTCATCCTTTACCCTTCATCCTTTACCCTTCATCCTTTACCCTTCATCCTTTACCCTTCGTCCTTTACCCTTCATCCTTTACCCTTTAGCCTTTATCCTTACTCAGGCCAAGCGCAGTAGTCCGAGCAGCCGGTCGATCAGCCAGATGCAGGGAAAGGGCGCAATGAAACCGCCCAATCCATAGATCCAAAGGTTGCGGCGCAACATCGCGGCAGCGCTTTGCGGTCTGTATTTCACTCCCCGCAACGCGAGCGGCACGAGGGCGACGATGATCAAGGCGTTGAAGATCACCGCAGCCAACACGGCGCTTTGGGGAGTGTGAAGGCGCATGATGTTGAGCTTAGCTAGCGCCGGATAGGTGGCCATGAACATGGCCGGAATAATCGCGAAGTATTTCGACACATCGTTGAGAATGGAAAAGGTGGTCAACGCGCCGCGGGTGATCAGGAGTTGTTTCCCGATGGCCACTACCTCAATGAGCTTGGTGGGGTTGCTATCGAGGTCCACCATGTTTCCGGCCTCTTTGGCCGCCATGGTGCCGGTATTCATGGCCACGCCGACGTCGGCCTGCGCCAGCGCCGGCGCGTCGTTGGTGCCGTCTCCGGTCATGGCGACCATGCGCCCGCCAGCCTGTTCTTTGCGGATATACTTGAGCTTGTCTTCGGGTGTGGCTTGTGCAAGAAAATCGTCCACACCTGCCTCAGCAGCAATCGCCGCAGCGGTCAGCGGGTTGTCGCCGGTGATCATCACGGAGCGAATGCCCATGGCGCGGAGTTGGACGAGACGGTGCTTCATGCCCCCTTTGACGATGTCCTTGAGGTGCACAACCCCCAGCATGCGCGCGCCATCCGCCACCGCTAGGGGGGTGCCTCCGGCGCGGGAGATGCGGTCAGAGATTGCCATGAAGTCGGCAGGTACTTGGCCGCCCTGCTCCTTGACGAAGTTCAGGATGGCGTCGGTCGCGCCTTTGCGCAGGGAACGCCCGTCCAGATTCACCCCGCTCATGCGACTATAGGCAGAGAAGGGAATGAAATGTGCCTCCGGCTCGGCCACTTCTCTGCCGCGCAACTGGAACTTCTGCTTCGCCAACACGGTGATGGAGCGTCCTTCCGGTGTTTCGTCGGCAAGACTCGAAAGCTGCGCGGCGTCCGCAAGCTCCGCTTCTGTCACTCCTTTAACCGGAATGAATTCCACCGCCTGACGGTTGCCGAGAGTAATGGTCCCCGTCTTGTCCAGTAAGAGCGTATCGACATCGCCCGAGGCTTCCACCGCTTTGCCGCTCATGGCCAAGACGTTGTGCTGCATGACGCGATCCATGCCCGCGATCCCAATGGCGGAGAGTAGCCCGCCGATGGTTGTCGGGATCAGGCATACCAACAAGGAAACCAACACCGCCACGGTGGGCACCGTGCCTGCTCCGGCGGAGGCGACGCTGTAGATCGCAAATGGCTGCAGGGTCGCAACGGCGAACAAAAAGATAAGTGTCAAGCCGGCAATCAGGATGTTCAGCGCGATCTCGTTGGGGGTTTTCTGGCGCTCGGCGCCCTCCACGAGCGCGATCATCCGGTCCAGAAACGTCTCACCCGGGTTGGAAGTAATCTTGATCTTGACCTTGTCAGAGAGAACTTTGGTTCCACCCGTGACCGCACTTCGGTCGCCTCCCGACTCGCGAATCACCGGGGCGCTTTCGCCGGTGATCACCGATTCGTCAACGGTCGCGATGCCCTCGATCACTTCGCCGTCCCCCGGGATAATGTCTCCCACATCACAGAAGACGACGTCTCCAGCGCGAAGCTTCGAAGCCGGCACATTTTCCATCTCATCCTTGGCAACCATGCGCTTGGCGACCGATTCGGATCTTGTCTTGCGCAACGTATCGGCCTGCGCCTTGCCGCGCGCTTCCGCCATAGCCTCGGCAAAGTTGGCGAAAAGAACGGTGAACCAAAGCCACAAATCTATTTGGAGCTCGAATCCCAAGCTTGGCGCTCGGGTGAAGGCGTCACGAAGCAGAAAAACCCCAGTCAGCGCTGCGCCTACTTCCACCACAAAAATCACGGGGTTCTTCAGCAGCGTGACAGGATTGAGCTTTTTGAACGAGTCCTTCAGGGCGCGCCCCACAAGCTCCGGATCGAACAAAGGACGCGCCCGCACGAGTTTTTTCGGAATCAGTGTGGTCAGATCGTCAATCAGAGGGGGTGTCACAAACGTTGCCATGGATTAGCTCCAGAAAGAAAACATCAGCGAGGAAAACAGTTTCCCCTGGTGCATGAGCAAATGCTCGACCAGTGGACCCAGCGCCAACGCCGGAAAGAACGTCAAGGCGCCGATGACAATCACCGTCCCTACCAAGAGTCCTACAAAAAGCACACCATGCGTCGGGAAGGTGCCACTTGAAGACGGCACCCTCTTCTTAACGGCCAAGCTGCCGGCGATGGCCAGAGTCGGGATAATGAACGCGAATCGCCCAAGCACCATTGCCAAGCCGAAGGTGAGGTTGTACCAGGGTGTGTTTGCGTTGAGCCCGGCAAAGGCGCTGCCATTGTTCTCCGGGGTGCTCGAGTACGCGTACAAGAGTTCACTCAAACCGTGGGGGCCGGAGTTGCCGAGGTTGGCGATCGCCGGGCCGGGCGGGTTCCAGTAGCCGTTCTTTGCGAAGGGAGCAACGGTGCTGATCCCGGTGAACACAAGGATGCAGAAAGCTGTCGCGATGACGGCCAGCATGGCCATTTTGACTTCCTTCTGCTGGATCTTCTTGCCCAGATATTCCGGCGTCCTGCCCACCATGAGTCCGGCGATGAAAACCCCGACAATGGCGTACAACAGCATGCCGTATAGGCCCGACCCTGTGCCCCCGAAAATAACCTCGTCACTTTGCATGTTGAACATCGGGACGAGGCCGCCAATGGGAGTAAGGCTGTCATGCGCCACATTTACGGCGCCACAGCTTGCATCGGTAGTCACGGTCACAAACAACGCCGAGGCGGGGATGCCAAAGCGCGTTTCCTTACCCTCCATGTTGCCGCCAGCCTGTTTGCCGGTGTAAGTACTTTCCAATCCGAGTTTCGCGAGGAGGGGATTGCCCGCCTGCTCGTAGTGGTAACAAGTGAATACGCCCATGGCAAACATCACCGCCATGGCGGCAAACAGAGCCCAGCCTTGCCTTGTGTCGCCCACTATGCGGCCGAAGGTGTACGTTAGCCCCGCCGGGATCAGGAAAATCAGGAGCACTTGGAGGAGGTTGCTCAACGGCGTCGGGTTTTCATAGGGGTGCGCAGAGTTGGCGTTAAAGAACCCTCCGCCATTGGTTCCCAGCAACTTGATTGCTTCTTGAGAGGAAACGGGACCCTGCGGAATTGTCTGGGTAGCTCCCTCTATGGTCTTGACCGTGGCATAGGGATGAAAGTTCTGGATAGCGCCCTGGGAGCAAAGGATCAATGCGGCGACAAAGGCAATCGGCAACAAGACATAAAGCGTCGAGCGCGTGAGATCGACCCAGAAGTTGCCGACGGCCTTAGCCTCCTGCCGGGCGAAGCCGCGGATCAGCGCTATTGCCACAGAGATACCCACGGCCGCAGAAGCAAAATTCTGCACGGCGAGAGCTGCCATTTGTACGAAATAACTAAACGTCATCTCCCCGCTGTAGGCTTGCCAATTCGTGTTGGTGAGGAAGCTCGCTGCCGTGTTAAAGGCCAGGTCCGGGGTTACGGGCGTGGCTCCTGAGGGCGCGGCCTTGGTGCCAAAGTGCATGGGGTTGAAGGGCAAGATGCCTTGCAAGCGCTGGATGACATAAGTAAACAGAAAACACGCCACGCTGAAGGCAATCAGCGACGCAGCGTATTGCGTCCAGCGTTGTTCGGTATCCTCGCGTACGCCAACCAGGCGGTAGATGAGGCGTTCCACCGGGCGCAGCAGCGGATGGAGAAAGGTCCGCTGGCCCTCAAATACCTTGGCCATATGAGCGCCAAGGGGCTTGGTGATAGCGAGGATCACGACGAAGTAAGCGACGATCTGCAAAATGCCAAGCGCTGTCATGTTTATTCCTCATTCCTCAAAAGCGTTCAGGACGAAGCAAGGCGTAAACGAGGTAAACAAATAGAAAAAGTGCCGTCACGCCTGAGATGATGTAGTCCACGGCATACCTCCCTCTTACAGTCGATCACAGGCTTTAGTAGAAGCCCAGCAGGCAACGAACAACAATATCCCGACAAGGACGTAAAATAAATCCAGCATGGTCTCTTACCTCGATTCCGCGAAGATCACATGATGCCCATCTTTGCTTAGCACTCTTGCCAGTTTCTTCTCCACAGACCACCAGCGTTTCCTACCGCCCAGGATCACAATCGAGCGGGGCTTCAGTATCAACCGCACAGTCCGGCATTTGTCGCGGCACAGGTAAATATGCGCAGCGATATCAACCGGCGTCTCGGGGACCAACGCAAAGAGCTGGTCCTCAAGGAATCTTACATTAACAGCCGGCCTTGTCAACGGTAGTGCATACGGCACCTCATGCAGCATGAGAAGCCGGAGGCGTGCATCAAGCTCTTGGCCTAAGTGATCGGCCAACCGGAGAGCGGCAAGGGTTCCCGAATGGTCAGTGAAGATGACGAAGATTTCGAGCTCCGGGTGAGCGCCTGTCGCAGCAGGAATATCCGCCGCCGCCGTCGCTTCACAGAGCGTAATTATTGGCGCGACTTTCGCGCTTAGATCGTTGTCCATGTGCGCCTACACCCTGTAGCATGCCCGACTACTCATAAGAAAGGCATAAGGATTTGTTAAGGATTTCATTAACTCCTTTCGGGCATGTGGAATCGGCAGCCGACCCAAGGCTCGCTCAACGGATAGCGAGGCTTGACAGGCACGGGGTCAATCTTTTTCCCTCCCGGTCAATCTCACCGCCGAGGCAGTCCAAAGCCAGTGGAAGTTCAGAAGTGAGCCAGGCGTGCATAACAGGCGTGCATAACAAGATCGAGGAGGCCTTTGCCTGGTGAATTGAGTCTTCAGGAGTCAACATTGAACCGCGCATCATGCACCAACAGCCCAGATTCTGGAGACACTGAGGGGTCTAGGTACCAGGAGGAGGGGTAGTTCCGCCCGACCCGAAACGTTGAAACGGTATCCCCCGTAGGCTTCCGAAATCTAGCGGTAAGCGGTGTCAAGCGGAGATTTGCACGCTACGCCGCAAATCGAGGTAACGTTACCGGACCTAGTCCGCGCGGCTATACAAGACCATTTACCATGCGCCTTGTTTTCCGCCGAACCACCATACCAGGCCAATTCCCACAGTAGTTTGCTGCTTACGCAAGAGGCCAAGGGTATCAGTTAAGAAAAAAGGCTGATTGGAGAAATCGCGGCGCCATTCTTCTCTCATCACGAAGTTGTCCGTAAACTTGTACTCGAATGTAAGGGTTGTTTCCTTCAGCGCCTGCGTTGTTCCACTAAACAAGCCGCCGTGGTCCGACATGTATTCGGAGCGCGCGGCAAGGGCGATTTTAGGCCGGATCTGATAGCGAACATAAGCAGCGCCGCCGTCCGTATGGTCAGGCGCAGAGTAGGGCTGAAGGCGTTCGATAACGTAGTCGCCCTCGAGAGCCAAAGTCAGTCTTGGCGAGGCATTCCAGGTGACATAGTTATCAATAATGTTCAATTTGCCTTTCGCGGGATTCGGAATTGGCTCGAAAGGAATTCCCTGCTGCGTTGGTAGACCGGGCGTTCCAATCGGCTCGTATTTAAAATCCGGGTGTTCTTGACCGAGGTAGTAATTCGCCGTCCAGCTCACGGTCTTACGCGGTTGTACGTTCACGCCAAACAATTGGTCTTTGAAGCCATTAAACGGCTCCGTCTGCTGGGTGCCGTTCGTCACCCAGTAGTTCACCGCAAGCTTGTCATTGACCTGATATTGGGTGCGCACGCCCATATGGTAGAACGGCAAAAAATTGAACCAGTAGGATCGTGAGTAGTTCATCTGATCCTTCGTATAATTCCCTTCAATTCCGAGGGAACTCGCCCATTTCCCGAAATCTACGTTCAACCCGCGACCGACGGGAATTACATAGGTGCCGAAGGCCTGAAAGATCGCTCGATATACGTCGGGCCGCGGCTCGTTTACGGAGTTGCCTTGCAATGTTTCCGTTGCTTGACCGTATTGCAAATCAAGGCGGGCGCCAAACCGCTTGCCGTGAGATGGGTCTGGAGCATTTTCGAGCAGCAGGTCCGCCTGGTTGAGACTGAAGGCATTGCTGCTCACGTCGTACGAGCGGAGAAGATTCACCCGGCCGATTGGGGCGTTGAAGTTATATTCATAGTAACCGTCCAGCAGAAGATTGACGGTCGTGCCATGAAGGAAGTCGGACCCCTTAGAGGACGCTGAAGTCGCCGCGGTTTGCAAAGTGTCTCCGCGGTCTTGTGCTTTTTCTTCGGCCGGCGGCGCTGGAGCCGAAACCTGTGCGGAAGGTGGGTTGCCGACTTTTTCAATGAACTGGGTTGTGGGTACTCTGGCTTGCAAATCGCTGACCTGCTTCTGAAGTTGCTCCACTAACGTGCGCAGTTCCCGAACTTGCTCCTTCAATTCACCGGATGAGTCAGTCGACAACGGCGCGGGCGCTAGAGGCTCCTGGGCCTGCCCTGGACAAGAAAGTACAAACATCATGAAGAATACAAAGACCAGCTTGGCGCCGGCGACGAGCGGGCGAGATGACGGTTGCAAGAAAATGGGCATGCTTTATCCCCCTGTATAATTTTGAGCCGGAATTTCCGTTTTGAGCTTCCCCTTCGCCCGAAAGCCTAGCCCTCCTGCCCCGTCGAGTCAACCGCAAGTCGGGCGTTTGTCGCGGCACAGATAGACATGCGCAGCGATAGCGACTGGGATCTTGGAGGCCTGGGTACGGAGCTGCTCTTCAAGGAACCCTGCGGGAATAGCCGGCCTTGTCAACGGTAGTGCATACGGCACCTCATACAGCATGAGGAGCCGGAGGCGTGCATCGAGCTTGTCGCCCAAGTGATGGGCCGTCCGGAGAGCGGCAAGGGTTCCCGGATGGTCGGTGAAGATGACGAAGATTTCGAGCTCCGGTTGCCCATCGGTGGCAGCGGGAACATCCGCCACTGCCCCCGGCTGGTAGAGCCGCGCTACTAGCCCAACTTCCACGCGCAGACCGCCATTCATTTGCGCCTCGAACTTGCAGCATGCTCGACAACTCATAAAAAAGGCATAAGGATTTGCCAAGGATTTCATTAATTCGTTTGGGGCCTGTGGAATCGGCAGCGGAGCCCGGGCCGAGTTTTCATTGCCGATTGCTGATTGCCGATGGAAGATTGAAAAAGTGGTGTGGCAACTCCTTCCAATGTCCATCAGTCCGTCAACTGATGGATCAATAGGCAATCGAAAATCGGCAATTCCAGCTATCCTGGGCGAAGCGATGATCGCGGGTGGCGCGTACAACGCGCCTCTTGCGATGTGCGCGCAGTGATATGATCCTCCCATGCCCGTTGAGACACGTTGTTTCCAAGGGCCGCGCCGAGGTGTTGACAGAGAGGAATGTCCAGGGGGCTCCGGACTTGGTCGTTGAGGTCCTTTCGCCTGGCAGGGTAAGAGCCGACCGCACCTTCAAGCTAAAACTCTACGCGCGCTATGGCGTTCAGGAATATTGGATCATTGACCCCGAGGGGCCGTCCGCCGAGATTTATCGGCGGCGCAAAGAGGGCCTTGACCTTGCTGCCAAGCTCAGTGCCAGGGATTCGCTCTCTTCGCCTCTGTTTCCGGGCTTTAGCCTCGTTCTCCAGCGACTGGTTGAATAGAAGCCTTCAGCCACCGGTCGGGCGGCGCGTAATGAGTGTTCTTTGCGGCGCGCGCGGTCAAGCTTCCTGCCTTTTTATACGAATTGCTCGTCATTCGTAGAGGAAAAGGCCACCGCCTGTCATTCTGAGCCCTTCGCTGTCATCCTGATCCCGCAGTCGCGGGAGAAGGATCTCGCTCTGCCCGCTCAGGGTAAACTCCGCGAAGAATCTCCGCATTTGAAAGCTCAGTCAGTGCGAAAAAATGCCGGGATTCTTCGCGGAGTTTACCCTGAGCGAAGCGAACGGGCTCAGAATGACAGACAATGGGGTTATGCTCTACGAATGACGGACATTGCGTATTAGATCCAAAATCAACCCAGCCCCTAGCCCCCAGTCCCCAGCCCCGAAGTTCGGCGACGTCTACACAAGCTGGGGCTTTCGGGCTATACTGAATGCGTCGGGTCTGCGGCAGCAAATGGGAAGCGAACTGATCCAAATAATGGTCGCCAATCAGCCGGGACCGCCTGGAGCGCCGCGATCTCCTTCTGGTGCGGCAGGGGAGGCGGCGAGCTTCGCGGCCTGGGGGCTGTTGAACGAAAGGATTACGGCAGACGGGGCGTGTGGGGCGGAAGGAAGCCCTGGGCCTACAGATGCCGACCAGCCGTCGGAGCCCGTTGCCACGGCTGGCACGCTGAAGACCTTTTACATTGAAACCTTCGGCTGCCAGATGAATGTGCACGACTCGGAGAAGGTGCAAGGCGTGCTGATGGCGCGTGGGATGACGCCCGTCGAAAGCCATCATGAGGCTGATCTTGTGCTTTACAACACCTGCAGCATCCGGGAAAAGGCCGCGCAGAAGGTCTTTTCGCGGTTGGGGGTTTTCCGCAAGGGCGGAAGTGGCGCGCGGAAAGTGATTGGAGTGCTGGGCTGTGTGGCGCAGCAGGAAGGCGAGCGGTTTTTTGAGCGCGCGCCGCAGGTGAGTCTGGTTTGCGGCTCCGCGAGCTATTCGAAACTGCCGGAGTTGCTTGACCAGCTCGAAACCGGAAAGCAACGCCTAACCGGTCTCGCGCTCGACACGAAGGAGTGCTTTGAGACTGAGATGACCCGCCGCGATAACCCTTTCCGGGCTTATCTCACGATCATTGAAGGGTGCGACCAGCGGTGCTCATTCTGTGTTGTGCCCATGACGCGCGGCCCGGAGCGAAG
>Ga0208821_1000879_pt1 | contig 20236 bp, 20 predicted proteins | sample June2015DPH_20_5_FD_184720 | JGI IMG/M metagenome (GOLD analysis project Ga0208821, IMG submission 184720) | Peatland microbial communities from SPRUCE experiment site at the Marcell Experimental Forest, Minnesota, USA - June2015DPH_20_40... | ecosystem: Environmental > Terrestrial > Soil >... | reverse complement strand
GGCCCCTCCACCGTCACTTCCAGCACATAGTTGTGACCATGGCCAAAGGCGCTGTCGCATTTGCCATAGATGCGCACATTGGCGTCATCCGACAGCGCCTTATTATGCAGCCGATGCGAAGCACAAAACCAGTAGCGGCGGGTGAGGTAAACCATCACTCTCCGAAATAATCAACATAAAGGTCGGGAGTTTCGTACAACCTTATTCGATGCAGCTTCCCAAAGGTAAGTTTCGGGGCGAGGAGATCCCAGATTTCCACGGCAAGGTTCTCCGCGGTCGGAATCTTGGTCGCAAAGGCCGGGACTTCCTGATTGAGGAATTTGTGGTCCAGCAACTGCAACACTTCCCGCTCCAGGATCGTCTTCAGCTCTTTCAAGTCCACCACCATGCCCGTCGTGGGGTTGAGCAAACCGGCTACGGTGACTTCCAGCGTGTAGTTGTGCCCGTGGCCATGGGGGTTATTGCACTTCCCGAAGATGCGCCGGTTCTCTTCCGGCGAAAGCTTGGGATTGTGATAGAAATGTGAAGCGCAGAACTCCGCCCGGCGCGTGACGTAGATCATCCTCTACCCCCTGGTGGAATAACGGCGTCCTTTCCAATCTACGTGGCGTGAGACGCGATGAGCTATGACCGAGTTGATTAGAAGTGCGCCCAAGATAACCGCGCCTTCCAGCCGCCACGGCGCCACACGGGAGTCAAATCCCAGACTCTTGACAGCCCGCAAGTAACTGGCATGACGCACCACGACGATAAGCAAACACCCTAAGGCCCCGCAAAAGACGATTACATTTCCCCGGCCGGATAATAACCACATTAAAAGTACTACCAGGAAAAACTGCGGCAGTAAATCCACGGCACAAAGTTCCACCAATGTCTTGAAAATCTTCGCCAGGCTTCCCCCATAAATAAGGAAGAGATTCTTGGTCCATCCGCGCCACATTTCACCAAAGGTGCGGTACATCCGCGTCCGGACCCAGGCTGCTCCAGGCAGGAAAAGCAGTTTCCCACCCGCCGCCTTGACTCGCTTCGCCAGCTCCACGTCCTCGAGGATCTGGTTGCGAATTGCTTGGTGCCCGCCCACGCGCGCGTACATCTCGCGCCGGATTAGAAGATACTGGCCGTTCGCCGCGGCCGCCGCCGATCCAGGCTCGGAGACTTCATCGAATCTGTAAAGGCGCGCCAGGTTCACATAAACGAGCGGTATGACAGCCTTCTCCCACCAAGTCGGGGTTAGCTGGCCGGGCGAGAGCGAAAGCAAATCAGCGCCTTCCCGCTCGGCAAGCTCCAGCAGGGCCGCGAGACTGCCCGGCAGGTGCTCGGTGTCGGCATCCGTAAAGAGCAGCCAATCACCTGCCGCCTCTCGTGCCGCAACGGTTACAGCGTACGTCTTGCCCAGCCAGCCTTCCGGCAGCGAGTCGATGTGCAATACGCGGAGCAGCGGCGCCTCCGCCTTTATGGCCTCCAGAATCTCCAAAGTCCTGTCTTCCGACTGGTCATCCACGATGAGGATTTCCCGCACGCTCTGCTGCGCCGCAAGGGAACGAACCAGGCACTCGAGGTTGGCTTCCTCGTTACGGGCGGGTACGATTATGGAGACCAGACCGGGCTCGTTTTGACTCATCTACAGCACTAGCAGTCAACTTCTTCTTGCGCCGCCAAGAATTCTCCTCGTGTCGTTAGCGCCTCCGTGTCCTCCGTGGCCAGAGGAGCCTCAACACAGAGGCCACGGAGGCGCTCTGTGTGCTCCGTGTTGAAGCTTGAGAGGCACGGAGGACACAGAGACTCTTGTTCTGGTTATGGCCAACAGCCGCTCTGTACGCCTTACGTTAGGATTCAGACCCGACTCCAAATTGATATTATAATGGAGTGTGGGGTGATGAGCAAAACGAACGCGGTTAAGATTCTCGTACTTTTGCTGATTTTGGGTGGCGCGTTGATCTTCGCTCTGCGCCTGCGACAGCCGCGCCCCGTGGACGTCGGAGAAAGAGCGCCTGACTTTACCCTTCCGGCCCTTACCCGGGGTTCGCTTTCACTTCACGGTTTCTCTCGACAGGTGGTGGTGCTGAACTTCTGGGCCACCTGGTGCCCGCCGTGCGTGGAAGAGACTCCCAGCCTTGAAAAGTTCGCCCAACAAATGCGCCTCCAGGGCGTGGCCGTGATGGGCGTCAGCGTGGACCAGGATGTGAATGCTCTGCAAACTTTCGCCGCGCAGCAGCACCTTTCGTTTCCTATTGGGCGGGACCCCGATCAATCCGTCGCCAACCGTTACGGGACATTCCAATTCCCGGAAACGTACATTATCGACCAGGACGGGAGAGTGGCGGAAAAACTGATCGGGGCCGTGGATTGGCAGGACCCCCGCATCATTACTTTCGTCCAGGAACTCGCCCGCCGGACGGGAGGCTAGGGCAAAATCAGCAGCGTGTAGTGCCCCGTCCTGTCGGAGCGGTTCTTCAAAGACAGGAGGCAGTAAGCAGTAGGCAGTAGGCAGTAGAAACAAGGAGGAGGGCCGGCTGGCGCAGAGCCCTGCTCTTTGAGAGTGCCTTGCCGGAAGAGAGTCCCTTCCGGAGATCGCAGACGCCAAAAAGCAACCGTCTGCGCCAGGCCGCCCAAGCGGGTGGTGTGTGTTTAGCCTGTTCTGGTTGCGGCTCCGCCGCGCTGTGCCACCCGGCCCACTCAGTCATATGACCAGCGGTAGATGTAAGAGTCCTCTAAAGGCACTCCTTTGTAAGCTCCTTTCAGCCTACAAGATCAGCCGCGCTTTCCCCGGCGTACTAGGTCCGCGCTACGCTTGCTCAGCAGTGGCAAAAATGGCCCCTTCCGTCGACGCTGGAGGCTCCGAATTCTGAAAACTCGTCTGCCAACGTTCCAATTATTCGCTTGACCTTTGGGGAACGTGGCGCTAGTGTTCCACCCGCAGCCGAGCCATCGCCTACTCCCAAATCAATGCGCCGGCTGGCGCAGACTCCTGTTCTTTGGGGTCTGCGATTTCCCGAAGGGACTTGTGGAACCTGGCGGCTCATTCCAGTCGGTCCATACGGAGAATCGACGCATCCTGCAAGAAGTAAAACCCCCAGCTCGACCACGGCCAATCCCCCGGGGAACTGACCAGGCCGCGCTTAACCGGATTGTTGTGCATGTAGTCCAATTTCTCCCGGCGTTTCTTTTCGCTGTAAACATGGAAGTGACCAGGCATCAGCACCCAACCGAGGAGCAGGAATCTCATCTCCTGCCGCACCTCCTCGAGCGTTTGGACAAAACAACGGCAAGAACGCGTCGCGTTGATTCACGCCGTCTCTCGGAGTGTTTTGTTTCATTGATTCCGAGCGAGAGTGGTAGGCAGTTCTTATCTTTTCATTCCAGGAGAGGTTTCCATGCTACATCTCGATACTGGCAACACAGGTTTCATGATTTTATGCACCAGCCTGGTCATGTTGATGACACCCGGTCTTGCCTTCTTCTATGGCGGTCTGGTAGGGCGCAAGAACGTCCTCGCCATCATGATTCAGAGCTTCGTCTCCATGGGCTGGACGACGGTGATCTGGTATCTCTATGGATATTCCCTGTGCTTCAGCGGCGACTGGCACGGGATCATCGGCAACTTCCACAACGCTTGTCTGCGGGGAATTGGCCTCAATACCCCGTCTCCCAATGACACCATACCCGCGATGGTGTTCATCGCATTCCAGATGATGTTCGCCATTATTACACCGGCGCTGATCTCGGGTGCCTTCACCAACCGGGTCACCTTCAAGGCCTACATGTTGTTCCTCACTGCCTGGCTGACTTTTGTTTATTTCCCCTTTGTGCACATGGTCTGGGGCGGAGGCTTTCTGCAGCAATGGGGTGTAAAGGACTTTGCCGGCGGCATCGTCGTTCACAACATTGCGGGCTTTGCTGCTCTGGCGTCCGTTTTGTATGTGGGCAAACGCCGTGTCCTGGACCGCGGACCGCACAGTATCCCGCTGGTGGCGCTGGGCACGGGACTGCTGTGGTTCGGCTGGTACGGCTTCAACGCCGGTAGTGAGATGCGCGCGGACTCCGTGACCGCCACAGCATTCCTTAATACCGATGTGGCCGCTTCGTTCGCTGCCGTCGCCTGGTTGATGACGGCGTGGTTCAATGAAAAGAAGCCCAAGTTCCTGGGCCTGCTTACTGGAGCCGTCGCCGGACTGGCAACGGTAACTCCTGCCGCGGGTTTCGTCTCCCCGACCACTGCCGTGATTATCGGCATAGTTTCGGGAGTGGTTTGCTATTACGCGGTCGAAATGAAAAACAAGCTGCACTGGGATGACGCGCTCGATGTTTGGGGAGTGCACGGCGTGGGCGGTTTTCTCGGCATTGTGATGCTGGGGATTTTCGCCACCCGTGCCTATAACCCCGAGGGTGCGAATGGCTTGCTCAACGGGGACCCGACTTTCCTCTTGAAACAAGTCGTTGCCGTTACCTTCTCGTCGGTCTGGGCGTTCCTTTTCACTTACGCCATGCTCAGGATTATCGATGTGTTCATCACGGTGAAGGTCAGCGAGACGACGGAAGAAATTGGCCTGGATGAGTCCATCCACGGCGAGCACGCCTACGAGACCAGGTAGAGACCGAGGGCATATCAGTTGGGGTCGGGTTGCAGAGCCCCTTGGAGAGTGCAGAATTGCTTTCCAAGCCGCCCGCAGATTGGCTGGAGTATCTGACCTCCTACAATCCGCAGAATCCCTTGGGGCCATCGCGCGAGGGCCTGTTGAGGAACGTTACGCAGGCAGCGGGGCAGAGCTTTGACTGGGGACTGAAACTAGCCGAAGCGCTCGCGGCGGGAGACCAGTGGAGTTCGGATTTGTGGCAACCGATTCTCGGGGGATGGCCGGCGGGCGCAGATCCTTGTTCTTTGGGGTCTGCGATTTCCCGAAGGGACTTGTGGGAGCTGGCGGCTCACTTCAGTCAGCCTGTAAAACGGCACGCTGCCGGAGAGTATACCCTCGAGAATGCCTTGCCTGAAGAGAGTCCCTTCGGGAGATCGCAGACGCTAAAAAGCCACCGTCTGCGCCCGCCAATCGCAACATCCAAAAAAGAGGGGCGGTTGCGGTCTCTGGGATTCTCGCGAGAAGCACCCATGGCTCCTTCCGTGGCCCGTGGAAGCACCTTGCACTGCAAACCCGACTGACAATTGCATTCGGCGGCGGTGAGGCGTATGTTATCGGTCGGGCGGGAGGTCGATATTGGAAATTCTGGTTGAGATGTTCTGGGAAGAGACAAAATTCGCGATTTTGCACTCATTTTGGACGACCGCGAACCCTCCTTGGGGGAATCCGGAGCAATAGAGAAAAGATGCCCACTGAGAATAATCGACATGGAGTAGCGCGGTGCACAGTGAGCGGTGCTTGGAGCCAATATGAAAACCACCTATGGAATGAAAATCTCCCTCTTCGTTGTTCTTGTTCTGTTGGGGTCATTCGCTCGTGGCCAGGACATTGCATCCGCCCCTGCGGCCAAGGCTGCATGCGGGCCGGAGAACGTCAAGTTTGAGGTGAAACTAGTGGATCAAAGCCAACAGCCCATGTTGAATCCAGGAAGCGGCAAAGCCGTGGTCTACATTCTCCAGGACTATCCCACAGGGCCAATGGTGCACCTATTGACGACGAGAATGGGCGTTGATGGCGCCTGGGTAGGGGCGAATGAGGGTCGTTCCTACTTTGGCTTCGTGATCGATCCTGGAGTGCATCACCTTTGCGTGAACGGGCAATGGAGTAGGTTGATTTCTCCACCCTTTATCGCACTGCATCGTGTCGTGGCGAAGGCAGGGGAAATTTACTACTTCCGCGTGCGGTTCCTTTACTCAAGGTTAGAAGGAATTAATCTCGACCTTGAGGCTGTGGATGAAGACCAAGGGCAGTTCCTGCGACAGACCTCTATGTACAGCACCTCGCATCCCAAATAAAGCGGATTTGCCGAGGGGGAGCGGCAAGCTGGAGGAACGCGATTACGCGCCCCGCGCGCCCTCCGGGCGTGGACGCCGCCGGACAGCAGCACCGAAAGGGCTCGGCTGGAGACAACCGGGTGTATACTCTCAGGCGCCGGAACGCCAAAAAGCGAATTCCGGGTAGATCGGTTGTGTCCAAGGCAGGAGAAGCATACGATGTGCGCAAGTCAGAAATCCAAGTCGGAAATTCCGACTAAGGAAGACGGTGAGGGACATTTTAACTCAAGGGCTTTTGCGCGATGCTGAATATTAAGAAAATTCTTTTGCCGGTTGATTTCCCGGTTGCTTCACTGGATGTGATTCATCAGGCTGCGACATTGGCGCGCCATTTCCATTCTGAGATCGTGATGCTGCACGTCGTGACAGCGCGGAGCCATGCCGCCGGTGTGCCGGAGGACAGCCGCGAGCTGACTGACTGGGACTTGTTCGCGGCGATCATTAGACAGGCCCAGAAACAGCAGGACCAGTCTCTCGGGCCGGAGCTTGATGGCCTTACTATTCAGCGCAAGTTGGTCAAGGGCGACGCGGCCCTGGCAATTGTGCAGACGGCTCAGGAGGAAAAAGCCGACCTGATCATGATGCCGTCACATAGCTTCACGTTCTACCAGTTTCTTAAGGGCTCGGTGACAGCAAAAGTGTTACACGGGACCGAGTGCCCGGTTTGGACCGGTGCGCACGTGCAAGAATCGCCCGTGCAGGAGTTGGCGATCCGCAACGTCCTGTGCGCAGTCGAGTTCGGCCCCCGTTGTGACATAACTGTGTCGTGGGCCGCCCAAATGGCCGCCGAATTTGGTGCTCGTCTTATGCTCGCTAACGTCACTGCCAGTGTGGAGTTTTGGGGGCCCGGCGGCAGCTACGTCGATCAAAGGTGGAAAGAGGAGCTCGTCAGCAACGCTTCCCAGCAAATGGCCAAGCTCCAGCAAGACACGGGCATCAAGGCCGATGTATTCATCGGCAGTGGTGACGTGCCCAAGGTGCTGAGCCAAACTGCCAAGCAGACGAAGGCGGATTTACTGGTTACCGGGTGCTACCCTTATGGCGGGCACCTGCGGACCCACGGCTACGGAATCATTTGCGCGGTGCCGATTCCGGTTCTGAGCGTGTGAGGGCGGAACGTTCCTAGATAAGCGCGAAGCCTCGCCCAAGCAATCCCGGCTAAATGAGTATTAAATTAAAGGTGGGTAGCCACGGTCAGTGCAATCCTGACCGTGGGCTTTTCTCATGCCCGATGCCCCAGCGGCAACCACACGTCGTCAATCGGGTGCGCAACGTAGAAGTGGAGGTCAGGGCATTTTTCTTGATTTGTTGCACGCTCCTGAACGTACGAGTACGCAAGGGCAAAGGCCCGGAGGGCCGATCCCGCCTTGCGGGATAGCCCAGGGCGCCAGAAGCTGTAAAACATTCAAAATAGTTCTTGAGTTGTGATATGGCTAGTATACCATAGCCAACATGGCATACCAATCCACCGTACAAGTGATCGAGCGCGCCAATGACACGCGCCAGTTCTACCTGATCTGTCCCGCCCCCTTGGCCCGGGCCATGGAGTTGGAAAAGGGCGAGATCATTGACTGGGTCGTGGAAGACAAGTACACCTTGGTGATAAAACGAGCCCGGCCCTCGAAATCGACTCGCCGGCGGGAGGTGCAACATGAGCGGTGAACAGCCGACGCAAGGGCCAATCTGGGAAGGCCAAGGGGCCGAGCTTCCGGCATCCCCGCCGAGCGTCTACGGTGCCCGGCTCGTTAGCGGCACCAGCCTCAGATGCCGCTCGCAACAACGCGCTCATTCGCCTATATGAATTTTTCCACAGCTTCTAGCGCCCTGGGCTAAGTTCTATCGCCCGCTAGGCGGCCTCCGCGGGCCACCCTGCTGCTGCTGCCGTAAGCTTTCACAAATATGTCATGCACCAGCGGCAGGACTCGCACTTTTATGTCGCACTTACCCGGCGACAAGGCGCGTTGACGGTCTCCAGGAACGTGGATATACTCAGTTTGCTGGGGCAATAGGGTGTTGGTGGCAGGGCAAATCGATTTTCACCTCCCGTGCGCTCGTGCAATCAGCGCAGGCCTGCCGTGTGGTACTTCATGAAGCCCACCGCTTTGGTTCGCGAACTCGTGAGTATCTTGGGCCGGGACGCTGTTCTGTGGCGGCCTGAGGACCTTATGCTTTACGAATACGATGGTCTTTCTTCGCTTCGACCACCCGATGTGGTGGTTTTTCCACGAACCACGGAACACGTAGTCCAGGTGGTGAAGTTTGCCGCAAGTCGGAAGCTCTTGGTCGTTCCCCGTGGTGCGGGAACAGGTTTGAGTGGGGGCTCGCTTCCTTGTCAGGGAGGGATCCTCATTGTCTTCTCGAGGATGAAGGACATCCTTGAAATCGACATCGAGAGCCAGCGTGCCAGAGTACAACCCGGCGTAGTCAATCTCGATTTATCCTTGGCAGTCTCAGATAACGGTTATTACTTCGCGCCGGACCCTTCCAGCCAGAAGGCCTGCACCCTGGGTGGAAACGTCGCCGAGAATGCAGGGGGGCCTCATACTCTTTTGTACGGTGTGACGACCAATCACATCTTAGGACTGGAAGTGGTATTACCGACTGGAGAAGTGATTCATACCGGCGGCAAGTTTTGGGACCCTCCTGGTTACGATCTTACGGGTTTGTTCGTTGGGTCCGAGGGGACTCTCGGGATCGTGACGGAGATAACCGTTAGGTTGATGCGCAAGGCGGAGACGGTGGCAACACTGCTGGCGGTTTATGACCGCGTGCTCGACGCCACGCGGACGGTGGCGGCAATTACCGCACGCGGCATCACGCCCGCCGCCCTGGAAATGATCGACGGTTTCACACTGCGCGCCATCGAAGAAGCTACGCACGCAGGCTATCCGATGGATTCAGCCGCAGTTCTCTTGATTGAGGTTGAAGGGCTCAGAGAAGCCGTTGAAGAAGACGCGCTGCAAATCGAGTCGGTGTGCCAGGAGAACCGGGCGCGGCAAGTTCGCCGGGCAAAATCGGCAGAAGAACGCGATCTTTTCTGGAAGGGAAGAAAGAACGCCTTCGGAGCTCTGGGACGAATAAGCCCAAGCTATTATGTGCAGGATGGAGTGATTCCCCGTACACGTCTGCCCGAAATGCTGGAGTTTATTGGGCAGGTCGGGACTAAGTACAGAGTGAAGATTGGCAATATCTTTCATGCGGGCGACGGGAACCTTCATCCGATCATCCTGTTCGACCCTCGCGATGCGGACGAGTCCAGACGGGTTCGTGAGGCCGCCCAGGAAATCCTTGCCCAATGTATTGACATGGGCGGTTCAATCACCGGCGAACACGGTGTAGGCATCGAGAAGATTAACTTGATGCCCCTCCTCTTCACGGCGGATGACCTGGACATGATGCGAAAGATCAAGGGGGTTTTCAACCCGGAGGGGCTTTTCAATCCTGGGAAGGTCTTTCCTACAGGCAAGATGTGCGGCGAATTGCGTATCGGGGCGGGCGTAGGAGGCGTTCTGTGACCACGGCTGTGGAATCCGTCCGTAGGTCCTTAGGCGCGATAGTAGGTGAATCGCATGTTGTTTCAGAACCCACAGCCTGCGCGGCGATGGCGGTAGGAGGGAGGGTTCCCCAGTACGTTGTGGACCCACCTACAGCGGAGAGTGTTGCCGCGGTCCTGAAGTTCGCCGCTGACCGTGACCTCGCTGTGATCCCTCGCGGCAACGGCACCAAGCTCCCCATAGGCAGCCCGCCCCGCCGTTACGACCTTGCCTTGTCACTCAAAGAATTGAACCATGTCTGGCATTATGAACCGGCGGACCTGACGACCAGCGTTGAAGCTGGGATGAAGCTGGGGGACTTCCAGGACTTTCTGAGAGGCGAGGGGCTTTGGCTCCCCTTGGACCCGCTCGGTGGGGCAAGGGCAAGCATAGGGGGCATCCTGGCAACCAACTCGGCGGGACCGTTACGCCTTCGTTTTGGCTCACCACGTGACATGGTGCTCGGAATAAAGGTTGCCACCACAGAAGGGAAGCTGATCAAGAGCGGCGGCCGGGTGGTGAAGAACGTAGCGGGATACGATCTTTGCAAGCTCCTCGTGGGCTCTTATGGGACGTTGGGAGTGATAGTGGAAGCCAGCTTCAAACTGTTTCCGCGGCCCGCTACGCGCGCCACATTCGTGCTTCAACCGGGGACACTCGGTCTGGCTCGAGACTTGCGCAGGCGAATCCTGAACTCGCCTCTGGAACCCCTGTGCTTGGTCCTCTTTAACGCTGAGGCCTCGAGCCTTCTCCACAACGGGCCGCCTCCAGGAGACGCACAAGGACTGGAACTCTGGATAGAAGTTGGTGGCTCGCCGAGAATCCTGGAGAGGCACGCCAGGGATCTCGCCGAAATGGGACGATCTATGGGCGTCCCGAGCCGCCAGTTGAATGAGCAAGCGGCGGAGAGTTGCTGGCTTCGGTTAAGAGACTATGAGCAATTGTTTGCGGACTCTTTCCCCGACGTCATGGTTCTGAAGGCTTCGCTGCCGATTGCCAGCTCCGAGGAATTTCTCAGCTTTGCCCAGCAGGTGGCTGAGGGTGAAGAGGTGAAGATGGCCAGCTTTGCCCAGGTGGGCGTTGGCATAGTGCATCTGGGCTTATGGGGTGTGAAGCTGGGAACCGCCGCTGACCGCTTGGTGACGAATACTCGTAAAGCTGCTGCAAGCCTGGGGGGAGCGCTGGTGGTGGAGCAATATCCAAACGGCTTTAATGCCGAACGAGACGTGTGGGGCCCGAGGGGCGACCATCTGGAAGCCATGCGAAGATTGAAGGCGGCGTGGGATCCCAAGGACATCCTTTCGCCAGGCAGGTTTGTAGGAGGGCTTTAGGCGGAAAGCGGAAAGCGGCAGGCAGAAAGCAGAAGGCGGAAGGCAGAAAGCAGAAGGCGGAAGGCAGAAAGCAGAAGGCGGAAGGCAGTAGGCAGTAAGCAGAGGGTGGATTTTTCCCCACCTACCTCCTACCACCTACCGCCTACCACCTACCGCCTACCACCTACCGTACGAGGGGAACCATTTTGAGCAAGAGGGATTCCGCCGCAGGGCGGGCAGGAGTCGAGGAGAATGGTAGCGGGTACGGCCCAGGTGAAGCCCCCCGTTGGGCGGACTACTCCAGGTGCGTTCGTTGCGGCCTTTGTCTGAATGCCTGCCCCACTTATCGCGAACTTGGCTTGGAAATGGATTCTCCCCGCGGGCGCATCTATCAAATGGTTCAGGTGGAAGGGGGCCGGTTGCCTCTGGGCGAGAGCTTCGTGCGGCACATCGACCTCTGCCTGGATTGTCGCGCTTGCGAAACCGCGTGCCCGTCGGGCGTCGAGTACGGAAAGCTGGTGGAGGTGGCGCGAGGGCAAATCGAGAAGTATTACAAGCGGCCCCCTCTTGCCGCCCTTTTGAGGAAGCTCTTCTACTACGAACTCCTTCCTTACCGCCAAAGGCTGGAAGTGGCAGGGAAGATTCTGCGTTTCTATCAAAGGTCCGGCTTGGAGAGGCTGGTCCTTGCGTCTCGCCTCCTGAAGCTCTTGCCGTGGAGCTTGGAGCGCGTAGCAGGACTCGCGCCACGGATGGAAAAACCGTTCTTTACGGAGCGCCTGGGCACGGTTGTTCCTGCCGTGGGGACTCGCCGTTACAGGGTGGCGTTCTTTGCCGGGTGTATCGCCAACCTATCCTTTGCGCGGCTGAATGATGCGACGCTGCGCGTGCTCGCCAAGAATGGATGTGAGGTGGTCATTCCCGCTGAGCAGGGATGCTGCGGCGCGCTGCACGTCCACGCGGGTATGCGCGACCTGGCGCGCGAGCTGGCCAAACGGAACATCCGCGCCTTCCTGGCCGATGGGTTTGACGCGGTCATTACGAACGCGGCGGGCTGTGGCTCGGTTTTGAAGGAATATCCGCTTCTCTTTCAAGAAGACGACCGGGACTATTTTGAGCCGGCACAGGCCTTTTCCGGGAAGCTTCGAGATGTGACGGAATTCCTGGCAGGTATTGACTTTAATAAGGAGTTCGCGGTAACTCGGGTGCGGGCGACTTATCAGGACTCCTGCCACCTGGGTCATGCGCAAAGGATTCGGTCGGCGCCGAGGAAGTTGCTGGCGGCAGTACCGGGGCTGGAGCTTATCGAATTAAAGGAATCAGAGATCTGTTGTGGAAGCGCCGGGATTTACAACGTGGTTCACAACGACTTGGCGGAAAAACTTCTCCAGAATAAAATGCGGCGGATTGAGGAGACGAAAGCCGACCTTATCCTGACCGCGAATCCCGGCTGCCTGCTCCAGTTGCGTGCCGGTGTTTCGCGCGCTGGAGGCGAACGTCGGGTGCTCCATGTTGTAGAACTACTGGACGAAGCTTATCGGGGCTCAACGGCCTTCACGCTGCGGCAACCGGAACGGATGTAGGCCGGGCCTGCTACAGGTGCTGAATGGCCCCTATGTGGACTCGAAAGAGCAACTGGGTGGCTACTTTATCATCGACGTGGCCGACCTCGATGCCGCGATCTCGTGGGCAGCCTGCTGCCCGGCCACAAGTCACGGTGTTGTCGAGGTGCGTCCACTTGGGGGAATGCCGACGGGAGCTGCCCATGAGTACGAATTTGGGAGCTGCTCGTCACCGGGATAAAAAGGGAGAAGAATCATGCGGAAATTAGCCGTTTTCAATAATGTGACGCTGGATGGTTACATTGCAGACATAAACGGCGACATGAGCTGGGCACACAAGCAGGATGCGGAGTGGAATACATTTGTCCAAGAGAATGCCAGCGGCGGAGGCGAGCTTTTGTTCGGCAGGATTACCTATGAGCTCATGACAAGCTACTGGCCGACACCGTATGCGATGAAGAATGACCCTATTGTGGCCGAACGGATGAATAATCTGCCGAAGGTCGTGTTTTCGAGAACCCTGGAAAAGGCGTCGTGGAACAATACGAAGCTGGTGAAGGGCGACATGGCGGCGGAAATACGAAAGATGAAGAAAAAGCCCGGAGAGAACATGGTGGTTTTTGGAAGCGGCAGCGTTGTTTCGCAATTGGCGCAGGAGGGTTTGATCGACGAATACCAGATCGTGGTGAATCCCGTCGCTCTGGGCAAGGGGAGGACGATGTTCGAGGGCATCAAAGAGAAGCTGACCCTGAAGCTGACCAAGACGCGGACCTTCGGCAATGGGAATGTCTTGCTGTGCTACGAGCCCATGGCGTGAAGGAGGAGCACAATAGGGTAAAAGGATCTAGGAGGATAATCAGGGCATCGATCCTCAAAACAAGCCCCAGACCAACAGAATAAGTCCGTGCAGCCACCCGCGGCTCGCCTATCGAGGCATACAAGTCAAACGGAGAGGTCGTGATAATGGGTACGAAGACGCCGGTGAATGTGAACAACGTATTGGATCCGACGGATGCTCCCGGGAAGCATCACTTGCAGGATTATGAGGCCGCTTACAAGAGCTTCAGGTGGGAGGATGCTCATAAGGAGTTTGATTGGAGCCGCACCGGTAAGGTGAACATGGCGCATGAGGCCATCGACAAGCACCTGACCCGAGGCCGGCGGAATAAGCTCGCTCTGATTTATACCGACCGCGAATATACGGCGCGGCTCACTTTCGAGGACCTCTCGCTTCAGTCGAATCGCTTTGCCAACGTCCTGAGGAAGCTCGGAGTTGTAAAAGGGGACCGCGTCTTTGTGTTCCTGGGACGTCGGCCGGAACTCTATATCGCCATTCTTGGAATCTTGAAGATTGGGGCCATCCCCAGCCCACTTTTCGAAGCTTTTATGGAAGACGCGGTCCGCGATCGCATGGCGAACGCGGAAGCCGTGGCCCTGGTGACCTCTCCCGCACTGCTGGACCGAGTCCCGCAATGGGAACTGCCGACACTCAGGCACGTGCTCCTGGTCGGCGCGGTTCCCGATGGATTGCCCCAGGGACATTATAGTTTCGAAGCGTTAGTGGAAGGGGCGGAGGACAAGACCGAAATCGAGTGGCTGACGCTGGATGATCCGCTGATCATCCACTACACCTCGGGCTCTACCGGCAAGCCCAAGGGCGTGCTCCACGTGCAGCGTGCCATGCTGGGCCATTTGATGACCGGCAGGTGGGTCCTCGACATTCAGGAAGACGATGTTTATTGGTGTACGGCAGACCCCGGCTGGGTAACAGGTACCTCCTACGGAATTTTCGCGGCCTGGTTGAATGGAGCGACCAACCTGATTCGCGGCGGACGCTTTAACGCAAGTGAGTGGTACGGCACGATTGAGAAGTTCCGGGTGAACATCTGGTATAGCGCTCCCACGGCATTCCGGATGCTGATGGCGGCCGGCGAGGAGGCGGCGAAGCAGTACGATCTCTCCTCCCTCAGGCACGTCCTCAGCGTGGGAGAACCCCTGAATCCGGAAGTCGTATGGTGGGGCTGGAAAACTTACGGGCGAAGGATCCACGATAACTGGTGGATGACCGAAACCGGTCATATCCTCATTTCAAACTATCCCTCCATGACCATCCGCCCCGGTTCAATGGGAAAGCCCGTTCCGGGCGTCACGGCGAGCATCGTGGATGACGATGGCAGGGAGTTGCCGCCCCATACCTTGGGGAATCTGGTGATCAAGCCTGGCTGGCCCGGCATGATGCCGACCATCTGGAAACAGCCGGCACGTTACCGGGCCTATTTTCGCATTCCGGGGTGGTACGTCACCGGCGATAGCGCCTACCGCGACCCAGATGGGTATTTCTGGTTCCAGGGCCGTGTGGATGACCTCATCATCACGGCGGGTGAGAATGTGGGACCATTCGAGGTGGAGAGTTGCCTCGTCGAGCACCCAGCGGTAGCCGAGGCGGGAGTGATCGGAAAGCCGGACGCTTTGCGCGGTCACATCATTAAAGCGTTTATTTCGCTCCGCGAAGGATACCAGCCCAGCGACGAATTGAAAGATGAGATCCAGAAATTTGTCCGCCAGAAGCTGGCGGCACATGCGGCCCCCCGTGAGATCGAGTTCAAACAAAAGCTCCCCAAAACGCGCAGCGGGAAGATTATGCGGCGAGTTCTGAAGGCCTGGGAACTGGGCTTGCCCACGGGAGACCTGTCAACGCTGGAAAGTTGAGATGTCGCCTCCGGTTCTTGTAGCATACGCAACACGAGTCAGGTTCTTGCCGCGGCGCGAAGATTTCTCCTTGTGTCGTTAGCGCCTCCGTGTTCTCCGTGGCCAGAAGGGCTTCAACACAGAGGTCACTGAGATGCTCCGTGTGCTCTGTGTTCAAGTTTGAAAGGCACGGAGGACACAGAGGGTCTCGTTTTGTTTGCGGCTAACAGCCGCGCTGTTCAAGCTACTGCCTTGAAAGCGCGTCTGCTTCTTCGATAGTCCAGGAAGGGGTTCCTCCGGGACGGCTGGCGACCAAGGCCCCAACTCGGTTAGCGAAATCAGCCACTTCCTGGGCAGGCCACCCCCATCCCATGCCGTGGACGAAGGCGGCGGCGAAGGCGTCGCCGGCTCCTACCGTATCCGCGACGCGAACCTCGTACCCTTCCGCTTCGGCGTAATTGTCACCCACCAACAGCACGCACCCTGCTTCTCCCCGCGTGACACAGACTGCCTCCCATCCAAATTTACGTGCTGTGCCTTTGCAAAAATCCTCCAGCGAACGATACGACCAGCCAAACATGGACTGAATCATATCGACTTCCTGCTCATTGAGCTTCACGGCGGTGGCGAGGGACATCAATTCATTAACCAGTGAGGCCTCATAACAATTCTCACGCAGGTTCACATCGTAGAAGCGGCGGGCTTCCGGGTTGGCGTCAAGCACCTTCAAGGTCAGCGCCTTTGCTTTGGGGCTCATCTGAAACAGCGTTCCGAAGTAAATCCAGTCAGGCCGGCGAGATGAAAGTGCTCCGAGGTCCCCATCCGAGAGTTCGGGGAAGTCGTAGGCAGCGGGCCGGTGGATGATGAAATGCGGCTGGCCTGAGGTGTCGAGGCTGACCGTGACTATCCCGGTGGGGTGATCCTTCTCCTGGCGGACGAAACGCGTAGGCAGGCCCATAGCGTCCATCCCTTCCAGGATGTGTCGACCCCTTTGGTCTTGGCCTACAGCGCTGATGAAGGATACCGAGTGCCCCAATATTTTGGCGTGCGCGCCAAAATTGAAAGCAGCTCCACCCAGGTGTTCTGTGTCCCCGAATACATCCCATAATACTTCACCGATGCTAATAATGTTCATGGTCAGCTCCCCGCCACTCCGCCGCGCAAAATACGTCGAGAAGTGTCAAACCTACATCTGTGCGCGCGGAGATATTATGCTGGTTCTCCGAACGATGCAATCGCCCGGTAAAACACGAGGCGAGCCGGTTTGACGTGGTAACGGCATCTGGGAATGGGCACCGGTGTCATTTGCGAGACATGGGCGGTGCAAGCGTCGGTCATTCGCGTCCCGCCATGGCGGGACGCGAATGACCGACGTTTGGAAAGGGATCCCATCCCAAATGACTCCACCATCGTTTGTATTATCTTGAAATATAGCGTATTATGTGACCTCTATGCGAAAGCAGGCCAACAACAAGAAGACGGTAAGTTTCCGGCTGGACGCGGAGAAGGTCGCCGATCTAGACGAACTGGGAAAGGCACACGCCCGTGACCGCACCTTTCTGCTCAATGAGGCGGTGGACGCCTACCTTGACGTGCAGCGCTGGCAGCTCGCGCATATCAAGGAAAGCATTCGGCAGGCCGACTCGGGGATGGGGATACCCCACGAAGAGCTCGTAGCCAAGTGGCGGCGGCGGCTGCGATGACGATACGCTGGATGCCCCTCGCAGAGCAAGACCTTGAGGCGGTGTATGAATATGTTCGGCAGGATAACGAGAACGCCGCAAAACAACTTGTGGCGCGTATCTTTTCGGCGGTGGGCATGCTGACCCGTCATCCGCTCGCGGGCCGCGAAGGCCGCGTCCAAGGAACGAGGGAGCTCGCCGTCGCCCAGACGCCGTACGTTATTGCCTATCGCATCCGCCAGGACGAGATTCAGATCCTCACCGTCCTTCACGGCGCGCAACGGTGGCCCGCAACGTTCAGCCCTAATTAGCGCATCCCTCTCGCCCACCTTGCCGTTCTCTCTCACGGCTTGCCGGGAGGCAAAAGGACACTTCGCCGCCTCGTTTCGTGCTTTACGGAAGCATTCGAGATCAACCCAAGCGCCGCAACGGTAATGCGGAAAACGACCGTCTGCGCCAGCCAGCAGATTGGCGCGACATGCCACCAGTCGTCATATGCAGGAGCGAGACGCCTACTTAGCCGAATCGGAATTAAATGTATCGGCGACGACCTTCCAGCTTCCGTCAGCCTGCTTGGTGTAGACCGTCAGATACTTTCCCTTGTCCGTCATGGGCTTCTTGGTCTTCGGGTTGGTCATGGTCATGGTGTAGGTGCCCTGCGAATAGACCATGTCACCACCCTTGGAGGCCATCGCCCGCGTGGACTCCCAAGTCAACGAAAAATTGGGATCAGCAAAATACGGCGCAAACGCCGCTTTGATGGCCGCCTTCCCATTCAGTATCCCGGCCCCGGGGTACAGCCCAGAGGCATCGTCCGCAAGGAAGCTGGCAAACTTGTCGGCGTCCTTGGTAGCCATGTCTTTAACCCAGGCTGCCTCGACGTCCTTGACCGCTTGCAGATCGGCGGCGCGCGTGTCAGGAGGTGGAGCGGGGGGGGGATTCGAGCAGCCGGCAGTCAGTGCGGCGAGCGCCAAGCATACAATCAACGAAGTATTACGCAGCATGTTCTCTCTCCTTTCGGAATGAAGTCCGAACCAGTATAGTCGAACTCTTGGCCACTCACAAACAGGCCCACAAGGGTGTCTCACAGCCCAGCCGCGGGTGGCGGATACATTGTGTTTCATGTATGCGCCTCACGAGCACGCGCAACATCCCTGTCACCGCGTCCTATCCGTGGCCTGTCCTGGCCCCTTAACGAAACCCCGGTCATTCCCGCGAAAGCGGGAATCCAGTCCGTGGACAGCGCATTTCCAAAGGTTTGCGGAGTGGATTCCCGCTTTCGCGGGAATGACTGCGGGCTGGAGCGCCCGTGTCTCGCAAATGACTCCAATACCATGCGCCCTCCGCGCCCTCGCGCCCACCTTGCCGTTCTCTCGCATGGGTTGCCGGGAGGCAAAAGGGCAGTTCTCCTCGTCCCTTGACCGCCTGATTTGGTGCTTTACGGAAGCATTCGAAATCAACACAAGCGCCGCAGGGGTAATGCGAAGTTCTGGCCGAGCGACGGCACACTCGGAAACTATGCTGACCGCTGTCCGTGGGTTGACACCCACGGCTACTCACATCGAACCCCTTTCGGGGTTCAGGAGGACCTCCAGAAACTGTGAACTGTCGACTGTCGACTTCTCCGAGCCTAATAGAATCGGATTTCATCGATGTCCAATGCGAACTCCCCGGCTGGGCCTGTCGCCGAGATTTCCAACATCCAAGGGCCGTCCGCCAGCCCGTACCCTGAAGGGTTCGCCAACCACGCGATAGGCACCCGCACGTTTTGCCATGCCTCGCCCGGAACAAAACTGATCTCGGGGATGGGAGAGGCCGCTGCCTTTGGGGGCCGAAATCCTACCTGGTAGATACGAGGTTCGCCGCGCGCTTCGAACTCGATGCCGCGCAGGTTTCTCGAACCCGCGGGCACGCTCACTTCACACCGGGCCGAGACATAACCCTGGGGGATCTTGGGCCCGGGCGCCAAGTATCCTTTCAGGCGCATAGCGTGCGGGGTTCCCTCGGCGCCGGGTGTCAGCAGGGAAATCTCCGCCATGGAATGGCCCGACATGTCAGAATCTGTGGAGATTTGCCACCGGCTCAAAAGCTCTTCGGAAGCTTGAATGCCGTCGAAGTTTTCAATCAGGTTTGGCTTCTCCGCCTGCGGATTCAGGGGGGCAGCGGTGGCTTGCCCCATCACACTATAAGAACGGGCCCAATTGGCCGTGGGGTTGGCGCGCGTGTTCATCCACAGGCCCATAACCAAGAAAGGCAGCACAAAAACCGCAGACCACAGTTTGGCCTTTGTGGATATCCTCTCCTCTTTTTCCCAACGGAAGAGTTTCATGGCGAAGAGCAAGCCGAAGACCCCCGAGGTCACCAGAACCAGCATCTCCGGCCAGTGGTCCAGGAGCGATTCTGCCTGCGCCATGACGCCTTGAAAGGCGCTGACGAGATACGTGGAAGGGAAAAACATCGCGAGCCGCTGGATCCATCGCGGAAGCATCGGCAAGGGGAATGTAACCCCGGAGAGAAACAACAACGTAACCCAGACGAGATTATTATAAATCTGGGCTTCTTGCATGGTGTTCGCCACGCTCGATATCGTGAGCCCGAAACCCGCAAACGCAAAGGTGCCGACCGTCACAAGAATCAGCAACGTCAGCCACCCGATCTTCATCGGCATGTGGAAGAAAACCAGCGCCGTAAAGAGCAACAGGCTGATGGTGGGAAGCTGGAGCAGGTAATTTGCAAGCAGGTTGCTCATCAGGATAGTGCGCGCGCCGATGGGGGCCAGACGGTAGCGCCGCAGGCTGCCACGTTCGCGCTGCATCACGGATTGCATGCCAAGTCCCCACAACCCGCTGCCCATGATGTTCAGCGTAATGACGGGCCCAAACACGTAGGCAACTACCTCCGGGTTGCCACGGGCGATCAGAACGGCATAAACGAACAAGAACACCAGGGGGAAGATGAAGGTGAAGAACAGCGCCACCTTGGTGCGCATCACCAGCCGTATCGTCAGCAGCGCAATCCGCAGCGTGGCCATCGTTAGTCTTCCATCCTTCTTCCCGTCATTTCCACAAATACATCTTCGAGACTGGGCTGGGCGATGTGCAAGTCAACCAGCGCATTGTCGTCGGATTCCAAGAAGCGGACCAAGGCAGCAATGGTCAGGGCGGCCGGCTGCGCGTGGAGAAAATAGGCGCCCTCTGCTTCGCGGCAGTCAATGACCCCTTCGATCAGCTTCAAGCGCTCAAGACCGACCGGTTTCGCCAGGCGAACCTCGAGCCGCGTTCCATGGCCGGAGCGCGCTATCAACTCACGCGGAGTTCCGAGGGCCGCCAGTTGACCCCGGTCCATTATGGCCACACGGTCGCAGAGCCTCTCGGCTTCTTCAATGTAATGAGTGGTCAATAATACGGTCCGTCCCTCAGCCCGAAAATGCTCGATGAGGGCGTAAATATCGCGGCGCAACTGTGCATCGAGGCCCACCGTGGGTTCATCCAGCAGA
>Ga0208821_1000873_pt1 | contig 20350 bp, 12 predicted proteins | sample June2015DPH_20_5_FD_184720 | JGI IMG/M metagenome (GOLD analysis project Ga0208821, IMG submission 184720) | Peatland microbial communities from SPRUCE experiment site at the Marcell Experimental Forest, Minnesota, USA - June2015DPH_20_40... | ecosystem: Environmental > Terrestrial > Soil >... | reverse complement strand
AAGTAAACCAGTACCATGTGGTTCTCGAGAGTGAGCCGCAGTTTCAGAAAAACCCCAACAAGCTGAACCAGCTTTACATTCAGTCCAATGCGTCTTCAGGCGCCAGCGGTGCGGGAGCCTCTTCCTCTTTTGCGTCTTCCGGATCATCCTCCGCGGGATCCAATGGGCTGACGACTTCCGCACTGTACACTCCGGCGGCAAATACCCTTACGCCTCCTGCGAACGCGCTTTCGGCGAGCACCTCCACGCCGACCTCCAGCAAGGGAGCCGGCTCTGCGGGTACTACCAGTTCGGCCACCAGCAGCGCCGTGCCGCTGAGCGCTTTCGCGCATTTTGAGAACACCACAGAGCCGCTCGCCATTACCCACCAGGGTCAATTTCCGGCGATTACCGTGTCCTTCAATCTCGCGCCGAATGCCGCGCTGGGCAACGCCATTACGGCCGTCGACAAAGCGCAGAAAGACATGCACATGCCTCCCAGCCTGCAGGCGGGTTTTCAAGGCACGGCGGCCTCCTTCACGAATTCACTGGCCAATGAGCCGTTGCTCATTCTTGCGGCGCTGGTCACGGTGTACATCGTGCTGGGTGTTTTGTACGAGAGCTTTATCCACCCCATTACGATTCTGTCCACGCTACCCTCAGCGGGCGTGGGCGCTTTCCTCGCCTTGCTTCTTTTTCACCAGGATTTAAGCGTGGTGGCGATCATCGGCATCGTCCTGCTGATTGGTATCGTGAAAAAGAACGGCATTATGATGGTCGACTTCGCCCTGGAAGGCGAGCGCAAGCACGGAAAGAACGCCACGGATGCAATCTACGATGCGTGTCTGCTCCGCTTCCGCCCCATTATGATGACCACCATGGCCGCGCTGCTGGCCGGGCTACCGCTGGCACTGGGGACGGGTTTCGGTTCTGAGTTGCGCCGGCCGCTGGGCATCGCCATGGTGGGCGGACTGCTGCTGAGCCAGGCGCTCACGCTTTACACCACGCCCGTCATCTACATCTTTTTTGACAATCTGGCGCAGCGCTTTGCGCACAAATCGAACCAGCCGGAAACCGCAGGCGCAGAACTGGCAGGGCCGGCATGAACATCTCCGAACCCTTCATTCGCCGGCCAGTGGCTACGACGCTACTCACGGTGGCGATTGCCCTTGCCGGGGCGGTTGCGTATGAGGTGCTGGCGGTTGCGCCCCTGCCAGAGGTCGACTTTCCGACGATTTCCGTCAGTGCAAGCTTGCCGGGAGCCAGCGCCGACATTATGGCGTCGTCCGTCGCCACTCCCCTGGAGCGGCAGTTCGGCCACATTGCCGGGGTGACGGAGATGACCTCTGCAAGCACGCTCAGCAGCACGTCGGTCACCATTCAGTTTGACCTCAGCCGCGACATTGATGGCGCGGCGCGCGATGTGCAGGCCGCCATCAATGCGGCGCGATCCTATCTGCCCGCCAACCTGCCGGCCAATCCCACCTATCGCAAGGTCAATCCCGCCGATTCGCCGATCATGATCCTCGGTCTTACCTCCGACAAATACGGTCCCGATAAACTGTATGACGAAGCCTCCACCGTCGTCCAGCAGAAGTTGTCACAGATACAGGGCGTAGGGCAGGTCACTGCCGGAGGTGGCGCGTTGCCGTCCGTGCGGGTGGACGCCAATCCCACACAATTGGCCAGCTATGGACTTACCGTTGCGAATTTGCAGTCCGTGCTGAGCCTGCAGAACTCCGACCTGGCCAAAGGCCAAATCTCCGATGGCATTGTGACCGCAGATATCATTGCCAACGACCAGATCTCGCACGCCGCCGACTACAAGCCGCTCATCGTCGGTTATCACCACGGCGCGGCGGTCCGCCTGTCCGATGTCGCTCAGGTAACAGACTCCGTGCAGAACGTCCGCGCTGCCGGCTATTTGAACGGCAAGCGCGCGATTACGATGATGATCTTCCGCCAGCCCGGCGCCAACATCATTGACACGGTCGACGCCATACGCGCGCAACTTCCGTTTATCCAGGCATCCATTCCGCTCGGCATCGACACCACCATCGTTCTTGATCGCACCACAACCATCCGCGCCGCGGTCAGTGACGTCGAGAGGACGCTGCTCATTTCCATCGGCCTCGTCATCGTCGTGGTGTTTGTCTTCCTCCGCAACGGCCGCGCCACGCTCATTCCCGCCGTCGCCGTGCCGGTCTCGCTGATTGGTACGTTCGCAGTGATGTATCTGTTGGGATATACCCTCGACAACCTCTCGCTGATGGCCATGACCATTTCCACGGGATTTGTGGTCGATGATGCCATCGTGGTGATGGAGAATATCACGCGCCATCTGGAAAACGGCATAAGGCCCTTCGCCGCGGCGCTGAAGGGCGCGCAAGAAATCGGCTTCACCGTCTTCACCATCAGCATTTCGCTCATTGCCGTCTTTATCCCTCTTCTGTTGATGGGCGGAATTGTGGGCCGTCTCTTCCGCGAGTTTGCTGTCACCCTCTCGACGGCCATTCTCGTGTCCATGATCATTTCGCTGACCACCACGCCCATGATGTGCGCCTACCTGTTGAAAAACGAGCGCGCGGAAAAACATGGCCGCATCTTCACGGCCAGCGAAAAGCTCTTTGACGGGGTGCTATCGTTGTATCGCCGCACCCTGCATTGGGTGCTCGACCATCCGACCCTCACCCTCAGCGTACTCTTCCTCACCATAGCGCTCAATGTGGTGCTGATCTACAAGATACGCAAGGGCTTTTTCCCGGTGGAGGACACGGGAGCGATCTCCGGTAGTGTACGGGGGCCGCAGGATTCATCCTTCCCGGCGATGAACAACGCCCTTCAGCAGATCATCGGCGTGATCAAGAATGATCCCGCCGTCGCCAATGTGACGGGGTTTTGTGGCGGCGGCGGGGCCACCAATACCGGCTCCCTCAACATTGCGCTCAAGCCGCTGGCGGCGCGCAACGTCAGTGCCTCTCAGATCATCGACCGCCTGCGCCCCAAGTTGAATCGTCTGCCGGTGGCTTCCGCGTTCCTCCAACCCGTGCAGGATCTGCGCATCGGCGGCCGGTCCAGTAATGCAATGTACCAGTACACGATTCAAACCGACACGGTGCAGGATCTTTCCAAGTGGGGACCGATCCTACAGGGTGCGATGAAGCGCTTGCCCGGTCTGCAGGACGTAAGCTCCGACCAGCAGAATGGCGGTCTGGATGAGCTAATGACTTATGATCGCGTCACCGCGGCAAAGCTCGGCCTTACCGCAAAGTCGCTGGACTCGGCGTTATACAGCGCCTTCGGCCAATCGGAAGTGTCCATCATTTACACCCAGTTAAATCAGTATTACGTGGTGCTGGAAGTTGCTCCCCAGTATTGGCAAAGCCCGGAAGGATTGAAAGACATCTATCTCCTTTCGTCCAGGGGCAACAACATTCCGCTGCTCGCGGTGGCCAAGGGCCAAGCCAACACCACACCCCTGGCCGTCAACCATACGGGCTTGTTCCCCTCGGTCACCGTTTCCTTTAACCTCGCGCCGAACGTGTCTTTGAGCGATGCCACAGCGAGCATCACCCAGATGCAAAAGCGGCTCGGCGCGCCTTCCACGCTGCAAGGTTTTTTTGCCGGCACGCTGCAGGCCTACCAGCAATCTCTGGGCACCGAGCCCGTGCTGATTCTCACGGCGCTGCTGGCGGTGTACATCGTTCTCGGTATTTTGTATGAAAGCCTGGTTCATCCCCTGACCATCATCTCCTCTCTGCCCTCGGCGAGCGTGGGCGCCATGCTCGCCTTGATGCTCTTTAACGTGGATCTGAACATCATCTCCATCATTGGCATTGTGCTGCTGATCGGAATCGTAAAAAAGAACGCCATCATGATGATCGATTTCGCTCTTGAAGCAGAGCGCAACCAGGGGAAGAGCCCCGCCGACGCGATTTTTGAAGCCTGCATGTTGCGCTTCCGTCCCATCCTGATGACGACGATGGCGGCGCTATTGGGCGCTCTGCCGCTGGCGCTGGGGACGGGCACGGGGTATGAGCTCCGCCGGCCCCTGGGCATCACGATTGTGGGAGGCCTGATCTTGAGTCAGTTGCTCACGCTCTATACAACGCCGGTCGTCTATCTGTCGTTCGACCGGCTGCGGCTACGGATGCAGGGAAAGCAGCACGCCATCCTTGTCCATGGGGCCGGACCAGCCCCCAGCGCGGCAGTTTAAGGTGAGGCTAGCGCCGGCATCTTGCCGGCAGCGGAAAATGCCGCCGGGACGGCGGCGCTACGAAGAAGGGCTGTCACTGTATTTTGCGAACCTCAGTAAGTGGTTTCAGGAAATTGCTTTTCAATTTGCTCCTGGGTGACCCCCTCACCCGTCCCGCCCCGGCTGGAGAAAGCGCCGGTTGCGGTCCACCCTCTCCCCCAAGAGGGAGAGGGTCTGGAGTTTCTACATTTTTCACGCGGCTGCGGCCTGGGTCAGAGCCCGATCGCTGAGGTTGAGAGTAAATTCAAATCGATGTCCCCTCCGTCGCCGCGGCGACAGAAGGGCCGGGGGCCAGGGCAAAGAAATCAAATCAATGCTCCCCTCTCCCCCTTGGGGGAGAGGGGCCGGGGGTGAGGGGGTCACAGCTGAAGAGGCTCGGATCCAATTTCCTGAAACCCCTTAAGTGAACAGCATCGGGGTTAGGGGGTGCATAAGATTATGACTTCTTTCCATCGAAGAGCCAGAATGTGTCTCGCCGTGACCTCTTGCCTCCTGGCAGGGTGCACGGTCGGCCCAAAGTACCACACACCGACCGCGGATACCCCTGCGGCATACAAGGAACTCACTCCCGCCGACTACAAAAATACGGAAGGTTGGAAAGTGGCGCAGCCCAAAGATGATGCGCTGCGCGGTAAATGGTGGGAGATTTTCAACGATCCTCAGTTGAATGCGCTGGAAGAGAAGGTCAATGTTTCAAACCAAAACATCGCCGCCGCTGCGGCAAGCTTTTTTGCCGCGCGCGCCCTGGTTAAGGAAGCTCGATCCCAGCTTTTCCCTCGAGTGACGACCAACCCAGCCATTACTGTGCAACGGCCGTCGTCCACATTATCCAGTGGCAAAGCGGGAGGTTCCACTCCTTCCTCGACGGGTACATTTACTGACTATACCCTCCCGTTTGATGCGACCTGGGAGCCGGACTTGTTCGGCCGGATACGGAACACGATCAAATCGGCTGCCTACGGAGCGCAGGCCAGCGCGGCGGATCTCGAGAATACCCGCCTCACAGTCCAAGCGGATGTTGCTGTGGATTACTTTCAACTTCGCGGCCAGGATGCCTTAAAGCAGTTGTTGGATTCTACTGTGGTCGATTTTCAACAGACTCTCGATCTGACGAGGGCTCGGTACGAGACAGGCATCGACTCGGAAGAAGCCGTGGCGCAAGCCGAAACTCTACTCGAAGCCACGCAAGCACAGGATGCCGCTCTGGGCGTCCAACGGGCGCAGTTTGAACATGCCATCGCCATGCTGACCGGCCAACCGGCGTCGACGTTTTCAATTCCCATCGAACCGCTCAAATCAAATCCTCCGGCAATTCCCTTCGGGGTTCCGTCCCAGCTTCTCGAGCGGCGTCCCGACGTCGCCGCCGCAGAGCGCCTGGTTGCTCAGGCCAACGCCCAGATTGGCATTGCGAGAGCAGCCTACTTTCCGACGGTTACGTTAAGCGCCGCGGCAGGACTCGAAAGCACTGCGATCACGAGTTGGTTCACATGGCCGAGCCGCTTTTTCTCGGTGGGTCCGGCGGCCGCGGAAACCATTTTTGACGCGGGGTTGCGCCGGGCCACGGTCGAGCAATTCCGAGCCCAGTACGACGAGACCGTGGCCAACTATCGGCAGACGGTGCTAACGGCTTTTCAACAAGTTGAAGATAACCTCGCGTCGTTGCGCATCCTGTCGGTGGAGATTCAATATCAGGATACGGCGGTCAAGTCGGCGGAAAAAACCCTCGCCATCGCCCAGGATCGTTACAAATTGGGAATCGATCCTTACCTCAATGTGCTCACCGCGCAAACCGCATTGCTATCCAATCAGGAAACTGCGGTCAATCTTCGAATTCAGCAGATGACGGCCAGCGGGGGGTTGATCGAGGCGCTCGGTGGAGGTTGGAACGCCTCGCAGCTCCCATCGCCTGGGCAACTGATCAGCAAAGTACCATGAAACTGAAAACTGACTTCTAATGGCTTCGTATTGACCCCACGCAATCGTCGCTAAAGACAACGCCATAGCCCTGGGGGAATGCTCCCGCATGATGTGGATCTGTCGTGGCATTGCTGGTGACAAACTGGGGTCTCGCAATGTCCAAGGAAGAGGAAATGAGTGGCCCCAGCGCGCGAGATTTCGGACTTGCATCGCAAGTTTCGTGGGAGTCTAATTGAGCCATCCTGGTCGCCAGCCCGAGGATTTCCGGGAGGCCAGGCGTCATGAACAATTTCCCCTCCTGTTTCAGGAGCGGGCCAGGGGGCGGTAAACCCGCGAATCGTCGCTCACCGCTCGGGCTGTTCGCTGGTGCGCCGACTCCGAGGCTCTACGACCGCGTGGTAGAAGTCCTAGGCAGTAAGAAGAGATGTAGCGCAAGGCTCGCGGTTCAGCCTTGCGGCACTTCCACCGCGACGCGCATTGGGCGGAGCGGATGAGGGAAAGTTTTCAGGGTGCCTGGTTCGAGGCGCAGCCAGGCAGACGTAGCGCCGACCTTCAGGTCGGCATTTGTGCGATCTCACCTCGTGCTGACCCCGCCTTGCGGGGTCAGCGCTACTGCGGCGCGGCAAGCACCCGCGCCGCGCGAAAAGCCGCAGGGCCGGAGGGCAGGCCCTGCGGTACCCCGTCTCTCGTTGTGCAGACCGGGAAGGGTTTTATGCAGGTCAGCCTGGACAAGAGTTGGGTGGATGGAGGGATGAGAGCTGGCGGTGCAGGTCATCAGCAAACACGAATGGCCGTTTCGGTGTTTCATGCGCAATCTCTATTGACGCACGAAAGGAAAGTCAGATGAACAACGTATCAAAAGGTCTTTTCTTGGGTTCCGTCGGCATCGGGTTTGGAATTGCCACTGTGCTCCTCATTCTCGGTAATGTGCAGATCAGAAGAGGATCCGCGCATGCGGGGCTTCTTCTTATCTGTCTGTCGTGTATTCCGATGCTGTACGGCGCGATTTTCATGGTCGTGCCCTGGTACAAGTCGTGGGCGGCCATTCAGGACGGCCACGCGAGGGCTACGCCCGGCAAGGCCATCGCTTTCCTCTTCATTCCTCTTTTCGACTTCTACTGGATCTTTCAGGCCGTATGGGGTCTGTCGAAGGATTTCAACGCATACCTCCAGAGGAACTCGATCCCTGCCTCGAGACTTCCTGAAGGACTTTTTCTTACCTATTGCATTGTTTGCTTCACGACGTGGATTCCCATCCTTGGGCTCGTGCTCCTCGTTGTGAACTGCATCATTGCGCTGATCATGGTGTCCGCCCTGTGCGATGGAATCAATGCGGTCGCAGGGAAACTACAGAATGCGTAGCGAGATAGCCAGAGGACCGAGGGGTGGCGCAGACATCGTTTTGGGACGTCCGCGTCATGAGATTCAGGGCGTGCGATCCATTGCGAGGAGGAAGGGATCTTGCCGGCAGTCGAGCCGGAAGGTCGACCACGGCCACGGGTAAGGAGAGGAAACGAGGCGGTGGTCGAAGGGGCGGGAGCAGCGACAAGTACGGGTGGTCAGGTAATGAAGATGGTTGAGGCCGTAGAAATGCGGTTGCCGTCCCATGCTCACATTTTACCGCGCCGCGACATCGGTGCGCCGCAGACATCAAACCACGATGTCTGCGCCACCGGCCGAAAGGGCGGGGAACCGTGGCCGGGGCATTGCAGGCGGATGCAATAGGGTGTATGTTACCAGTCAGCATGGGGTGTGGGACCGAAACCCCCGCCCCAATTTCCTCTTGACGGAGACATACATGAACATGAGAAAGCGAGTGATCCTTTTCGCCTTTCTGACTGCGATTTATTTGCCTTCATATGCAGGTGTAAATGGCGGAAAGGCTGTGTACATGGGGGGCACGGTTTCCGCGGGGTGGCGCAGACATCGTTTTGGGATGTCTGCGTTATGAGATTCAGGGCATGGGATCCTTTGCGAGGAGGGAGGGATCTTGCCGGTAGTCGAACCGGAGACTCGACCACGGCCACGGGTCAGGAGAGGAAATGAGGCATTGGTCGAAGGTGCGCGCCCGGCGACAGGTACGGGTGGTGAGGTAATGAACATGGTTGAGCCCGTAGAAATGCCCCTGCCGTCCCATCCTCACGCTGTGCCGCGCCGCGACATCGGAGCGCCGTAGACATCAAACCGAAGGTGTGAAGAAAACGGATTGGCCATTTGTGGCGGTGCTCTATGAGCGCCGAAGTGATTGATTCCAAAATCCGGCGGTCATAGACCGCCGCTACAGCGCGATTTTTTCACACCTTCCCCACGGTATCTGCGCAACCCGGTGTAGCGGCGTGCCCCGTCCAGATTGACGACGTGCGTTCGCCGCTGGGGCATCGGGCACGAGGAAGGCCCACGGTCAGGGCCCTGACCGTGGCTGCTCTACCCAGTTGACCCACCACGTGGTAACATGCGCAGACGATGCGAGCCCCCGAATCCTACGTCCGCTGGATGAACGAGAACATCGGCTTTAACCCGAGAGCGCAGCAAAACTCCAACGCACTGTCGGAGTTCGTAGTCGCCGACCTTGTTACCTCATGCCCGGCGATCCGAACAGCAATTCAGTCTGAAGCCCTAACGCCCAAGAAAAACTCCGAGGTTAATACGACCAGCGCCGTCAGGACGGTCGATCTCGTTCTTCTCGAGAGGCTTAAGCTTCCCCTTATTTCTGTGCGGGTTTCAGTAGAAAACAAAACGATTATGACGGCTCACGCAAAGGCCCGAAAGAACAGGTACGGCGACATCATCGCGTATTCAAACCACATGCACAACCATCGAAGAGAGTGTGTCGCCGGTGCAATCGTGGTTGTCAACGTTTCGCCGAAGTATGAGAACCCGGACGAATTTGCCAAGGGGTTGGTGAGACCAAATTTCGATATGGATAAAATCGTAGCGGACACCATCAATATCTTCCGCAGAATCCCACTGAGAAATGAGCCTCGAGATCCCAGCGACCAGCCAGAGGCCCTCGCTGTAATTGTCGTGGATTACGATGGGGAGTCGGCAGCAAAACTCGTAACGGGATCGCTTGCCCCTCAGCCTGGAGACAGCATCCATTACGAGAATTTCGTTGGAAGGATTGGAAGTCTGTACAAACGGCGATTCAGCGGACGATGATGGAAGGCCGATCCTGATCGAAAAGCGTACTTACTTCCCTCTCGAGCCTTGCCTTCGCCATTTTTACGTAGGAATGGTCGATCTCAACCCCAATACTGTTCCGGCCACATTTGGCAGCGGCCAACAGCGTGGTTCCTGTCCCCATAAAGGGGTCAAGAACCGTGTCGCCAACAAACGAAAACATCCTCACCAGGCGGTGAGCTAATTCCTCAGGATAGGGCGCGGGGTGGTACTTCGTGGATTCGCCCGTCAGGCCATTCCACACCTGCCGGAACCATTCCTGGTATTCTTCCTTCGTCAGCTTGGAAGCTTCGCGCTGCTCGTCAGTCGGTTGGCGATAGCCCCCAGGCTTCCTAAGCATCAGGATGAATTCCACATCGTTCTTGATAATGGCGTTCGGCTCGTATGGCTTCCCAAGGAAGCTCGAACCGTTCTCAACCTCGTAGCTGGCGTTGGCGATTTTGTACCAAAAAATAGGGCTTAGGTTGTCGAAGCCGATCTTCCGAGCCCTAACTACAATGTCAGCGTGCAAGGGCATTACTGAGTGCTTGCCATGGCGACGACGGGACAGGCAAACATCTCCCACTACACAGACGAGGCGACCTCCAGGGACAAGAACTCGAAAAGCATGCTTCCACACTTTATCGAGCTCATCGTGAAAAGCGTCGTAATCTTCTATGAGCCCAAGCTGGCTCTTGTGGCGGGGGTACTCCTTAAGTGTCCAATACGGAGGAGAGGTAAGGACGAGGTGGACAGACCCCGACGGAATCCAGTCCATTTCCCTGGAGTCTCCGCAACATAATGTTAAAGTGGCCTTAGTGAGCGTGGCTTCCATCAATCCAGATTGTATCAGAGGTGAACCAGCCCGCAAAGGGACCGGGTCGCACCCAATTGTTTCCGTCTTGCGCGAGATGGGTAGAGTCGCCATCGAGTGAGCGACTTCGAAGTGCCCCAGCTTCAATTGCTCCAACATCAAAAATACTATCGGCTGCTCCCCACCTCAGCAATATGGTTTTTCAAGATATAAAATGGGTGCCCGAGTTATCTCGGTTGCGAGAAAGAAGAAGAAACGACGATTAGCCGCTGCCCGCCTAAGGATGGCGCCATGGGATAACGTTATTTGCTCCCAATGATTTCGCCCTTCGCGCGGGTGGCGCAGACATCGTTTTGGGATGTCTGCGTTATGAGATTCAGGGCATGGGGTCCTTTGCGAGGAGGGAGGGATCTTGCCGGTAGCCGAACCGGAAGCTCGACCACGGTCACGGGTCAGGAGAGGAAATGAGGCGGTGGTCGAAAGGGCGGGCGCAGCGACAGGCACGGGCGCTGGGGTAATGAAGATGGTTGAGCCCGCAGAAATGCCGTTGCCAGCCGTCCCATCCTTACGTTTTACCGCGCCGCGACCTCGGTGCGCCACAGACGCCAAACCACGATCCCTGCGCCACCCCCTGGAACCGTGGGGAACCGTCGCCGAGGCATTGCAGGCGGACGCAATAGGGTGTATGTTACCAGTCAGTCGGGGCTGTGGGAGCGAAACCCTCGCCCCAATTTCCTCTTGACGGAGACATACATGGACATGAGAAAGCGAGTCATCCTTTTCGCCTTTCTGACTGCGGTTTATTTGCCTTTATACGGAGGTGTAAATGGCGGAAAGGCTGTGTACATGGGAGGCACGGTCGCCGACCTCAAGCAAGAAACGGAAGGCACGTTCTCAGCAGCGGACGTAAAGGAAATGGTCTTTGAGTATAAGAAAGGCAAGTTCACCGTCCCGTATGACAGGATTGACAGTCTCGAGTATGGACAGAAGGCTGGGCGGCGTGTCGGCTTAGCCATTGCCGTGACCCCGATCGCACTGCTTTCAAAAAAGCGGCGCCATTATCTCACTGTTAACTACAAGGATGCAGACGATAAACAGCAGGCTGCTGTTTTCGAGTTAGGAAAGCACATCGTCAGGGTCACACTCTCCAGCTTGGAAGCGCGAACAGGTCGCAAGATAGAGTACCAAGACGATGAGGCCCGTAATAGCTCGAAAGGGGACTGAGGGGGGTGCGATGGTGCAAAGACAAACTGTACTTCTCTTCTTCATGGCCCTCGCGGTAAGCATTGCTGGCTTCTCCCAGACCGAAAACCAGAGTCCTGCTGCCACGTCCAAGCCGGTCCCGGACGCGCGTTCCGAACTCGCGGCCAAGCTCCTCAATGTAAAGCGGATTTATGTTGAGAGCTTCGGGGATGATGAGGAATCCAAAAGCCTCCAGGCCATGGTGATCAACGCCCTTGACGAGAGCAAGCGCTTCATTGTGACCGAGAACAAGGACAAGGCAGACGCCACCCTAAAGGGTCGATCAGCCGAGAAGACCTCGCAGGAGGTGCATGCGACGGGGGAAGCAACCGCGGAAGCCAGTGGCGGTCGCCATTCAGGGCAAGCCATGGGGATCCAAGACTCAAAGCTTTCGACGCAGACGATCCATGAAGCGCGCCTCGCGGTTCGGCTGGTCTCGCAGGACGGCGATGTGATCTGGTCCACTACGCAAGAGAGTGAAGGGGCGAAGTTCAAGAGTTCGAGCGCGGACGTCGCCGATAAAGTCGTAAAACAGCTCCTGCACGAGCTCGACAAAGCCAAGCCAAATAGGATGTGAGCTCAACCACGGCCACGGGTCAGGAGAGGAAACCAGGCGGTGACGGTCGAAAGGACGGGCGGTTAAGAGCAGTGACAAGTGGCGAGTGACGAGTGACGAGCGAGGTGGCAAAGCAAATCTCTGAGCCTGAATTCCGAAGTCGCACCTTGGATGTCGCCCGCGAAGGCTGGCTGAGAGAGACTGCTCGGGGGGATGAGCCCGTAGAAATGCCGTTGCCGTCCGATCCGCACGTTTTACCGCGCCACGACCTCGGCGCGCCGCAAACATCAAACCACGATGCCTGCGCCACCCGCGGGCTTTTCCGGGGGGCTCTAGGGAGTCGTTTGCGGGGGCGCCAGCCGCGTTCCGGGCGTGATGATGACTTCGCCGGTTGACCTCAGGCAGATCTCGTACACCCGGTCGGGCTCCAGCCGCATGTAGGGCGCGTCGCCGTGGATAGCCCGCACATTGCGCTCCTTCGCCAGTTTCTCGTCGTTGGCGAGTTCCCAGAAGCGTTTCCAGAGATCCTTCTCGAAGGCGCTGGAGGCTTGCTGCTCGGCGTAGACCTCGGGTGCCTGGCCCTCGATGTCGATGACGAACCCATCTTCGGCCCGCATGGTGCTGGAGAAGATGCGCCGGAACAGCATGAGCGCCCGGCCTTTGAAGGGGTCGCCCTGCTCGATGAAGTAGTCGTCGAACTTGATCACCAGAGTGTCAAAATAGACTTCTTGCCCCGGCAGAGTCATCTCTCGGGAGACATTCATCGGCTTGCCGGTGTCGTCAATCTCGGTGAACCGGATGGTAGTTTGCAGGTTCCCCTGCTGGTCCTTCGCCTGCCGCAGAACCTCGATGCGGGCCCGGCGGTCGATGTGCTTTAGGATCTTCAGGTAGGCCTCGAGGCGCTGCTTCTCTTGCTCGAGTTTGAGAATGGTTTCTTTCTGCTCGCTGATCTGGTCCTGCAGTGCCCGCTGCGGCTTGACAACCAGTTCATACGCCAGGTAGATGCCGGCGGCGGCGACTGCGACCAACAGCACGGACCAGACAAACGACCGAATGGGAAAAGGACGTCCGTTGCTCATAGGACCCTCGACTCTAAACTGAAATTTCCATTTTGGTCTTCCAGCAGCTCCGAGTATACACCCAGTCGTCTCCCAGCGAACCCTTCCATTTCCTGTTTCGTCCCCGGATTCTCGCCCGGAAGTCATGTTCGGGGCTGCTGGCTGCGCCTGCCACCAGTCTGATATGGTGGTAGGAGGCTGAACATGACTGCTGACACATCCGTGGCTAGCGAACTCGGAATCTACGCGTGCCCCCTATGCAAGCGTCTCTTGCGCCAAGAAGAGGGTGCGCTCCGCTGCCCCACCTGTTCCCAAGCCTACCCCATCAGAGAGGGCATTCCCGACTTCATCCGGGAAGAACTATCTCAAAGTAAAGACCCCGTACTCAGGAGAATGCGCTTCATCGATCGGATGGGACGCATCTACGAAACCAAGCTATGGTATCCGATCGTTCTAAATGTCTACGGTGGATTTCACAGCCCGTCTCTTGCACAACTGGTCAGTACAGTGTCTCAGAAAGTCCAAGCGACCCAAGGCCGGGTGCTAGATATCGCCTGCGGCCCCGGCACGTATGGCCGGCGGATTGCGTCACCGTCGAAGGAGGTGTTCGGGATCGACGTATCCATGGGGATGCTTCGGCAAGGCGCAGCCTACACGGCAAAGGAAGGCATTCCCAACGTGCATTTCGCCCGAGCAAGAGTAGAGGCCCTTCCCTTCGAAAACGGCCTTTTCGACGCCACCCTCTGTTGTGGCTCGCTTCATCTCTTTGCGGACACCGTGATTGCTCTGCGCGAGATGGCTCGCGTCATGAAGCCAGCAGCTATTCTTGCCGTCTTCACTTTCACCGCAGGCCGCGGTGGTGTCCTTAAGTTTCGCCGGGTGCGTGAGTGGAGTCTCAGGGATCACGGCCTTCATGTATTCGACCTTCCTGAGATGGAGCAGTACTTGACCGCTTCAGGCTTTAAGGACTTCCAGCCCGAAGTATCTGGCTCCATTTTGACATTCAGCGCTCGCAAGCAAGCGGCCTGACTGGTGGCGCAGGACGGGACCGGAGAAGACGATCACGGCATCATCCGCGAAACCGCATGGCGCCAAACATTGCGCGCAGCCGACGCCGCCTATCGGCTCGCTCGTGAAGCTGCCTGGAAGGCTAGGCGGCGCGGCTCACGCCGTATCGTTCGGCAAGATGATCAGAAAGGGGAAATGCAGTGAAGATTGCACTGGTTCCAAACGACGACGGGTATGGGCCGTCGGCTCTTGGATTCTATGTGGCTAAGGCTCTTCTCAAGCAAGGAGTGTCGCTGGTCATCAGGAACGAGTCGGCGTTGACGCTGAATGCCTCTTTCTACAAAGACGAGATCAACAACGGAAAGGTCACACTCCAGCCGACTTTTGGCGGCATAAGACTACGCAAGACCGCGGAGGGCGTCGACATTCCTGCCTCGCTACGGGATATCCGAAGCTACCCAACCCGTTCCGCAAAGTATGTGGTTCCAGAAGATGTGGATGCAGTTGTCGACATAGGGACTCCTTCCGCAGCCAGGGCAGCTCGGCTGGCAGGCAAACCCGCACTAACGATCTTCGATCATTCCTGGGGCAAGACATACGAAATGCTTCTGGAGGAATTCACTGCCGGCGTGCTTGGCCCGACAACATCCGCGCGGCCGATCATAAAGAGAGATTACGAGGTTGCCAAGGCCATCAACCAACTCAAGGAGGACGAAAGCAAGGCCCAGGCGGTTTTTCTGTTCCCGGAATTCATCGCTCCGAGGCCCTACCGCGAACATTGGAAGTCGCTCGGTGTCAGAATAGAGCCTATTGGCGGTGTCTTCGGCCGGCCTGCTGTCTCCCGAAAAAAAGCAAGGAGCAGGATGGGGATTCCTGAAGGCGCTCCAGCCCAGACCGTCTACATACTGGGAGGCGGGACATCAGTATGGGATGCCAAGTTACCGGAGATCATTCTGCAACTGAAGGAGAAGATCTTGCCCTACAATGTCGTGCTCTTCGACCGAAACGCCAAACCCAATGAATACGTGAGAGTGGGTGACAACGTGTTCAAGGGTGGTGTTATCGACGGCGCGACGGTGCAAGGTCTGCTCCCAGGAATCGATCTTGTCATAACAAGGGCTGGGGGCGGAATCGTCAATGACGCCATCGCGTGCCGCGTACCATTGGTTTGCGTTGAGGAACCCAACCACCTCCAGGTGGAGATGATACGACAAAACTGCGAGAAGGAAGGGTTGACCAGGACAATTCGCATTGGTGATTTCAGAGATTGCGCTATCGGGGAGATTGTTGAGAAGGAACTCGGGAACCAAGCTGGGAACAGGAGAATCCGGAAAGCGATGCAGGGGATTAGGAACGGGATGGAGGAGGCCGTGGCAGCGACGATCATCCAGTTCTGTTCGCCCAGCAGGAGTACGAGTAGCCCAACAATGCCTTCCAGCCGACCCCGACAACGGCGCGGCTCAGGGTAAACTGTGCGAACGGGCTCAGCATGACAGTGAGGGGGCGCTCTCGTCGCAAAGGGTCGAAAAGAACTCTCGACAACCTACCCTTAACATGGTAGGCTACTTAATGATGCTCGACTGTTCTGTCATGAGCGTAGAGACCTCGCGGATGACTCCCCCATGCTTCTTTCCAAACCGACGGTATGTCATTGCCTGCGCTTCCCCATGACCGTAGTAACTTTAAAAATGCTGCAACGATGCGCGAATGTTGTTGAAAACAAAGGACCGCTGTGGAAAACCAGGGGGAGGGGCGGGAATGTCTATGAAAACAAAGGAGATATCTGTTCAATGCGGGGATGTTGTTGAAACTAAAGGTAGTTAGTAGGTCGTAGATGGTAGGTGGGGAAGGGCTTGGCCAAGCGACGTGCGTTGATCCTGACGGAAGTTGTCACTTTGCTAAGAACCGGAAGTTCTAACTTTGCCTTGACACCTGATACCAGGGTCGCGTCAAAGTCGCGTCGGCGGGCCGGCCCCGAAGGGGCCGAAGGTCATTAGTCCCGCAGTCGCGGGATGAAACCCACGGGAAGCGTCGCCCGTGGGTGTTCGACCCCGACGGGGTCGAATATCTTCTCGCTCCTTGTCCGTAGGTTTCATCCCGCCACTGCGGGACTAATGATCTTGTTCCCCTTCGGGGAACTTCGCGGACTTTGACGCGACCCTGCACCTGATACGCTGTCTCTTGACAGGCGGCTGGAGATGTGATAGGCTATGTGAGTTGACCTATGGCGAACGATTCAACAGACCGCTTCCAGGGGGTTCCAAGTCGGCCCGCTGGCTGCGGAGATTGGGCACAAAATACAAAAAAGATACTATTTAGGCGGAACGAAGCGAAGAGTCTGTTGAAAATAAAGGAGTTAGCCGTTTTAGGGCCCAAAAACGAACTGGTTCTTGAGAGCCAGAAACCCCGATCAAAGCCAAGAATATGGCCAAGAATCCACGCTTTGTGGGGCAGTGAGTGAAACGAGAAACTGGAAACTGGAAACTGGAAATTGGAAACTGGAAATTAGGGCTGCCAGTTTCTAAGAATTCACGCTTTGTGTGGCAGTGAATGAAACGAGAAACTGGAAATTGGAAACTGGAAATTAGAAATTAGGGCGCCAGTTTCCAGTTTCTAATTTCCAGTTTCTATTTTCTCTGCAGCACATGCGCCAAGATTCGGGGTGCTACTCGAAAAGGCTCCGTTTGGTCTTCCAGTGCCAGCGAGCCACTTCTCCTCTGGCCGGACGGGCGAGCCACCCCGGCGCCTTTCGATAGGTTTCACAGATGCTCGGGAAGTCCAATATCTACTCCCGCTGGTTGAAGGAAATAAAGAGGCAGGGACTTTTCCATCCCGGCCAGCGAGTCGGCGTGGCAGTTTCAGGCGGGCCGGATTCAGTATTATTGCTTCACTTCATGAAAGATCTGGCTTTGGAGTGGGGAATCACTCTGGCCGTGGTCCACTTCAATCATCATTTGCGGGGGGCCGAGTCAGACGCGGATGAGAGCTTTGTTCGGAACCTGGCTGATTCAATCGGGATCGCTTTCCTCTGTGGTGAAGCTGAGGTAGCGCGGGTCGCTCGTGAGAAAAAGCAAAACCTCGAGGCTACCGCCCGCGAGCTGCGCTACGGATTTTTCTTCTCACTTGTGGAGCAAGGCCGGCTTGACAAAGTGGTGACGGCTCACACCGCCAACGACCAGGCTGAGACCGTGTTGCTGCGCTTATTGCGCGGCTCCGGAACGCGCGGCTTGAGTGGAATTTATCCTGTGCTGGAGGGCAAGGTCGCCCGCCCGTTTCTTGATCTCACGCGCGTCGAAATCACGCGCGAGATGGAAGCGCGCCAGCTCGAATGCCGGCTTGATTCAACCAACCTCGACTCCCGGCTGCGGCGCAACAAGATACGCCTGGAACTGCTCCCCTGGCTGGAAAGGGAATTCAACCCAGCCCTCATCCCCCTTCTCAAGAATCATGCTGACCGGGCACGGGATGAGGAAGCGTTCCTGGAGCAACAGGCCGGTGAGCGCAGCCGTCCCTGGCGCATCCGAGAAGGCGCAGAAGAGAAGATTCCGGTGCGCGCCCTGCGAGGGTTTGCACCGGCAATGCAGCGGCTGGTTTTGCGGCAAATGCTTCACTCCGTGGACGAGGGTCTGCAGGGCGTGACTTACGCCCACATTGAAGGACTCCTGCGCTTCGCCACCAGCGCCCAAAGTGGCCGGAGCCTCACTTTGCCTGGCGGGGCAGTAGCGAGAAAGGAATTCGACTGGCTCATCCTTGGTTCGCAGTCGATCTCCGCAGGAGAGGATGCATACTCTTACCCTGTCGCGGTCCCGGGAGAGATAACCATCCCGTACTTAGGTGTTACCTTTCGGTTCAAGATTGTTGAACCGCAAGGTGTTCCTAAGGAGTATAATCAAATGGGGAGCAGCGCCATGGACGCGCAGAAACTGCCCCACAGATTGTTTCTGCGAAATTGGAGAGCCGGCGACCAGTTTTGGCCTTGCGGAAGCCGAAAGCTCCGCAAATTGAAGGAGCTGTTTCGCCAGCGGAAGATTCCTCGGAAGCAGCGCAAGCTCTGGCCAGTGTTGGAATGTGGGGAACAGATTGTGTGGGTCAGGGGATTCCCACCCGCAGCTCCCGTGGTAGCTTCTGCGGAGTCCCGAGCGATCTTGTTGATTGAGGAAGCTCGCGGCCCTCAGGGTTAGCGGGGACTCGGAGCGGATGAGATGAAAAGCAAGACCTCCAAACCTCCGGCAACAAAGCGCAGCTCTCACCCGTGCGCGCGGGCTCTCCCGGACAACGATCTGCGCTGTGTATACCCGGAGAAGCAGATTCAAAAGCGCGTGCGCGAATTGGCAAAGCAGATAGACCGCGACTACAAGGGCAAGACGCTGCACGTGGTGGGGATTCTGGAAGACTGCTTTATTTTTATGGCCGACCTTGTGCGCAGCCTCACGATTCCGGTGGTTTGCCATTTCACCAAAGCCGAGATACATGACACTTCAGCGGGCCCGACCGCGGTGCGAGAAATCATGTACACTCCCAAGGTCGAGGCCGCCGGGCGGGACGTCCTTCTCGTCGATGGTATTCTGCAATCCGGACTGACTCTGGACCACCTCTACAGCTATGTTCTGGGCCAGAACCCCAGCTCCGTCCGCACCGCCTCGCTCATTGAAAAGAGCGGTGAGCGCACGGTGGATGTTTCAACCGATTACGTGGGGTTCAAGAGCAACGCGAAATTTCTGGTCGGCTATGGCCTCGGCTATCAGGAGAAGTATAGAAATTTGCCTTTCGTGGCGCGGCTCGTGAGAGCTGGGTGAAGCATCTAATACTACAGTGGGGATAAGAGACCCGCGTAAGGTCTAAGGGAGCAGGAGGAGGAAGCCCAGTGAACTCAGCGGTCAAGAACATAGTTTTCTGGGTGGTGATGGCGGTCACCGCCCTGCTCATCTGGGCGGTGGTCAAGTCCAGCACTACGGGAAGCATCCAGGAGCTTACTTTTACGACCTTCGTCAACGAGATTAATAGGGATAACGTCCGTGAAGTCCAAATCACGGGGAGCGACGTTTCCGGTGCGCTGAAAAAGGATGGCGCCAAGTTCAAAACCACCATTCCCACAAACTATCCCGACCTGTACAAGACTCTGACGGAAAAGAACGTCAATGTCGTCATCAAGGATAGCTCCGGGGGGTCCTGGATGACTTGGCTCGCTAACGGCCTGCCCATGATCCTGTTGTTGGGTCTCTGGATCTTCTTTATGCGCCAGATGCAGAGCGGCGGTAACAAAGCGCTTTCATTTGGGAAGAGCCGCGCCCGCCTTCTCTCCAGCCAGCAAAAGAAGGTGACGTTCAAGGACGTGGCCGGGGTTGAAGAAGCCAAAGAAGAATTGCAGGAGATCATTGAGTTCCTGAGGGAGCCGCAAAAGTTTCAGAAGCTCGGCGGCCGCATCCCCAAGGGTGTTTTGCTGGTTGGGGCGCCTGGGACCGGGAAGACCCTGTTGGCGCGAGCGATTGCCGGTGAAGCGAACGTTCCTTTCTTTTCCATCTCCGGCTCGGATTTCGTTGAGATGTTCGTAGGGGTGGGCGCTTCGCGGGTTCGCGACCTCTTCGAGCAGGGGAAGAAAAATGCGCCCTGCATCATTTTCATAGACGAAATTGATGCCGTGGGCCGCCACCGAGGCGCCGGCCTGGGCGGTGGTCATGACGAGCGCGAACAGACGCTGAACCAATTGCTGGTGGAGATGGATGGCTTTGAGTCGAATGAGGGCGTCATCCTCATTGCCGCAACGAACCGTCCGGATGTTTTGGATCCCGCCCTTTTGCGCCCCGGCCGTTTTGACCGGCGCGTGGTCGTTCCACGCCCTGACGTGGGAGGACGCGAAGCCATTTTGAAAGTACACACGAAGAAAATTCCTCTGGCTGAGGACGTGGAAATCTCCGTGCTCGCGCGCGGCTCGCCCGGTTTTTCGGGCGCTGACTTGGCCAACTTGGTGAACGAAGCGGCCCTGCTCGCCGCCCGGCAGAACCGCAAGACGGTGATGATGAGCGATTTCGAGACCTCCAAAGACAAGGTCCTCATGGGCGCCGAGCGAAAGTCCATGATCCTTTCCGAAGAGGAGAAGAAAAACACCGCCTATCATGAAGGCGGGCATGCGCTGGTGGCTTCCACGGTCCCTTACGCCGACCCGCTCCACAAGGTCACCATCATCCCTCGCGGCATGGCGCTGGGCGTCACCATGCAACTCCCTCTGGATGACAAACACACTTACACGCGCGATTACCTCGAATCGCAACTGGCCATCATGATGGGCGGGCGCGCGGCGGAGGAAATCTTCCTGAACCACATTACCACCGGGGCCGGCAACGACATCGAACAGGCCACTGAAA
>Ga0208821_1000872_pt1 | contig 20353 bp, 13 predicted proteins | sample June2015DPH_20_5_FD_184720 | JGI IMG/M metagenome (GOLD analysis project Ga0208821, IMG submission 184720) | Peatland microbial communities from SPRUCE experiment site at the Marcell Experimental Forest, Minnesota, USA - June2015DPH_20_40... | ecosystem: Environmental > Terrestrial > Soil >... | reverse complement strand
TCGTCCCGAAACGGTTCTATTCGACGACGAATCACCCCACTTTTATTCACCACCGCGGCGCGTGGATTCCCGTAGAGGATATCGAGATGGACTGCACGATCGTCGTTCGCGACGACCGGGCGCGGTGCACGCCGCTCCACCAAGTGGTGAAGGGGGGCCAGATCGTGCTCGGCCAGCGCGGTGTCCGTGTTGTCCCCCCTGAGCGACCGCGTACTCGCTCCCTTTTTGAGTTTATGGGCGGAGCCGTGTCCTCTGAGCGCCCTTCCGTGACGCTCATACGCCAAATCGCCGTCGAAATGGTACAAGCTAAGGTGCAAGACAAGAAGATCGCCGTCGTTGCCGGCCCGGCGGTATCACACACCGGCGCTGCCGAGGCGCTGTCGAAAATTATACGACGTGGGTACGTCGATGCACTTCTCGCGGGCAATGCACTCGCGGTCCACGACATCGAGCGTGATCTGTACGGAACATCGCTCGGCCTCGACATCAGGACAGCCGAACTAGTCAGTGAGGGGCACAAGCACCACCTCTATGCCATAAGTGAGGTGATTCGCTGTGGGTCGATTGCAGCGGCGGTGCGCCAAGGGCTCATCAGAAGTGGCGTCATGTACGAAAGCGTCGTTAATAACGTGCCGTTCGTACTTGCTGGGTCCATCCGTGATGATGGCCCGTTGCCTGAAGTCATCACAGACACGATGGCGGCTCAGGATGCCATGCGAGAGCTTCTGAAAAATGCTGACCTCGTGCTTATGATGGCTACCATGCTACACTCCATCGCCGTCGGAAACATGCTCCCCTCGTACGTCAAGACAATTTGCGTCGACATTAATCCCGCTACCGTGACCAAGCTCATAGATCGGGGCACGGCGCAGGCGATTGGCATCGTTACCGACGTCGGAACCTTCTTGCCCACGCTTGCAGCAGAGCTTGAGACGATCGACGTCGAGTAGGATTTTTTTAGAACGAGCGTTACCTGCCCGGATGATACCCGCTCGCTTGCCGCTACCTCCATTTGTTACAAGGGCCGACCGAGTCGTACCTCCAAAACTGGAGCACCCTGAAGAGAAGGATGCAGAACCTCAATTCCACCACCGAGCCGCGCAGCGCTACGTCGCACCTCGGTAATAGATCGCCGCACTGCCATCGTCAAAAATCTTGCTCCGAGCGGCGGTGGTGTTCCCCAAATCCGCGTAGTTTATAACTGTTCCCGCAAGAAGACTGTTCCCGCCGGTCTGGGCAACCTTGCCCTGTTCGATGTTAAACGTGCCGAGGTAGACGTACGCGTCGGGCGGCGTTCGGTACGGCAGTTTCGGGAATTCCGCAGCGGGGTGGTACAAATCAAAACTGTCAAAGAGCGCACGACGATTCGCGTCCGCATAAATGGGCAGAAGAGGGCCGCTGCCTGCCACGCGGCCTCGTACATCAGTAAGCCACTGGCCAGCGATCACCTCCCGTTCGTTAAAGAGCGCTGCGTCGACGCCGCTATTCAGAACGAATGAGGTCGACCCCTGGTGAGTGATCTCGTAGACGAAGCCGGTACTAAACAAGAACAAAACGACGAAAAATGCAGCCACCAGTTTGAGCGCGACAGCCCGGACCTTGTCGCGCCGCCTGATAACGAGCTGCCCCACCGACTGAGCGATGAGCAGCCCACCCGTAACGCAAAAGGGCGCCAATAACAGCGTTGAGATCTGAAAGAGTCGCGTGGTGTTGATAGAAAAAGCCAATTGCGGAACGATCATGGCAACGATCAATATGACGAAGCTGGCCAGTGCCAGCGCAATGTACTCCGCGTCGAACAGCCTTCGGAAGCGGCGGATTGGGAGCACTCCGAGCCCAACGACGATCAGAAGCACGCTGACCAGGTAAAGGGCCAGCCCGACTTCGTGGAGCGGCGACAGCGTGCCAACCTGAAGGACGTCGTTCAGTGATACGCTGTAGTATTCCGCTCTGCCCGCGCTGAGCGCGGCAAAAAGAGCAACAGGCGGCGCCGCATAGAGCCAAGTCCACGCGCCGATCTCCCGCTGCCGCCGCGCCGCTACAACGTAGATCAGCGCCAGCGCGCTGACGTAGACGACGGCGCCGATTCCGACGGCTATTTCAATCGTTCCCGGCGTGACGATATGGAATATCTCGCTGAGGACAAAACCGATGGGGGCGGAGGCGGCCGAACCCACGCTGACATACCACGCGGCGGTGAAAGCCGCAAATAACAGCACAAAAAGAAGCGAGAGCATCCGGCGTGGCGCTACGGACCGATTATCCGGTGTCCCTTGAACTGATCGCCGCAATCGGTGCAGCGCAGGATTGTCCACCAAGAACAGCAACAGCCAAGCGATGACGATGTAGCCGAGATAGATAATCGCGAGCGCATAATGAGATACCACGAGCGAGACGGCGAAAACGGCGAACATCGCGTACACGCGCCTTCTCTCTGCCCCTGACCGGTATTTGTCCACTATCAAAATAAGGAGCAGGACGAAGAAGAGCTCGGCGACTTCCTGTCGCGCAAGTGCCGGCATCACGCCGAAGAACGTGAACAGCGACGAGACAAAAAAGGCGCCGAGAAAGGCGATTTTGTCATTTGTCTGCGACTGAAGGCAGACGAAAAGCCCGAGCGGTACCAACGCGAAGATGAGAGGGTACACGATCTTAAAGAGCCACGTCACCGTTACACCCGACGTGAGCGAGAGAATCGGAGCGAGCAAGGTGACACTGGTCACGGCGTTCGTCGATCCGGGTAAGGACGCATTCCACACGCCGTTGGTGAGTACCAGGTTCGCGTTATAGAGCTCCTTTTGAATATCCCAGCCCCAGACGTACGACGAGATGAGCGATGCGAAGAAGAGCATGGCGATGGCGATCGCAAAAACGGCGAGCGGGTACCGCTCCTTCGGGAAGGAGTCCGACGTGCCGACCCAAAAAGCCGTCGCGCCGATTATGACCAGTGCACCCAGCAGCGCGACGTTTGTGTTGTACGCATTCATCGCGTAGGTAGCGAAGATCATGATAAAGGGAACGAGGCAAAGGAAGAGAACAGAGGGCGTCAGCACACGCCCCCATTCTATCGTCACATCGTCTTCGAAGTCTCGGTCGCGCCAGTAGCTCAGCGCAGCCAACAGGACGATTACGGCGCTCATTGTGCCTACCGCCGGAAGGAGGGCGAGAGGCCGTTCGATGCCGAGCAACGGATACGCGAAGTTCGCCAAAAGCCCCGTAAACATGCAGGTCGCGATGCTGAGGCCAACAGCGAAGAGCACCGTTTTTGTGCTGCCGAGGCAATGAGCGCGTAACGCCCGCAAAATGAGTATGCCCGGAACGAAGAGGAGATACACCACACCAAAGACGCCACGCAAAAGAGGGAGGTGAATGCCTAACGCATCCAGCCCTATGAGCGCCCATACCGCAAGCAGCAAGAGGAAGACCGCTTTGAGCGTTTCTGCGTACTTCCAATCGTTCATTCGGAAGGGGTTAAGCGCCATGGAGTCCTCTGAGAATTACCTCGCGCGTGGTCGCAAACCCTCCCGGTGTGTTTCGTGTGCCCATCACTTCGGCAGGAGGCGCTGCGTAGGCTGCGTAGGCTACGTTGATTCGGCCCGCGTCTGCGAAAAAAAGCAACAGTTCGCTGATGCGTGCCGCGCCACCCCGCTCTGCGCTCGCCCCTCGGTGGCCATCATCTACTGTATCTCTTCACGTCTGCGTCTACCATCATGCGAACGAGCTCTTCAAACGAGGTCTCGGGTGCCCAGCCCAACTTGGCACGGGCTTTTGACGCGTCTCCCTTCAAATCAGGTACTTCTGCGGGCCGCATAAATCGCTCGTCCATTTTAACGTACTTCTCCCAGTCCAAGCCGACGTGATCGAAGGCAAGCGCGGCGAAGTCCCTCACCGAATGGTTCTCGCCGCTGGCGATCACGTAATCATCAGGCTCATCCTGCTGCAGCATGAGCCACATCGCCTTCACGTAATCGCCAGCAAAGCCCCAATCGCGGCGCACCTCGAGGTTGCCTAAGCGAAGCTCGTTCGCCTGGTTACAAGCAATGCGCGCGACCGCGTCTGAGATTTTCTTCGTCACGAATTCTATGCCGCGCCGTGGAGACTCGTGGTTGAAGCAGATACCGTTACAGCAATACAACGCGTAGCTCTCCCGATAATTGATCGTCGTATAATGCCCAAACACTTTTGCAACGGCATATGGGCTTCGCGGGTGGAATGGCGTGATCTCATTTTTCAACGGCTGCGGCGACGTGCCAAACATCTCGCTGCTCGAGGCCTGGTAGAACCGTGCTGTCGGGCAGAAGTGCCGCACCGCTTCGAGAATGCGAACGACGCTAAGTCCGGTGACGTCGCCGGTCATCACCGGCTGGTTCCATGACGTGGCGACAAACGATTGTGCGGCAAGGTTGTAGACCTCATCAGGCATGGCGGTCTGCAGCGCGATGTTGAGCGACGACTGGTCGGTGAGATCGCCCTCGAGCAGCACGAGCTCATTTATGATCGCCCCTATTCGCGTCTCATTGGGGGTGCTTAGTCGCCTCACTAGACCGTAGACTTCATAGCCCTTTTCAAGAAGCAATTCGGCAAGATATGAGCCGTCTTGTCCTGTAATGCCCGTTATCAGTGCCGTCGGCATGATTCCACCATTCTTTCAATCAGTAGTTCGTTGATCGTAGTACCCCTATAAGAATATGCCGTCACGCTCAAATGCCGATCGGCTGGCGATGAAGCTCGCCTCCATTCAAAGGGGCTTGCTTCGCGACAGAACTATTTCGTCTGGCGCATCGGATCTTTGGCCAAACACGCCGAGGGCGCGCGAGACGGCACGCAGCCGATCTTGTTGGTTGCCCATGCGCGAGAACGCACAAGCGCACGTTTGGTCACGTGACAGTGACAAAAAGGTATACTGACCTATACACGTTCGCGTCGCCTTGCTTGTACAAATCAAACGCCAATTTTTGCTCTGAGCCTCGGGCGGTGGCCGTAAATGAGATCGAGCCTTGCCATATCTGGTTGTTAGCGAGGCTGAACGATTCGGTCGTAATGGTTTTGTTGGTCAGCGTTGCCACAAGCGTGTAATTAACGTCCGCGTTTTCGTGATTGACGACACCGACGGTCACATTGGCCGTCTGGTTGACTGTGAGATTCGTCGGATAATCTGAGGCTTTTCCGCCCGCACTTAACAGGTACAGCTCAGTAAACGGTTCGCCTGGTTGCGGAAATACGATGATCAGTATCGTTCCGCAAACCGCGAGGATTAAAACGGCCGCGAGGACCCACGTAAGAAGTTTACGATTCACACCTTGGGTCTGATTCCGCGCGCTTGCTCATAAATGTTTTCTTGTGCCGCGAAGTGGCAAAAGCAACGCTGCTGCACGCTTGAGACTATCTCGTGCGGCCGCGGGCACACACGACGTTATATTCCTGCGTTCGCCGGCAGTGGGGCGACGGCTGTACGGCTTGCCAAAAAGGCAAAAAATCAAGTTTGCTTAGTCCTGTGGCTGGTTGAGGACAAGGTCTACCGCGTTTCCCACTTTGACAGTCAGGAATGGCCGCTCTTCTGAACAGATGACCCTGCTCGCGCACTTACGCTTGCATACCCGTAGCGGCCTCCAGGACACAAACGGATCGCCATTCGAGCTGAGAGTTCAGTTGCCGGAAGTGAAAAAGGTCGCCCTCGGCAACACCAATTCTATATAAGGTGAATCCCTAGAGCTCTACGAGGGTTTTCGCATGAACGGGAGTGCCCGTGGTCAACTACTGACCGTCGCAGTGTCAGTGTGCTTCCTCCTGCTGATCACGACCGCACTTGTGCCTTCTGCCACGATAGCAGGAGGCTCGGACGGACAGTACAAATGCGTCATCTTCAGAGACGATGACGTCACAGCGAACTCGGGTTTTAGCACACTCAAAGCGGTGAACCAGATTCAAATCGACGAGGGCGTTCCGGTAACGCTCGGAGTGATTCCGCTCCCGTCGCTCACGAGCTATATTGAAAGTAATAGCAGCAATCCCTTAGCAATTGAAAGTAATAGCAGCAATCCCTTAGCAATTGAAAGTAATAGCAGCAATCCCTTAGCAATTGAAAGTAATAGCAGCAATCCCTTAGCAATTGAAAGTAATAGCAGCAATCCCTTAGCAATTGAAAGTAATAGCAGCAATCCCTTAGCAATTGAAAGTAATAGCAGCAATCCCTTAGCATATGAGGAAGGGCCTGTACCGTTCGGGGTGATTCCGCTCGCGTCCCTCGCGAACACCAGCCAGGGTGATGCAGGGATTACTGCGTTTGTCGCATACCTGCGATCTCTCGCGTCAAACAACCTGTTCGAACTTGCCCAACACGGCTACGATCACCACGATAATCATGAGCTCTACGGTGGGCAAGTACCGAGTGAGTTTCGAGGGATGCCATACGACCAGCAATACGCGGAGATAGCGGAAGGAAGGAACTTAATGCAGAGTGCTTTCGGCACCGCGCCGACAAGCTTCATCCCGCCCTACAACATAGGCGATTACAATACTCTTAAGGCACTCGCTGCCCTCAATTTCACGGTATATTCTTCCTGCCCCGGAGACGTCCAGCCAACGATGCAAGACGGCCAGCTCAGATCGGAAACCCAGAGTATTGCACTGCCGGACCTCAGAGGAAACGCGAGCGCAGTCCTCCAATTGTTAATCAACCAGACCGCGCCGCTGCTCAGCAATCCAAACGTCCAAGACATCGTGGTCGTATACCACTATCGGTACTTTTCAACTGGACCGTATGGTGACACAGTAAATTCGACAAAGCTTGGAGTATTAAGGGACTACATACAATACTTAAAAAATAACGACGTCACTTTTGCTACGTTGAGCGGAACCCACCCTGCCTCGCAAATTTTCGCTTCTTCGTCAAACGCGACGTCACAGGTTCTTGCGCCACTGCAAACTGCGCGGACTGGATGGCGGTGGGCAATGCTTTCGCTTGCTGCGCCCGCAGGTGTGGTTATATTTTTGCGGAACTTGCAAAAGCAGGTTAAATGATTCAAGCACTGTGGCGAGTGCGTTCATGCGCAACTCTGCACTGCCGACGCTGACCAAAAGGCGCTGCGCGTGAAAGAAGCTAGCCACACGCGCCGCCACAACACGAAAGTGACCGTTTCTCGTTGCGCGACAGCGACGAGCAAACCTGAATGCTACGAAGTTCTTCTGGGCCAGCTCAGATAAGCAATCGCCGTACGATCCATCCCGCGCGCCGTCTCTGAAGGAGCGAGCGCAAGCCCTTTTTGACTGCGCGCTGATCGCTACTACAAGCCGAATAGAGACTCCTGACGTTGTTTTGCGCGACGATGTTCATAAAACGGATTTCTCATGCCGCGCGCTTTTATAGACTGAGGCGCTTACGAGGACATTACTAAAGGCGCCGCTGAGAAAGTAGTGACCGCGCGCCGTTTGCCACATACAACAGGAACACCTTGTCGAGGACCGTCAGCGCTGATAGGCAAGATCGGTCATTGGGGCCGCACCTGGTACAGGTCAACGCCACTCGATGAGTAGATCAAGTTGAAATACGGGGAAGTTGCAACCCGGTTCTGGGCGTTTTGGTATGCACCAAACTGCGTCGCGTACAACGTTTCAATAAATGCGCCGTCTCCGCGCGTAAAAAACACATAAGATGGCCCTTTATTCAAGAGCTGGGCTTGTAGCGACGCGTTCACTGGTCCTTTGTTTATAAGCGCATCAAGTTTCAGAATGCTTGCGCCAGAGTGATTCTGTAGGCTGAAGTATCCTGAAACCGGAAAAGCCCCGGCATTATAAACAGACGCATCGCTTACGGTCTGATTAAAAAAGTCATAGCCTGACATTTCGGACGCACTCACATAGTCGAAGCTTTCATTACCATACGCGATAACGACGTGTAAGATCGGCCCGGCGAGCAGAATTATGACCACTGCTATCTGCACCACGCGAAAATTTGCGTTTTTCACGAGGAAATAAATGAGCGCCGGAAGTACCAGCAAGAAACCGCGGAACAGCAGCTCTCCGCCATACCCAGGCAACACGATTATAGGTGCTGTGCCAATAAGCAGAGCAATAAAGACTGCATCTATCTTTTCAACCTTCCGAGTCCGGATATAGCGATAGATAAACCATGCGGTTCCGACAGCTGCCACAAATAAGGCCCAAGAGATACCTACGTTTGCGATAAACGTGTGAGTCGCGCTGCTAACAGTTCCTAGAACACTTGCCGTCCCCGCGACAATTCCTGGCTGAACTCCTTGCGAAACAGCTGAAGGAAGACTTTCTGTTATCGGCTGTGCCGTCTCAATGTGGAATATGTAATCAAAAAATGCAGCAGAGCCGAACAGCATCCAGCCGACAAAACCCAGTACGTAGGGCGGCACAAATCGATCGAGTCGCACCTTTGCAACGACTCCAGAGGAATACGCCACTAAGAAAAAAAACACGAGGAGGGCAAAAGAGGTGAGGAAGTGCGTTATCACGAGCGACAGAAAAGTGATGAACAGGAGGAATGCGACGGCCACCGAGGGGTACTGAATCGTTCGCGTCGGCGCGCGAATCACGTGGGCGAACAAGATCGCCAAAAATGCGAGAAAGAGGATATACGCCACTGACTCAGAACTCAGGTAGTCTTGCCCGACATAATTCATTATGTAGAACAGGAAAAGCGCCAGATAGGTTTGCCTCTTGCTAAAGAATCCGCGGTAGAGAACGAAGAGGAGAATTCCATACGTTACTTCCATAAAGGCGACATAGTACCTAACGAAGACGAGCTGCGCCTCCGAGGAGGCCAACACCTGGAATGTCGTGGAAAAGAGTGCCCACGCGCCTGGCCAGTTAAACAGTGTCGAAACGTTGGGATTAATCGTGCCAGTGGCCGTCACTATGGAGGTAAGCCCCATGACGGTGTACGTCGATGTAAACCTCGGAAACGGCTCGATCAGCGCCGTCGTGACAAAAAGAAACGCTATCAGAAGGGCGATCTGACTCACAAAGAGTGCATCTCTCCATCGGCCTTCGCCTGGTGTCGCGAGGTTGACGACAAACGCGATGCTCAGGATAACGCTTGCAAAATAGAAAACGGGAGGGAGACTAGCGGCCAATCCGAAGGTGCCGACCTGCAAACCGCTCAATTGAATCGGAATGAGAGCGAACGTCCACAGCATCCACGACAGTGCGGTGAGTAGTGCTGCTGCAAGCAGTTTCGTCTTCACAGTTACTGCCACTTCAGTATCTCCAGCCTTACTAACCGTTCCGCGAGAGCGAGCACGCCTATCGAGAACCAGATTCGTTTCGCACAATGTCTCAATGTGCTCATAAGCTTTGCCATCCAAGGTTTCAGACTGTTACGTGCAGTCCCGGTACGGGTGCGCTTAGGGAGGAACAAGACAGCCGCCTAGATAGCAGATCAGCAAAAGGGGAGCGTAAAAGCGCCGGCGTCCACCATCCAAATGCATCAATTTATCTACCTAAAAAAACAAACGGCCATCACAGCGCCCCACAGAAAGGGCCATGCGTAAGCAGCGCACTAACATCAGAGGAGTCGTCCGTGGACGTTAGCGTCATAGTATGTGCATATTCGCTCGAACGGTACGGCCACCTGCTCGACACAATCGACTCCCTCGTCCATCAGCTGCATCCGGTCGGCGAGATTGTCGTCGTCATTGACAAGAACACAACCCTCTACTGCCAGTTGGCTTCTGCTACGGAGGTATACGGCTGGCACAACGTGAAGCTCAAGTTCAACGAAGAGCTCAGCGGAGTGTCCTATGCGAGAAACGTGGGGATCAGAGAAAGCAGCGGAGATATCATAGCGTTTATCGACGACGACGCAATCGCTGATCCGAAGTGGGTGCAGGCAATAGTCGGGTCTTTTGTAGGTGATGAGCGCGTGGGCGCGGTAACAGGGTTGACCGTTCCACGATGGGAAAGCGATGGTTCGTGGTTGCCAAAGGAGCTGTATTGGATGATTAGCTGCTCGTACGTCACCGCAACAACGACGTACGAGGTCGAGCGCAGTTTCGGCATGAACATGGCCATCAAACGGACGGTGCTTGACCGCGTCGGACTCTTTGACGAGCGCCTCGGGTTGGTTGGAAAGAAGTGGCTTGGGGGCGAGGACACCGAGCTCGTCTGGCGGGTGAGTAAATCAGGCTTCAAAATCCTGTGTAATCCTGATGTGAAGGTCTTTCACGCGATCCCGAAGACCCGGCTCGAAATCGACGCTTTGCTCAAGCGGGCGTTTGCCGGCGGAACGTCAGAAGGAAACATGATAAGGATTGCTAGACGTCGCGTCTCCCCGAAAACGAGGCAGCAATACCTTTCGACCCTGCTGTTCGAATTCTTGCCCACAAAAGTGCGCGATGCGATCGCCCAGCGTTCCCGCGTTGCGCTTAAGCAAGCGCTTCTCGTCGGCATGGTCCTCGTCTTTTGGGGATTCGGCTTTGGTTACGGCTACGTTGTTTAGAATCAAACGGCACAGAACGTTTAACGGTTTGGCGGGTGCTGGACCCGGAAAGAGCGCGCCTGAAAAGCCCGGCGCACGAATATCGTTGAAGGCACCAGGGCGCTCTGATAGCGGTACGAACCCACAATAGCTATATATCGATGACCCCCATTGAGTCTGCGATCACACGTCAATCATCAACCGCTAAGGAGCATCCGCAAAAGACGTGACACGAAGTAATTCAAGCATCCTTGACGCAAGACACCATACGAGCCCGGGAGATGCGCCTTTTTTCCAAGTTTACTTCGATTTAGCGCTTATTTTGGTCGTTATCGCTGCAGCGGCTATAGTCTTCTTCGTTCCCGTCGCTGACATCGCCCCCGCCCGTTTGATCACAGGCCTTGCTCTCATCTTTTTCATCCCAGGCTATGCAGTGCTCGCCGTCATTTTCCCGCTGAAGGCTGACATTACGCACGTCGAAAGGGTCGGCTTTTCGCTCGTCTTGAGCATCATTATCGTGGGTGGCATGAGTTTCCTCGCGAGCTACACCCCACTCGGCCTGCGAGCGGCGCCCGTCGTAGCTGTCGTGTCAATCTTAGTGCTTGTGATAACCGTCAGCGCCTACGTGCGGCGCCGCTCGCTACCCTTGGAGCGGCGCTTTGCCATCTCCGTTCCTCGCGCTTCAGGGGCAAAACGAGCGCTCCCATGGGGAAAACTAGATGGCAAGCTTGAAAAAACGCTTGCTGTCGTGCTCGTGCTTGTCTCAGTAGTCGCTCTATCCGCAACAATTTATTTGATCGCTGCGCCGACAGGGGGCGAGGCGTACACAGCGTTTTACGTTCTCGGTCCCGATGGTAAAGCTCAAGACTATCCCTCTCAGTTTCGTTTGGGAGAGGAACAATCGGTGATTGTGGGCGTCACCAACCACGAGCAACGCGCCATGGACTACACTTTGGTAACCACGTTGAGCGACAACGCCAGCTCGAGCACGCTCTCCACCGAGACACTCCACCTCGCGAACAATGAAAACTGGGAACAACCTGTGACCGTACGGCCTGACCGAATCGGCGAAGACATGCAGCTGAGCTTCCTCCTGTATGGCTACAACGACACAACACCATTGCAGACGACTCACCTGTGGGTAAACGTCACTGCGTAAGCCGGGCGTTGAACTGATTGCTCAAAGCGTGGGCGCGTCACGCACACTTAAGTATGAGACAGTCCATGTGTCGTCGTGTCATTCGCCTCCGTAGCGGTCGCCTCGGTGCACGCGCTGTCGATTGCTCCAACCACAACAGTTATAGAAATCAGCTCGATTGTGACGATTGCGCTCATGCTTCTCTTTTTCACGCGAGCCGCTCTCGCCGAGACGCCCTATTGGAACAGACACGTCCAGACGGCCTACGTTGCGTTCGCGATACCACTCGTGGGTTTGTTTCTCATCGTCATTTTCGTGAGATTCTTGCCCGTACTCACGAGGCGATAGATGGCGTATGCGCTTTAGCGCAGAAAACGGCTTAAGAACTAAAGGTTGGAGAGGCGTTTGCAACTTCGTTCGTGCCGCCAAAGAAAGGTTCGAATCTCACAGCTTACCCGCGTACAGCTCTGAAGTTAGGACAAACGTTCGCATGGGCCGCACGAACCCTGCCACTCGCCTCGGCTACAAAAAAGTTCAGCGTCGCGAAAACTACCGTCAGCCGAGGGGCAAAGCGGCAAAACTAGCGGTTTTCCTCCGTCGATAACGTGAGTGACGACACAGAGTGCAGAAGTATCCCCGTCACCGCCATAAGTGTTCCGACGACGGTGAGGAGGATCATAAGCATCGCCGGCCCAAAAACGACCTTCCCGAATTTGAGAAAGTCGTTTATGATATAAACGCCGACTGCCAGTCCTGCTGCGATGAGGCAGGCGCCAGGGGCGGTAAACGCGAGCAGGGGGTTCTTAAACTCAGCGTTGCGAAACACCCCCGTTAGCACCTGCACGCCGTGCCGCACGGGATGCATGGAGGGGCGCCCCACGTCATAGCGAACTGTCACTCCTACCTCCGCGATCCGCAGTTGCGCCCTTGCAGCATCCATGAGCATCTCACTGTCGATCGCGAGCCTGTTTGAGTTGAATCTAAAATAAGGCACCGCTTTAATCGAGAATGCGCGAAATCCGCTCTGCGTATCGGTGATGTCCAGGTCCTTGTTGAGCGCTAAACGCGTAAACTTGTCGAGCACAACCTGTCCAAATCTGCGGTAGCGAGGCGTGTTGTGACCGTTTCCGTCCAAGTAGCGGCTGCCGTTTACGACGTCGGCTTCGTCACTCAACAATGGTGCCAAGAGCTTTGGAATGTCATCAGGGTCGTGCTGGCCATCTCCATCGAGAATAACGATGATATCGGCGCGCTGTTGGCTCGCGTATTTGAAAAACTCGCGCAGCGCAGCTCCCTTGCCCTTGTTCGCCTCTTGCACGATCACTTCAGCGCCAGCAAGACGTGCGACCTCCGTCGTTTTATCAGTTGACCCATCGTCGATGACGACGACTTTATCCGCGTATTGGGAGGCGCGCAAGACAAGACTGCCAATCGCCACTTCTTCGTTGTAGCACGGAATGCCAACAATGACCGTCAAGAGGTGCGTAGTTGCTGGAGAAGCCTCCCGTGCCGCCTTTACATCCTGGAGATCCTGCTGAAGTTCCGTGGAGGCCATTGCGCTCGTATGCCCTTTTTGAATGTACCTAATGTCGGGGCTCGTGTCATAAAGGTTGCTGTTTGGGTCCCGACAGATCAGATCGCTGACGAAATTCCGCGCTGATTAGCGCGAAAGCCCTATTCTTACGTGCTCTTCGGGGCACGAGAGGTCTAGCCACGAAACAACAGCCGTATCTACCTCCTACCATTTAAGCAACGCATAGTCGGGAGTATTAGCGAGCCATAAGGACAAGGTTTACAACGACATAGGTGCTCAGAGTTACCAGTGAACGCGCAACACGAAATACGTGCCTCGCTGCCTTTTGTCACCGAGACCGACACGAGCGCGGTGAATCGATGAAGATACTAATTATTACGGCGAACTACGATCCTCGCGTCGGCGGCGTCGAGGTTGTGGTCAAAGAGGTTGCGGAACGGCTTGTTCAACGCGGCCACGCGTGTACTCTTCTAACACTTAATCAGTGTGCCGTGCGAGAGGAGGAGGAACTCAACGGGGTTCATATCAAGCGGTTTTCTTCGCGCATTAGTAAACGCCTGTTCGAGCTCAGTCCCGAAATGCTCCTTTACTGTGTGAGAGACCGGCGCGCCTTCAATACGTTTGACGTAGTCCACATCCACAACTATCACTCGTTACTAAGCTTGCAGATGACGTTTCTCCTTAAAGACGTCGTTCGCGCGAAGGGGAAGGTATTTTTCTCACCGTACTACCATGCTGAAGGACATACAAAGAGGGCTAGCGTGTTGCTTAAGATTCTGCACCCGTTTGGACGATGGATCCTTCGACAAGTCGATGCGTTCATCTGCATATCAGACTACGAAGCGTCATTAGTTCAGCGTGATTTTTCGGTCCCTCGTGAGAAGGTATGGACTATTCCGATCGGCGTCGGGAGAATAAACGGAAAAAGAAAAGCGAAAGAGAGAGAAGGACCTATTTCACTGCTCTACGTTGGGCGCGTTGAGAAATACAAGGGGATACAGCACATCGTCGAAGCCATGGCAAAACTCAAGGAGGTGCACAACGTCAATTCATTGCTTACAATTGTTGGCGGGGGAGATTACGCACACGAGCTGAGGGCCACCATCAAACGACTTGGTCTTGAAGGCGCCGTTAGATGGCTTTCACGTCTCCCACCAGAAACACTAGATCAGGAATACGCAAACGCAGATATGCTTCTCCTGCTTTCGAAGACGGAATCGTATGGGCTTGTTGTTGCTGAAGCGCTCGCTCACGGAACTCCGTGCATTGTAAGCAAATCTTCAGCTCTTAGTGAGTTTTTGCAAGAACCTGGCTGTTTTGGCCTTGACTACCCGCCGAATGACGCAGCTCTTGCCGAACTGATACTAGACGTTTACGCTCGCGACGTCGTCGTAAGTCATCTAAGCAGAAAGGTGCGAATATGGGACGACGTAGCAGATGACTACGAGCGCGCGTATCACAATGCAACGACGACTTAGTTTCGATTAGAGCGATCATTCACAAAGGCAAAGTCTTGGCGGCTCTTTTCAGGTATTTTTTTGTACGATGCCATTTACCAATTCCCTGAGTGAGAGATATGAACGTGCTCAAGCGATTATCCCATAACCTTTTTTGAATCATATGGCAGCTCCACACGTGAGTATCGTTATCTTAAACTGGAATGGGAAGGGCATGCTGCAGGAATGCCTGCGGTCAGCCAGCAACCTAGAGTATCCGAGCTATGATATCGTGGTAGTAGACAATGGCTCGACTGATGGCTCACAGGATTTTGTTCGACATGATTTCCCTGAAGTGCACCTTATTGAAAATAAGCGAAATCTCGGTTTTGCCGAGGGGCAGAATACTGGCATTCGGTATTCTATGATGAGCGGGGCCGACTTTTTATTCATACTTAATAATGATATCACACTGGATAGAAACGTGTTACGGGAGCTGGTCGCCGCTTTTGAAGAGGATGCGTCCATCGGGATTGCCGGACCGATTCTGTATCACGCGGACCGCCCAACCGTTGTCCAGAAGGCAGGTGCCATGATTTCGTGGCGTACCGGACGTACACCCTATTTAAGCGCAGGGGCGCTAGATGGCGCATTATCCCCTAAGACGATACCAGTAGACTCAGTGGGTATGTTTCTAGCTAAACCGGCCTTGTTTGAGCGCATTGGCTTTTTTGATGCCAGGCTCTTTTCCTATTGGGAGGACACCGACTTATGCTTGCGTGCAAAGAAGGCCGGATATCGTGTGGTCTGCGTTCCCGCCGCCAAGATATGGCACAACGAGGGGTCCACAGCGGCAAAGGTGCCCGGCTTGCGAACGTACTATCTTACGAGAAATCGATTTTGGATGGAGAGAAAGTACGCCTCCTGGGGCGCACGAGTGCTATTCTACCTAGTTTTCTTTCTCGGAATATTTTGGTTCAACGGTCTTCGATTCCTACTCGTCGAAAGGAGCGGGAACGCTTTCCGCGCTCTTTTAAGAGGCACCCGTGACGGATTGTTTCACGATATCTAAAGTGTCATCGTGCGACAGCGTGCACGATGACCGGGCTGAGACATTAGCCGAAAGCTTATACCTAATAGCAGGTCCGCCGTCCCTCGCCACCCATTTGTCACGGTCGTGTGTTTGCAAAACACGTGAAACGCTGACGGCGCGGACTTAACGCAGTTTGTGTCACGCGCCTTCGTAGCAAAATGGCGAAGCGGCGAAAGACAGATGTGGCTTTTTACGACGGTCTGGCCACAAAGGCGAATCTGAATGCCTGCTATTTAGGCTCCAAAAAAGCTTCCACCATGACCATCTTTGGATCAACCAACCGCTATCAATTGGAAGCTTTTTTCTGCGCGACGTCTATGCTCTGATCCTTACGCAAATCAGCAATATTTAAGAACAAATACGAGCGGCTTAGGAATAATGAAAGCGCCGAGTGAAGACCGGACTCACTATTCCGTTCTTCATCTAATTGATATATTCGACGCGCGTTATGAGCGTGATCAACAGCGAATTATTGCTCTCCAGTTAGAGAGAGGATATAATGTGACTGTCGTCACGTCGATCTACAACGATGAATGGCGCCGAACCCCACGCAGCTTGTTTAGAGAATGGGAAGCGGGTTTGAAAGGAGCTGACGTTCGCCACTATCCAGCAGTCAAGTTACCTTTTCTTGAAACGGTCGTCTATCTGGCAGGGTTTCGCGCTTTATGCAACTATGACATCGTTCACGCTTACGGGCCGTGGGCGTATTCTTCATATCTCGCGTGCATCCTCAAGAAGTTCACGCCCGCCCCGGTCGTTATGCGAGCTGATTTTTCCGAACCAGGATACCAAAGGGCAAAACGAAACCTCTTCTGGAGGGTGCTGCTGCGCGCACAGTTCAGATATGCAGACGCGATAACGACATTTACACAAACCGAAAAGCATTATCTAACTGATCTCGGGATCGCGGAGAGGAAAATATGGGTGATTCCTGTGGGGGTGGATTTAGCGAAGTTCGGCAACTCGTTGAACAGCGCGAGACCAGAGAAGGAGCCGGTTATTGGCTACATCGGTCGTTTCGCTCCGCTTAAAGGCGTGCACCATTTGGTCGCCCCCCTCTCTCAGATTTTGCGAGAGTATGAAAACGTCAAGGTGATATTCGCCGGTCCCCAAAACGATCGTGCGTACTTCGAAGGCATCGTAAAGGAGATGGGGCGATTTACCAATTTCTCGTACATCGGTACGCCGCACGATTCAATCACATTCTTCAATCAATGCGACATCATTCTGATTCCGGGGATGAGAGATACAGGTGCTATTACGGCGAAAGAGGCAATGGCCGCTGGCAAAGTCGTTGTTGCCTTTGACACTTACCCCTTTAATTCTTATATCACGAACGAACTATCAGGCTTGCTAATCAACGTCGAGCATGATATCTACGAAAGCTGCAAACGACTTATTGAAGACCCGGGTTTTCGAAAAAGGATTCAAAAAGCGGCGTTAATTCAGGCGCGTGATTTTGGCGATCGTGAGATGGTAGGGAAGATCGAGGAGATGTACAATTCCATTCTTACCGTAAAACGGGACGGCGATCAGTAGGCGATTGTCGCAACAAGGATACGACCATTTAGGCTCATCTTTTTTCAGCACGGCGAACCTCGCGGACGATTTTCCCACGCTTTTTCACGCGAACGCGCTATGTTGAGTCGGGGCCTCTTTCCGCGCATTCAAGGAATAAGAATATGATGAAATTATATTACAATAGGGCCACACACTATTCCAGAAAGAGGGCGCATTAAGAGATGAACACTCGTCCGAGGGTCGTTATCGTCATTTTGAATTGGAATGGAAAACAGGATACCGCCGAATGCATAGACTCCCTAGCAGCGATTACGTATCCAAACTACACGATATTGGTAGTCGACAACGGTTCCACGGACGGGTCCGTGGAATTCTTAAAAGAAAAGTACTCTCACGTTGAAATCGCGAGCAACAATTCAAACATAGGATTTGGAGCGGGAAATAACATCGGAATCGAGCTTGCCCTTAGCATGGGGGCGGACTACGTATTGTTACTCAACAATGACACGGTTGTAGATGCACATTTCCTCGGCTATTTGGTGCAAGAGGCCGAAAGCGACCGTCGGATCGGTTTCACCGGACCAAAGATATACCGTCTGTACGAGGGCGAGGCCGCAGAATACGCCGTGTGGAAGACGTTCGGATGGAAGAAGATGACCTTGGACGCTGTGCAGAGGACCACGCTTTTGCATTCTGCTGGCGGTTCATTTAACGCGTGGCTCGGAAAAACTCGCCATAGAGGCGCGGCGGAGTTCGATGTAGGCCAGTACGATGAACCAGAAGTAGTCGATTTCGTGGAGGCCTCGTGCGTATTAGTGAAGAGGGAGGTAATCAACAACATCGGGCTGCTCGATCCTACGTATTTTGCTTATCTGGAAGACGTTGACTGGTGCTTGAGGGGGCAGCGCGCTGGGTATGCAACAGTCTTTGTTCCACGAGCTAAGATTTGGCACAAGGGAAGCAAATCCAGCTCCCACGAAAACAGGGTTTATTACTATACTAGGAACACGTTGTGGCTAATGCAAAAAAGAGCGACAAAGCTGCAGTATCTAACGTTCCTTGCCAGCTTCTTGCCAATCCAGGCGCCATTAAGTGTTATCATCATTGCGGCTTATCAGAAAAGAAATAGAGCTGCAAAACTGTTTGCCAAAGGCACAATAGATGGACTTCGGGGACCCCCGTCGAACGGTTAGCTGCCAGCTGCTGTATCCGGTGAATTCGCGACAGCCGCGGAGACGAGACTCTGGCTTCGCTGACAATGACTCTCTCGACCTTCTGCGTTGCTCAGTTAAACCGAATACAGACTTCAAGCTACTGCCGGCTGCTTTTTGTCGATGACCGCGTCGACGCAGCGCGGTGCAGTACATTAGCGCCCAGTTAATACCGCTTAGCGCAGCGTGTGAATTCATTCACGAAATGTCCCCATGACAGATTTTTGCCCACGGGAAGCAAATCCGTGGGTCTAGGCGTGAATACGCGACGGTTTTCTTCTGCCTATCTCTTCAGCGTCACACTAATTTACACCATCATTTCTTTTTTTTTTGCCCGGCAAGCCTGCAAACTGGGCAATAACAGTGACTCCCTATAACTTTATGCAACGACTATATCATCTATAAACGCAAGAAACACGTCTAGCGCGAAATACTTGCGAGATATTCTCTGAAAATACGAAAAACACATATAACGGCCCAAGCAGCTTGGTCGCTTACGTTGAATTGAGTGCATTGCTATTAGCCTCAAAAAAATGCGCAATCGCTGCAGTCATCAAACATCGCCCCTTCCACCACCGTGGCTGCGCCGTGTATATATTTCCGTTTCATCAATACCGCAGGATCATGAGTTGATGTAACAAGGACAACAGAGACAATGGGACACTGCTTACTGGGAGCCCATGCAGACGCCACCCTATCTTACGAATTCGCAAGAGGTTAGCTTGGTAAAGGTAAGCGTCGTTATACCTACCTATAACAGGGCACACGTCATTGGACGGAGTATCGAAAGTGCCCTCTGCCAAACGCATCAAGATCTTGAGATATTGGTGATAGATGATGGGTCCACCGACAACACGTTCGACGCTGTTAAGCCCTTCTTGCAGCATCCTCAAGTGAAGTATTTGCGCCACGAGAGAAGAAAGGGACAGCAGGCGGCACTCAACACCGGAATAAAGAACTCGTGCGGAGAGTACATCGCTTTTTTGGATTCAGATGACGTTTGGATTCCTGAGAAGACTGACTTAGAGCTGTCCGCCATTAACAAGAGGGGTAGAAACTGCATCGCGTTGACGGCAATGTGGTGGACCACAGGAAATGGCTCAAAGAAGACAAAGTACTCGAAAAAGTATAACGGATACGTATATCCCGAAATGCTCGCTGAACCCGGGCCAAGTTACTGTTGCATGCTCGTACCAACGAAGTGCTTAACACAAATTGGATTTTTAGATGAAAGCACCGTGGCTCTTACAGATTGGGATACGTGCATATCCCTTTCGAGATACTACGAATTCGTCACCGTGGACGAACCGTGCGCGATTATCTACACGGATGAGCCAGATTCCATGAACCAAGATAACTTACTACAAGCCCTGAGCCGCGAACGCATCGTCGAAAAAAATCAGAACGATATACTACGGTACGTCGGACCACGGGGCTTGGCGAGGCATTTTCGGATAACTGCGTTCCTCTTCGATGCCGCCGGCGAATTCAGCCGCTGCAAAGCGTATATGCTGAAAGCGTACAGGACTGACGACAAAAACCCAGCGATGTTTCTGCTGGCATTGTCAACGCTATTGGGGGAGAGAGGATTTCATTTCATGAAGCGCGTCGCAACGCCCTTCTACAAGCGCCTGCTCGTCACGCCAGCAGGAGTTTGACAGGCGTCGTCGCTGCGCCGCGCCGCTTAACGCGTTCAGCGCTTCACGTGCAAAGCACCACCAAACTGGCAACTGCAGAGTCTCTGTAAAAGACGGCGAGTCGGACTCATGGCTAGCGTCGGAAGACCGGCACTGATCGCAATTGCTCACTGGGCTTTTTTGCGTCAGATTCATCTAGCAGAGGAGCGAAAAGCCGTCAGATTCCGTGGCAACATTGTCTTTCCGTTGCACGCCCGGTTGAACCGGAATAAGCGCCTAGAACCTCGTGCGGCAAGCCCCGATTTCGCGATCTGCAGAACCGGAGCAGAAATCGACATG
>Ga0208821_1000870_pt1 | contig 20376 bp, 16 predicted proteins | sample June2015DPH_20_5_FD_184720 | JGI IMG/M metagenome (GOLD analysis project Ga0208821, IMG submission 184720) | Peatland microbial communities from SPRUCE experiment site at the Marcell Experimental Forest, Minnesota, USA - June2015DPH_20_40... | ecosystem: Environmental > Terrestrial > Soil >... | reverse complement strand
TTATTTGCGGGCGCGCTTGCAGCGTGACGGAATCCCTGTGGAACTGGACGAACTGGTGATCACGAACGGGTGCCAGCAGTCGATTGATCTCCTCCGCCGCACCCTGGTTGCCCCCGGTGATGCCGTAGTCTCGGAGAACCCCACTTATACGGGACTCTGGAATGTCTTCGAGTCACCGAGCACCCGCTTGATCGGCATTCCCGTCACGGCTGAGGGGATGGACCTGGATTTCCTGGCAGCGGTGCTGGAGCAAACCAAGGTGAGGCTGATTCTGACCAGCCCCAATTTTCAGAACCCCACGGGCCACACCATGCCGCTGGCAGCCCGAAAGAGGCTGCTGGAGCTTGCCGCGCGCTTTCAGGTTCCTGTCGTCGAGGATGATATCTACGGGGCCTTGCGTTACAGCGGGCGGTCGTTGCCCCCCTTGAAGGCTCTCGATACCACCGGGTTGGTGATTCATCTGAACAGTTTTTCAAAAGTCGGGTTCCCGGGACTGCGGGTTGGTTGGATCGCGGCTTCACGCTGTGTGATCGATCGCCTGCGCTGGGCCAAACAGCGGGCCGATCTCCACACCAACCTGCTGGGACAGGCGGTCCTGGAGGAACTGGGAAGACGCGGCTGGCTCGACAAGTGGATTCGGCGGACCTGTAAGGTGTACGAGCATAAGCTGGAGGCCCTGCGGCAAGCCACCGAGCGCCACTTTCCGGAAGCTGTCCGGCTGGTTTTTCCGGAAGGTGGAATGTCCGTCTGGGCGGAGTTGCCGCCACAGCTCGACACCGCGGAACTTTTGGTGAAAGCGCGGGAGCGAGGCGTGATCTTCGCGCCTTCGAGGTATTTCTATTTCCAAAACCCCAAGCACAACGCCTTACGTTTGTGCTTCAGCGGCCCCACGGACGGGCAAATTGAAAAGGGAATCACCATCCTTGGAGACCTGTTGAAGGCGGAAATCCGCAAGTCAAAGACAGGCCGGAAACGCTCCACGGAGGGAGCCGGAGTAGCGTTGGTGTGAGGAAAGTTGAGAGTCGAAAGTCAAAGGTCGAAAAGTGAAAACCGGCGACTTTCGACCTTGGCCTTTCGGCCTTGGGCTTTCGACTTTGGGCTTTCGACTTTGGACTTTGGACTTTGGACTTTCGACCTTTGACTCTCGACCTTTGACTTTCGACTTTGGACTTTCGACTTTGGACTCTCGACCTTCGACTGCTCTTCAAGGAGACTAACTATGTGGGAATACGATCAGCAAATGAAATTGAAAGTCGGCTTGGCGGAAATGCTGAAAGGCGGTGTCATCATGGACGTCACGACCGCCGAGCAGGCCAAGATCGCCGAGGACGCTGGAGCGGTGGCGGTGATGGCGCTCGAACGCGTACCTGCGGACATCCGCAAGGAGGGTGGGGTGGCCCGCATGGCCTCCATCAAAATCATCAAGGAGATTATGGAGGTGGTGACGATCCCGGTGATGGCCAAGGCGCGCATCGGCCACTTCGCGGAGGCCCAGGTGCTGGAAGCGGTGGGCGTCGATTACATCGACGAAAGCGAAGTGTTGACGCCTGCCGACGAGGAACATCACATCAATAAGTGGCCGTACAAGGTGCCTTTCGTTTGCGGCGCCCGCAATCTGGGCGAGGCGCTGCGGCGCATCGGTGAGGGCGCGGCCATGATCCGCACCAAGGGCGAGGCGGGCTCCGGCAACATCGTCGAGGCGGTCCGCCACATTCGCGCTATCACCGGCGAAATCCGGCTACTCACCACGCTGCGGGAAGAAGAGTTGATGGCCAAGTCCAAAGAACTCGGCGCGCCCTACGACCTGGTGAAGTGGGTGAGCGAGCACGGCAATTTGCCGGTGCCCAACTTCTCGGCGGGGGGGATCGCTACGCCTGCGGATGCGTCGCTGGTAATGCAGCTCGGCGCCGAGGCAGTCTTCGTGGGTTCAGGCATCTTCAAGTCGTCGGACCCCGATAAGCGCGCCAAAGCGATTGTCCGCGCCACCACGCACTACAACGAGCCGGAAGTCGTGGCGGAATGCTCCGCCGAGGTCGGCGAAGCCATGCGCGGCCTCGACGTCGCCAAACTCGACCCCAAAGAATTGCTGCAAACGCGCGGTTGGTAGGAAGGGCAGTCGACAGTTGACAGTCGACAGTTTAGAGATCGGAGGGATGTGTTCCTTATTCCGCAGTCAGAAGTTGGCTGACTAAGTCATCTCTCCTGGGGCCGTCGTTCCCAAGTCCCGGCAGGGGCGCAAGATGGTAGCCCAGGGCGCAAGAAGCTGTGAAAAAATTGGATTTCATTTTTCTGGCCCTTGTGTTTTCAGTTACTTACAGGCGCGAAAAACCGGATTTTTCAATTTTTTCACAGCTTCTTACGACGTGGGCTACATTCTTTCGCCCGTCAGTTGACGGGCTGACCAAATCGACGAACTTATGACTAAGGACACTAGAAGCCCTACGAGCGAGATGAAATACGTCGTAATCGTCGAAGAAGGCGCGAGCAGTTTTGGTGCCTACGTGCCGGACCTGCCCGGCTGCGCCGTTGTGGGGGAAACGCGCGAGGAGGCCTTGCAGCTAATTCGCGAGGCCGTGGAGCTTCATGTCTCCAGCATGCGGGAACAAGGCGATCCCCTCCCGGAGCCGGCCTCGAGCACTGAGTATGTACAGGTTTGAAGGGGTTCTGGAGGACATGCGCAGAAACAAGGACGCAGCCAACGTTCAGTGCGACGTCAGTTAGAGGAGTTCAAGAAATTGCTGCTCGGTAAGCCCGGCGCGTTTGATTTGTGACCGGAGAAGAAACGGTGAGACTTCGCGATGCAGGGGGATAACAAGGACGGGAAGGCCGGTTTTCCTGAGCGTGACATGGCTGCCTTCAGGCCTGGCAGCCACGAAACCGACTCGCTCAAACGCACGGACCGCCTTGCGCCCGGAAATCCCCGCCAGGCGCGTCACACGCGGACCTCAACCTGGCTGGTGAGCACTTCGGGGAGCGCAGCAATTTCTTCTTGGCGCGCAGCCTTGAGGTAGACGGTGATGGCCTTGCGCACATTCTTCAGTGCCGCTTCGACTGTCTTGCCTTGCGACATGCAGCCGGGGAGTTGCGGCACGTCGGCGACGTAGCCGTGGTATTCCGGATCGAAGATCAGGTTCACAAGAAATTGGCGGGTTTGAGCCATGTAAAGATTCTACAACAAAGGCGGCAGCATGAGTTACCGATTTCTTTTTGTGGAAGACAAACATCCGGCCAAGCCTGGAACAGTAACAGTTGCCGGCGAGCCGAACCTGGATGTGCCGCCCGGTACGCTCAACAGCATCCTCAAGCAAGCGGGATTGAAAGGACAACAGGACACCTTCAGGAACTCGACCCGAAAGAGTTGTCGCACACGCCGGAGTGGTAGGGGGCAAAAGACAGGAGCCAGTAGGGGCGCATGGCGATGCGCCCCGTGCCGCGTGGGTGGTGTTATGTGGAACGGCATCCCTTACGGGACGGCGGTCATTCCCGCGAAAGCGGGAATCCAGTCCTTAGACAGCGCATTTCCGAAGGTTTGGGGAGTGGATTCCCGCCCTTCGGCAAGCTCAGGGCAAGCTTTTCGCGGGAATGACTGCGACATGCACCGCCCACGTCTCGCAAACGACACCTGTACCGCCGCGCGATACCTCTGGCAAGAATGCTAGAACGCGGTAGATAGGGAGGCGGTCGAAAAGCTTGCCGCGATCTCATTCCTGGGTGGCAGGTTCAGTGGCTTTTCAAACCCCTGCTTACTGATTTTGTCCGAGGAAGGGAGGATTTCAGATGCTTCGAGCGGCCTTACAAGCTTGCGTGCTTGTGTTTCTGACGATGCTGGTCACACCAATTGAAGCGCAGGATACAGCGAAATCAGAATACGATTCGCTCGTCGAAAAACTCAAGAGTGGTGATCCCAACGTCGATTTTGGCAAATTAAGAGAGGCCTACGCGGCCTCAAGCAAATACTCGCCTCCCGAAACTGTTCCGGACGCGCGCCGGGCTATGTATTCCGCCCTCAGCAATAAGAAGTATGATGAAGCAATAGGGATCGCCGAGAAGGCACTTAAGGCAAGCTACCTCGATATTGACGCCCATCACGTCCTTTCCATCGCTTACCGAGAGACCAAAGACCCGATGCGGGCTGACTTTCACCACGGGGTCGCTGGTGGACTCATAAACGCAATTCTCAAGTCCGGGGACGGGAAGAGTCCCCAGACGGCAATGGTGGTTCTGGCGACCCATGAAGAGTACATTATCCTCAGCGTGCTCGGACTCAGGCCGGGTTCTCAGAGCCTCCAAAAAAAGGGCGGTCACGTTTACGACGTCTTGAATGCAGTTAGCACAGAAACCAACAAGAGCGTAACGCTATACTTCAATATCGATAAGCCGTTCGGCTATCTCGATAGCATCCTCAGGCACGAGGCGAAATAAGCTGCCCCTCCAGCGCTACTCGCGGCCGACTCGCTCTTGCTTGACGGATAACAGGCGAAGCACAACAGACCCGCCGCGGCGGGACGACTGACCACTGACAATGAACGACGGACACAAACCCATTGGGGTACTCGCCATCCAAGGCGACTTTGCGATGCACGCGCAGATGCTGGATCGTATCGCTGCGCCGTGGAAGCTCGTGAAGCATGCCGCAGAGCTCGAAGGAGTCAGTGGGCTCATCATGCCCGGCGGTGAGAGCACGACGATGTTGAAACTCTTTGCGAACGAAGGCATGGGCGCCGCGATTAAGGATTTCGCAGCGAAGGGAAAGCCGGTTTTCGGTACCTGCGCCGGGGCGATCCTGCTGGCGAAGGAAGTCTTGAATCCCTCCCAGGAGCGTTTGGGCCTTCTGGACATCACCATCGAACGCAACGCCTACGGCAGGCAGGTTGACAGTTCCGTGCGCCAAGGTGAATGTCCCGAACTCTCGCCCCGCCCCCTGGAGATGGTCTTTATCCGGGCGCCCATCATCCGCCGGGTGGGGGAAGGGGTGCGGGTGCTGGGGCGCTGCGCTGGCCTGCCGGTGCTAGTCGAGCAGGGCAACATCCTTGCCGCCACGTTCCATCCTGAACTGACTGAGGACGAGACGGTGCATCGGTACTTCTGGAAGAAACTGAGTCAGTGAATCATTTGATCATTGATTCATTGGGTCATTGGTCCATTGATCCATCGGGTCATTGATTCATTGATCCATTGGATCATTGAACGATTGCAACAGGCCCTTTGCTTAGCCCTTGGTTACATGAGTGGTTTTTTAAATGACTCAATGGAGAAATGATTCAATCAGACAATGCTCAAGGTTCTTTTCGTTTGTTATGGCAACTCCTGCCGCAGCCAGATGGCGGAGGCGCTAGTCAATCATCGCGGGGCGGGAAAAGTCCGGGCTTTCAGCGCCGGATCGCACCCGCTGGGTGTGATTAGCCAGGGCACACATGAAGTCCTGCGCGAAAAAGGGATCACGCTTGAGGGGCACTCGTCGAAGGGACTGCAGGACGTGCCGATTTCGGAGATGGACGTTGTGGTGGAGAGGGGGTACGGGGTGACATGTCCTGTCCCGGCGGATTTCAAAGGGCGGTTGATTCAGTGGAACATCCCCGACCCTTACGGCCTGGACTGGGACTGTTTTCGGGCCGTGCGGGACTTGATCGAGAATGAGGTTCGGACGTTGCTTGTCGACCTTGTCGGGGATTGTGCAAACTCCAAACTGGAAACTAGAAATTGGAAAATGGAAACTGGAAACTCGAAAACCGCCAGGTCTGACGCAGGGCGAGAGTAGCCAGCCCCATGGGCGCTAAATTTGGGCTTGCATCGCCTCAAAGATCGGCAAGCCTTTCTCGATTTAACGCCTGGGGTAGCCACCCCCTACCCCCGTAGGCGCTGCTGCAAGGGCGCCACGACGCCGGCTCGAAGGCCACGAAGTCCTGTTTGCGTTAGCGGTTACGCCGCTGATCCGTTAGGTCTTTGGAGAGGAGTGGTGATTGAAAAAAACTCTGCTGCAACACTGGCCGCTTTACGCATCGGTTTTAATTCTCTCTCTCCTTTTTTGGCTGATCTTGGCCATTTCCTTCAGCCAGAACCAGGGGCATCTGGCTTATGCGCTTGATGACGCTTACATTCACATGGCCATGGCCAGGAATTTCTCCCACTATGGCGTCTGGGGCGTCACTCGATACGGATTCACCTCTTCTTCCTCCTCAATACTGTGGACGCTCCTCTTAAGTCTCACGTATTACCTGTTCGGAGTAAGCCAGATTGCGCCTCTGCTGTGGAATCTACTCTTCGCGGTTCTTGTTTTGTGGGTAGCCTATGCCATCTTTACCTGGTACAAGCTGTCGCCGGCGCTGAAGCTCGCAGCGCTCCTGGCCATTATCTTCTTGATCCCGCTTCCCACCCTGATCCTCGCAGGCACGGAACAAATCCTTCAGACGCTTCTCGCCATGCTGGTGACTTTTCTGGCCGCGCTGGTGCTTTCCGGTGAAGCGCCGAGTTCCACGCCTCGCAACTCAACCCTGCTCCTCGTGCTGGCGCCGCTGGTTACTGCCGTGCGCTTCGAGGGAATGTTCTTGATCCTTGCCATCTGCGTCCTCCTTCTTCTCTGCAAGCGGTGGTTTTACGCCCTCGCCTTCGGGGTTTGTGGATTTCTTCCCGTGGTCATTTATGGGATCATCTCGGTGTCGCACGGCTGGTTCTGGTTGCCAAGTTCTGTTCTTTTGAAGGGCGTGATGCCGGACCTGACCTCCTTGAGCGGCTTATTCCTCTCCCTGGCGATCAACGCCTTTGTCAATCTTTACCAGGGCCTGCACGTTTTCGTGCTTTTGGTTGCGGTTCTCCTCTTTTATGTCTTGGGCTGTGGCAAGGGACGAGGGGTTTTTGATAGCCGCCAAGTCATGGGCGCGATTTTGCTCGTGACGGCATTTCCCCACGTGGAATTTATGCAGGTCGGTCCGCTGTTCCGTTACGATGCCTATCTCTTCGCCCTGGGCGCGCTCTTCCTGGCCTCGCAACTCCCTATCCTAGTTCCCAACCTGCCGGCTCGGACCTCCTTCAGCCGGGAGCTGGTTCCCAAATACCTTGCCGCCGGTGCGCTGGCGCTGCTGCTCTTCTTCCCTTTGGCTGTGAAAGGCTCGCGGCTGCTCTGGCTTCTTCCACAGTGCACTACCAACATCTTTGAACAACAGTATCAAATGGGGTCTTTCGCCCGTCAGTATTACCAAGGCTCAACCGTCGCGCTGAATGACGTCGGCGCGGTAAACTTTCTGGCGGATATCCATTGCCTTGATCTTTGGGGATTGGCCAACCGCGCTGTAACTTCGTTGAAACGCGAGCATAACTATCACACCAGGGACATCGCCGGCCTTTCCAAACAAGCCGGGGCGCGAATTGCGATCCTCTACGATTATTGGTATGCAGGGGAGGTGGGCGGTCTGCCTGCGGAATGGGTCCGGGTCGGTCAGTGGACGATCCGAAACAACGTCATCGAGGGTGGAGATACGGTCTCGTTCTACGCGCTGGACGCTTCGGAAGTCTCACACCTGAGTCAGTGTCTGCGCGAATTTTCGGTGAGATTGCCGCAAGAAGTCATGCAAAGAGGTAGTTACCTGGAATGGCGCAGTATCCCGGCCACCCCCTAGGCGTTAGACTGGGGGTCGCATGGCGTGGGTGCAACGCCTACGGGCAAACTCCGACCCTATCGTTAGCCTCCTGTGATCGACCGAGGCGGACACGGTGTCTCTTGACAAGTAGAGAAAGATAGGCTAGAATCGTAATTTGAAGCCATGGACACGGTCATGGCCTTCTGGGACCACTTGGCTGCCATGCTACGCCGGCCCTGCGATTCACTCTCGAAAGTGCCCCAAGCGGGGCCCAAAGCGCGAAAAACCGGCTCGTTTCAAATGGACAATAAGTCCGCTAACGCAGAGAGAAAGAGAACAAGGATTCTTAAAAAATGACTGAACGACGCAGGAATGTCTATGAAAACAAAGGGCCGGTTTTCCACAGCCCGATGGAAAGTGGGAATGTTATAGAAAACAAAGATAGTTACGCGTTCAAAGTGGGAATGTTGTTGAAAACACAGCATGTTAGTCTTAAGTCTCGAGTATTCTCTCGCCCAAGTTTACTGGGAGGTGGCAACATACGTCGGAGGTCTATCTTGGCGGGGACAGTGGTATTGGGTCTGCTTTGGAGTATGGGGTTAGAGGCCCAGCAATCTGATTCGAGTGTCTCGAATAACACGAACCTGCCCGCTTCTTCGCAGTCGGCTGCGGGAACGGTCCCGCGGCTGATCAAGTTCACTGGAGTGGCGAAAGACCTTACGGGTAAAGTCCCCACGGGAGTGGTGGGCCTGACGTTCTCGCTCTACGAACTGCCCGAGGGCGGCAGTCCGCTCTGGGTGGAGACACAGAGTTTGCCACTCGACCCGCTGGGGCGTTACACGGCGCTACTGGGCGCGAGTTCTTCGGGCGGCTTGCCGCTGGATTTGTTCACCACCGGCAAGGCGTTGTGGCTGGGCGTGCAGCCACAGATGCCGGGCATAGCGGAACAGCCGCGCGTCCTGCTGGTGGCCGTGCCCTATGCTTTGGAGGCTGCGGATGCCGACGCCTTGGGGGGCAAGCCGGCTTCGGCGTTTGTGACCACGGACACGCCCGCCAACTCCTCGGGACAGACCCAAACGCCGGCGACGGCTTTGGGGCAGGGTCAAGCTGCGATCATCGTGCTGCCCCCACGCGATCTCGACGCGAACCAAACATTGTCGAACCTCACCAGTCCTACGGCGATTAACCTGCCGACCCTGACGTTTGCGGGTGCGGCGGGGGTCACAGCGGGGGGCACAGGCAATAACATCACGCTCACGCCGACCGGGCCAGTATCCGGGAAGTCGGGCCTGGGGACTGAGGGCGTGGTGGTCGTGAACTCAGGCCAAATATCCATCCAAAGTCAAGGCAACCAGGACAATAACAGCCTCAACCTTACTGGCTATGCGGACGGGTACGGCAACAATCCTCGTACCGCCGACCCCGGACCGATGATAGGGATGGGACTTTACAGATCGGGGGGTCAGTTCAGTGATTGGATCGCTGCCACCGACGGAGTTAACAACGGTGCTGCGGCGCTGTGGTCAAACTCCGGTCTTTTCGCTATTACCACCGTGCCGGGCCTTACGCCGGGTGGTGCCGGTATATACGATCAATCTGTTCCTGACAGCACTATCTGGAACTATAACCGGCTCGTCATTACTGATAACGGACACGTCGGCATCGGCACGGGAACCCTGTTGCCCTCAACGACTGTGCTCGAAGTGGGCAGCAACCCTCCAGGCTATCCCGCTGACGTGTTGATCGGTCCTGGGGGTGCAACTGCTACCGATGGCTTCATTTTTGGCACGGTAGGTTGGAATCTAGGCTTTGATGGGACCAATTGGGACACTAAAGGCGACGGCGTTGCTAACGGCGGTGCGATGATTTGGTCAAATACCGATGGAGGCCTTCGTTTCACTACTGTGCCATCTACAGGGCCGGGCAATCAATCAATCTCAGATAATAATATATCAATAGATAATCGAATGATTATCACCGGCACAGGCAACGTCGGCATCGGGACGACAACGCCTTCGGCCGCTCTGCACGTGAACAATACCCTCGCGACTAGCATTCTGCTCGGGCAGTACAACGGCACAAACAAGTTTCGCGTCGACAACACGGGTAAGGGCTTCTTTCAGGGCGGCACGGAGACCGGCGGCGCGGACTTCGCCGAGTCGCTGGCAGTGCGCGGCAAGCGCTCGCAGTACGAGCCTGGCGACCTGCTGGTAATCGACCCGAGAGGTAAGCGCCGCCTGGCGTTGTCGCGAACTGCTTACTCCCCCCTCGTGGCCGGCATTTACTCCACCAAGCCTGGCGTCCTGGCGACACCCCACACCATGGACGACGGCCAGTTGAAAGATGAAGTGCCGCTGGCCATCGTGGGCATCGTACCGTGCAAGGTGACGGCCCAGGACGGACCGATCGAGGTAGGCGATCTGCTGGTCTCCTCCTCACGGCCGGGCTACGCCATGAAGGGTACCGACCGCAGTCGGATGCTGGGGGCCGTGGTGGGGAAGGCCCTGGAGCCGCTCGGGAAGGGAATCGGAGTCATCCAGGTGCTGGTCACGCTCCAGTGAGAAAGCAGCGCGCCCTGCGCCTTCGATCGTGGACAAAGGGGGGATTCAGGCGACCGTGTGCATCGGGCCGCCGGATGGGATTACGGCGGACTCGTGGTATCATGATTGCCCGCGAAGTAATGAGCTTGGCGCCCCTTGGATATGAAGGCGTAGTGTGGACCAATTGGGGTGACCAACGGAGCGATTCAGGGAGGTGCGCGTGCGAGAAAGTCCAGATCATTTCGATGCTGAACTGTTGCTACGTCTTTATGAACTGCGCCGCGAGGAGAAATTGCGCCAGGCGCGCCAGTGGATGATCGAGAAATTCCAGGCCGACTCGGTGGAAGAGCTGGGCAGGCAACTCCCCCAGGGGTCTGAAGAGAACGCGTTCTTTCGCATGGCTTTAAGTTATTGGGACATGGCTTCGTCCCTTGTGAATCACGGCCTGCTCAAAGAGGATCTGTTCTTTGAAAACACCGGGGAATTCTGGCTGATCTGGGAAAAGGTGAGACACCTGGCGCCTGCCATGCGGGAGGCCCGCAAGAATCCCCTCGCCTGGAAAAGCCTGGAGACGCTTGCTCGCAAATATGAACAGTGGATGGCAACGCGCGCTCCAGAGGCTCTGGATTCTCTTCGCAAGAGGCTGAAGGACGCGGCGAAGGGGTGAGTGACGCAGAGGCGTTCTCCGGGTCTAGGGCTTTTGCCGAGCTTTAGCGAGCTGCTTTTCAGCAAGCAATCGTCCCGCCAGGTCGGGGTAGCGTTCAGCTATCAGCCGTCAGCTTTCAGCACTCCCATGGCGCAAGGCTCAACAGTATCTTCACTGCCGGGTGCTTCGTGCTTTTAAGGAGCTCCCTGGACAGGGCGGAGCCTTGCGCTTGCTGCTATCCTGGCACCTGAAACCTGACACCCGACACCTGCCTTTTACAGCCCAAGCCGGCGCTTGCATTCCTCGAGGATGTCGGCGGTTCGGCTGGCGCCGACGCGTGTCACACCGAGGGCGCGGACCTCGAGCAGCTTGTCGAGATCGCGCACACCGCCCGCAGCCTTCACCTGAACGTGTGCAGGTGAATGCGCCCTCATCAGTTTCAGATCCTCGATGGTGGCGCCCCCGCTGCCATAGCCGGTGGAGGTTTTCACCCAATCGGCCCGCAACTCGCCGCAGATTTCGCAGAGGCGGATCTTGTGCTCGTCTTTCAGGTAGCAGTTCTCAAAGATGATCTTAACCTTTTGGCCACGGTCGTGGGTGAGGTCAATGACCGCCTTGAGTTCCTTGTGCACGTAATCCCAGTCGCCGCTGAGGACCTTGCTGATGTTGACAACCGTGTCCAGCTCCTCGCCGCCGTCGTCGAGAGCCCGTTTCGCCTCCGCGAGTTTGATTGCCGTCGTGTGGCCGCCGTGCGGGAAGGCTATGGTGGTGCCTGCCCTGACCGTGCTGCCGCGCAGAATCTCCGCGCAGCGCTTCAAGTAATACGGCATGGTGCAGACGCTGGCGCAGTTGTAATCCACCCCCTGTTGGCATCCCTTCTCGAGTTCCCTGTCTGTCAGGCCAGGATTCAGCAAAGAGTGGTCTATCATCTTCGCAATATCTTCGTACGTGTAATCCATCGCATTCTCCTTATGATGGTGCGCGATTCTCCCAAGAGGTTGATTTATGCTTCCGCCAGGCGCCCTCCTTTCATGGCCAGGGCAATTCCGCCCAGTGTTCCGGCGTTGTCGCCAAGTTGGGACGGTTTGATCTGGATATCCTCAGTTGGGAACATACCGACACGCTCACGAAGCGTCTGGCGGACCGTGTCGAAAAGCAGGTCACCGATTTGAGCGACGCCGCCCCCCAGAACGACGAGGTCTGGATGAAGCGCCACCACAACGTTGACCACGCCGATGCCGAGGTATTGGGCGGCACGAATGATGGCCTCGCGCACGTTCTCGTCGCCCGCGCGCGCGGCCTCCGCCATTTCCTTCGTGGTCACTCGCGATGCGTCACCTCCGGTTAATTCATGCAATCTTGGCGCGAGCCCGGTTTGCATCAGGCGGATCCCCTCGGCGGCAATGGCGGGCCCACTGGCCAAAGTCTCGAGGCACCCGCGATTGCCACAACCGCAGCGCGGCCCGTCCGGAAGGATGATCTGATGGCCGAGTTCGCCGGCGGCACCCAGCGGGCCGAGGCGCAGTTTGCGGTCTATGGCGATGCCGCCCCCAATGCCGGTCCCCAGCGCGAAGAAAACCATCGTCTCCGCTGTCCTGCCATGACCGAACGTCAATTCCCCGAGCGCCGTGGTGCGGACATCGTTCAGGAGATACACTGGACATCCAATCGCCGGTGAAAGGATTTCTCGCACCGGAACGTCCCGCCACTTTGTCGGCAGGTTGGGGAAGAATCTCGCCACGCCGTTTCTAATGTCCACGAGTCCCGGGCATCCCATTCCCAACGCGGCGGGTTTGCTACCCGCTTTCTCGCTGAGAGCGAGTACGAGTCCCGCGATGCGTTCCAGGACTGCCGGCGGACCCTGGTGCGAGAGAGTGGGCGTTGAATCCGAGTAGAAAATCTCGCCGGACTCGTTCCCCAGGGCGCACTTGATGTTCGTGCCTCCCAGGTCAACGCTGGCATAGACTGCGGTCATGGCGGCGTGTCTCCTTTGTCCGCTAGTAGCTGCCGCACGCAGCGGGCGCTTTGGGCGAGTACCGTTTTGCGCCCTTCAAGCTAGCGCTCGCTCCTAGCCGATCCTGAGAACAGCGTGTGGCGATAATCGCAAAAGCTGAGAGCAGCAGCGTGGCGGAGATTAAGTGCGCCCGCCAGCGAGCCGATTTGTGCGCCATGCCCTTCACGCCCTTCCAGCCTCCAGCGATCGTTCTGCTCAATTTCGGGATTCCCATTTGGAATCCCCGGTAACTGAGAGTGTACACGCTACAGCCTCATTTTGGAACGTTCCGCCGCCGGAGAACAGCGGGCAGTAAGCAGAGACTGGCGTGCCTTCGGCAGGTCGTTGAAAGAGTCTTTTCGGTTGTCGCGAGGGGTCATCGGCGACAAACAATCTGGCAGATCCTGGAATTCTTGTGGAACGAGATTCTTCACCTAGAATTACAAGGCCAAAACGTGCCTAGCGGGATCGCCGGCTGAATTCTCCTTGACGTTGCGGCAATCTCAGTGATGCGGAATATCGGTGGCCTTTGTAGCGCGCTCACACGCGTAGGGAATCACTTTTCCGGCGGCTAGACCCAGGTCTGTGTTAGAATTGGTTTCAGTGGACTATCTTAGGTTGACCAAAGTGACTCGATCATGGCAGCGCATCTTGACCTGAACAAGCTGGATTTTGGAACGGGTGCTTCGGAGCAGGAGCGGTCCCTAAAGAACTACTTTTACAGAAGCCTAGCTTTTGACCACGCATGCCAGGATTCCATTTGCTTAATTCTAGGTTCGAAGGGATCGGGGAAGAGCGCAATTTTTCGAATGATGGATGAAGGTAGCCAGGATATTGCGAGCTTCAAGAATCCGAACATCTACCTTCCTACTGATGCTAATTTACGAAACCACTACATACTCCTGCAGGCTAAACTCCGCAGCAGGGTCGATTTTGTTACTCTTTGGAAGTTCTACTTCGGTAGCATCGTTGCCTTCCAGTTGGCACAGACAGCTACAGGTGGAAGCGCGAAATTCCTCCTTGACTTCATAAAACACTGGGGTCTGGACCCAAGGAAGTTCCCGGGACTGTTCGGGGCGAGGCTCAAGATTCCCTTTAAGCTGGCAGAAGTGGATATTGGTCGTGAGGGAGGAGAATCGCCAAACCCCCTACAAATCCAGGAGGTGTTCGAGGTTGCTGACCAACTGTTGGTTGAAGACTCCAGCACACTGTGGATTTCGATTGACGAGCTAGACAAAGTTGCTATCAACGGGGGCAGTGGCACAACCAAGAACCATTCAAGTGATTTGCTGAGCGCCTTGATGCAGGCACACTCGGACTTGTATCGGCTCGAGCATATACGGTTTAAGTTCTTTATACGCTCCGATGTCTATGAGGGATTGACCTACGTCGATAAGGACCACTTTTCCAATGCGATACTGGAGCTTCGATGGAAGCCTGAAGACCTCGCAATCATGTTGGCAATGCGAATTGCCGCCTCGAATGGGAAAGAGAACCGGGAATTGAATCTGGCGGATTCCATTGAACTGATTAACCGGGTTTTTGAATGGCCGAGAGAAGTGCCGGATTTTGACAGATTGTTGAATGAATTGAGAGACGGAAACAGCTTCGTGACCCCCCGTGATTTGCTTAACTTTGCGATCAGGGCACGGGATTCGCAGCTACAGTTTAATCGGTACGGAACCAATCCCCCTCGTGCCGGAATGATTTCTGGAGCCGCAGTTGAAGATGGACTGAAAGGAGCAAGTAGAGCAAAACTAGAGGATTTTCTGACAACTTTCCCCGAGATTTACAGAAGATTCCTGAACCTAAAGGGTCACAATGCGGTTACATTGACCCGTTCCCAGTTGCAGCATCTACTAAACATACCGGACGAGCTCAACTTCAAGATTGCCGCCGAGGAATTCTGTCGGATAGGGGCAATTGGCAAAGAAGATGAAAGACCAGTCCATTTGACGGAACGTTTCGTAATCCCAGCGATATATCGCAGGGCGCTTAGTTTGAGGGAGCAGGCACCATGAACGACGACGAGTCCATGACGGCAGGTCCATCAGGAACGGAACCCGGCTTGCTCGAAGAAGCTCTCGAGACCAAAGGCAAGACGGGCAAGAAAACGGCCCAAAAGCTTCGGGGCACTTATGCCTTACCGTTAGCCGGACCGAAGGCATTAGCTGATTTTTTGAAGGGGTACGTCATTGCGAGTAACCAAGGGGCGGAGGCCGTAACGTATAAGGATGTGGCTGTGGTTGCCAACACGCATCCTACGATGGTGAGTAAGAATAACGCGTTTCTCGCTGAATCAGGATTCATATTGAGTGAACGATACGGATACTTCAAACCAGCTCGGGAAACAACGGAGTACGCGAAAAGAGCTCCTTGGGATGAAGAGGGTGCGAAGCAGCACATCAGAGCCCTGATTGACCGTACATGGTATGGTGAAGTAATCCAAAAAAAGTTTCAAATGCACAGTACTTTGACCAAACAGGACCTTATCAAGGCATTTGGAATTATAGCGACTCCTGACCCGTCTGACGCTGGCAACCTCGATCTCCTGTTAGATTTTCTTGTCTATTTTGGTTACCTGCAATCTGACGAACAGGGGAACTACTTTCGTCCACGTCCGGAGGTCGAGATTGAGGAGCCGGAGAGGACCAAGTTTGATGAGGACATGACAAAGGTAGTTTCGGGGATACCAGTCAGTACCGCTGTTGACAAGTTGCTCGCGGAGCCGGAGGAGGCAACACGGAGTGTTTCTTTTGTTCCGCATCTCAATATAAACATCAACCTTACCGCTTCCACGTCCGAGCAAGAGTTGCAGGAGCTCATTAAGAAGGTGCGTGCCGCGTTAGAAATGCTGCAACAATCAGCCAAGTAGATGTCCTTTTTGCAAATCCGTTTCACCACGTCATTGAGCCAACTTAGACCTGAATCAGTTGCAGCGGTACTGTCTTTGGAACCGCTGGGCAGGAGGACAGACCCGCCGGTTTGCCGGCCCACACGAGGGCGGTAATTCGCTTGGTTGTCGTCGCAGTCAACTACTAAAATGCGCCAATTGACTGCTGACGCTTGCAGGTGCCATGCGAGCAGTGTTACCTTCGCTTGTGGTGGCATCAAGCGCCTCTTGCTCAGATTGGCCCACTACGGCTGGCGAGGCGCGCACCTGAGCTGGGGGAGTGAATTATGCGCTGGTCCTGGAGAATCGGAACAATCGCCGGCATTGGCGTGTACATGCACGCTACATTCCTGCTGCTTATCCTTTTCATACTTGGTCTCTATTTGCATCAGGGACGCACGCTGGAGGGGGCGCTCGCTGGCACACTGTTTATCCTGGTCATCTTTGGTTGCATCGTGCTGCACGAGCTAGGTCATGCGCTGGCCGCGCGCAAGTACGGTATTCAGACGCGCGATATTACGTTGTTACCGATCGGGGGGCTGGCGCGCCTCGAGCGCATGCCGGACGTGCCGATCCAGGAGCTTTGGGTGGCGCTTGCGGGGCCGGCCGTGAATGCGGTGATTGCGGGCGGGTTGTATGTGGGGGCCCGTATCGCCGGTGTTTCCCCTCAGGTTCAGCCTTTCCATTGGACGGGGGGAAATTTCTTGAACAGGTTAATGGTGGTCAACCTCTGGTTGCTCGCCTTTAACCTCATTCCCGCATTCCCGATGGATGGTGGGCGCGTCCTGCGCGCCATTCTTGCCACGCGCATGGAATACACACGGGCCACGGTCCTTGCCTCGCGCATCGGCCAGGCCATCGCCTATGTTTTTGGTTTCGTGGGTCTGTTTACCGACCCTTTCCTTCTTTTCATTGCTTTGTTCGTTTGGATGGGCGCTGAGCAGGAAGCCGCGATGGTGCAGGTACACACCTCCCTCGGGGGCATCCCGGTGCAGCGGGCTATGCTTACGGAATTCCGCACCCTCACCCCGGACGACGCGCTCCAGACCGCCATCGACCATACCCTCGCCGGGTGGCAGCAGGATTTTCCGGTTGTATTTGGCGATCGTATCCTGGGTGTGCTCACTCGGGAAGATGTACTCCGCACGATCGCTCGGCAAGGTTCTGACGTCCATGTCCGCGAGGCCATGAACCGTGAGTTCAAGACGGTTGACTCACACGACATGCTGGAGAGTGCCCTCGCCGTTCTGCACGGCTGCAAGTGCCGTTCCTTACCCGTAGTGCATGATGGCCAACTGGTCGGCGTGCTCACCACCAACAATGTCGGCGAGTTCCTGATGATTCAGGCGGCGTTGCGACAGGCTCGCCGCGGTGGAACACCGAGGTAAGGTTCTACGCTGGGCGCCGTCATTAACCTTCTTGCGCTATGGTGACGCTGCAAGCGGAAGGCAGTAGGCTGTAGGCAGAAGAACAGGGACTGGGTGCTGGGGACTAGGGGCTGGGGAAGAACAGTAGGCAGTCGGCAGTAGGCAGAAGGCCATAGGACCGGGAATTGGTGTTGATTATCTGGTTTTCCCTAGTCCCTAGCCCCCAGCCCCTGACACCTGGAACCTGGCACCTTTTCTTTTGTTCCACACCGGCCCTCACGGCCAATGGAGGAATCCTCCCATGCACCGCACTCTGATTCTTTGCGCTATCCTTCTTCATGTTCTTCCCGCTGCTGCACAGGACGCGGGTTATCCGCGGAAAATCTCTCTGAACGGAACCTGGAAATATCAACCCATAGCACGCACGACCCTCAAGACTGACGGTAGCATTGTTGACGACAAGGCGAGCCTGCCGGCTTCAGGGGAGATGACCATCCCTTCCAACTGGCATTTGAACGGCCTCCCTGACTTCAACGGGCGAGTTCGGTTCGAAAGAGGCTTTGATTTTACGGTTGGGCTTTCCTCCCTCGACCGCGCGTTCCTGATCTTTCACGGGGTTGACTACTTCGCGGAAGTCGAAATCAATGGCGTCTTGGTCGGTCGCCACGAAGGATACTTCCAGAGCTTCGAATTTGACGTCACTCCGCAGCTCAGGCGCGGCCGCAACCGCATTGCAGTTGTAGTTGACGCGCCATTCGAAGAGCCCGGCGCCGTGTGGCCGGACCACAAACGGATGATTAAGGGTGTGCTCTCCCACTGGGATTGCAAACCGGGCAGCATCTCGACGAAGTTTGGGCAAGACGGGACTTCGGCGGGCATCTGGAACAGCCTGGAACTTGAAATCCGGCACGGCGGCTGGCTTGGGAACGTAAAGCTGCAACCCTATCTTTATGAACGAGGCCTCGCCACTGGACACAAGGAAGAAAAAGATCTCGATGCAAAGGTATTCGTCACCGCCGAAGTTCACGCCCTAAAACCGGGCAAATACGTGCTGGCCGCGGAGGCTGGCGGCGCAAAGGCATCCACCGAGGTTGTCCTAACCACTCCGACGACGACGGTCGTGCTCGTGTTGCCCATCGAGCACCCGCGCCTCTGGTGGACATGGGACCTCGGTGAACCTTACCTGTATACTTGCAAGCTATCGCTTTCTGCCGGCGGCGAGAGCCTTTACCAACGAGCTACGAACTTCGGCGTGCGGACCATCAGTCTCGACGAGAAAACAGGCGAGTGGCGGCTGAACGGCGTGCGTTTCTTTATCCGCGGTACGAACATTGTGCCGGACATGTGGCTCGCCCATTACACGCCGGAGCGCATCGCACAGGATATTAAGCTGCTCCGCGACGCTTACGTCAACGGTGTCCGGGTTTGCGTGCACGTGAACCGCGAGCAGCTTTACGAGGCGCTTGACCGTGCAGGCATTGTGGCTTGGCAGGACTTCCCCTTACAGTGGGATTACACGCACTCGGACGACCTCATGCAGGAGGCGGCGCGCCAGCTTCGCGAAATGATCCGGCAGTTCTACAATCATCCTTCCATTGTCACCTGGGTCTGCCAGAACGAATCTACCGCTTACAACGTGAATGTGCTTGATCCGTTCCTGGCCCACGTGGGTGCGCAGGAGGATTCCTCGCGGCCGGTGCGCCCCGTGTCCGCGTTCAACGAGCACATCTACGAGGGGTGGTACGACGGCGACTATCACAATTACAAAACCGCACCGCGCGGCCCCATCATTTCCGAGCTCGGAGCGCAGGCACTGCCGTCACTTGAGGAGACACGCGAGATGTTCGGCGATGCTTGGCCGCCTGACTGGGAGAAGCTGGCTTACCACGACTTCCAGTTCGAGCAAACCTTCAAAATGGCCAAACTCCCCATGCCCTCGAACTGGAACGAATTCGTCAGGAACTCCCAGCAATATCAAGCGGACCTGCTGAAGTACGCTATCGAACACTACCGTCGGGAAAAATACTCAAAGATCGGGTCGTTCTTTCAATTTCAATTCGTGGACTGCTGGCCTTCCATTACCTGGTCGGTGGTAAGCTACGCCCGGAGGCCTAAAGCGGGCTATTGGGCGATGCAGAGGGCTTTTCAACCCGTCCTGATTGAGGCCGAGTTGGACAGGAGAGTGTGGAGCAAGGGAAGGGAGGCGCAGCCTCTGGCGGAGGTTGGCCTAGACATCGCTGTGGACCTTTGGGTGGTTAACGATGAACACCATGCGCTTGAAGGGACTTCGTACGAAGTTGTCCTGCGTGGAAAAGGGGGGGATGTGTTACTGGCGAGTGGAACCGTAAAGGACGTAATTCCGGCAGATGGCGTCGCTCAGCTTCCCGAGCTCTATTGCACCCTGCCAGGGGATTTTGCGCCCGGCGGCTACGATTTGGTGTTGACTCTCAAGCAGGGCGACAAAACGCTGAGTGAAAATACATATCCGGTTACCATAATTGATTGAGGACTCTTGGTAATCCCCGAGGTCACCTGTTCCGCAGGACAGGCAGCCTGACCCGACCCCAGCTTGCTGTGGCTGTGGGGGTCTCGCCCCTGAGCAGATTATTGACGCTGGGATATTCCCGGAAACTTTCCATGGAGGCGATATGGAGCTAGTGAAGAACTACCTGATGGATATGGATGGAGTGCTCGTCACCGGCACGAACATCGTCTCCGGCGCTGACAAGTTCATGGCGCGGCTGAAAGAGCGCGGCGCCAAACACCTGGTGGTGACGAACAACCCGCGCTACACACCCGGTGACCTCGCCCACCGGTTGCAGTGGATCGGGCTTGATGTGGCTCCCGAGCTCATCTTCACCTCGGCATTGGCCACCGCCCGGTTTCTGCATGCGCAGCGCCCCCGCAGCACGGCCTTTGTGATCGGCGAGAGCGGGCTGACAGATGCCATCCATGATGTGGGCTACATCATTACGGACCACGACCCGGAATACGTCGTCCTGGGCGAGACCAACAGCATTGATTTCGAGCAGATTACTACGGCCATCCGTTTGGTCACCCAGGGAGCTCACTTTATCGCCACCAATCCCGATGCAGCGGGGCCGGCGGAAGACGGCCTAGTGCCCGCCTGCGGAGCCATGGCAGCGCTTATCGAGAGGGCGAGCGGAGTCAGCCCCTTCTTCGTCGGCAAGCCCAACCCGCTCATGATGCGCCTGGCGTTGAATTACCTGGGCGCTCACTCCGAGCATACCGTCATGATCGGCGACCGCATGGACACCGATATCGTGACCGGGATTGAATCCGGCATGGAGACGATACTGGTTCTTAGCGGCGTCACCCGCGAGGAGGACGTCCGACGCTTCC
>Ga0208821_1000869_pt1 | contig 20380 bp, 14 predicted proteins | sample June2015DPH_20_5_FD_184720 | JGI IMG/M metagenome (GOLD analysis project Ga0208821, IMG submission 184720) | Peatland microbial communities from SPRUCE experiment site at the Marcell Experimental Forest, Minnesota, USA - June2015DPH_20_40... | ecosystem: Environmental > Terrestrial > Soil >... | reverse complement strand
GAGCGCGTAGCCGCCAACAAGGACGGACTGGCCTCACAGCTGCGGAGGGAACGCATCACGCCGGGCTCCATCCGGGAGAAGGGCAAGGAATTTTCCCTGCCCACGTTTGGCAGCGGCAAGGTCAAGGTCAAGGAAGTTGCGGTGTTCTTCCGCCAGTTTTCCGTCATGATTGACGCCGGCCTGCCGCTGGTGCAGTGCCTGGAGATTCTCGGCGCCAACCAGGAGAACCCCAGCTTTCAGAAAACCCTGCTCGGGGTCCGGACCACGGTCGAAGGGGGCGCGACCCTAGCCAATGCCATGCGCCAGTATCCGGCCATCTTCGACGACCTGACCACCAACATGATCGAGGCGGGCGAGACCGGCGGTATTCTCGACATCATCCTGCAGCGCCTGGCGATCTATGTGGAAAAGGCAGTCAAGCTGCGCGCCGCCGTCAAGTCGGCGTTGATCTACCCGGTAGCCGTCGTCTCCCTCGCCGCCCTGATCGTGGGCGCGCTGCTCAAGTGGGTGGTGCCGATCTTCGCCAACCTCTTTGTCGGATTGGGAGTTGCGCTTCCGCTGGGGACCCGCATCGTCATCGGCCTCAGCGCCTTCGTGGGTCATTTCTGGTGGTTCTTTATCTTGGGGGGCGTCGGCCTCGTTTTCGGGGTCAAGCAGATTCGCAAGCACCCGCGTGGACGCTATTACTTCGACGCCATGCTGCTCAAACTGCCCATCTTCGGTATGCTGCTGCGCAAGATCGCGGTCGCCCGTTTCACCCGCACCCTGGGCACGCTCATCACCTCGGGCGTTCCGATTCTCGAAGGCTTGGCCATCACCGCCCGCACCTCGGGCAACGCCGTGCTCGAAGAAGCGCTGATGAAGGTGCGCAAGGCGATCGAAGAAGGCCGCACCATCGTCGATCCCCTGCGCGAATGCGGCGTCTTCCCCAACATGGTGACCCAGATGATCGGCGTCGGCGAAGCCACCGGCGCCATGGACTCCATGCTGCAGAAGATCGCCGACTTTTACGAAGACGAAGTCGACGCCGCCACCAAAGACATGCTGGCCATGCTGGAGCCGGTCATCATCGGCCTGCTCGGCGTCAGCATCGGCGGCATCGTGATTTCTCTGTACATGCCGTTGTTCTCGATGATCGCAAAACTGTCCGGATAGAAAAACCGGCGCTGGTCGTGAGTCGTTAGTCGCTGGGCACAAGATCTCGGGCCAGCGACTAACTCCTGGCTTCGGTTGTTAGCGGCGAACGGCCAACGACGAATAGCGAACGACTAACGACTAACGACTGGCTTTCATGCACTCCATCTCCGATGAGCGGAACTGGCTAACCTGGCTGGTGAAGGTTCGCATCCTGATCCTGATGGTTCTGCTCGCCATCGAACTCGCCGTCATCCGCCTCACTCCCAGCCCCCTCCCCATCCTTCCCTTTCTCACCGGGATGGTGCTGTGGTTCGTGCTCTCGCTGTTTTTCCTTTTCCTGGTTTCGGTCTGGAACGAACACCGCCTGCAAGCCATTCTGCAGGTGCTCGCCGATCTGGCCATGGTCACTCTGGTCGTCCATGTCACCGGCGGCATCGACAGCTCGCTGAATTTCCTCTACCCCTTGGTTATCGTGGTCGCTTGCATGCTCCTGCCGCGCGCCTGGGGATATCTGAGCGCCGCCCTGGCTTTCATCCTGTTCGGAACTATCCTCGAACTCGATTATTACCTCGTCATTCCTTCGTATTCGAGCTCGCATCCCAAGCTCGAGGCGCTGCAGGTAGTGATCTTCGTCAACCTGTTTGCCTACTTCGCCATCGCCTATCTGGCCGGCTTGCTGATGAGCAAGCTTCGCCAGGTGGATGTGCAATTGAAAGACGCCAGCGGTGCGCTCGAAAATCTGCAGGCGCTCCACGAAAATATCGTGCAGTCCATGAGCGGCGGCGTCATCACCACCGGGCTTGACGGACGCATCACGCTGGTCAATCGAGCCGCCCAGCATCTGCTCGAGATCTCCGAAGCCGAGTTGCGCGGCCGCTCCGTTGCCGGCCTTTTTCAGGATCCCTTGCCCCACTTCGGCGCGGCTCGGGGCGGTGGCGAAGTCCGCTACGTGGCCGCTAACGGCTTCCGCAAGACTTTTCGCGTGCTGGTTTCCGCGCTCAACGTGAGCGCGCGCGGCGATCTCGGCTTTGTCTATTCCTTTGACGACCTCACCGAGCTCCGCCGCCTGGAACGCGAGGTGCGCATGCAGGATCGCCTCGCTGCCGTGGGCCGCCTGGCCGCTGCCATCGCTCACGAAATCCGCAATCCCCTGACCTCCATTGCCGGCTCGGTCAGCATGCTGTCGGATGCGCCCTCCTTGAATTCCGAAGAGCGGCACCTCTTGCAGATTGTGATCCGCGAGTCCGATCGCCTTAACAACATCATCACCGATTTTCTGGCCTACTCCCGGGGCAAGCAATATCGCTTCGAGCGCGTGAATCTGGTTCCGCTGCTCGAGGACACGCTCACGCTGCTCGAGCACCGCCTCACCGCCGAGAACACGGGCATCAAGCTTGAGCGCCGCTTTCCGAAGTCCGAGGCATGGGTGCTGGCCGATGGCGACAAGCTCAAACAGGTATTCTGGAACTTTTCGGAAAACGCCGTGCGCGCAATCAAAACGACAAACCAAGGTGGAACCCTGACCGTGGCCCTGACCGAGCGCGGCCCCGACTGGGAAATGAGCTTTGCCGACACCGGTCCCGGCATCAACCCGCAGCAGACGGAAAAAATCTTCGAACCCTTCCAGTCGAGCTTCGAAGGCGGCACCGGCCTCGGCCTCGCCATCGTGTACCAGATCGTGCAGGCGCATGAGGGCAAGGTGTGGGCGCGCTCGGAAGTCGGCAAGGGCACCAGCTTCGTGTTGCGCTTGCGGCGCATGGAGTATGCGCATGAGCAGGGCGCCGCCGGCGGAAAATCCACCGCATCCGCATCTGCCGGAACCGCGCTGGCAGCCGCGGGAGCAGGAGCAGGAGGAGGCTCGCGTGGGTAACATTCTCGTCGTCGACGACGAACGCTCCATCTGCGAATTGCTCGACATTGCCTTGCGCCGCGATGGCCATAAAGTCGAAACCGTCACCGGCGGCGAATTGGCCAAACACAAAATCGACAGCGCGCTCTATGACGTGATTGTTACCGACATCAAGATGCCGGGCGTGGATGGAGTCGAAGTCCTGCGCCACGCGCACCAGATCTCGCCCGATTCCGCAGTCATTTTGATGACTGCCGTCGATGACTATGAGGCCGCCGTGCAGGCGGTCAAGGCGGGCGGTGCGACCGATTACATTCGCAAGAGTCCCGGCCTCGTGGACGAGGTCAAACTCGCCATCGCCCGCTCTCTCTCGAAAGTTTCGCTCAGCCGCCAGAACTTTGCCCTGCGCCGCGACGCGGCCACGCGCAATTCGCTCGACAACATCATCGGCGCCAGTCCGGCGCTCGAAAAGCTGAAGCAGACCATCCGCACCGTCGCCACCACCAGCAGCACGATTCTGGTCTACGGCGAAAGCGGAACCGGCAAGGAACTCGTTGCCCGGGCCGTGCATACCTGCTCGCCGCGAGCCGCCGAAGCTTTTGTCTCGGTCAACTGCGGCGCCTTCCCGGAGACGCTGCTCGAAAGCGAACTCTTCGGCTACGTCAAGGGCGCCTTCACCGGAGCGAGCCAGAATCGGCGCGGACTGTTCGAAGTCGCCGACCAGGGCACGATTTTTCTCGACGAGATCGGCGAGATGACCATGCCCATGCAGGTCAAACTGCTGCGCGTGCTGCAGGAGCGCACCGTGCGTCCGGTAGGAGGCACCAGCGAAATTCCGGTGGATGTGCGCGTCATCGCCGCCACCAACCGCGATCTCGACCGCCAGGTCACCGACGGCACCTTCCGCGAGGACCTCTACTATCGCCTGAACGTCATTCCCATTCGCGTGCCGGACCTGCGCGAGCGCCGCGAGGATATACCGCTCCTGGCAAATCATTTCCTGAAAAAATATACCCCCGGAGCCGGGAAGAGCATTCACGGCGTCGAAGCGGCGTCGCTCGAAGCTCTCACCGGTTACGATTGGCCGGGCAACGTCCGCCAGCTTGAGAACACAATCGAACGCGCCGTGGCGCTCGAAACCTCGAGCGAGCTGCGCGTCGAGTTGCCGGCGGAGCGTCCCAAGGCTCGCGCCGCGGCCGTCGGCGCGGAAGGCACAATAAGTACGATCATGACCGCGCCCGCCGGCGCGGTTCTGCCCGAGGGCGTAAACATGGAAAACTACGTCGCGCAGATCGAGCGCTCCCTGCTGCAGTCCGCCCTGGGACAAACCCACGGCGTGCAAGTCCGGGCCGCCGACGTGCTCGGCATCTCCTACCGCTCGTTTCGTCATTTGATGAAGAAGTACGAGCTGTAGGGCTCGGCTTTCAACTCTCGGCTTTTAGCTCTCAGCCAGCACCTAGTTATTCAGACCAGGCTGCAGAGGCCCCTGCCGCAAGTTCCCCTCGTGCACATGTGATTTTCGCCCTTGACGAATCGTCGCCTCCAGCTATACTCAAGCGTTCACTTCACCTGCCGGATTCTGGCTTGAGGGGGCCCGGAATTCGGAGGAGGCGGAATTGCTGTCGCTGGATGTTGCTACCCGTCCCCCTGGAGTTCGCGGTCCCCGCCTGCAGCGAATCCTGTTTTTCGACACCTCTGTTCAACCTGCATTGGTTGAACCTGCATTCACCTTGGGAGAGATGACTATGTTCCGGTTAGGCAAGTGGGCGGTGATGGTAACGGTTGCAATCTGGATCTTGGGAGCGCAGAAGGCGCAGGCGGGTGTGGGATTCCAGCCGGCTTCGCCAGATGAGCTGAAGATGACCAGCGAGCCGATGGCGCCGGGAGCACCCGCAATCATTTTGTACCGGCAGGTGGATCGGGATGACAATATCCGCACTCCCCACGAAGACAATTACTTTCGCATCAAGATCCTGACCGAAGAGGGGCGGAAACATGCCAATATCGAGATTCCGTTCGTAAAGGGAGTCGATGACTTATCGAATATAAGGGCTCGGACCATCAAGCCGGATGGCTCGATCGTAGACTTTGTCGGCAAAATTTTCGAAAAGGAGTTGGTCAAGGGGAGGGGAGCGAAGGTTTTGGCGAAGACTTTCACTCTTCCGGATGTGGGGGTCGGGGGCATCATCGAGTACTTCTTTACGATTGATTTCGCAGAGCATAGGCTCTTTGACTCCAATTGGATACTGAGCAATGAGCTGTTCACCAAGAAAGCACGATTTTTGCTGAAGCCCTACCAGGGCACCTACGTGAAGTATTCCCTGCGCTGGAGTTGGCACGACTTGCCTGCTGGCGCGGAGCCTCCGAAAGAGGGGCCCGACCACATCATACGGATGGAAGCAAACAATATGCCGGCGTTTCAGACGGAAGACTACATGCCTCCTGCGAGCGAACTGGAGTCGCGGGTGGATTTTATCTATGAGGAGGGCGTCGCCGAGAAGGACCAGGACAGTTTCTGGAGGCGGATCGGGAAGCAGCGGAACGGGCTATTGGAAAGCTTCATCGGAAAGCAGAAGGCCATGGAACAGGCGGTGGCGCAAATTGTCTCGCCGAGTGACCCGCAGGACGTGAAACTGCGAAAGATCTATGACCGGGTGCAGCAGATTCGGAACACATCGTATGAAGTGCGGAAAACCGAGCAGGAGGAAAAGCGCGCAAAAGAAAAGCCGGCAGAAAACGTAGAGGAAGTTTGGAAGCGAGGCTATGGTAACGGCCAACAGCTGACCTGGTTGTTCCTTGGACTGGCGCGAGCCGCGGGTTTTGAAGCCTACGGGTGCTGGGTTTCGGGTCGCCGAGAATATTTTTTCACTCCGGTTACGATGCAAAGCTTGAAATTGAACTCCAACGTTGTGCTCCTCAAGCTGAATGGGAAAGACCTCTATTTTGATCCAGGAGGAGCCTTCACACCGTTTGGGTTGCTGGAATGGTCGGAAACAGGGGTGCCGGGTTTGCGGCTGGATAAGGACGGCGGAACCTGGATTCGGACCACGCTCCCGCAAGCCTCGGAGTCGCGGATCGAAAGAGTCGGGAATCTGAAGCTTTCCGACACAGGCGACTTGGAAGGCAAGCTGACCATCACCTACATCGGCCTGGAAGCCATGTACCACCGGCTGGAAGAGCGACACGCAGACGAGGTGGCCCGCAAGAAGTTTCTGGAGGAACGAGTGACGTCACAGATTGGGTCGGCTGCGGAGGCAGAACTAACCAATAAACCGGACTGGGCCAGTTCGGAAACACCTCTGGTTGCGGAATTCAACCTGAAGATTCCGGGTTGGGCCGCGAATGCCGGCAAGAAAGTGATGATTCCTGCTGCGATCTTTACCGCCGGAGAGAAAGGGGTCTTCGAACATGCCAACCGGGTACATCCTATCTATTTTGAGTACCCGCACGAGAAGGCGGATGACATAACCGTCGAGCTTCCACCGGGCTGGCAAGTAAGTAGTGTGCCAACGCCGCAGAATCAGGATGAGCATGTCGTTCTCTATACCTTAAACGTGGAACAGAGCGCAGGAACACTGCGGCTGACCAGGAAATTAACCGTCGACGTTTTGCTCCTGGACCAGAAGTACTACACCGCGTTGCGGAATTTCTTTCAGGTGGTAAGGACCGGCGATGCGGAGCAGATTGTCTTGCAGCCAGGGGAAATCCATGCGAGCAACTGAGCGAGTAACTGGCCGGCCAGCGCTGCTAGTTTTCTTTTGGGTTGCGGTGTGGGCTATGGCCAGTGTGCCTCGGGCCGCAGCCAGTGATGCTCCACAGTGGATGCACGCACTGGTCGGGGTCACGTTGCCTTCTTATGATGAGAAGACCGACGCGGTGTTGCTGTATTCCGAGACGAACGTGACCGTTCTATCGGTCGATAAAATCAGGACGCACGTGCGCGAGGCTTACAAGATTCTACGTCCCGAAGGGCGAGGGCATGGGACGGTATATGTTCATTTCAATCGAGGCAGAAAGATCACAAGTCTGCACGGCTGGTGCATTCCGGCGCAAGGCAAGGATTATGAGGTTAAGGATAAGGACGCGACCGACATTTCTCCGCCGATCGAAGGCGGTGAATTGGTGTTGGACGTGAAGCTCAGAATGCTGCACATTCCGGCGCCCGATCCGGGAAACATTGTTGGCTACGAATATGAAGTAGAGGAACAACCGTTCTGGCTGCAGGATATTTGGTACTTCCAGGGAACCGATCCCGTCCGGGAGAGCCATTACTCGCTGCAACTTCCTCCCGGCTGGGAATACAAGGCCTCGTGGCTTTCCTATCCGGAGGTGAAGCCCAACGAAGGCGGCGGTAATGTCTCGCAATGGGTGGTCAGCGACATGAAAGCCATCAGGCATGAGCCGGACATGCCGCCACTGCGTGGTGTGGCAGGCCAGATGGTCGTGTCATTTTTCCCAGCGGTTGGGACGTCGCGGAAAAACGAGTTCGCCAACTGGCAAGACATGGGGAGTTGGTACGGAAATCTGATTAACGGACAGATGAATGCGTCCGAACCGATCAAGCAAGAGGTAAGCGGGTTAACGGCGGGGAAGAGCACGCCGCTACAGAAAATGCAAGCTGTCGCCGCGTTCGTGCAGCACGACATTCGCTACGTCGCCATCGAATTGGGTGTCGGCGGTTATCAGCCGCACGCCGCTCCCGATGTTTTCTCGCACCGGTACGGCGATTGCAAAGACAAAGCAACGCTCCTGCGCACCATGCTGCGCCAGATCGGCGTGGACTCCTATCATGTGGTGATCAACACGCAACGGGGTTCGGTCACGCGTGAGACACCAGCTCACAGCGCGTTTAACCACGTGATTCTTGCCATCAAATTGCCGGATGACCTGAATGATCCGTCGCTGATTGCCGTGACGCAGCATCCCAAACTCGGCCGCATTCTGTTCTTTGATCCTACCAATGATCTGACGCCCTTTGGCCAGCTTGGCGGACACTTGCAGGCGAATTACGGTTTGCTGGTGACGCCGGACGGTGGCGAACTGGTCGAGTTGCCGCAACAGCCTCCTGCGATGAACAGTATCGAGCGCGTGGGCAAGCTGACGCTCGACGCCAACGGAATGTTGAAGGGCGATGTCAAGGAAGTGCGGCTGGGCGATCGAGCGTCGTCGGAACGCTGGCGGTTGCGCACCGTAACCAAGAACGCTGACCGCATCAAACCCATCGAAGACCTTCTCGCGGGATCGCTTTCCAGCTTTCAAATTGTGAAGGCGAGCGTGGTCAACAACGAACACACGGACCAGCCTTTCGGCTTCAACTACTCCTTCGAGTCCGCCAACTACGCAAAGAATGCCGGGAATCTGCTGCTGGTGCGCCCGCGCGTGTTGGGGAGCAAGTCATGGAGCGTGCTGGAGACGAAGGAGCCGCGCAAGTTCCCGATCGAATTCGAAGGGCCTTCGCGTGATACCGACAGCTTCGAGATCGCGCTGCCGCCGGGCTACGAAGTGGACGAGTTGCCGCCTCCGATGGATGTGGACTACAGCTTTGGCAGCTATCACAGCAAGACCGAGGCGAGCGGGCAAATGTTGCACTACACGCGTAGCATGGAAATCAAAGAGCTTAGCGTTCCGGTCAGCAAAATGAACGAGTTGAAAAAGTTCTACCGCATGATCGCATCCGACGAGCGGAATACGGCGGTTCTGAAACCGGCCGGGGCCGGCAAGTAGCGGAAATCAAGTGGGAAATTGGTCGGGGCGCGCGGATTTGAACCGCGGACCCCCTGCGCCCAAGGCAGGTGCGCTACCAGGCTGCGCTACGCCCCGACTGTCGTTCGATTCACCGTGGTTCGATTCTATGAGATTCGATTATAAATCATGGGATGCGGGTGACCTTCGCGACACTCCCAAAAGGTGGACTGCCCTCGCAGGCCGCGCTCGGGCTATAATTTTGTTTCGCAAGTCATGCCCAGTTCACGCTACGCGTTGGTGACATACGTCCGCAATCCGGTTGGCGAGTTCGTGGAAGAACTGCGCCGGGAACTCCACCCGACTTTGGCGCACATGCCAGCCCATCTCACGATTCTTCCACCGCGGGAGCTGACGGGAACGGAAGCGGCCGCGCTGGAATTTCTGGAAGAGGCTTGTGGCCGCGTCGTCCCGTTCAACGTCGAGCTGGGAGACGTGGAAACCTTTCTGCCTACGACTCCGACGGTGTTCATCGAGGTCAAGCAGGCGGCTTATCGCATGGCTGAACTGCACGATCAACTCAGCGGGAAGGAGCTGTTCTGCGAGGAGAGTTGGCCCTACATTCCGCATCTCACGATTTTGAAAACGGAAACGGATGAGCAGGCGCGCGCGGCGTGCGTGGTGGCGCGGGAGCGCTGGGCACAGTTTCCGGGAAAGCGCCAAGTCCATGTGGGAAAGCTAATGTTCGTCCGCGAGAATGGCGATTGCTGGCAGGACGTGGCGCCGGTGCCGCTGGGGCGCGGCCAATTGTCCTCAAAGTCATAGTCCGAGACAAGGTCCGAGACAAGATCCGGGGACAAGATCCGGGAAAACGTCCGGGACAAGACCGCAATATTATCCGCAACAAAAAGCCTGCAATAACCCCTGAAAACCCGCAACTAGCGGCCAGTTTCGCCGACCGCCGGTACATGTACTTTCCACCCGTTGCCAAGTCCATGGGCCGGATTACCATAGATTCAACGGGCTGCAGACCGAGCGCCGGATCCCAGGCTGCGGGTTTGATCGGAAGAAGAGCATATGCAAATTGGGGTGTATGGATCCGGCTACCTCGCCACTGTCATTTCCGCCTGTCTCGCCGACTTCGGCACGCCGGTTTGCTGCTGTCATGCCGACGGCACGAGCATCATAGAAGCTGCCAAGGGCAACATACCTTTCTTCGAAAAGAATCTCCAGGAAGTGATTCGGCGCAACGTGCGTGCGGGACGCCTGGTGTATTCGGCGAACCCGGAAGATTTGGCTCGCAGGGCACAGGTAATCTTTCTCGCCGAAGATTCCCCGCAGGGACTGGAGGAACTTGCAGTCCGCGTGGCGGGCGCGGCTGGCCGCTTCCAGGTGCTGTCGATCGTCACGCCGGTTCGAGTGGGCTCGACCACAAAGATTGAAAAAATGCTGAAGGAGAAGGGGCTGAAGAGCCTGCTGGTGTGCCAACCGATGTTCTTCACCAACGGATGCGCGGTCGAAGACTTCAACTGGCCTGACCGGATCATTCTTGGAACACCTTCGAGCGAAGCCGTCTCTTCACTGAAACAGATTTTTCATTCGCTGGTGATGCGCGGAGTTCCCGTGCTGGTTACGAATTACGAAACGGCGGAGTTGGCGCGCGAAGCGACCACGGCATTTGTGGCCACCAAGATTTCATTCATCAACGAAATCGCGAGCCTGTGCGAACACGTGAACGCCGATGCGGTCAGCCTGGCACTCGCCCTGGGGCTGGACAAGAAAATTGCGCCGCGCTGCCTGCAACCGGGCGCCGGCATGGGTGGAATTTTCGCCGAGACCGACATGGAGTCGCTGACCGGGCTGGCGCGAGAGAACCAGGTCGACTTGAAAGTGCTGAATGCCGCCCGCGCGGTGAATCTGGACCTGGCGAACCGGCTCCTGCAGAAAGTGGCCAACGCGATCGATACCGTGCAGAACAAGGACGTCGGCATTCTGGGACTGGCTTTCAAGCCGAACACCAACTCCGTTGCGGGATCGGCTTCCGTTCAACTGGCGCAGAACCTGCTGGCCGGGGGAGCCCGCGTACGGGCTTACGATCCGGTGGCGATTCCCGATGCGCGGCTGCACCTCAACGGCATGGTGAAGTACTGCGAATCCGCCTACGGAGTGGCTGAAGGAGTGGATGCACTGGTCGTGGCCACGGGCTGGCCTGAGTTCCGGACGCTGGATTTCGCCAAGATCCGCCACCTGGTGAAACGGCCGATCATCATCGACACCAAGAATCTGCTCGATTCGTCGCGTCTGCGCGCCATGGGGTTCCAGTACATGGGCGTGGGCAGACCCTAGCGGACGAGCCAGCGAAGGCCGCAATCCTGCCGCAATTGCTATAATCGTTGTCTGCGGTGGGAGTAGCTCAACTGGTAGAGCATCGGACTGTGGCTCCGACGGTTGCGGGTTCAATTCCCGTCTCCCACCCCAATGTTTCCGTGAGTTGTAGGGCCTTCCGCGACATTCCCGTGCTGTAAAGCCCACTGCGCTACCTTTCCATGCGCCTACCGCAGGTCAGCGAGTGTAAACGGGATTTTTCACCAACTACGTGTCACTGGCACGCACGCCGATGAAATCCGATGACCTGCTCGGCTCCATCGCGTTCACAATTTGAGTTTCTCCCAAAATGACATTGGCCGTACGAACAAAATCAGCTCACCCGGTTTAGCCTCTTCCTTGAATTTCCCGCAGGTATTCGCAGCAGCTACGCCCAATTCGACGATTTTGCTAATCCGGTAGGTCGGGATGACGTCCGTAGGAAGCTGTGGGGGCTGCCCGGATACGCGGTTTCCGTATTCCTGACATGCGACGTAAATATCCCCCATCACCGAAATAGATTCCACATCGTTTGTAAGGAACTTGGGGCCGAGGATAGCCTGCCCATTGCACGCATGGGGCGAGGTCGCGTCTGCCGTGACCTGTCTATTCTTGATGTGCAACTCTACGATTCCCTCACGATTGGTTGGCGCCAGCAATTCTGCGCCGTGCCATTTCCCGAGCGATATGTTGAGACACTCGTCCGTGATTGGCTTTCCGTTCCGCGCATTCACAACTTGAATATGAATGTCCTGCGACTGAGCCAGCGATCCGCACCCAAGCACGAACACCAGCACATATGCGCGAATAATGCAGTTCATCGTAATTACCGTACACCCAAGGAACAGCTCCCGTCACGATAACTGTCGCAACCAGGCGATTGCACTTGTAACCGTTTGGTTACGAGTTATATAGGGATGTTTCGCCAACGATCTCGGGCACGGGCCGTTCTACGACTTGTGGAGACACCTCAGGCCCTTGCGACCACTTCTTCTTTGACTTTTTCCCTGGCCGCGTAGTGCGACTCAACGTAGTCGTCGAGAATCTTGATGAACTCGGCGACGATCTTGTCGCCCTTGAGGGTGGTGAACAGGCGGCCGTCCACGTAGACGGGAGCTTTAGGTTCTTCGGCTGTTCCCGGCAGAGAAATTCCCAGACTTGCATGCTTCGATTCGCCGGGTCCATTGACGACGCAGCCCATCACGGCGACTTTCATTTCTTCGACGCCCGTGTAGCGGTCCTTCCAGACCGGCATCTGCTCGCGCAGGTAAGTTTGGATCTGCTCGGCCATTTCCTGAAAGAAAGTGCTGGTAGTGCGGCCGCAGCCGGGGCAGGCTGTGACCTGCGGTGTGAAGCTGCGAATGCCCAGGGATTGCAGGATTTGCTGCGCCACGCGGACTTCTTCAGTGCGATCTCCGCCGGGAGCGGGGGTGAGCGAAACGCGGATGGTGTCGCCGATGCCTTCCTGCAGCAGCACGGCCATCGCCGCGCTTGACGCCACAATGCCTTTCGCGCCCATGCCAGCCTCGGTCAGTCCGAGATGCAGCGGATACTGGCAGCGGGCGGCGAGGATGCGATACACGTCGATCAGATCCTGCACGCCGCTGACTTTCGCGCTGAGGATGATCTGGTCGGAGCGCAGTCCGTGCTGCTCGGCCAGCTTCGCCGAACTGAGCGCGCTTACCACAATTGCTTCCATCGTCACTTCGCGGGCGTCCTTGGGCTCAGGAAGACGCGAGTTCTCGTCCATCATCTTTGTTAGCAGCGCCTGGTCGAGCGATCCCCAGTTCACGCCGATGCGCACCGGCTTCTGGTACTTCACGGCAACCTCAATCATGGTGCGGAAGTTGTCGTCATTCTTGCGTCCGATGCTGGCATTGCCGGGATTGATGCGGTATTTGGCCAGACCCTCGGCGCAGCCGGGATATTTGGTCAGCAGGAGATGTCCGTTGTAATGGAAGTCGCCGACGATGGGCACGCGCAAGCCCTGCTTTTCCAGCCCTTCGATGATGTAAGGGATGGCCTTGGCCGCGTCGTCATTGTTGACGGTGACGCGGACGACTTCGCTCCCGGCACGCGCCAGCGCGGCGACTTGCTTTACCGTACCGGGGATATCCGCGGTGTCGGTGTTGGTCATGGACTGCACCATAACCGGTGCATTGCTGCCCACGCGGACGCCGCCAATGGCGGCGGTAAAGGTTCTTCGACGGTGAATCTCAGCCATAACTCCTAGTTTAGATGATTTCGCCTGAAAAATGTGGGGTCTACAAGTGGAGAAATTCAGGCGACAAGCTCAGGGATCAGACCATCCCGACGGCTCCAAGGCACGGGGTTGATCGCCCAGTTGCGGAAGGCATCCACAACACCCGCAAGAACGGGTTGCTCGATGTCATTCAAAACCGCATAGGCCTTGGAATCGCGAGGCCGAACTTCGCGAGTGTCGTTCCATTTGTGTATGAAGACTTCAGCTGTGTCGCGGGTTGGACGGTTGATGGCGTGCAGTATTCGCTCCGGCTGAACTCGAGACTTTGGGATAACAAAATCAAATAGGTGGTCGTATCCGCTAATCCCGGTGAACTTGACTTTCGGTGTATAGCGAATCTCGTTAGCATCAAGCCATGCAATCACGTCTTCCAAGAATAAACTCTCGACCAGTGGCTTTGCGAGGAAGAAAAGATCGTTTACGGCGAGCATGGCCTGGATCAGGTTGTGTTTTCTAAGTGGGAAAGTCTCCGGTGTAGCATGAATCTCAAGGGCTTCGTTGTTAAGTTTTACGCCGAAACCGTTCAGTGTCATTTTCAGGAGATCGCGGCGTTTCTCGGTATTAAGGCTGCACCCCGAGGCTTCGAGATCGTGAATGGTGTAGCTATCGTCAGAAAGCAGGTAGCCACCGTTGGCTTGACGTGCGTAAATCTGTAGCGAGTCGTTGTGGCGGTCAAGGTAAGGCGTGGTTATTTCGACCCAAGAATCGCCCACACCGCGCAGTGTCGTCTTGTCTTTGAGCCAGGAGCGATACTCATCCAGAAGCTTCTCGATTTCGCCGACTATCATCAGAACAATACCCGTTGAATTTTAGGCATTCGCGTGATGTTGCAGTGTTGCATGAACGCCTCGAATGTCGCAAACAGATCTTGTGTGTTTGGATATTGACTAACTGGGGCTGGAGTCGCCCATTTGTCAGCATAACCTTGCCGGTAGACGTGCAGATGCGGGCACGGAACTTCCTGCCCATCGGGGTTTCGGTGCGGGGGGCCGTCAAGGTCAAGCCGCATTAGGATCACCACCTGCCGGGCCCGGTTCTGATAGGTCGCCTTTGTAAGCTTTAGTTGCGATCGGGTGACATCGAGCATGAAATTCTCGCGTTTGTCGGAAGATGTCAGAGGTATTGCAAGCCAGCCACCAGGACTGGGGAACTCCCTCCAAGTGTCATCGGTGCGGTGCTTTTCCATGGCAATCAGAGCGTCGGCTTCCGCTTGCAGCAGATCGATGTCGGCCATGTTTCCATCCTACCAGCGCAGCTGCTGGCGGTGATTCAATCCTCCGCCTCCAAGTCGGCCATCAGATCGGAGAGATTGCGGAACGAAGGCAGACCGCCATTGCGCGCCTCCTGCATCGCCGCTACCGTGGCAGCGTTGGGAGGGAGTGGAGAATCTGGCGATTTCTGAACTGCAGATCCCTCACTTCGTTCGGGATGACAATTCTTGGAGTTTTTCAAAAGAGCCTATCAGCGAACCTGCTACGGCATCCGCGTGAGCCCCGGCAGGGTCTTGACCAGGTCGTTATAGATCACCATCACGGCAAAGAGCACCAGAAAGACGAAAGCCGCCTGGTAGATGCGTTCTTTGATGGGGAGGCTGATCTCCTTCCGCATGAGGCCCTCGATGAAAAGGAGCAGGATCACGCCGCCATCCAGGATGGGAATTGGCAGCAGGTTCATGATGCCCAGGTTCAAGCTGATGGCGGCGGTGATTAACAGCAGCGGCATCCAGCCTTCCTCGCGGGCGGCCTGGCCAACGGCGCTGCCGATTCCAATCGGACCATCCACCTGACGCAGAGATACTTTGCGCTCCACCATCTTTTGCAGCAACTCCAGGATCAGGAAAGAACTCTTCTTGTTGTCCGACAGAGAGCGTTTCAGCGCGTCCGGGAAAGCGAGCTTCACAACTTTGGTCGGAACGCTGGAAATGCCGATCCGGTAGCGAACTTCTTGCGAGGGCCCTCCGGGAGCGAGGACCGGTTTCACCGTGAAGGTCTGCTTCTGGCCGTTGCGGAGAACCACAATTTCCAGAGGCTGATCCTTGGTGTGGTTCAACAACTGAACAAGCGCTTCCAGGGCGGGAATGTCCTGCCCGTTCGCGGTCAGGATCTGGTCTCCGACTTTGAGACCGGCCTTTTCCGCCGGCATCCCGGCTTCGATGGTGGTCAAAGTCACGCTGGGCTCTTTCGGTACCCAACCCATGGCGCCATATTGATTGGGCCCGAACGGCTCCGGAACGAGAACCTTTTCCGTGATTTTGCCGTCGCGCTCGATGTCAAACTTCAAAGGCTGATTCGGGCTGAGCGCATCCTTGACGTCCACTTGCTCCCAATTCGGATTCTTAATGTCCTCGACCCGGACAATCTTGTCACCCTTCTGAATGCCGGCCTTTTCTGCGGGAGTGTCGGGATTTACCCATCCCACCACGGCCGGCTCATCAAGCACGGCGGGGTATTCGTAATGCACCATGTACACGCCGGTAAGCAGGGCGACGGCCAGCATGATGTTCATCGCCGGTCCGGCCAGGGCTACGATGAAGCGCTGCCAACGCGGATGCGACAGAAACTCCCCCGGATCGCCGGTGCGCTCGTCCATGGGGTTCTCGCCCGACATCTTCACGTAACCGCCCAGCGGAATGGCGCTGATGCGATAGTCGGTGTCGCCTTTTTTAAAGCCCAGCAGGCGCTTGCCAAAGCCGATGGAAAACACTTCCACCCGAACGCCGAAATACTTGGCCGCGGCGTAGTGGCCGAACTCGTGAATCAAGATCATGAATCCGAGCACGATCCCCATGACGAAAATGGTGTGAAGGATGGACAAAAGCTGCGGCATAGTCCCAGATTACTCCAAAATTCCTCTTAAGAAATGGCCCTGATGGGCGATACCTTTCGGCGGCGCTGCCTCACCGTTTCTCTTGCCAAAAGGCGGGCCTCGGTATCCAGCGAAAGCACCTTCTGTATAGATTCCAAATGTCTGGCTGGCGTTGCAGATATTACTTCTTCGATGATCCGCGGAATTTCCTCGAATCCGATCTGCTCCTCCAGAAACGCAGCCACCGCGACCTCGTCGGCGGCATTCAGGGCGATGGTCTTTGCCCCTCCGGCACCGGCCGCTTCATAAGCCAAACTGTCGTACGCTAAACCGAGACAAGGGAATTTAGCCATATCCGGAGGGCAAAAATCCAGATGCCGCAAGTCCATGATCGAGAAGCGCAACTCCGAAGGGGTGCGCTCCGGATACGTCAGCGCATACAAAATGGGCAGACGCATGTCGGTTACGGAAATCTGAGCAAGTATGCTGCCATCCACGAATTCGACCATGGAATGGATCGTAGACTGTGGATGCACAATGACTTGTACGCGGTCGGGCGGGACCTGGAACAACCGGCACGCCTCAATCACCTCGAACCCCTTATTCATCAATGTTGCAGAGTCGATGGTGATCCTTTTTCCCATTTTCCAGGTGGGATGATTGAGCGCCTGTTGCACCGTAATTGAGGCAAATTCCGACTTGGGCATCTGCAGAAACGGCCCACCGGAAGCCGTCAGCCAGATGCGGGCGACTTCATTGACTTTCTCGTCCATCCGGCCACCGCGCAGGCACTGGTGGATGGCGTTATGCTCGCTGTCGATCGGCAGCAGCGGCTTGCCCTGCTTCCGCGCCTCGGCAGTGATCAGCTCGCCCGCCACCACCAGGCATTCTTTATTGGCCAGTCCGACGGTCTTCCCCGCGCGTACCGCTTCGTAGGTCGCCTCCAGGCCGGAGACGCCCACAATCGCGCTGACCACGAAATCCACCTCGGGATGAGTCGCCACCCGAACCGTGCCGGCGGCGCCATGCACGACTTCGACTTCAGTCTCGCCTAAGCCAGCCTGTCGCAGCCTGGCTTGGAGCGCATGCGCGGCAGCCTCGTCCGCCAGCGACATGACTCGCGGCTTCCAGCGCACGGCTTGCTCAAAGGCGAGTTCGGCATTGTTGCCAGCCGCCAGCGTGACCACCTGAAAGCGCTCGGGATAGCTCTCGACCACACTCAAAGTGCTGCGGCCGATCGAGCCCGTCGAACCCAGGATGGCGATGCGTTTCATGTGACCTTCTTATTGTAAGGGAGGGAACTGGTTTCTCAGGACCTCCCTGTCTTGCGTTCGTACGGTACGTACACTGGTTCCCAGATATTTGCTTGAAGTTCGCGGTCCAAGCCGTCTTCGCCGGCAACCTGCGCCTGCCCATCTTGAATCGCCTGGCGACCTACAGCCAGCGCAATTGAGCGACTGAGCCGACGCGAATCCGCAAGCGACGGCAGGAGGCTTGCCTTCTTATCCTTTCGTGTGGGAACGAGACGTGCCAATTCCTTAGCCGCGGCCATGACCATCGCATCCGTGACGCGTTTGGCTTTGGAGGCAACGATCCCGAGAGCAAGCCCGGGAAATATGTACGAGTTATTGGTCTGGTCAATGCGAACCTTCTTCCCCCAAATAGTTACCGGTTCGAACGGGCTACCGGTACCGATCAGCGCCCGTCCTTCGGTCCAATCCACCAAGTCTTGGGGAGTCGCTTCGCAGCGTGCGGTGGGGTTCGAAAGCGGGAAGATGACGGGTCGAACTGTGTTCCTGGCCATTTCGCGCACTGCCTCTTCTGTGAAGGCTCCGGCTTGACCAGACACTCCGATGAGGACCGTAGGCTTGGCATGGCGGATCACATCCAGCAATGTGATTTCTCGATTCGGTTGTCCCCAACCCTGCACTTCCTGTTCTTTGCGCGCGTAGGGTAGCTGCTCGGGCCGCACATCTTTACCATTTTCTGTAATCAGACCGTAGCGATCGAGAGCGTAGAAGCGATTGCGAGCTTCCTGTCCCGGAACGCCCTTCTCCTGCATGAACTGCATTAACAGGTTGGTGATGCCGATGCCCGCGGTTCCGAAGCCAAATACAACGATCTTCTGTTGCTCCAGTGGCACGCCCGTAACGTTGATCGCAGAGAGTAGCGTCGCGGTCGCTATAGCCGCAGTGCCTTGAATATCGTCATTAAAAGTGCATAGTTGGTTTTTGTAGCGAGCCAGAAGTCGAGCGGCATTCGACCCGGCAAAGTCCTCCCATTGCAAAAGAACGTGCGGCCAGCGCTTCTTCACGCTGTTTACAAAAACATCTACGAAAGCGTCGTACTCTTCGCCGCGCACCCGATGATGCGTCCATCCAATGTAAATTGGACTCTTTAACCTGTCCTCGTTGTCTGTTCCCACATCGAGCAGAATCGGAAGACAATGTTCCGGATGGATGCCGCCGAGCGCAGTGTAAAGGGCCATCTTCCCGATTGGGATGCCCATGCCTCCTGCACCTTGATCGCCGAGCCCCAGGATTCGCTCACCATCGCTGACCACGATGCATTTCACACCGTCGTAACGGCGATGACTCAGGATCTGATCGATACGATGTTTATTCGGATAGCTGAGGAACAAACCTCGTGGCTTTCTCCATATCTCACTGAAGCGCTGGCAACCCTCACCCACCGTTGGCGTATACACCACGGGGAGCATCTCTTCGATATTGCGCAGCAAGAGCGCATAGAACAGCGTCTCGTTCGTGTCCTGCAGGTCGCGGAGAAAGCTGTATTTATGGAAGGAGTTCGGCTGCTCCCGGAATGCTTTAATCCGCCGCTCCATCTGTTCATGAAGACTCCCCACATGCGGTGGCAATAAACCGTGCAGGCCAAATACATCGCGTTCGTGATCCGAGAAGGCGGTTCCCTTATTGAGACGCGGATAATTGATCAGGTTAAATCCCGAAAGAGAAATCTGACGGACCTTGTTGCTTGCCGTCTGCTGTAATGGCTCGTTCATTTCCATCCCCTTCTAAATCCGGTTTAGTGAGTTTCTGTCATCCTTTCGCTCTACTTCAACAGATACTCCTTCACGAACAGCACCGTGGCGTAGAACTGGTAGTCGACGTTCTGCTTCTTGCGGAAGCCGTGCCCTTCGTTCTTGCCCAGCAACCACCACACGGGAGTCCCGTTCTGCCGCACGATCTGCACCATCTGCTCCGACTCACTGGCGGGAACCCGCGGGTCGTTCTTCCCCGCGATCACGAATAACGGCTTGGTAATGTTCTTGGCTTTGTTGTAAGGCGCAATCCGTTCCAGAAACTCACGCATCTTGGGGTCGCGCTCATCCCCATACTCCACACGGCGCAGATCCTGGCGATACCCCGATGTGTGCTCGAGAAACGTAACCAGATTCGACGGCCCCACCACGTCCACCGAGCAGCAGATGCGGTCGTTGTAATTGGTTGCGACGGCCAGGGTCATGAATCCGCCGTAACTGCCGCCCGTGATCATCACCCGGCTCGAGTCCAGATCAGGCTGCTGCTGAATCCAATCCAGCAGCGTGCCAATATCTTCGTACGACCCCTCGCGCAAGAAGCCGTTGTCGAGCGAAAGAAACGTCTTGCCGTACCCTGTCGAGCCCCGCACGTTGGGGAAAATCACCGCGATGCCAAGCTCGTTGAGCCAATAATTGCTACGGCCCAGGAATCCCGGCCGGAATTGTCCCTCAGGACCGCCGTGAATATTCACGATCACCGGTCGTTTCCCTGTAAACTTCGTCGGCGGCCGGTAGAGAAAACCGCTGATCATGCGGCCATCCCAACTCTTCCAGTGAATCAGTTCGGGCTCCGGGAGGTTGGCGGCATTTAGCCCGCCGGTTTCGCTGGATGTCCACCGTTCAACTTTCCTGGTTTCGACGTCCAGCGAGTAGACATCAGAACTGGAGCGCGCGGAAGACAGATTGAATCCCAAGTCGCGGTTATTCTTGTTCCAGGCCACGCCAGAGATGATCCCTTTCGGTAGCTTGGGCACGGGTTGTTCTCTTCTTGTAGTGGTTTCGAGCAGGTGCAGTACGCCGAAGCCGTCCTCGTTGGTTACGAACGCAATCATCTTGCCGTGATCAGAAAGGTCGAACTCGTCCACGTCCCAAGAGGGTGTAAATAAAACTGTGTAAACGGCCATGGGAAGAAGAAAATAGGAGGACCCCATGGCAATCGACAAGAAGTTAATCGACCAACTGCTGACCAACTACAAGAAGCCCGAGGATATCATCGGGG
>Ga0208821_1000867_pt1 | contig 20390 bp, 17 predicted proteins | sample June2015DPH_20_5_FD_184720 | JGI IMG/M metagenome (GOLD analysis project Ga0208821, IMG submission 184720) | Peatland microbial communities from SPRUCE experiment site at the Marcell Experimental Forest, Minnesota, USA - June2015DPH_20_40... | ecosystem: Environmental > Terrestrial > Soil >... | reverse complement strand
GTGGTCAACGACATGGCCAGGAAGTCGCCTGTGATCATCACAATGACCATCAGCATGGGCGTCAACACCGCGTGTCCGGTTATGACGAGGCCAATTGCCAGCAAAAGCACCTGCACGATCTTCTTGAGGATGGAGTTCATCGTGTAGGTAAGAATGCGCTGAAAGGTGATCCTACCCTCCTTTACCGCAGCGACGATACCGCCAAGCCCAGCCTCCGTCAGCACAATACCGGCTGCCGATTTGGCGACATCGGTTGCGGTCGATACGGCAATCCCCATCTGTGCCTGACGAAGCGCCGGGGCATCGTTGGCGCCATCCCCGCACATTCCGACCGTATGCCCGTTCTTCTGGAAAACCTTGACCAGGTTAAATTTTCCTTCGGGAAGAATACTTGCGAATACCGCGAAATCCTTTGGCTTTACGCCATCGGGAATCGCTCCGGGCGGGCAAACGGCCCCATCCAATCCCACTGCATGGGCAACGATTGCTGCCGTAGCCGGAGCGTCACCCGTCACCATGACCGTTCGCACGCCAAGGGTCTTGAGCTCCGAGATCAAAGAGATCGAGTCCATACGGGGCGGGTCACTGAGTGCAATGAGACCCATAAGCTTCAGCGATGTTGGAATCCCCGCAGCTACTGCCAAGACCCTGAAGCCTTGCTTTTCAAGTTCATCGGCTAAACCGGCCGCGGTGGGTGACGGCGCGGTGAGGCTCGCCACTACCGTGAAGGCTCCCTTGACGATGCGCTCCACGCCACCCTTCGCGTCGGTTGCTGTTGCTTCTGACGTTTTCTTGGCCGGGTCGAATGGCACAAACGTGATTAGCTTTGGCAGATCCGATGCTGGCTTGTGCGTGGAGGCAGAGCGAATCGCCGCATCCACCGCGTCATCGCCACCCTCAGAACTGGCGAGGGCCGCCATGCCGAGAATGTGGGCTTCGTCGAACCCGGGCATCGGTTTAACGCTGGTTACGGAAAGTTCATTGCGGGTTAGGGTTCCGGTTTTGTCCGAGCACAAGACATCGATCGTGGCAGCTTCATCTACAGCGGAGAGCCGCGTGGGCAGGACGCCCAGCTTCGCCAGAGATCGCGCTCCAAGTGCCGCCGCCAGCGTGAATGTTGCCGGCAATGCCACGGGTATTGCCGCGAGAACCGACGTGAGCAACAGCGGGATGATCTCACTCCACGGCATCGCATGAAAATAGGCATACGCTCCGATCAGAAGGATGACGACGCCGTTGAAAATAGCCAGATTACGCACGATGCGCAGCACAGCTTTCTGCTGCGAACTTGCAGCGCGCGCGGTGCGCACGAGTTCTGCCGTACGGCCAAATTTGGTATGAACGCCAGTGGCTGTTACCACTGCCGTTGCTTCACCACGCCGCACCAGCGCTCCCGCATAGGTATTAACGCCTGCACCAGCCTCAATGGGCAGAGATTCGCCTGTAAGCATGGATTGATCGAGCAGGACAGATCCCCCGATCAAATGCACATCCGCCGCAACCACGCCGCCGAGTGACAACTTCACGAGATCGCCACGCACCAACTCCTTAGCCGGTACCGTCTTCCACACCCCATCGCGCTCCACGGAGGCATTCAAGGCGAGACGCGAGTTCAAGGCCTTTAAGGTAGCCTGGGCGCGACCCTCCTGGAAATAGGCTAGTGCTGCGTTGAAGACCAGCAGGCCCGCAATGACCGCAGCCTCGGCATATTTATGCAGCACGACTTGAAGCACAATCGACGCTTCGAGCAACCATGGGACGGGCGCCCAGAATTTGGCCAATGCGTTTCGAAGTGGATGAGCGGACACATCGGGCATTGCATTGGGCCCGTCTTTTTGAAGACGACTATGTGCTTCAGCGCTCGCGAGCCCGTTCGAGGCGACGTTCTGAACCGGCTTTGCGGGCGGGTTCGATGGTGCGACTTCGACATTTGCAGCCATAATTCGCTATCTGGAACGCTGTATCCGCTACCACGATTCTTGGAAAGCAATCGGCCCTAAGCCCAATACTATCCTGCCTCCGTCCCGCTAAATAAGCCTTCGACTGTAAATGTGCCTGATCCAGAACAGGTACAGGATTCCGTGGTTCTTGCCGAACGACTGAATCTCAACCGTTTCGATCCAGACTATTATCCTTTGCAACTGGGCAATCATGTTTTAGGAGAGGTAGGGGAGGTTTCTACGCCACGCGTCTTTACCACGATCTGCGACAGATAACAGGTTATGTCTAATACCGTAGACGTCAGTCTGGAAGCATCGAAGACCAAAGCGAGCTATTCTGTCGCCTATGGCTGCAATCCTGAAAACATTCGAGTCTTAATTCAGCGTGACCTTGACCAGATGCGGACTGAAGATGTCTCTGCGGATGAGCTGCGTCAAGCCAAAGCTCTGATTCTACGACAGATCCCTTTGAGCGAGTCGAGTGAGGATGCGGTAGCCGAAGGACTTCTCAGACGGGCAGAGATTGGCCTCCCTCTGGACGAACCTATACGGGCAGCGAAGCAATACTTTGAACTCAACGCCGACGAAGTGAAAGCCGCATTTTCCAGGCAGATACGTACCGGCGATTTTGTTCAGGTCATCCGTGGCCCCGTAGCCCGCTAGGTCACGAACGAGGAATGACCGTGCGCAGCGCCATCGATAAGTTCCGAACTGTAAGAACTGTAAGCACATTGCGCAGATCGTCCTGACCCGCAACCGGATACCTTGTGCCGCCAATGCTGCCGAGTATGAGATGTCCGAACGGAAGATTTTGCAGTTGCTTCGCAAGGCATTTCTCGAAAAAGCGTGGTGAGTCGTGTCATGGAGTACGGAAGAATTGTGAGGACCAAGGTGCGGTTCGAGCATCGGCTCGTGCGCCTCGAACCAGACTCATTTGATGTTCATTGAGGTTGCAGAAGAGCTTTGATTTCCCGCTCAAAAACCGATGTATCCGTCGCGCCAATGTGCTTGGCTTCGATGCGGCCATTGCGGTCTATTAGGAACGCGATCGGCAAGCCAAGAACTCCCCCGTACAGTTCGCCAATATTCGCGTTGCCCATGGCAACCGGATAGTTCATGTGGAAACGATGGTAGAAGTCGAGGACGGGCTCCGGTCCGTCGTCCATGGAAATGCCGATGATCTGTAAGCCTTGGTCTCGATATTTGTTCTGCAATTCCACAAAACGCGGAATCTCCTCCCGGCACGGGTCACACCAGGTTGCCCAGAAGTCCAGGAGAACTACTTTGCCCCGGTAGGCGGAGAGATCGAGCGTTTGTCCCGTCAATTCGGGAAGCGAGAATTCCGGAGCCAGCGGATGCCCGGCGATATTCGTAATATCGGTGCCCGAGGATATACCACGATGCCGGTTCAGGAAAAACAGTCCCATCGCGACTGCGATGGCCGCGGTGGCGATCAGAATCTTCTTTCCCAGTGTTGTCCTTGATCGAAGCAGCGTCGCCGGCACTATTCTCCCTTGGCAATCGGATAGCCTTTATCCACCCAGTTCGCACCGAAATTGTCAGGAATATAAAGCACCTTCACGTTGGTGAAACCCATCGCACGCAATGCGTCGTCGGCAGGCTTGACGTTCGGACAATGGCTCCATGGGCAACATCCGCAGTAGATAACGATGAACTTGCGTCGGGGCAGAGCCTCCACACGTTTACGCAGTTGCTGTATACCGATCTCGCTAGAAGCAGGGCCGATGTACTCGGAACCAGGGATATGCGCCTGCTCGTAAAGAACGTGGGACCCCACATGGATCATGAGCGGCTTTTCTCCCTTGGGGGACTGAAGGATCTTGACTAGCTCTTCCGGGTTGATTAGCTCCGAACTGGATAAAAATGTCGCCTGATAAGCGGGAGACATCGCCCCGGTCGCGCCGCCCAAGCGGGTTTGCGAATTCGCGCGAACGGCCCAAACTGATGCTGCCATGCTTGCCGCAGTCCCAACAAGAACAATGGTGATTGCGCGTTTCATTGATAGAGATAGACGTTTCATTTGAGTCTCCTTCGGCATTATCAGCGGTTGACTACCGGACTCGCAAGGAAGAAGCAAACGTCGGCTAGTTCCCAACTAAACGCAGATGCCCGTCGAGAGTTTCGCGTCCGTAGCGGGTTCGAGTCCTGTCGCTCCAGCCCTTCTTCCAGTAGTTTTGCGGAAATCCTGAAACCGACTCGGGGCATTCTGGGCGGACTGTGACCCGGACTGGTAATTGTCAGCTCCGCTTGGGAACCCGATCAGATCGAGATAAACCCGAAGTGTATGAGAGCAAGAGAAGAAAGCGCCACAATCGCCCAAAGCAAGATTCCCTGGAGGAGGGGGCGCACGCCTACTTGTTTCAATGTTGATCTTGAAATCCCTGTGCCGATCAGATAAAGAGTAACCGTCAGCCCGGTTTTTCCCAGTGCGCTGAGTTTGGGATACAGCGAGCCGAATAAGGGCAAATACGTACCGGCAACAGCGGCCAGGCAGAAAAGCAAGATAAACCAGGGCCACTTGATCCGGGTCTTGCTCTTCTTAAAGATTGCCACCGCAAATGCTAGAGGAACAATCCACAGGGCTCTGGCCAGCTTGATCGTAGTCCCGATCATTAACGCTTGGGAGCCGTACTTCGCGGTTGCCCCCACCACTGAACTGGTGTCGTGGATGGCGAGGGCAGACCACAATCCGAATTGAGATTGAGTGAGATGAATAGCGTACCCGATAGCCGGGAAAAGGAAGAGGGCAACCGAATTCAGGACGAACACGGTTCCGAGCGACACAGCCATCTCTTCTTCTCCCGCGTTCACTACGGGCCCAACCGCTGCGATTGCGCTTCCACCACAGATGGCGGTGCCCGTGCTGATCAGGAGCGACGGTATGCGTTGGACCTTAAACAAACGTCCAATGCCGAGACCGAGGAGCATGGCAAAGCTTATGCTGAGCGCCGTGTATAGGAACCCGGTCCGGCCCGCGCGCACGACCTCGTGCAGGTTCATTCCAAAACCTAGCCCAACGATGGATGCCTTCAAGAGGAATGTGGAGAGCTTCTTAGCGTCGACGTGATACGGATGTGCGAACGACAGGCCGTAGATCAAACCGGCCAGCAGCGCCAGCGGGGTCGAAATGAGGCCACTGGCAGCGACGACAAGGCCAACGAAGAAGATGTTCTTTGTGTTTGTCAAGCTTCAGTCTCGCTGCACCGATACCTGCCTGTCCAAGCAGTAATTCTTATTGCTCATGCGCCCGGCTTATCGCTTGCACGGAGCCAATGCCCAGCGGGCTTACCAACTGCTGGCAGGTTATCCTCGCGTGGAGGAGATTAGACCGCTGACGATTGAACGAGGGATCGGGGCTTTGATCGTGTTGGACTCATCACGCCGTGGCGAGATCGCAAGAAGTGGAGGAATGCGAGTGTAATCCCTTGGGGTTCTTGGCCAGGGGGATACGCCACGCTGAGTGGCCGCATGATCCGGACTCCGCGGATGGGCACGACTCGAAGAGAACCAACCTGGAGCTCTTTGCTTATAGACCAGAGCGAGGCAAATCCGATTCCAAGGCCAGCTTCAACAGCGGTTATGATGCCTTCGGTGGAGTCGAACTCCATCGCAAGGTTCAGGTGCTTGGCCTTGACGCCACGTTTCTGTAGAGCGATTTCGACGACGCGGCGCGTCCCTGAGCCGCGCTCCCGCATGAGCAGCCGCTCTTGCTTCAACTCCTCGGGCTCAACGAAGCCGCGTTCACTCCATTCGTGGGCTGGCGGCGCGATCAGGACAATCTCATCTTCGAGGAAAATCTCGGTTCGCACATCCCGCCGCAGGGGCGGGCCTTCGATGAATCCAAGCGATACTTCGCGCGCCACCAACGCTTCCAGCACTTGCTCCGTATTGCACGTGGTGACGTACGGCCGGACCAGAGGGTGCTGCTGCTGAAACGCTCCTAAGACACGAGGCAGGATGTACTGCGCAATCGTCAACGACGCGCCGATCCGCAAGTCGCCCCGTTGCTCGCCGGCAAGCTGTGACAAGCCTGCCAGCGCCGCTGTTTCCAACTGCTCGATTTTGCGGGCATATTTCAGGAGCATGGCGCCGGCAGGGGTAAGCGAGATGCGAGCACCACTGCGGTCGAATAACAGAACTCCAAGGTGCTGTTCCAAAGCTTTGATCTGCAGGGTAACGGCAGGCTGGGTCAGGCAGAGTTCCTCCGCTGCTTTGCGGAAGTTAAAGTGTTTGGCCACAGCTCGAAAGACTTTAAGCCGGAAATTCTCCATACCCGTATTCTTACCTACGTTCCGGGGTATTGCCTACAGAACTTCGGAGGCAAGCTACCCAGGTAGTTCCGAGTTGCTCGAAACCGATCCCGATGACCTCGCTATTCACCGGGTCGGCTGCCGTCCACCCGCTCTTTAGGGTGAATTGCAGTTCTGAACGCTCCCGAGTGACATCAATCACTGAACACCAAGTTGCACGGGACTACCTTCTTGTATTGAGGAGCTAAACCCCAACAAGTCATGAGAAGAGGCACTTATGCGCAGACATACGCTCACTTTTGCCGGCTTGGTGCTGGCCGCGACTCTGGTCCTGATTTCTGATTCCCGCTGGCTGATCGCCCAGCAGTCAACTGCGGCACCTCCCAAAGAAACTGCAACCCAGAAAACGCAGATTACTCCCGACGACTCAACCACACCACGAACCTTGGAAGGCTATGTCGAACAGGAGAAGCCGTTCTACGACTACCTGCTGAAAAACCACCCGATGTTCAAATACGAGAAAGACGGGCGAATGATTGGGAAATATCACATCAGCGACCGCGATGAAGAGTTCGTAGAAGAGGGTGGCGGCAAGGACTACGCCAAGCAAAACAATCGCCAGGTGTCCATGACCTACCGGCTGGGAATGGAGTCGATCTTGGACTTGCCGAACAAGTTTGTCGGACCCAAGAAGTGTGGCGAATGCCACCCGGCGCAATATGAAAAGTGGGTGCGCTCGCGGCACGCGAAGGTAGTTCGCTTTCCGGACGAGATGGATGAAGTGCCCGGCAAGGATCTGAACAAGGGACTGTGGGGGAGCCAAGCGGGCGTGCTGCCCGAAGGCATCACCGCCGACTCGGTTTACGCCATCATCGGTACTCCGCGAACGAAATATGGCTTCATCGATGCCTGGCTGGTCCGGGGCACCTATCATGTCGAGGGCGGGCTGCTGAAAGACGGCACCGGGACCCTGGTGGCCGGCGGCAACCAGAGTTCCCGGACTTGGGCGGAATCGCTCACCCCCGAAGTGGTGCAGAAGATTGCCACGTTTGTGCCCGGCTTTCCAACTAAACTTGAGGATTTCGGCGATAACGGCTCCAAGGTGTGGGGCATGACGTCCTACGGCGCGAAGAACCGGAAGTCGATGCTCTTCCAGCCCGCCACTACGTATTGCGAGGTTTGCCACTCGTTCAAGTTTGATTTCAAGAACGACGCGGAATTGACTGCCGCGCTCGGCCATCCCGAGGAATTGCGCAAGCACACTATCAGCAAAGGCATCACCTGCGAGGAGTGCCACGGAGCCGGAGCGCATCTTTATGGAGCGCGTGGGGCTGGGATGCCTTCCGACTGCGAGCGCTGCCATCAGCGCTTTGCCTGGAATCAGGAGCAGGCGAAGAAGGATCCAGAGCATCCCTTCACTGCATTCTTCAAGACCAAAGCCCCTGCCTGCGGAACGGAGGGTTCGCAAGGCTACAACACCGCTCACTATGAAAATGGCATCCGCTGCAGCACCTGTCACGATCCCCACGAGGTCACGGCGAACGATTGGAGAGACAGCTATACCGTGACCGGTCTGAAGAAGCAATGCCAGGATTGCCATTCCGCGCAGGCAGAATTTTTCGCACAGAATGAAATCCATGGGGGCAACAAGTGCACGAGTTGCCACATGCCGACAATGATGAGCTGCGAAAACTTCGCCACCATTCAGATGCCGGATTTCGGTGGATTCGATACCGCCCGTGCGGCGCATATCTGGCGCATCCTGGTAAGTCCGGATGAGAAGACGCTCAATCCTCCCGAAGGTCAAGACCGCAACTATAAAGACGGGTCCTGGCGCCTGACCAAAAAGGACGGCAAGCCATACATTGATCTGATGTGGTCCTGCGGGCGCACGAGTTATATGGATGGCACGGTAATCAATGGCGGAGGCTGTCACAGCGCAGTGCAGTCCTCGCAACCGAAGGAACTACAGTTCACCAACCAGCGCATGATTTACGACAAGGTCATGGCCTGGGAAAATCCGGTGAAAGATGGTGTGACCGCGGTCAAGGCCGCGCTAGAGAACATCAATGCCGAAATTCCCAAGTCCCGGCTTTCCACGGCGCAGAGAGCTCAGGTTCAGGTAATGGCTAACCAGGCACAGGACATCATCACCACCATCCAGAAGGATGGATCCTGGGGCGTTCATGCTCCTTCGTACACGCTGAAGAAGGTGAACGAAGCCCGGCTGCTGACCGACGGAGCCAGTGCTGCACTCGCTGGCAAGAACAATACCGTGGCACTCAAGAAGTAGCGGAGACGATAGTGTTTGGAGGAATCGCGCCGATGAAATAGCTGTAGTGCCCAATGTTGACCGGCGGCGCTGTCGTCCAGTTGTGCTTGGTCAAAAACTGCACGACATCACTCGCCGGCAGGCGGTGGTCTGAGGGCGGCCCCGGAGGAGATTTCTTATCCGGACGCCAGTCGAGCAACGCCAGAGTTCCACCAGGCACCAGGATGCGTGCAGCCTCCTGCAATGCGGCTTCGTGATCGTCTAATTCATGCCAAACGTTCGCTATCAACACAACGTCGGCACATTTCGATCCGAGAGTTGTTTTGCCCGCCTCGCCTTGTGCCAAATCGATGTTGTGGGGAGCGTCTAGTCGCTCGAGCTTTCCCCGCAGCATGTTCAGCATCTCCAGCTGCAAGTCAATCGCATATACCTTTCCGTTAGGGCCCACGGCCTGGGCCATGGGAATGGCGAAGTAACCGGTTCCCGCGCCGACATCAGCAATGTGCATTCCAGGCCGAATCGCTAACGCTCGAATGACATCGGCAGCTGGTAGCCAGACCTGTCGCTCGGGATCCTCGAGTTTGTGTGCATCCTGTGGTTTGAAAAGGCGGTCGCCCATGGTGGCCTTTAACGTCTGCCTTTATTGCCTGGCTTTTCACTCCGTCGAGACTCGACAGAACAGGAGTTGGTGCGTCAGGTTGGCACACCAAGCTTGGGCAGCAGCCATTGGGTCAACACCAGGTAAGCGACTACAAAAACGATCATCCATGCCCATCCCGGCATTCAGTTCACCCCCTGTAATGAGCCAACCTTTGATCGAAGATGGCTTTTTTGCGTCTGGATTCCACTCCTTCGCCGTGTGCCGGCAGCGTATTGTTGCAAGTGAGCGGCATGCCGCGCCGTGCTGCGGCACACTAACTCGCAAAGTTTGAACACGACGGGATCGGCGACACTATAAAAAACACTGTTGCCCGAACGCTCGCGGCCGACAAGTCCTGCGTCGAAGAGGATTTGAAGGTGTTTCGATATGTTGGGCTGATTCCCGTCCAGGTCACCGACAATCTCATTGACCGTTCTAGGTCGGCCTTGAAGTGCTTGCAGGATGCGAAGACGGCAAGGTTCTCCGAGCACCTGGAATCGGCGGGCGACCAGTTCGACCATCTTCTCGTGGATCATCGTCTGCCTTCCGGACGGACAAAGAGTGCCTTATTCACTATATAATTATACATGCATATAGCTAGGGTATAGACAGAAACCACGGAGTTGCTCGAATGCGTTCTGACATCGACGAAGCCATCGTTTTGCTGAAGCGCGGAGGCGACGGCGCACTTGAGAGAGCAGTAGCGCTGCTGCAAGGGGTTGTGTTTGCTTTCAGTATGAGAGTGTGCGGACAACGGCAGGATGCCGAAGACACGATGCAGGAAGTCCTGGTAAAGTCGTTGCCCTACCTGTCAAAGTTTGACAGCTCCAGAGCGCTGGCGACGTGGTTGTACAAAGTGGCGAAGAACCGCTGTCTCATGAACCGGCGCAAGAGCAAATTCGCACCGAAAGAGGAACTCTCCCTGGAGGAGTTGATGCCTGACCGGGCGGAACTGGAGCGGCTCGACGGGCTTACTGCTATCACTCCGGAAGGTTCGGCCATTCGTGGTGAACAGGGGCAGCGGCTGCGGGATGCGATACGGTATCTGCCGCCACACTATCGCATCATTCTTGTGCTGCGTGACATGGAAGGCTTCACCGATGAAGAGGTCGGGGAGATCACCGGCTTGCGCCCAGGCACCATACGCGTGCGACTCCACCGGGCCCGCTTATTCGTGCGGAGGGAACTGGCGAAGGTGAACGAGGGAGTGAAGCAAGGTATTACGGGACGATTGCAGCGAAATGCGGGAACCCCATCTGGCACCGGTCGTTGCAGGAAGATTTTTGCGGGGCTGTCGGACTATCTTGATGGTGAACTGGACGACTTCTCTTGTGAAGAAATCGAGACCCACATGAACGGCTGTGAACCATGCAAGAAATTCCTCCGCAGTCTGGAGTCGACCATACAACGCTGCCAGCAGTCACCTGCTGACTGCCCGGATCGGGAATGGGCGGCTGGCCTAAGAAAGAAGCTGCTCGCGACCTACAGCCGGGCACTCTCGACCAGCGGGAAGTGACTGGATCAAAAAGCCTTAGGCCGCTCTGCGCCGCCTTCCTGTAGCGCTCCATTCTTATTTCCTGTAACAAATTCGTCAGGCTTGCATTTATTCATGTGGCTCCCATGGAGGAGCCAGGGAGGGAGACCCATGATTTCTGCAAAAGTTGAACTGACACAGCCGCTTGCCCAGCAAAGACAATTCGTTGCTCGAACTGGCAGTGAGCACTATTTCCTGCTGGACGATAGTGCCGGGGGAACCGGACCTAAACCCATTGAACTGGTGGCAGCCGGACTTGCAGGTTGCACAGCCTTCGACGTGATCACGATTCTCCGCCAGAAATACCATCAGAAAGTCACCGGCTACGAAGTGCGGGTGGAAGCTGACCAGGCGGAGCGCCCGCCGCAGGTGTTCACGGCGGTTCGGATTCATCACGTCGTTCGGGGTTTTGACATTGACGCTTCGGCAATCGAGGAGGCGATCCGCTTGTCGGAGGAGAAATATTGTTCAGTCGGGGCGATGGTGCAAAAGACGGCCAGCTTCCACACCACGTTTGAAATCGTCGCCGAAAAGACTGATTGGCTGAATCCAGCGGAGCCAGCCGCAACCCAGGCTTAAGAGATTGTTGATGCAACAGCTTCTACACCAACTTGGTGATCGAGGTCACGGCCTGAGTCTTGGTCCTGAGAGCAGGATAAAAAGACGATTCCAACTCTTTTCTCGATTGGGTCTTGTCCCTATGCGCATCTATATTGCTGCTCGCCGTTCTTTTCCGATTCTGCAGTTAGCTGTCGTTGTCCTTTGTGTCACTGGGACGATGTCTTCCCAAGCGCCGCCGGAGGCCTCCCCTCTTTCGTTACAGCAAGCGGCGAGCATAGCTCTGGAGAAGAATCCGCTACGCAAAGCGGCGGTCGCGGATACCAAGGCGGCCTCGGCAGGAGTGCGCGAGGCGCAGTCATTCCTCATGCCGCATGTGACGTTCTCGGAACTCGGCACCCGGGGTAACGATCCGATATACGTATTTGGCACCAAGCTTCGGCAGCAGCGTTTCACGACAAGCGACTTCGAGTTGAACCAGTTGAACACGCCACGGCCGTTCGGGAACTTCACCACGCGTTTTGGCGGAACCTGGAACCTGTTCGATTCCTTGGCTAGCTGGCATGGAGTCAGTCGCGCCACGGAGATGAATCATGCTGCCGTCCATCAACTGGAGCGTACCGATCAGGAGACTTTGTTCCGCGTAGTGCAGTCCTACTACGGCTTGTTGCTCGCGACCAAGCAAGTGGAAGTAGCAGATCAGGCGGAGCAAACGGCCAAGTCGATCATGGAACGCAGCCAGGCGAGGTTCGACAGCGGGGTGGTGGTAGAGTCGGACCTGCTGAGCGCGAAGGTCCGCCTAGCGAGCCGCGAACAAGAACTCATTCGCGCGAGAAACAATCTGGAACTCGCCCGAGCCCAACTGAATACCGCGATGGGTATTCCTGTGGATGCTTTATATCAGCCAGCAGACCCGCTTGGCGAACGGAATCTCGCGTTTCCCACGCTCGCTGACGTGGAGCAGAAAGCACTCACGAGCCGGCCAGATCTGAAGCGGATTGAATCCGAGCAGTCCGCACAACAACTGAGTGTGGCGATCGCCAAGTCATCGTTCGGTCCGCGCCTGAACGCTTTTGCCGGTTGGGAGATGGACAATCCCACGCTGCTGGCTGGTGGCGGCGGTAATAACTGGCTCGGGGGCGTCGAACTGCAGTTTGACCTCTTCGAGGGTGGAGCGAAACGGGCCGCTCTGTCGCGGGAACGGGCAATCGCTGAAAAGATGGCGGCATTGAAGCAGGCGGCCAATGACGCCGTGCGAATGGAGGTGCGCCAAGCCTACTACGATCTCGATTCCAACCGCCAGCAGGTAGGAGTGGCACGCACGACAATTGCCCAGGCACAAGAGAGTCTCCGCATCAACCAGGATCGCTATGAGGGCGGCCTGATTACAATTACCGACCTTCTGGGCGCGGAGGAGGCGGCGCGCCGCAGCCAGACCGACTACTGGCAGGCGGTATATCAGTTTCACATCAGCTCCGCCAATCTGGAGTTGGCGAGTGGGACTTTGAATCTGCAATCACCGGCGGTTAATCCATGAATCTGATTTCTACTGCGAAACAAAGAAACCGAATGAAACTCGCGTCCGTGGTGACAGCGGGTCTCCTTTTGCTCGCTCTTGCGACCATGGTAGCAACCATGGCGGGCTGCTCAAGCGAGCGTAAAACCGCCAGCGCTGCGCCGGAGACGGTAAGCAATGTGTCGGTGTTGTCTGTGCAACCGGCGAACGTTCTGGACCTGGCGGAGGCCGTTGGGACGCTGCGCGCGGCGCAGACGAGCCAACTAGCCGGCCAGATGATGGCGAACATCGTCGAGATTCGGGTACACGAAGGAGACCGGATCCAGCGCGGACAGGTGTTGGCCGTCCTCGACGAAGCCCAGCCGCGCGCGGCTCTCGACCGCGCGACGGCGGCGGATCTCGCATCGCAGCAGGGAATCACAGCAGCCGACTCCGACCTTGCCTTGGCGGAAGCCACCTTCAAGCGGTATCAGACCTTGTACGAGAAGAAGTCGGTCAGCCCGCAAGAGTTCGACGAAGTAAAGGCCCGTTACCAGGCGGCGGAGGCGCGCCGCGACATGGCCCGTTCCGGGCAGACGCAGGCGAAGGCGGCCGTCCAACAGGCACGCACCGCTCTCGGGTACACCCGTATCCTGGCTCCGTTCGATGGCCTTGTGACTGAGAAGAAAGCGGATGTCGGCGCGCTCGTCAGCCCCGGGATGCCAATCTTTACCGTGGAGGACCTCCACCGCTACCGGTTGGAGGCCACCATCAACGAGACCGATCTGCGGTACGTCCGCATGGGACAGCAGGTTCCCGTCATCATCGATGCGGTGGGCGATAGAGAGCTCAAAGGACGGGTTGTCGAGATCGTTCCCGCGGCAGACGCAGCGAGCCGCAGCTTCCTGGTGAAGATCGAAGTACCCCCCGACCCGGCTCTCCGCTCGGGGCTTTTTGGCCGAGCGCAGTTCACGCGCGGGGAGAGGTCATCTCTTCTTATCCCGCAAAGCGCAGTCGTGGAGCGCGGGCAATTGCAGGGAATCTACGTGCTTGATCAGAACAAGATTGCCAACTTGCGGTATATCACACTCGGTAAACCATCGGGAGGACAAGTAGAAGTTCTCGCGGGCCTGCAAGCCGGTGAGACGCTCATCGCCGATCCGGGTGGCCGGGAACTCAGCGGTAAGAAGATCGAGTCGCACTAGGGAGTCATGGATGAGCACTGCTAACAGCAATTCGGGTCAGACTGGCCAGCACGCCGCCCTTGGCCTGGCGGGGCGGATCGCTCACACCTTCATCGATTCGAAACTGACTCCGCTCATCATTGTGGCCGCCCTGCTCCTGGGCGCATTCGCCATCCTCGAAACGCCGCGCGAAGAGGAGCCGCAGATCGTGGTCCCGATGCTTGACGTTTTTGTGCAGATGCCGGGCGCGTCCTCCCAGGAGGTTGCCCAGCGCGTCAGTCTGCCGATGGAGAAGCTGCTCCGTGAGGTGCCAGGGGTCGAATACATCTACTCGATCAGCCATCCCGGCATGAGCATGTTGATCGTGCGCTTCTATGTGGGCACGAAAGAAGAAGACGCGATCATACAGACCTACAACAAGCTCTACTCGAATTTCGACCGCATCCCGCCCGGCGTCTCGCAACCAATCATCAAAGTTCGCTCCATCAACGATGTTCCGATCATGGCTTTGACGCTTTGGGGAAAGAATTATGACTCCTATCGTCTGCGGCGGATCGCGGGTGAATTGGAAAACTCGCTCAAGAAACTCGATGATGTTTCGGAGACGACCATCATCGGCGGGGAACCCCGCCAAGTCCGCGTTGTCCTGGATACACAGCGGCTCGCTGCCTACGGTCTCACGCCAGGCACGATCGTCGGCCAGTTGCAGAGCGCGAACAGTCGCGGGCAGGCTGGAAGCTTCTCGCGCGACAACCGCGAATTCCAAGTTGAAGCGGGATTGTTTTTCACTCGTGTCGACGACTTGCAGCAAGTTGTAGTCGGAGTTCACAGCGGCAGGCCCGTTTATTTGCGCGACGTGGTGGAGAAAATCGAGGATGGTCCGGCCGAGCCCGACAACTATGTGCTGTTCGCAAATGCCAAGGGGACGAGTGCTCAGTCGGACGATTCTGAATATCCCGCGGTGACGATAACCCTCGCCAAGCGCAAGGGCACAAACGCAAGCATTATCGCGGACCATGTTCTCGAAAGGGTCGGTGCGCTGCGCGGTTACATGCTACCCCAGGACCTGAATTTCACGGTCACACGAAACTACGGAGAGACCGCGAAGGACAAGTCGGACGAACTTCTTAAACACCTGCTCATCGCAACGCTGTCGGTCACTCTATTAATCGCCTTGGCCTTGGGTTGGCGCGAATCAGGGGTGGTTCTGCTCGCCGTGCCCGTGACCCTGGCCCTCACACTCGCAATCTTCTATCTATTTGGGTACACGTTGAACCGGGTGACTTTATTCGCGCTCATTTTCTCCATCGGCATCCTGGTCGACGACGCTATTGTCGTGGTCGAAAACATTGTCCGCCATTTTCGGTTGCCAGAGAGTCGTGGGCGTTCGTTGGTGGACGTTGCCGTGGAGGCCGTAGACGAAGTGGGCAATCCCACGATTCTGGCTACATTCGCGGTGATTGGCGCGATTCTGCCGATGGCGTTTGTCCGCGGCCTCATGGGTCCTTACATGCGGCCGATCCCGGTCGGAGCATCGGCAGCGATGATGTTCTCGTTGATGGTGGCGTTTGTGGTCTCACCTTGGGCAGCGCTCCGGCTGTTGCGGCACTACGCCGGCGACGGAGGACACGGCCAGCACGAGGCCGAGGGATGGACCACGCGCCTCTACCGCAAGATCATGAATCCGCTGATTCTCGATGCTCGCCGCCGTTGGATGTTTTTCGGTGGGGTAGTAATTCTGCTGCTCGCGGCGGTCGCTTTCGTCCCGTTGAAGTGGGTCCGTGTGAAAATGCTGCCCTTCGACAACAAGAGCGAGTTTCAGGTCATCATCGATATGCCCGATGGCACGCCCCTGGAGCAAACGACGCGGGTGGCGCAGGCACTGGGACAATATCTGGGCAAGCAGCCCGAGGTCATCAATTACCAGATCTATGCCGGTACCTCCGGCCCTTACAACTTCAACGGTTTGGTGCGGCACTATTTCTTGCGCAGACAGCCCAATCAAGCTGACATTCAAGTAAATCTGTTGTCCCGTCATGACCGCAAAGCGCAAAGCCATGAAATCGCACGGCGCTTGCGGCCGGTGTTAGACAAGATTGCTGAACCGTACGGCGCGCGCATCAAGGTCGCCGAAGTTCCGCCCGGTCCGCCGGTGCTTCAAACCTTGGTCGCCGAAGTTTATGGGCCAGACTACAAAGGCCAGATTGAACTGGCAGCCCAGATTAAGAAGGTTTTTCAGCAAACGCCAGGCGTAGTAGACGTCGATTGGTATGTTGAGGACCCGCAGACCAAGTATGACCTGAAGGTGGACCTCGACAAGGCGTCGCTGCACGGCATTTCCGCTGCGGACGTTACTCGTACATTGCAGGTGGGGCTGGGTGGCGCTGATGCTGGCCTGCTGCACGATCCCCAATCTCGCGAGGATGTCCCGATCGAGGTGCGCCTTTCACGGCCCGATCGTTCAGGCATCCAAGACCTTGAGAGCCTGAAACTCCCCACTCCTTCCGGTGGCCAGATCGCTTTGCAAGAAGTGACGACTTTGAAGCAGACCACAATCGACACCAGTGTGTATCGCAAGAATCTGCAGCCGGTAGTCTACGTGACGGGAGATGTTGCGGGCGGAGAAGAAAGCCCTGTATACGCCATCATGAAAATGAGCGGCGCCATCGACAAGATCAAGTTGCCCGATGGCTATGGGGTGAAGCAATACAAGGGCACGACCATGCCGGAACGCACCGACCGCTTCTCCATGAAGTGGGACGGCGAGTGGCATATCACGGTAGAAGTCTTCCGCGACCTGGGACTGGCTTTTGCGGCTGTCCTGGTATTGATCTACGTTCTGGTCGTGGGCTGGTTCAAGAGCTTCAAGACACCGCTGGTCATTATGGCGCCGATTCCATTGACGCTCGTTGGCATTCTGCCGGCGCATGCCCTGATGGGCGCCTTCTTCACAGCAACATCGATGATCGGATTTATCGCCGGCGCGGGAATCATCGTGCGCAACTCAATCATCCTCGTCGATTTCATCGAACTCCGGCGCTCGCAGGGTATGCCGCTGGAAGAAGCCGTCGTGGATGCGGGCGCGGTGCGCTTCCGCCCCATGCTGCTGACCGCAGCCGCAGTGGTCGTGGGAGCCAGCGTGATCCTCTTCGATCCCATTTTCCAAGGTCTCGCTCTTTCCCTGATGGCAGGCGAAGTAGCTTCCACAGTGCTCTCGCGCATGGCGGTGCCTGTTCTCTACTACATGAGCGAGCGGCGGAACCAGACGAAACCGCGCGCCGCGGAATCTCATCTTCAGGAGGTACAAGTATGACGGTAGAACGTGGTCTTCGATTGATGGCGGGTACGTTCATTCTCCTCTCCGTTGCTTTAGGACATTGGCTGAGCCCCTACTGGTATCTGTTCACTGCGTTTGTTGGCCTGAACCTGTTCCAATCCGGACTAACGAACTGGTGCCCCGCGATGTTCGTGCTTCGAAAGTTCGGATTGCGCGAGTCGTTACCACTTGTCTCGAAAGGCTGATGGATCACACGATTCGACGAAACCAATGACATCCATCGTCCAAGTCGAATATCGACTCAGTCTATTGTCGATTCGCCAAGAGATTCTCGAATCGCTCGGGCACCCAGTGATTTCTGTCGTGGGTTCGCGCGCTGCACGGAATCTTGATCTCTCGAATCGATCGCCTGGAGTCATCGTGATCGGGCATGGCGCCTCTCGGCAAGAACGCCAAGGCCTTATCAATTACTTCCGGCAGGCCGTGCCGGGCGTTCCGCTGGTGGCACTTCTGCGCAGTCGCGATGACGACTTTAGCGCCGCCGATTACAACTGCCGAGCAGACGATCCACCTCTCTGGGTGAGGACGGTCACGCAGGCTCTTGCCGGAATCGAATAGCAACTGCCCACTCCAATCCTTCAATCCGAGTTCTGGGGGTGGATGGCTCGCAATAGGGCTCGACACTGGTCCCTTGGCGGCGAAGAGATAGGCCCTCGCAGAAGGCCAGGCAATGCGTACGAAAAGGATCTGGGTGAGACGGCTGCTACGTTGTCCAAACAAATCCCCTCATACACGCCCGACAATACTTCGAGGAAAGTCGAGTGGCTTATCAGCGGGTATTCTTGGCCTAGCACATCCTCGGGCGGGAAACCGCAATTATGGCTTAGACACGCTCCTGAAAAATGGCGTTAGCATTCAAGTGGCAGTATCACCGCTTACTCAATCGTGAACTCCCACCCACAATACTGGCCGGGAGCTGCGTCGGGGGGACAGTGCAGGCAGTTCGTACGAATTCGTGGATCGATCGTTGAGGCGAAGGTTTCGAACTCTACGCTGCCGACGCTTTTGCAAGGAAAATCCGGCAGCCTTTTGCGGCGCCGGGCCTCCTGCACTCGACAGACATCCATGAAGAAGTGCAGACGCTTGCGGTCGTCGGACCATTCGGTGCGCTGTGAGTTTACGACGGCGTAAAGGCGTAGGCTCAGGGCTCTTTCCAGGGCTTCAAGCCCACCACCAGCCGGAATGTTGAATGTGGTCATGATGCGTCGGGCCTCCGCGGAGGCGAAAAGCTTCCATGAGCGAGCGTCCAGGTCAATGGCGATTTCCATGTCGAAACGCTCCTCGGCCGCAAGGAACCAGCAGCCATCGTGGGCGAGCCAGTTCTTGGCGAACATTTCCAGTGCCCGCAATAAATCTTCGCGGCCCATTGCTTCGAACGCATTTCCTGGTTGAGATGACATAGTGTTTGCCTCAGGTCCTAGTCCTAGTAGTCACATCAGGGACGGGTACAGTTTAGCGTTGTGTTCCAATACTTATGGAGTAGAACTTTCCTCACGCCTCGCACAGCGAGCAAGCTGTGCCATGGTCGGAGGCACCGGCCAAACTCGGACTCCAGAGGAAATCCAAGCCGACGCCACCTGTGGAAGCCGCCGTGCAATGGACGAACCTTAGTAACGCCGTATTTCCGGCAGCCGTACGTGCGGCGTTCCTTTCTGTGCGAGGCGTGCTATCTTCGTCCGGTCAAATCGGCAGGCTCAGTGCCCACAATCCGACAACAAGCGCATACTGGATACCGTGACTGATGTCGCAGTGCCATGTCGTGCTTCCAGGTCAATCGTCAGATCATCCACGGAGGAGGGCGGCGCAGCCTGATGCCGAAATTCGCACGTGATTCACAATCTGAATATCACCGCAATTGTTGAAAACACAACCGGCACTCTTGACGCCGCAGGCGAGTGGGGGCTTGCACTGTGGATTGAAGCGGACGACCGCCGCATCCTCTGCGATACCGGCCAGGGGCATACGCTGTTGCACAACGCACGCCTGCTCGGAATCGATGTTGCGACGGCCGAAGCCCTGGTCATCAGTCACGGCCACTCCGATCATACCGGCGGCATTGCCGCGCTGATGGACGCTGGCTTTCGCGGCAAGATCTATATTCATCCCGCGGCATTGAGCGGCAAGTACCAACGCGAGAAAACACCTCAGCACCGAGCGAAGGGCATACCCCCTGCGTCGCACCGAGCCCTGCTCTCGAGGGTAGCTGACGTTGTCGAATCGCCGCAGCCCACCGAAATCGCTCCCGGGGTGATCGTGACCGATGCCATTCCCCGGCGAAATACGTACGAAGATATACCCGACCCCTTCTTCCTGGACGAAAACTGCACCCAGCCCGATCCGCTAATTGACGATCAAGCGCTGTTGATCGAAACCCACCGGGGTTGGGCCGTAATTACCGGCTGTGGACATTCGGGGTTGATCAACACTTTGACCTACGCCAAAGAACTAATCGGCAATAGCCGCATTGTCGCCGTGATCGGAGGTCTGCATCTCTTTCGGGCATCGGCCGAGCGCATCAAGGCGACAACAGAAAACTTGCGCGCGTTTGGGGTCGAGCTGATCGCGCCCTGTCACTGCACCGGGTTCGAAGCCACGGGCGCTCTGCAGAATCAGTTTGGGAGCCGGGTGGTGGCGCTCCGAGCCGGCCTGACCGTCCGGGTTTCCGAGGCGTGATCACAAAAAACTCCGTGAAGAAATCGTCAGGGCTGACGACAGGACACTTCCTCACGAACTCACTGGCCATCGCTTACAAGATTGGAAACTTCGCGTATGTAACTGAACTCGACGACTTTCTGCAAGACCCGAAGTTCTTTGACAAACAGTTTTTGAAAGCGGCTCCGACGAGACCTCGAATCCCCTAAGCGAAGGTGCTTCGGTCGGCTTCACTCCGGTTTGACTTCCCGCGAAGACGGGTTCGTGGAAGTTAGGGGCTTCGATGCTGGTCGCGTCGGGTTCTGGGTGGATGACGGGCAACTCTGACGTTATGGGCCAAGGCGGACTCCCAGCGGACAACTCGCCCTGGTCAATGAGTGTAATTGATTCCATAACAATGTCGGCTCCCACACCCGAGTAAACTTTGGTGGCGCCAACCAACCAAGGCCCGGGAGAAAGGAGCCGAACAATGATCATTATAGGATGCGACTACCACCCGGGCTTTCA
>Ga0208821_1000866_pt1 | contig 20394 bp, 19 predicted proteins | sample June2015DPH_20_5_FD_184720 | JGI IMG/M metagenome (GOLD analysis project Ga0208821, IMG submission 184720) | Peatland microbial communities from SPRUCE experiment site at the Marcell Experimental Forest, Minnesota, USA - June2015DPH_20_40... | ecosystem: Environmental > Terrestrial > Soil >... | reverse complement strand
CGCCTCGCGGATCACCAGTTCGCGAACCTCGGGCTCATCGGTCCTTTCCATGAGCGACCAAATCTTTCCGCCCGGATCGCAGAACCGGGCGAACGCGCAGAGGTTTTCAGCATCGCTCAGAACCAAGGTGGGCCCATCAAGGGTTTCTGCCTGCCGGGCGTAAGGCACGCGGCTCGCAGTCTCACGGCCATCGAACCCGATCTTGGTATGTGAACCGTCACAGAATGGTGCGCTCTGAGAATGGCCGCAACGGCAAAGCGCGTAACCTGGCTTCGCGTCAAACGCTTTGCCTTCCTTCCATTCCCAGGACATTCCCTCGCTGTTGGGGGTGATGACCTGAAGCGCGACAGGTACGTTTCCCGATACCAGGTAAGGACCATCCTTGCTCACCACAATTTTTCTCTCCTGCCCCAATTCCGTCATGTGCGTAGCTCCTTTGTTGCGCTTTTTTGATCGATGAGATGGTACCCAGGATTAGTCCCATGCGGGTGGCTTCAGTGGCTCGCGATGGCTCTCGATGGCGGCTGCCACATCCTCGGCGAAATTCTCATCGGGTGTGGCCGTCGAGCCGTGCTCTCGGGCGAGGCGAAGAGATTCAGAGAGCAGCCGGATATGAGGTTCGGCAGGACGCACCACGGCTACGGGCCGTGTGCCGTCCTTGATGACGACTTCCGCGCCCTCGCGCACTCGCGCCAACAGCGACGCGAAGTCGCGGGTTGCTTCCGCTTCAGACATGTCGGTCACGTGCTTGGCCATATCCTCATTATTATACATCACTAGTTTCAATCGGGTAGGTCGTAGGTGGTAAATGCAGGGCAGTAAGCGGAAAGCAGTAGGCAGAAGGCCGGAGCCGACCAGCCTTTCGTAACCACCCCGCCCCCGAATCCCGAGCCCCGATTCGCTGATCCCGAGTTCCGCCCCTGACACCTGGAACCCGACACCTGATACCTGACTCCTGTTTCTCGTCGCTCGTCACTCGCCACTTGTCATTGTTCTTCTGTCTTCAAACCCGGGGGCGAGCGCCGGCGGATGCAAAATGCCGCGGGCCTCACACCGCAGAGGTCCGCGCTACGCTTGCTGTACGTGGCTGAATTCCCTTGGAATTCCAGTGAGGCCAAGGCATGAGCCACGTGGGGTACCACGGAGCGAACATGGAGGGCAGGCTCTGGCCTCTTAGAGACTCTGCCGCCTCGAGCTGCACGGTTCGAAAAGCATGAACTCCGCGTCCGGCTTTTACTTGTTGTTCTATCCTCTCCTTTGTGGTAACAATCAATCCCTGTGAGCGTAAACTCCCTAGCTACCTACACCGGCACTCATGGGCCTGTCCGGGAGGATAACAAGCTCCGGGCAGAAGACCGTGAAGCCCACGATTGGTATCGGTTCGTCTTATCGTTCCCGCCTCATCTTGTGCGCGATTACATTGAGCGGTTCGGTTTGACTTCGCGCCAGCGCGTCCTGGACCCGTTTTGTGGTACGGGGACGACGCTTGTCGAATGTAAGAAGCTGGGCATCCCCAGCATAGGTGTTGAGGCGAACCCAATGGCCTGGTTCGCAAGTCGAGTGAAAGTCAATTGGGACGTTGATCCTGAGGGGCTATTGAATCACGCGCGTGAAATCGCAGCAGACGTGTCAGAGAAACTTGAAGCAGACGGACTCAGCGATGAACGGGATCTTCCTTTATTCCACAAAGCTGGAAGCGCTATTCCAAAGCTCCTTGCACTCCCATTCGACTCCACGAGATTGCTTCTAAAGAATTCGATTAGCCCGCTCCCGCTCCACAAGACGTTGACGCTCCTGGACGCCATCGAACATTGCAGGGACGACCGCTTCTTTGACCATGAACGACTGGCCCTTGCAAAGGCCATCGTTTTCGGCATTGGTAATTTGGAGTTCGGGCCAGAGGTCGGTGTAGGCCCTCCCAAAGCGGACGCTCCGGTCGTCGCAGCCTGGTTAAGCGGGGTTAGCAGGATGGCGGAGGATCTTCGTGAACTGCGCGTCGCAGGTGGGACAGGTGCGGTGGTTCATCGGGCCGACTCACGGCGATTGGCTCAGGTTTTGGACCCCGATTCGATAGACGCGGTTATTACCTCGCCGCCGTACCCGAATGAGAAAGACTACACGCGGACGACTCGCCTGGAATCGGTCCTTTTGGGATTCATACGCAATAAACAAGAACTGCGGTCGCTTAAGCAGGATTTAGTACGCTCCAACACCCGGGGTGTTTACAAGGGCGATCGAGACGATCTGCTAGTTTTAGACTATGACAAGGTACAACGAATCGCCGCCGCGATTGAGAGGCGACGGAAAGAGCTCGGCAAAACTTCCGGGTTCGAGCGTCTTTACGCAAAGGTCACAAAATTATATTTCGGCGGAATGTCCCGCCACCTCTGCGAGCTTCGGACCATTCTGCGTCCTGGCGCATGGCTCGCTTACGTCGTCGGCGACCAAGCGTCTTATCTGCGCGTGATGATTCGAACCGGTCAAATGCTTGCTGACATCGCACTATCTCTTGGATACGAAGTGATCGCAGTTGATCTTTTCCGCACCCGACTTGCTACAGCCACCAAGGAACAGCTCCGCGAGGAGGTTGTGGTTCTCCGCTGGCCAGGAAAGAAAACTAGCTAGGGGTTCAGACTATGAGCTTACAAAACGTTTACTCCGCGATCATCGAGAAGATTTTTCGATCGAAATTCAAGCCCGGAATGCGGGAGGTGGAATTCGAGAGAGAAGACATCGTCAAATTTGCCGGTAAGCTGAACCTGAAATTACCCAAAAACCTCGGCGATCTGGTCTATAGCCTTCGGTATCGGACTCCCTTACCCCAGAGCATAAAAGCTACTGCCGGTCGGGGCGAGGTCTGGATTATTCGCCCGGCAGGCAAGGCGAAGTACCGCTTCGCTTTGGTGCCTGACAGGCCGCTCGTTCCGAATCAAAGCATGACCACGACTAAAGTCCCTGACTCCACCCCAGGCGTGATTGCCAAATACGCTTTGTCAGACGAACAGGCGCTTCTCGCCAAGGTGCGGTACAACCGCCTGGTCGACATCTTTTCGGGCGTGACTTGCTACTCGCTGCAAAACCATCTTCGCACGACCGTGTCTGCCATGGGACAGGTTGAAACGGATGAGCTATACATCGGCGTGGACAAGAAAGGAATCCACTATGTCTTTCCTGTTCAGGCCAAAACCGGCAGGGATAAACTCAACATTGTGCAGATCGAACAGGACATGGCCGTCTGCGCACAGAAGTTCCCGTCCTTAATCTGTCGCCCTCTGGCTGCCCAGTTCATGCAGGACGATGTGATTGCCTTGTTCGAGTTTGAAGAGGGCGAGAAGGGTGTGGGGGTCGCTTCAGAAAGACACTACAAGCTGGTGCCCCCGGAAGAGGTAACGGAATCCGATTTGAACGCCTACCGAATGCGCACTTCCGAGTGAGCGCCCACAGTTTTTGGCGACTCGAGAGACACCAGCCTAAGCTCTCGCCTCCTGGAGACTCTGGGGCTTCTGCGACCTAAAGAACCGCAGGGTTTGAGAGGCACGAACTCGGTGCTAGCGGCTTTCCCTGTTGCCTTGTACTTGAGGGGTACGTAGATTGGCGCGATGGCGCGTTGCACGTAATGGGGGGCAAATGGAGGACACGGCCATCAGGACCCGCAAAATCAAGGTGCGTGAGCTTCTTGACTACGTGAATGAGGGAAAATTCGCCATCCCTAAGCTTCAGCGGGAGTTTGTCTGGGACGGCACGAAAGCGGCGAAGCTCCTGGACAGCATCCTGTCCGGCATGCCCATCGGCGTGCCCATGGTCTGGGACACCCCGACGAGCCAGCGGCTACACTTGCGGGAGAGGTATCATGTCCTGCCCGGCTTCAAGAAGCGCAACAGACGGGTGTGGTTCATCATCGACGGCCAGCAGCGTGTGTCGGTTCTCCACCATGCCCAGGTAGGTGACGAGCTTGAAAACGGCCGACTGAAGCCCGTGGACTTCGGCAAGGTGGTGCTGGCTTTGGGAAAGACTGAACCCGGCAAAAGAGTGCAATATCGGCGGCCGCAAGACGGCGAGTACATACCGATTTCCTCTATCCTTGACCCTCACTGGCCTAAACTACTCAGCGGCCTGGGGAAGCGGAACCTGGGCAGAATCCAACGGTATCGGCACCGTCTTCTGAACTACCCCATGCACGTCATGTTCATTGACGGCAAGATTGATCAAATCAAGGAGTGCTTTCTGCGGATCAACACGCTGGGCATGAAGGTCACAACGGCTGACGCCATAATCACTCAGGCCGAAACGCTGAATCTTCGTGATTTCACTCACGAGGTACGAGCCCAAATTGGTGACCCAGGCTTTAGGGGCATCCCCGAGATGCCGATCCTGTTTGCATTGGTCGCCACACAGGGCGGTAAGGAAGGCACAGAAGTAAGGGGACGCGCCCTTCTACGACAGGTCAGGAACCTAGAAGCGCAAGCAATCCACGATGACCGCAGACGACGGAGGCTAGCGGCGGACTGGACGAAACTTGCCTCTTGCTTCGGCAGGGCCGTCGACTATCTCCGGGACCAATTCAGTGTTCTGAGTCGCGATTACCTCGGCTATGACTACATAACCTCGATCCTGGCGCTCTTTTATTTCTGGAATGGGCGCGGCCCCAGCGAACGCCAAAAACGGGAGATCGCGAAGTGGTTTTGGGCTACGTGCGTTGGACAGCGGTATTCTGGCGGCGAGTTCCTCCGTTGCATTCGCACTGATACGAGGTTCTTTAGGAAATTGGCGCGAAACCCTCGGATGAAGTTTCACTACAGGCCAGTGAAAGATCCAAGCCACGTCAGGGGGACGCAGTACTCGGGGCGCACGGGTATGGGCTGCGCCGTCTACTGCGTGTTACTTGAGCGTCGGCCAGTCAGCGTGATGGAAGACGGACTTAACGAGGTTTCGCGTTCGCGCTACGCTGCACCGGCAAACCGCAAGGAGCGCCACCACATTTTCCCGCGACGTGTTATGCAGCATGTCGAGGAGTCGCCCAGTCGCTACAACAGCATTGCGAACGTGTGCTTGCTCACCGCCGAAGAGAACAGGCAGATCGGCAACAAGCAGCCGAGGACGTACCTGGCCGATGTACAGTCGAACACGAGGTACTTTCGCAAGAAGATGGAACGCCATCTGATCCCCTCCGACGACCAGAGCGGAATCTGGTTGAAAAACGTAAAAAGGGGATTCAGCCGGTTCATCAATCAGCGAGTTGCCCTCATCTGCCGAGCCTTGGAGGATAAGGCCAAGATTCGGCTATTCCGCCGGGACAAACAGAATGGGTAGCGCGCAATCTCGGCTCATGGGGACTCTACGGCTTCTGCGAGGAAAAGTACCGCAGGGTTCAACGGGTACCAATTCCGTGCTTCCAGCTACCCGCTCCCCGCCGCGCCGTTCAGAGATCGGCCAATATCTCATCGAGCGAGCGCGCAATGATGCTCGGTTTTTCAAGATACAAGTGAGGCAGCATCGTCTCGCAGATGAACTTGTAGTAGCCTTCACAGGCTTTCTGCTGGTCTGGTGCCGATTCCATCCATCGCTGATGACGCGCTATGGCGTCGTCAAGAGCCGCCTTCTGTTTCGCATCGTCTCTCCTGTCTCGTTCACTCTTGAAGTACCGGATGGCTTGTTGATGTCGATCAATGGTCTGGGCGACCTGCGTCGCGTCTCCGAAGCTCCACGCCCACCGTAGGGTGTCCGAAACGATGGCTTGCACAAGGAAGTGCTCCGCCATCTGTACTGCCAGGCGATAGCACTTAGCGCGGAACGCTTTGTAGTCGACCGGATCTAGCATCGTATCGCCGAGCTTTTCGTCTCTATAGTTCGGTTTCCGAAAACGAGGGCTTATCGTGAAGAAATAACTGAATTCGAAGATCTTGTCTCTCATCAACGGCTCTATTGTGTCCAGGTACGCAAAAAAGTAGTCGAGCGTGTTCTGGCCGGGGCGCAGGATATACTGAAGGTGAGCAGGATGCACCGTCAGCGCCAGCTCGTCAGTAGCGAGCCGGTATTTTCTCGCTAGCCGAGGATACGACGACAAAAGACGTTCGAGATCCTTCCGTTCCCACAATTTCAGCCGAAACGGAGGTCGGTTATTAAGTTCGTAGTCATTCAACCAGTTTTTCGCCGGATTGGACAAGAAATTGGACACGACGAACAGGAGGACGTCAGGGCGCTCGGCAGTGGCCCAGCTCAGAGCAGGCTGCAATGTCTCCGGCGGCACACCGCGTTCGTAGTGCTTACACTGAACGAACCACGTTTCCATGTGTTCGGCGCCATCGATCTCCCGCTGACGCATCTGGGCGACGATATCGCGGCCTTGGTCCGCCGAGGCGCCGCCCTTGCCCGAACCTCGCCTCCAGTTCACGTTGACGAGTCCGAGTGCGTCTAGAAGGTCGTATGCGAACTCTTCAAAATCGCTTCCCGAAAGGCGGTCGAAATTCATAGTTGCTCGCTGACTAGGGGCAATTCGCAACGCCCATTTGGGAGGCCCCCCCCTCCGGTCTCGGCCCGAGCCCAAGCGGCGTACCGCTGACGCACGGCATTCCCTCGGCGACGAGGGATCTACAGGCTTTTATATTATAACGCGCCGTCCCTGCCCGTAGCAGGTCATGGCTGCCGGCCGGCTTCGGTCTTGGCAGGACAGGCCCCGTGAACCAGTTCGGCCACGGTCACAACCGAGAGGCCAATCTCGATCCCGCCCTGGGCGGAAGGCACGTATTCCAAGATTTACCGAACCGCCTGACCTCTCCGTTGACCAATCGTAGCGCGGACCTGGGGTTCAGGTCCGCGGCTCTTTGATGTGGATTGAGGGCAAACTCGCCTGGGCCCGATTTGTGTTCATCATCCAGAATTCATAATTCAGCTTTCAGCATTCACTCTTCACAATTCTCTCCGCCCATGCGAGTATTACCTTCCTACCGCCGTTACCGAGGTTCAAACCATGGCCAACCCGAAACACCTTAAGATTCTCAGGCAAGGGGTGGAGGCTTGGAATGAGTGGAGACAAGCGAACCCACGGATTAAATCGAGACCCAGCCGCATCAATCTGAGTGGCGCTCATCTCGCCCGAGCAGACCTTGCCGATGTCAACTTGAGCGACGCTAACCTTTCCGGGGCAAACCTCATTAGTGCGCACCTTAGTGGGGCTAATCTGAAGGGGGCTATGGTTTCCCATGCACGTATGAATGGGGCGCAACTGCAGCGTGCGAACTTGCAAAGAGTGGCATTGTGGGGTGCAGACCTGCGGATGGCCTCTCTGATCGCTGCAGATCTTAGCTGGGCCGACCTCAGTGGTTCTGACATGACATATTCGGACCTTGCTGGTGCAGGCTTGCAATGGTCAAATCTCTCGGGTGTCAACTTCAATCTTGCTGAACTCTCTGGCGCGAACTTAGCTTTCGCGCGAACAAGAAACACAGTTTTCTCCCACAACGATATGAGCCGTACGAAGGGATTAGAGTCCGTCGTCCACGCTGGCCCATCTTCAATTGGAATTGACACCATCTATCTTTCCGGAGGTAACATTCCCGAGCCGTTCCTACGCGGCGCGGGCGTGCCCGAGGACTTCATCACCTACATGAAGTCGCTCGTGGGCAAGGCCATCGAATTCTACTCCTGTTTCATCAGCTATTCGAGCAAAGACGACGACTTCGCCCGGCGGCTGCACGCCGACCTTCAGCAGAAAGGCGTGCGCTGCTGGTTTGCGCCCGAACACTTGAAAATCGGCGACAAGTTCCGAATGCGCATCGATGAATCCATTCGCATTTATGACAAACTCATAGTGATCTTATCGGAGAACTCGATCCGCAGCCCCTGGGTGGAAGAAGAGGTTGAAGCGGCGCTCGAGAAAGAACGCAAGCAGGACAAGCTGGTCCTCTTCCCCATCCGCCTGGACGACGCCGTAATGGAAACCGCTCAAGCCTGGGCCGCCAGCCTCCGCCGCGCTCGCCACATCGGCGACTTCCGTGCCTGGAAAGTTCACGACCAATACCAGAAGTCGTTCGACCGCTTATTGCGCGACCTCAAAGCGTAGCGCAGGGCCCGCACTCCGGCCCTGCGGCATTTCCAGCGGTGCGGCTTCTCGCCGCGCCGCAAACTAGATAATCCGAATTCTCATGGGCCGCGCCGCAAAAACCACGGCGCATTGGAAAAGCCGCAAGGCTGGAGAGCGAGCCTTGCGCTACAACTCTTTTTCGCGCGGACCTATTTCCTAGGTTCACGGTTTTTTGTTGTCGATGGGAGAAATGCGTTCCGGAACCGCACCAGAAAGCAAAAAGCCGCAGAGTAATCCGCTCGGCGGCAATGTGCAACAAGGGGACGGCAACCCGTCCCCTTACAGGGAATGGCAAGTGGGTACCACGATCAGAACTGCGCTGACCGTGGCTTGATGTCATTGAAAAATAATAAGTTATTGGTTTTCCCTAAGTTGCCAAAGACCTCGAAAATGGTCTTGATAAGGTCAGGTACCTGGGGTACAATTTTTATGGCAGCGTATGAACGGATACAGCACCAATTTGCTGTGCGCTGTCCTCGCCAGCGATGGCCTCCACCCAAGTGTGGGGATAACCAAGAGGTCCGATTAAATCTAGCTCTTTAAAAAGGCTCCCGCAAGGGAGCCTTTCTTGTTTGGGGGGCGGCTTGATGGGGCGATTGTTCAAGGTGTTGAACAAAATCACCTAGAATCCTATTGGTTTCATTTCTGGCCGGCTCGCGGCGTATTGGGGATCACGGACATAGGCGCTCTGCACAAAGAGGTTTATGACACCTTTCTTGGAAGAGCGCGACGCCGCAAAGAAAATGTCGTATTCAACTTGCTGGCCGTTTTCTTCGGTTATCTCGACCGAAAAAAATTGCCCTTACCCGAGTGGTAGCATTTGCGGAGGGGCAATCCTTCAATAATTTCCGATTTTGGCTGTGAGGTTGGTGCACAAAGCGACCGTTAAAGATTAATACATTACGGCAACTTGGGGAGTGCAATCTTCCATGGGGCTGTTAAGGCCGAGAACGTACAATTCCTCGCTTGCGTCGTCCGGGTGGCCCATTTTTCCGGGAGCGTGATTGAGGCGAAGTGGGTAGCGAGGGTAGCGCGGGCCTATTTCGCAGGTCCGCGGCTTTTCGCTGTCGATTGGGGACAAACTCGCTTTGGCCCGATTTCTGTTCATCATCCAGAATTCATAATTCACCTTTCAGCATTTACTCTTCACAGATCTCAGGTATCAGTTATCAGTCGTCCGTTGTCAGGTCAGAGCCGTTAGCTATCAGCGGTGAGCGCTCAGCGTACATCGATCAAGGACCAATCATGGCGGGGCTTTTACCGAATACTGATAACTGACGACTGACAACTGACCACGGACTACAGACGGGAGTAGATGATCCTCCCCCGCTTCATCGTCATCACGCAATGGCGGGCTGGCGCCGACTTCATTGCCCAAATCAAGCGCCTCGCCAAGCAACTTGGTTTGAGAGCCTAGCGGAGCCTGACTCCTTGCTGTACTAAAAGATGAGGTAGTTGCATTTGGTGACACTATATGCAAGTATAGCTGCATATGGTACAGAGACGCCGACCGCTTCCTGCGCGGCGGTTTGCCACCCTTCTTCCTGGCCGGCGAACTTCCGGAACGTGACTTTCAAGAATGGCTGGATGCGTATTGGGCCAAGGACGTCCAGGAACTGTTCCGGTTGGAAAGCCGCAGCTCCCTGCAGAAATTCGCGGAGTTGCTGGTAGCGCAAAGCGGAGGCGTGTTTGAGGCTACGCGCTTTACGCGCCCGTGCGAAGTGAGCCGCACCACCATCGCTAACTATCTGAAGGTTCTGGAGGCCACTTTCGCCGCCCACGTGATCCGCCCCTTCAGCAGCCACCGCCCGACCGAAATCGTGACCGCACCCAAGGTCTATGCTTTTGACACCGGCTTCGTCTGTTACCATCGTGGCTGGCAGGAGCTGCGCCAGCAGGACCTGGGAGATATGTGGGAGCATTTCGTGTTGAATGAAATCATGGCCCAGTTGCAGAGTCGCCAGATCTTCTACTGGAGGGATAAGCGAGGGCATGAAGTGGATTTTGTTTTGCCCACGCGCCGGCAGGAACCCCTGGCGCTTGAATGCAAATGGTCTGCGGATGCCTTCGAGGCAGCCAATCTTAAGGCTTTTCGGCGGGTTTATCCGAAAGGCGAGAACATCGTGGTGGCCCAGGACGTTGACCGGGCCTTCCGCCGCAACTACGGAGAGATCAGCGTGCGCTTTGAGAGCCTGTCCTCCTCCGTTTCCAGAATCATATCTCCGTCGCCCTCCATGACGACAAAAAGATAAGAATGCGCGCGCCATCATCAGCCACGGCGACGGAAAGCGGATTGACCCCCTTCACCACGTTCTTGTCTCGACGGAGGCGGCGCAGTTTGCCATACAACAGCCAGGAAGGACGCTATGACAGATGAAGTGAACCGATTGGTTGACAAGGCGGCATCCGGCCTGAAGGCCGCCGGAGCCAAGGAGGTGTACGTTTTCGGCTCGGCAAGCAAGGGCAAGATGCGCCCCAACTCCGACGTTGACATTGCCGTCTCGGGCTTGCCACCAGAGGTCTTTTTCCGCGCCATGGCCAAGGCCAGCCGTGCTCTGGGCCGTCCGATCGACTTGATCGATCTGGATGAGGACAACCCTTTCACTCGCTACCTCAAAAAAGAAGGGGAGTTGCAGCGTGTGGGATAAGCTGCGAAAGCAGGTCACCGTCGAGCAGCAGCAGCTTCACCGCTTGCTTGAGACCTATCGCCCGCTTATCGAGAAGTGCGCGGTGAGCCCGCCTGACGACATCGAGCTTTCCGCCGTCGCTGCGATGCTCCATTCCTTTTATAACGGCTTCGAGTCAAGCCTGGGCCGCCAGCCTCCGCCGCGCTCGCCACATCGGCGACTTCCGGGCCTGGAAAGATCACGACCAATACCGGAAGTCGTTCGACCGGTTATTGCGCGGCCTCAAAGCGTAGCGCAGGGCCCGCACTCCGGCCCCTTCGCTCGGCTCAGAGCTTGCCCTGAGCGCAGCGAATGGGGCAGGCTCTGCGGCTTTTCCAGCGGTGCGGGTTGCTGTCGCGCCGCCGTAGCGCTGACCCCGCAAGGCGGGGTCAGCAGGTCGGGCGCCCACGAAAAATGCCGACCCCGCAGGGCGGGGTCGGCGCTACACTTGCTTGGCCGCGCCCCCAAAACCACGGCGCGCTGGAAAAGCCGCAAGGCTGGAGAGCGAGCCTTGCGCTACATTATTTCTTGCCTGTTTTCATACCCTTCGCGTCTCACCACATGTTCATGAGCGCTTTCTATACTTGTGATCGTGGGTGGTAAGCAGATTCGCGGGTGGCGCACATGGCGCGCTTCTTGCGATGTGTGCGGTTGGCTGATTCCTCCTCTCGCGAGGGTCACTGCACACGAAGATCTGGGTGGCCTACATCATCCAGGATTTCGGTGTTTAAATCTCGATCGACCGATGTCACGTACACCCCGCCGCCTCTCCGTGCAATCTCACGGGCGCGGGTGGCGGATATCTGGCGTGTTGTGCCGTGTGTGCGGGGCTTTGGGCTACCATCCCGGCATACCTCGCCAGCGGAATTACTTACGGGTTGAACCACCTGCCTTTTGTCACTGCCAGCACGTGAGTCATGGTTTCTCCGGCAGCCGATCTTTCAGAATCTCTTTCAGGTCCTGGTTCCCGTGTAGAATGGCTACCACTTGCAGTGGTTTGCTTTCCGGACGGTAGACGATGATGTAATTCGGGTACTTGGGAAGGGTGCAGAAATGCACCGGCAGAGGTGTGATATCCTGCCTTTTATGCCCTATGAAGGGCTATCTGGCGAGCCTGCGGCATGTGGCGATAATCTCCATTTCCAGCCGGTTGGCGGCTTCCCCGCTGTCTTCCTCAATGAGGCACCAGATGCCATCAAGGTCTTCGGTTGCCTGAGGGGTGAGTTGGAAGGGCGCACTCATCGCCGCGTCTTCAAGCGCGCGAGGCGGCGTTGGTGCAGCATCTCGACCGCCGCCTCGCCGTCCATGAGTTCGCCGCGCTCCGCTTGCGCAAAGCCGGTGGCAATATGGGCAGCCAGCGCTTCGGGTTGTTCCGCCAGCCAATCTTCGCTGTCAAGTTGTGCGCGGATGATCTCGAACGCTTGATCCAGCACCTCGCCGGAGTCATGATAAACTCCGGATCGGACCGCCAAGTGGATCATTTGCTGATGTTCCGGTTTCAGTTCGATGGTCATGGCCGTGTCTCCGTGGGCTGTGCCGTCGCCTCCCACCCATCCCGCTTCCCTTTTTCCGGTCAGTCCCGATATTGGAACATAATATTCTTGATGTCGTGCTGCTCCTCCAATATCCGGTACACTTTTTTCGCGCTTCGGCGAGCCGGCTACGTTTTGATTCGGAATCACAACGCGGCGCGCGGATTTCCGGTGGCATCGGGCGCGCGAGTCTTTACCGGGCATTGTCGGTCCGTGGCAACCCTCGTCTGTCCACGTTGGTTGCCGTCACCAAGGCAATTGGGCTCAGACTCACCGTTGAAGCCGCTCAATAATTCGCGCTGCAATCTTCTCGGCGAATGGGGTGGAAAGCCCATCGAAGGGAGGGTGGAGGCATGGGCTTGTCTCGATGCCAATTCACAATCCGGGATTCAGAATTCATAATTTCACAATTCATAATTGCTCTTGCCCTTCCGCCGCTCTTCAATGCTTCAGTGATTCAATGAATCAATCCCCTCGGCCCTGGGCTAGGCATGTGGACATAATGTCTCTTGACAACGCCCCGCCACCGTGGTAGCCTACTAATGTCAAAAGTCCAAGCCGCGGGGAAGTCTTTTCTTCGTGAAGCTAACACCCCGCCCCAGGAGGAAGCATGTCCTTACGCAAATCACCCCAACTTACGCCCGCGTTGCTCGCTGCCGCGCGCGACAATGCCCAGCACTCCACCGGACCGCGCAGCGCCGCCGCCAAGCAGAACTCCAGGCTCAATGCCTTGAATTCAGATGGTAGGTGGTATGTGGCAGGTGGTAGGTGGGGGAAGAGCAGTGGCTAGGTTTCAGGTGCCAGGCGCATTGCTCAATTCTGAAGTCTGAATTGTGAATTATGGATTGTGAGTTGCCTTCTTACTTCTGGCCACCGCCGACTGCCTTCTGCTTACTGCCTACTGCTTACTGCGTTTGAGAGGAGTTGGAACTGGCGGGACTCTTGGCCCGCACCGCAGTCTAAGACAAGATGTCACCTCCGACAGGGAAAGAAAGAACTGGTAACGTTAAAAAGTGAGGGAACTACGCGGGAATGTCTATGAAAACAAAGGGTCGGCTTTCCACAGGTGACAACAAAGCGGGAATGTTACAGAAAAAAAGGTAGTTATGCGTAGAAAGCGGGAAGTTTGTTGAAAAGAAAGGAGGTAGGTGGCAGACGGTAGGTGGTATGTGGCAGGTGGCAGGTGGGGGAAGAGCAGTGGCTAGGTTCCAGGTGTCAGGCGCATTGCTGAATTCTGAGTCTGAATTGTGAATTATGGATTGTGAGTTGCCTTCTTAACTTCTGGCCACCGCCGACTGCCTTCTGCTTACTGCCTACTGCTTACTGCGTTTGAGAGGAGTTAGAGCTGGCGGGACTCTTGGCCCGCACCGCAGTCTAAGACACAATGTCACCTCCGACAGGGAAAGAAAGAACTGGTAACGTCAAAAAGTGAAGGAACTACGCGGGAATGTCTATGAAAACAAAGGGTCGGCTTTCAGCAGTCCGGAACAGGGATGGTTCGGGACAGCATAACCCGGACCGGAGCGAGGGGCTCTGGGGTAGAGCGGCGCAGGCCGTTCGCGTGGAGGTTTTCCAGGGCGCGGCGTGCTCCGGCACAGAACGGGGAGTGCCACGCTGGCAGCGGTGAACACGAAGGGCGGAGGCAAACTGGTGGGCGCGATAGCTACGCACCGTCCAGGAAGGTCCCGTCTGAGAAACCAGCCTTGAAGCCGCAGCGAGGAAAACTCGCCGTACGGAATTATAGGGGGGGCGATGGAAACGTCGGCACCATTCGAAAGCCGCTACGCGCCATCGCTCTACCTGACATGGCACTGACTCTAGCAAGTACCGCAATAGGGGTCGAGGATTACTTAACCTGGTATCACTAGAACACTCGCACTCTCAGCGTCAGGTATTTCTTGGGGCTCTTCTTGAATTCCGTGAGGAAATCTCTTAAGGATTGTGAACTCTCGCTCAGGTTGTTGTAGAGCGTCGGGTCGGTAGAAAGCTTTCCCAGGGTGCCCTGGCCTTGGTCCATTCGTGTTGAAAGGGCATCGAGATGGTCGAACGTTTCGTTCAGGCGGTTATAGAGCTGGGGATCCTTCGCCAGCTTTCCCAGCGTGCCCTGGCCCTGATTGATGTTATCGAGGAGCGAGTTGGCCTGGGTCACCAGGTGATTCACATTGTTGTAGACCGAAGGGTCAGAGACGAATTTAGCAAGACTTCCCGGGCCGTGTTGCATGTCGTCGATCACCTTATTCAGGCGGTCAATGGTGGCGACGGTTGTGCCATACAGGGTCTCATCGACCAGGAGTTTGCCGAGCGTTCCCTGGCCCTGTTCGACACGGGTAACCATGCGGTCGACGGTGTCGGTTGCCTTATTCAGCCGGTTGTAGAGGGTCTGATCGTAGACGAGCTTTCCCAGCGAGCCTTTTCCCGTCTGGACCTGGCTCGAGATGTTGTTGAGTGTGGCGCTCAACACGCGCAGGTTGACGAAGACGTCATTGGCGTTTTGAACCACCCTTTTGACATCCGCTTCCTCGGAGGTTTTCACCACGCCGCCATCGGCAATCACTTCCTGGCCAAGAGTCCCGCGCGTAATATCCACGTAGCTGTCGCCCAGCAGTCCGACGGTCTCAATGCTTGCCGTGGAGTCGGCGCGGATTTGGTCTTGGTAGTCGCGCGCTACGCGCATCACAATTTCCACGGCGCGCGCGCGCTCAGGGTAGGGTGAGATTTCTATCCGTTCCACGCTGCCCACGGCGACTCCGGCCAGGCTGACCTGGGCACCTTGGCGCAGCCCTCCGGCCTCGGAGACATAGGCTTTCAGCTTATATCGCCTTCTGAAGAATCCCTCCTGACCGCTAATGAAGAATATACCTATAGCGAGGATTGCCAGGCCGATGATCACCATTGTACCGACACGAAGTTGAGCCCAGTTTAGTCGCTGCTGTTGAGGCATGGTTTGTCTCCTTCGAAGGAAGTCACCCTTCTATTGTAGACCAAGTTGCGGGCGGAATCGCCCTCAGGCGAGATACTTGAGCAGGTAGGGATCATGCGTGCCGGCCAATTCCTTCGGAGTTCCCTGGAAGTAAACGCCGCCATCCCGCAACAGCAGGAAACGGGTAAGGGGTGTAGGGCCTCGGTGGTTCACGCCGCCAGCGGGGACCAGCGCCTGTTTTCGCTCCGAAAAGACGTAGTTTGCGAGCACATAAGCATCCTGGAGACGTTGCGTGACTACCAGCGATGTCACGCCTTGCACGTCGCGCAACTGCGCAATGTGCGTGTCAATGGTGTAGCTGGTGATCGGATCAAGTCCAGCGGTGGGAGAATCATAAAGCATGATCGCGGGCCCGCCGATGATCGCGCGGGCGATGGAAACACGCCGGCGCATTCCGCCGGAAAGTTCCGACGGCATCTTATCGATGGCCTGCTCCATCTCCACAAGTCGCAGTACTTCCCGGACTCTCCGCTCGATCTCTTCTTCCTGGATGACTCCCTCTTCTCTTAAGCGGTAGGCGACATTTTCATACACAGACAGCGAATCGAAGAGCGCTCCTTCCTGAAAAACAATGCCCATTCGCCTCCGAAATGTATCGAGCTGCTCCTCCGGAATGGGCGTAAGATCCCGCCCTTCCACCAGCACCTGGCCTGAATCCGGTTTGATAAGGCCAAGAATCAGCTTGAGGAGCACGGATTTTCCTGTCCCCGTGACTCCGAGGAGGAACAGTGTCTCGCCCTGGTCCACGTGGAAGGATAGGCTGGAGAGAACTTGCTTCTCATCGAAGGCCAGCGAGACCTCGCGAAGTTCGATGACAGGCGGATTGCCCATAGCTTGGAATCAACGTTGGCAGTCTCGGGTCCGGGTCCAGTCACCGGCGGGGGCTGCGACGGGTTTGCACAACCACTGCAACCTTGATGTTAGCATGATCGCGCGGAGAGCCCTCAAAAGAATCGGATGGCGATCAGGAATTTCGTGATAAAAAAGTCAAGCACAAGAATCAAGACAGAGGCGACAACCATGGCTTGCGTCGTCGAACGACCCACGCCTTCCGTGCCACCCGTCGTGTTCAACCCGTAGTAACAACCCACCATGGCGATTACGACCGCGAAGAAAAAGGGTTTGAGCAGGCCCTGGGTGACGTCCTGAAAGGTGAGTGACTGTTGCACGGAACTCCAATACTCCCTGCTACTCAGGTGGACCGTGGAGAAGCTTATGAAAAACCCTCCCAGCATCCCGAAGAAGTCTGCGAGAATGGTCAGAACCGGCAATGTCATCAAGGTTGCAAATAGGCGCGGCAAGACCAGTTTTCGGATGGGATCGGTGCCGAAGGCGCGCATGGCGTCGATCTGCTCGCTGACCAGCATCGATCCGAGTTCGGAAGCAATGCCGGAACTGATGCGCCCAGCGACCATAAGTGCCGTGAGGACAGGACCCAGCTCTCGGACGACAGACAGCGCAACCATTTCTCCAAGCAGGCCGACCTCACCGAAGGTGCTCAGAGTCCGGTAGCCTTGCAGGGCCAGCACGCCCCCAGTGAAAAAACCCGTCAACAGGACGATAGGCAAGGAGCCAACGCCGATGACGTCCATCTGGAGCAGTGTGTCGACGATGTAACGCGGCGGGGTGAAGGCGCGCCGCAGGGAACTAACCAGTAGGAAGCTGAAATCCTGGACCGCCAGCACCTTGCGCTTCACAAAACCCACCATCAAGGTACTGATCATCATATTCCTTTAGACAATTCTCCCTCTATTCGTCGCTCTTAAGCCACTCTAGCCAGCGAAGTGTCTGAAGTCAAGCGGCTCGGAGGGCGGAACGCGCCTGAGCGGAAGCAGGCGACCCATGGCAGGAAGCGGCGAGGCCCGAAACGCTTGCTCGGCGCACTCTCTTCCACGACCCTTGGGGTAGGCAATTGGGTCGGAGGTCAAGTCAGGGTTCCTCCTTGCGTGTCCTTTCCGCGCGGTCAGCAGTACAAAGACTGGAAAAGTGTTTCGCAGGGAGCAAACCATTGGCCAAGCGGCGGGTGAAAAAGAAAATGAGGGGGAAGTCCCCTCCCCCCTCCAAGCGTCGGGTCTTGGGTCTATTATCCGGACTCTTATCAGCAATCTTTGATAGTCCGGTGTTAGTCCGTTTTTAGTCTGAGCACGCGGCATTCCAATATGGTTCGGAACTTAGAGCCTTTTACCTTCACGCTAACTGGTTTAATTTCAGCGAATTGTTGGGAGTGTGGGAGAACGCGCGGCCAAACAGAGGCGCAGTTCAATACAATTTTCTATATTATGGATTCGAAATTCATATTTCTGCAAGCCTTGGCCGCGCAGTCTCTGTGCGCAACTACCTGGAACGGACTATTCAAAACGTGCCCTAAGCGCTGCCACTTGCGGGGTGAAATCATTGCCACTGAAGCATGGGCAGCCTGCCCCCACCTGCCGGGGCTCGCCCAGGCGCCTACGCCGGCTTGCCGCGGGCGCCGCAGGTCTCGCTCGTGAAGGCGGTGCTGCGAAGCAATGGCGGTCGTGGCAGGGGTGCTCACCCTAGCCCCGACCCGTTGGGGTGGGTCTCGACCCTCGAGGACCGTGGGCGAGATGTCCATGCCACGCGTAGCAGGGGTGCGGGCGCTGAGGTGTTCATCCCACCGGAGCCCCTCGACAAAGGTATTGATTTTTGCACAACTCGCCCTGCGAATTTCCAGCCCGGCAACAACCCATGCTAAACTTACATCGTCGCGACCGAATGGTTCGGGTCGGGTTTTGAATCAAATCTGGAGGATGGGTTCGACTACCTGTTGCAGCAGTTCCCGATTTGACCGGTCTCGCGAGCTTTCAGGCATTTCGATGATTGATATTCATAGTCACCCCTTGTGGGAAGTCGATGACGGCGCTAAGACGTTAGAGGACGCTATTGCCATGTGCCAGCTAGCGGCCGAGGATGGCACTACGCATCTTGTTGCCACACCGCATTGTAATTATACTTACCCTTTCAATCCGGACGTCAATCGCCAGAAGATTGCAGAACTTCAGTCGGCAGTGGGAGAAGCGCCCAAGCTCCTTTTGGGATGTGACTTTCACCTTTCCTACGACAACATTCAGAAGATTGTCGAGACGCCGTTGGATTTCACTATCAACAACAGCTCGTACCTGCTGGTTGAATTTGCTGACCAGTTCAATCCTGATGACTTCGACCGCGTCTTTTATGAGATCCAGATGGCTGGGCTGACCCCCATCATCACGCATCCGGAGCGCAATCCTGTTTTTGCGCGCAAGTCTGGGCTGCTATATCACTGGGTAACGCGTGGATGTTTGGTTCAGGTCACAGCCCAATCTTATACCGGCCGGTTCGGCCCGCCGGCCCTTCGCTTGGCCGAAGCTTGGCTGGAGAGAAATCTCGTCCATTTTTTCGCCTCAGACGCCCACGACGTCAAATATCGCCCTCCTATCCTTTCGGAATGCTACCGCAAAGTGGCTGACTCAAAGGGGGGCGAAACGGCGGAGAGGCTACTGAAGAAGAACCCTGAGGCCGTAATCAACGGCATGCCAATGCCCCCCCAACCCCCACCCATGGAGTCAAGCAAACAAGAACCGAAGCGCGGCTGGTTTTCTTTCTTTACCCGTAGGTAGTAGGTGGTATGTCGTAGGTGGGGCAGGATGGGAGGTTCCAGTCACTGATTCAATGGTTCAATGAACTAGTCACTGAATGCTTTTGATGGCTGAACGCTGAACGCTCACTACTAACAACGGGCAACTATTCATGTTCGCACGCAGAATCCAAGTGCAATTATTGAGTCCACAGGGGCCGCGGGCCTGCCCCATTGCCTGGCTGGATAGTTTCTTTATGCGGAGTTTCACCGGACGCTCGGCTTTTGATGAGAGTCTTCCCATAGCGGATGGCTTGATCGAGGTGAGCTTCGGCGTGGATCTGCAGGCTCTGAGAGTAGACCTTGAAGATTGGCTCACGCGGAAGTTTGGCGCCGGCAAGCAGGTTAACTTGGCTCTGACTGAGATCGATTCCGACAAGCCTACCCGCCCTTAGAGGTCGCTGAAAAGAGGGGCTGGGGGCTAGATTTTAGAGGCTAGGGACTGGGGCTAGAGCAATTTCGAATTCTGAATTATGAATTATTCTCTTGCCCCAGCCTGCTGCCATCTGCTTACTGCCCACCTGCTGACTCCTGAATCCTGACTCCTGCTTCCTAGCAGGCCAAGGTCTGCGATCTCCCGCCTCAGCTCAATAACGCTTGGTGCAGTTTTGGAGCTCTTCTTGGTTTGGGGGTCTGCTTTGAGCACGGTGATTTCCCTGATTCGCTTCTTGGATTTGGACCGCCCTAATGAGTCTATCCAGCCTAATGGCAATGCAATTTGTTCTTGGCCGCACGAGAGAAGCATGTTGAAAAAAATCGTAGTCTCAGGTAAGATTACCTATTTGTAGTTTGCAGCGTGCGACGGAGTGTGCAGTGGCGACCTATTTTGCGAAAGCGCGCCGGGGAAAAATTCACTGGCGCATTGTTGATGCGGAGGGATGGGTGCTGGGGCGCTTGGCTGCCCGAGCGGCTTTGGTGTTGACGGGGAAGGATTCCCCGGACTACACCCCGCACGAGGATCATCGTAGTGGGTTGATTATCATAAATGCCGGGAAGATTCGCCTTACCGGGAAGAAGCTGGACGGAAAGGTCTATCGGCACAGTACCGGATATCCGGGCGGGTTGAAAGAGATCACGGCGCGTGAGCTTTTTGAGAGGAGGCCGGAGAGCCTGATCCGGGAAGCGATTCTGGGCATGCTGCCCAAGAATCGGCTGCACGACCGGCTGGCTCGGCGGTTGAAGGTCTACGCAGGAGGCACACATCCGCACAGCGCACAATCGCCTCAACCGCTTTCCCTTGCGCGCTAGTTGGAAGTCTAAGGAGTTTTATGGCAGACGGAGAATCTGTGGCAGAGCTTGCTGAGTATAGGGCGACGGGACGTCGCAAGACTTCTGTAGCCCGAGTCATCCTGAGGCCCGGCGAGGGCAAGTTAGTTGTCAATCGCCGTGCTTTCCAAAGTTACTTTCCCTCTGAGGCCTTACGGGCTGAGATCCAGCAACCTTTGATCAGCGCTGAATTGGCGGGGAAATTCGACGTTTTGGTGAATGCTCGGGGAGGCGGT
>Ga0208821_1000861_pt1 | contig 20557 bp, 16 predicted proteins | sample June2015DPH_20_5_FD_184720 | JGI IMG/M metagenome (GOLD analysis project Ga0208821, IMG submission 184720) | Peatland microbial communities from SPRUCE experiment site at the Marcell Experimental Forest, Minnesota, USA - June2015DPH_20_40... | ecosystem: Environmental > Terrestrial > Soil >... | reverse complement strand
TATAGAAGTTTCTAAATTCTTTGCTATTCTCGCTTTTTCTTGTTCGCGTTGTGAGCGCCACTCGTTGCTCGGTTCATGTCCGTGGAGAGAACTGTCCGAGGCTTTCGCCCTGCGAGCTTCACTTGGCTTGGCCTATCGAGATGACTTGGCCGGTCCGATAGAGAGCCGCCAAGGCACACGAGCATCGCGACGAACGCTGGAGATACTATCCCCTCTTCTTCCAGTTCCCGTTGACGGCGCGGGAGGCTCATCTCTTGGCCTGACCAAAGTCGTAAGGCCAGAACTCGACCCTGCGAGACTGCGCATTGTCCTCCGCAGCTAACCATGATGTGTGTCCGGCCTCCAAAAACAATGACGACTGCTGAGCGCTAAACCGGCAGAACTGATGCTCTTTTAGACCGGTGCGGACAATCCCGGCCAGCAAGCTTGCCTGAAGGTAAGCGGCAGCACTGCCGCACTGCAAGCCGCGGTTCTCGTTGTATGCGCCACTGCAAAACGCGCTTCGCGCTAACGCGTGTCTGGGACATCCGCTATAGCAACTCTTCAAGCTGATCGACTGTGCTTAAACCGAAGTGTCGCTCGACCCGACTGAGCAAGGTAGCCCTCAATGCCGTCCCATTTACGAAGAGCCCAGCGAGCGCCGCTAAACCCCTCTCGCCCCCTGTCCCGGCCCTAGCGAAGAGTGCAGTCGCAAGGTATCGCGCAACTGGCGAATTCGCGTCGATGGGCCCTGCCTTGTTTGGACACCGGGAAATTTTTCGCAGAAGGTGGACCAGCGCACCCTCAGCAGACATGTGAAGGGCCTTAGGCCTCGCTCCGCGGCATAGGAACAGGTCGCTTGCGTTTCGGACTCCGCTGCCAATCAGCATTGCAACAAGTTGAGCACCGGCATCATTCCGGTTCCGGCCGAGGTCGACGCAACCCTCCCTCTTGCAGATCTTGTCGTGATGGTCCACGAATGTCACCTGGGTACAGTCTTTGAGGCTTAGGTCACCGTCCACCAGCAATTCCCCCGTAAACTCGCCGTTTCGATACCACGCGTCGGTGGCCAAATCGTGATATACGGGTCCCCTTCGCCGCGTGGCGTCGTAGGCTCGCAGCTTGGCCAAGGGTTCTTCCTTATCGGTTACGAGAATGCGGTATGCTGGCGGGCTGTAGTATTGAATTGCCTCTACCCAGAAAAGGTTTTTTCGATCCACCAGTTTTCGCCAGGGAAATTCGAAACAGATATTGCCGTAGATCGATCCAGGGGCCCAGGTATTCGGTGATACCCACGACACACACGTTCGACTGTTTTTCAAAATGCTTTCGTCCCACACCAGGGAAGATCTTACCTTCTCATCCTGGAAAATGCGGTAAGCGTCAGTCACGTGGCAGGTGTGAGACACAGTGTCGAAAGGCGTGCAGTCCACGTTGCACCAATTAGCATTGCGCGAAGGCTCGCCAACTCGATAGGCGGTCCACTCCGGATCAGAATTCATAACGGCCCTCCGAAGAGCCTTGCGACCTACGGCATATCTCCGAACAGGACTCCCTGACCTGGATCGTAAGGATGCTCGATATCTTGGCGCACCGAGTTGCTTAGCTCGAAAACAAGGTCACTCGTTCTTCTGAGGATGTGGCGTCGGCAAAGGTCCCTTGCGATGTCCGCAGTATATGCCTTAGGTCTCTGTGCCACGCTTGCGAGTGTGTCGAGATCACTACAATCCACCTTGTAAAGATGTCTGACGATCAGCAGACTCTCGAGTTTCTGGAACTCACGGGACCGCCGCGCAATGAAGTTGGCGAAGTTCGAGCGCCTTTCCAGGGGAACTATCGCGGTGAAAGATTCCGCATCGCCTTCGAAATGGGGAAAGTCGTAGCCCGCCGCCACCGAATCCCGGTAGACTATATCGATTCCGCTACCGCTCTTTTCGCAGTATCCGAGCAATGCCGCCCCCTCAGAAAGAAGCCGGTTCCGATGCACAGGGTTTCCGTGAATAAGGTTGCTGGGCCGCAGACCAGGGCAGAATCCACCTGCGTTCTGAATCTCCAGCACCTCTTCCTGCGTGTACCGAATGTTGATTGGGCCTCCTGTTCTGTAGTCGCGGTGCATAAACGCGTTTACGAGCAGTTCCCGCAGGCAATTCCCTGGAATGATGTCAGCGAGATACGACCACACCTGACCCTGATGTGTCCAAATATCCCGCATGCTGTCCACGATATTCTGTTCGATAAAGACAGTATGGGGTTCTCTCGCCAGTTTTCCCTCTTCCGTCACTGTGATTCGTAAGAATGGTCCGTCTAGTTGCCGAGCTAGCACCTTTACATCACCAAAAAGTAAGACGCAGGCGAGCGAAATCCGGGGCGTCCCGGTGTCTGTCATTTGGACAAGATTGAAATCAACAAGCAGGTCCCCAACTCGCCGCCGGGACTGGCGCCATTTTAGGGAGGTCCTAGGGCGCACGACTGAGTTCTGAAATGCCCAGTGCAACGATTCTTTCGAGAGGTCGCCTAACGAGGCATTGTCCACCGTAATTGCCGTGTAGTCATCCGCGGTGGCACGGTAGTCGATCTCGCAGTGATCGTCGTGGCGGACAAGGCACAATCCTGAGTGCGTCGTGTGCATCCCCAAAATCGTCTTCCTCGGCACCAACACCGTGATTACCGATGCCACATTGCCCGGTGTCAGGCCGAGCAGGTCGCCGAGCCGGTACGCTGTGCACTCGACTGGGGGGTGCGTGTATCTCCTAATCTGTTCCTTCAGCCACTGTGGGGTTACCTGCCCGTGGGGACATAGGGGCGTGGTGTCGATAGTTTGCTTGTCTTCAGGGCCAACGAGGAGTATTCCGCCCTCGGAGTTCGTCAGGCAGACAACCGCCTCGGCAACAAGCTTCCAAAGCTCCCGTTCGCTGCTGCACCATGATTTCACCTCGAAATTCCCCTTCTCAACATGACAAGGCGGAATTTGGCGAAGCTGCGCAACGAACGCAGTCAGAGACGAAATGCAATCTGGACTCGGCGGCACCATATCTGCACAGTTAGCAACGACTCTGAGTTGATGTCAACGCTCAGGCGCCGATTTTCCCTCTCGCCGTGAGCGGATGTGCTCAAGAAGCGCCGAAGCGGGTTCGTAGGCGCGGCCTTCGCGGCGGGCGAGTTCGGCCTCGGTGGGGACAAGCTCTCCCCGGAAGGCCTTGGCAAGGATCGCCTGGGTCAGCTTGTCGGCGCGCTTCGTTGCTGCCTCGACCCGTTTTTCGATGGTCTCAGCGAGTTTGAAGAGGGTTTCGACGCGGCGGACAATTTCGTGTTGTTCCTCGATGGGAGGCAGAGGAAAGAGGATGGAGCGTAGAATATTTTGATTTAAGAAGTCGCGCGTGCTGCCGCCGCACAGTTGCGAAACCTGATGGAGCACAAACGGGGAACCGCTGAACAGGTAGCAAAAGTATGTCGGGAGCATACTTCCCTCCCGAAGCGTCACGCGCATGATGTTTGTTGAAATACGCGCCTCACCCAAACCTGGAGGGACGACGCATACTTCTCCGACCGTTCCTGACCGTGAAATCAAAATGTCCCCAGGCAGGGCGTCGAACTCAGCCAGTTCCTCCGCTTTCGTTTTGGAAACGTGAATCTTGCTACCTTCAATGAAAGTGAGCTCTCCAATATTTTCGATCCCCAAAACAGGAGTTCCGCTGGCCTGGTGTTCTACTTTCTTCAGCGAACTTCCGAACGGCCCTGTCTTTATCCCCCTTCGCGCGGTAGAGAGCAGTACTTCTATGCCCGTGGAACACCAGGTGTCGGGCAAATCGGGGGCGTCGTCAGTCTCTGGGTCCTCTGGTTCAATGTATTTGTCCTTCCACTTATCGCTCTTTCGAGTGCCTCCCTTGGACCAAATCTTGGTCAGCTCCGCGGCCTCCCAATCAGTTCGGCGATCTACTCGAACTTGAGCGATCAGTCTACAAGCTGGGTCAACGTCCAAATGTTTCTCCCGCCAGTCTTCGGTCAGACGGCCGGAGCAGGCGGCGGCGAGGACGGCTCGGCGGAAGCGTCTCAGGATGGCAGGAACTCGTGCCAGTCGCTCCCGCGAGGCGTTGGCTTGGGCAAGCAGCTGCCCGACTTTTTTGACGATTCGTTTTTGCTCGGCCGGCGGTGGCAGCGGAATTGTGGCCGACGTAACGACGCGGTCACTAATCGCTGGATACTGCGATCCCGTTTGTTGGGGCGTCACAAGTTGGATGAAGCGGTCGGTGAGTACCTGGTAGAAAAGAAGACTGGGGTCGATTGCTCCATTTGAACGAAGGACGGTGAAACCTGTCGAGCAAAGTTGCGCATCAAGGCCGTTAGGCACTAGCGCGACGTTTCGCAGATACGTTCGCACATTGGAGAAGAGGACATCACCCGGCCTGATTGGGCGGCGTGCCCGTGAGGGCGCACCTTTACCTTCGAAAAGCTTAGCATCGACAATCCGAAAGGTCTTGTTACATATCGAGGAGATGTCCACGTAGCCGAACATGCGCTCTGGCTGGGCTTCAGGCTTCACATTTGGGACGGTTTCTGTAACTTCTCTGGCTGCTGCCCAAGCCCACCCTTCGGGCAGGTCGGACTCTACAGGGGCGCGCGTTGATGGCTTGGCTCCCGTCATGTTTCCTTGGCGGCCTTTACTGCGGCCTCAGCCGCGTTCCCGTTTTCGCTTTCGAGCAGCGTGATGAGTTGCGTCAGTTCCTCGACGGCGGCTTGCAGTTCACCGATGGCGTCGGTAGCAAGCTCCTCCGGCTCAAGAAGCTCATCCGCGCCGTCGAGGGATTCATCCTTCAGCCACTTGAGGCTGTCGATCTTGTAGTCCCGACCTTTGACCTCGTCTATCGAGAAGGAGCGCCAGCGGTCATCCTTTGAATTCGAAGGATCGCGTTTCGAGCGGCCGAAGGGATCGGCGCCATAGCAGCGCTCGAACTCTTTGAAATGATCGGATATCAACGGACGGTCCTTCTTCGTAACCAGCGGCACGTTGGTCCGCGCGTCGTAAACCCAAACCTTTTCCGTCGGGATGCCTTTCGTAAGAAAGATGACATTGGTCCTGGTACCGGGGCTATACGGCGAGAAAGTGCCGTTTGGCAGTCGTAAGACGGTGTGCAGGTTGCAATCCTCGGTGAGGATTTTGAAGACCTCGCCGGCCTGATCGGCGAACAAACAGTTGTCAGGGACCACCACGGCGGCGCGCCCACCAGGCTTGAGGATCGTCATTACGTGCTGGATGAAATTCAATTGTTTGTTGCTCGTCTCGACGGTGAAGTCATCGCGGTCCGGGGCTTGGTTTGCGCCTTTGGTCCCGAACGGAGGATTAGTGAGCACGACATCAAAGCGGCGCCCGTCGGGCGCTTCATAAATGGAGTCGCCGAGCTTTATTTCCGGCTCAAGGCCGTGAAGGTAGAGATTCATGAGCGCAAGACGCCGGGGCCGCGCCACCAAATCCTGGCCGAAATACGTACCACGCCTGATGCGCTTGGCAAGCTCCCGGTCGATAGCGCCCCCCTTGGTTTGTTCAATAAACCATTCATAAGAAGAGACAAGAAAGCCGCCACTGCCGCAGCCAGGGTCGCACATCGTGAATTCTTTGTGCGCACGGGGGTCTGGCTTTATGCAGCGAACGATCGACTGGATGAGAATGCGCGGAGTGAAGTATTGCCCGGCACCCTTCTTGCCCTCGCTGGCTGCTTTTTCGAGCAGGCCCTCGAACGCGGCGGCTTTCACGTCGATGTCGAGCCCTGTCCATTCGGTCTCGTCAATGAGGCCGACCAACTTTTTGAGGCTGACGGGATTGGCAAAGCGCGAAATAGCCCCGGCAAAGATGTCGCCGAGAAGCCCCCGCTGCTGGCCGAGCGCCCGAAGGACGTCAACGTAGTGATCGGTGAGATCGCTGCCTGACTTCACTTCAAGCCCAGGCCAGGAACAATCGACTTCAATCGCCTTCCCGCGCCCATTCTTCACCTCAGCGTAGCTGAGGTCGATGCCTCGCTCGTCAGCCATTTTCAAAAACAGCAGGTAAGTCAACTGCTCGATGTAGTCGCCATAGTCGATCCCGTCATGGCGGAGCGTATGGCAGAAGCCCCAAAGTTTGGTAACGATGTCAGTCATTTTACAGATGCTCCACCATTTGCGACGTAGGGGCAGGCCTCGTGCCTGCCCTCCGGGTCTCGGTGGGCACCCACGAGGGGTGCCCCTACGGTTGCGGTAGGCACCCACGAGGGGTGCCCCTACGATTCGTGCCACGGCACCAGGACGCCCGTTTCATCAACTACCAGCACAGGGTTCTCCGGATTATACCTGTCGCAGGTCCACATCAGCGGGTTCCGCCGGATGTATTCCCGGATTTTCTCCAGCTCGTCTTGGTCGCGAATTACATGGTCGTAGTAATTCCGTTGCCAAAAATGGTTTTGGAATCTCGGCCAATCGAGTTGATGTACTCCCATTATATATTCGTCGGTGGTCACTGACTTAAACGCGCCCACCGTATCCCCTAACGTAGGGGCAGGCCTTGTGCCTGCCCGGCGCGCCGGCTTGGGGGCACCCACAAGGGCTGCCCCTACGTCCATGATCTGGATGATGCCGTGAAAATGATTGGGCATCGTAACATGCTCGTCCGGTTGCATGGTTGGAAATCGAATTGAAATTTGCGACCACGCGGCGTCCACCATGCGACCCGCGTCGTTGAGATTCATCACACCTGAATTGACATTCCCCAGCAAACACCGATGGCCCTGAATGCATACGGTCACATAGTAGAAGCCTGGGGACGAGTAGTTATGTCGGCGCCAGCGTAGCGATTGCCGGTGATGGATGTTAGGGTCGTACATTATGTGCCTCGCGCGGGTCGTAGGGGCAGGCCTCGTGCCTGCCCTCCCGTGTCGGCATGGCCGACCATTTGCGTCGTAGGGGCAGGCCTCGTGCCTGCCCTCCTCGTGTCGGCATGGCCGACCATTTGCGTCGTAGGGGCAGGCCTCGTGCCTGCCCTGCGGGTCGAGGTGGGGCACCCACGAGGGGTGCCCCTACGATTCGTCCCACGGCGCCAGGGCACCCACGAGGGGTGCCCCTACGGTTGTCACGCCGCGACAGCCTCGTTGAGTTGGTCGACCAGATAATCAAGTTGTCCCGCAAAGACGCGTGTAGCCTGGCTCAAGCCGCCGCGCAGCGTGAAGATAGGCAAGGTCTGGAAGTCTTCGCGGTCAATCGTCAGGTTTTGAGTCAAGTGGGCTTTGATGAGTCCCAGCCACTGGTCTTGATCCGGCGTGAAGGTTTTCCCAGCCACGACCTTTGCGAAGGCCCTCTCGACGCGCTCCTCGGCGGTGAGAAGTGGTTCGCCTTTCTTGGCCGCGTGCTTGATCATGGAAATGATATCCACCAGCGCCTTGTGGTAGGGAATCTCGTGAGCCTTTTGAAGGTTCGCGATGTTGAAACGCTCCGGGGTTGCAGCGAGCTTCTGTCTAAGCTCCGAAAGGGCGCCCGTGCCCCAATCCCGAGGCCGGTGGAGCAGGATGCGAATCGCCTGGATGTGCGCAGGGTTTTCGCGGACAAACCGCGCGAAGGCGGTAAGGTAGTCTTCGGGCTTGTATTCCCTGCCACCGGCGCCCTTCACAAGCCACTCCGACGTCACCGTATCCTGCGTTTCGTATGCGATGAGAAAAGTGCGCGGGGCACGGGGATAGTTCATCAGGAGGTCTTGGAAAGCGGGGTTTCGGAGGAGGGCCATGGCGCCCGTAAAATCCTTGCGAAGCTGGGCGGGAAGCTCCTTCGCGTACCTGGCCAGGTCACCGGCGGGAACGTACGCCGCGAACATTTCGCGCGCTTCCGCTGACATTTGCTTGTCGATGCGGTGGAGACGCTTCACGAGCCGCCTGATGTTGTAATCGCGGTCGCGGTTCTGCCAGATGTCCTCGATGACTTCCACAATTGTGCGAATCTCCGGTTCGGGAGGCTCTGCGGTGATGTCGGTGGCGCTCTTGAAGTATTCGAGGAGGGTTCCTCCGAAGCAATCGAACACCACGAAGTGCGATTTGTCCGGGTAGTGCTCGCCTTTCCGGGTGCCGCGGCCGAGCATCTGTTCAAAGAGGATGCGGGATTTCACTGGGCGGAGAAAGACGATGAATTCGAGATCGGGGATATCGACTCCGGTGGAGAGCATGTCCACGGTCACGACGATGCCCGGCAGTTGCCGATTGCGAAATTCGCGAATCCGCTGGAGAGGGCGGTCGACCTGGCCCGTGATCTTCTGCACGAAGGAGTCTCCGCGCCCAAATACGTCTCGGGCGAGGTCCACGAGTTGGTCTGCGTGCGAAGTGTGCGGCAGGTCATTGACCGCGAAGACGAGGGTTTTGGGGAAACGGCCGAAGCCGGCTTCATGCGCCAGGGCATATTTCTTTACTTCCTGGAGGATTTTTTGGTTGGAGTCGGGAGAGGTGACCTTTTCCTCAATTTCGGTCGTGTCGAACTGCCGCTCGTCCTCCAGCAGGTCGAGCTGCTTCGCCCCGGTTTCGGTGTCTACGACGCCGACCTTTTCCCCCTCTTTGAGAAACACCCCCTGCAGGCGGACGTTGGAACTGACCGAGACAACATCGTAATCAACGAGGTGGCCTTCGCGGACCGCTCTCTCATATTCATAACGGAACACCACGTCCTTGAAGTAGGCCGTGGTGTGGGCGGCGGGGGTAGCCGTCAGGCCAATCTTGATCGCGTCGAAGTGGTCAAGAGTCTGCCGCCAGATTGCGACTTCCGAGGCGGTGTATCCGCGGTGGCATTCGTCGGCGATCACAAGGTCGAAGGCATGGATGGGGATGTGCAGTTGTTCGGCGTCTTCGTCAATCGCTTCGTCGCCGAGGTTGAATATGGTGTTCCGGCCGAAGAGGTTCACGGTCATGCGCTGGATGGTTGACACGTAGACGAACGCATGGCCCGCCTTGGGACTCGTCAGGTAGGAATTGGGGAGGACCTTGGGGTCGAACTTCTCGTCCTCTTCGAAGTCCTCACGGTGGAAGCGCTGGCTATAGACCTCGTAGATCTTATCAAACTTCTGATTCGGCTCCGGATCGAAGGACGCAAAAGCCCGCACCGCCTGGGCCGCCAGCGCGCGACGGTCCACGAGGAAGAGGATACGCTTTGCGACGCCAGCCCTCATGAGCCGGTAAACCTCGTTCACCATCGTGAAGGTTTTTCCCGTCCCGGTCGCCATGGCCACCAGCATCTGCCTTTTGCGGCTTACGATCGCCTGCTCTATCGCGCCGTTTGCCTCGCGTTGGTACGGGCGAAGACGTGGATGGTCATTGGGACGCGTGAGTAAGTGATCGATTGCAGCCTCAACGTCGCGCCCGAGGAATTCGCGCAGGGCTTCGGGGGTGTGGAACGCTGCCACTTGGTGCGAGCGATTCAAGGGATGGCGAACGTCGTGATGCCAGATGACCTCGCCGTTTGTTGAGTACAGGAATGGCACCTGAAAGCCGTTGAAGTCAAACGGACTCGGCATCAGCCCCCGCGAGTAGCGTTCAGCTTGCGTCAGGGCTTCCTGCGGGCCCAGGGTGAGCTTCTTCGCCTCGACGACGCCAAGGATTTGGCCGCCAACGCAGAGAGCGTAATCCGCAGGCCCGCTTTCCGTTGGAAACTCCTCAATCGCACAGTTGTCGTATGCGCTGAGAGGCCGGTTCGGTTTGAACGCGACGACGCGCCAGCCAGCGGCGCGGAGTTTGGAATCTACAATCTGCTTCCGCGTCACGTATTCGGATTTACTCGGGGAAGGCCTGGGCATCGTCGCAGCACGTTTAGATTTTCGTCGATACATCAAGTTAATGAACCGCAGTTCTGCCTATGATACTCCGAATTGGGGGAGTAATCGCAAGATAAAGGCAAGCAAGCGTAGCGCGCACCTGTTTTGCAGGTCCGCAGCTTTTCGCCGACCGGCGCTCGCCGGTCCGGTTCACTATTGCCTCCGCACGGCTCCGCGCATAGATCGATCGCGTGTCCAGGCTGCGGCGCCCGTTCCTTTATGACCGCTACTTCTTCACGAGCGTGAATTTGCTGTGATCGAGGCGCAAGCTGGAGGAACGCGACTTCGCGCGGTCGGGGATTGCACCAGCGCGGATGCGGCAAAACGATTGACCGCGTGTCCCGCAGGCGCGGGGCCAGCCGATGAGAAGACGAGGATTTGAAGCTGAAAGCCGCGGACCTGCAAAACAGGTCCGCGCTACATTTGCTTCCAGCAGAACCCACGGGCGGTTATAATTGGGGGGCAGTTAGGGAGTGACTAAGTAAGCGTAACTGCGGCCTTCAATTGAAGGGAGAGTTTCGCATGAAGTCAGCATCTGGTCTGGCACGTCTCGCAACGGTCCTTTCTTTTATCCTCCTCGGTGCTTTCGCCCTCGCGACAGCGGCGACGGATGGTTATCACCTGCTCAAGAAATACCCCTTCGGAGCAGCAGAGGGTAGTACCCGGGAGTATTTCGACTATATTACGGTCGACTCCTCTGCGCGCCGTGTCTACGTGTCGCATGGCACGGAGATCAAAGTCATCGACGCCGATAACGGCACCCTCATAGGCAACATCACCGGTTTGAAACAAGATCACGGAGTGGCTCTGGCCAGCGAGTTTGGCCGCGGTTTCATCAGCGACGGAGCCCAGGGAAAAGTGATCATTTTCGAGCTCAAGACCCTCAAGGTGATCGGCGAGGCGAAAGCCGACAACGACGCCGACTGCGTTGTCTACGATCCGGCCTCAAAGCGTGTCTTTGCCATGAATGGAGACCCCCACACCTCCACGGTGATCGATGCCAAGAGTGGGACCGTGGTGGGGACCATCGAGCTGGGCGGAGCTCCTGAATTCGCCGTTGCCGATGGCAGGGGAAGTGTTTATGTCAATATGGAAGACAAGGATGAGGTAGTCGCCATTGATTCCGGCACGCTCAAAATCAAGTCGCGCTGGCCAGTCGCCCCGGCCGGAAGGCCCACGGCCCTTGCGATGGACATCAAGCACCGGCGGCTGTTCAGCGCCGGCCGCAACCCCCAGATTCTGGTAGCGATGGATGCCGACAGCGGAAGGGTTATCCAGTCGTTTCCGATCTCGGCGGGTGTGGATGCCGCCGCTTATGAGCCTGAAACAGGCCTGCTCTTCGCCTCGACTCGCGAGGGTATGATTCACATCTTCCGCGAAGAATCGCCTGACAAATTCAGCGAGGTCGAGACCGTCAAGACCGAGCTCGGGGCCAAAACCATGGGGCTCGATACCAAGACACACAACCTCTTTCTGGACACCGCAGATTTTGGCCCACCTGCGGCTCCCACCGCAGACCGGCCCCGTCCGCAGCGGACGGCCGTTCCGGGAACGTTCCGCGTTTTGGTTTATGGCCGGTAATGGATCGTACCATTATTCGTATACAAGAATTGAACGGTAAGGATAACTCGGGCTGCAGTGGTGTTACCAACGCCGGGTAAATCTTGGTCGGCTTACCGTACTTCTGCCCGACCCATTTTTGATGGCTATGGCCTCTATTCTCGGGAGCTCGATTCTGCCCTCCAGTCGATGGGAATGAGAGTGTTGAAAACGCCATTCGGAGCACCCCAAGCAAGCGTAGCGCGCACCTGTTTTGCAGGTCCGCGGCTTTTCGCTGACCGGCGCCCGCCGGTTCGGTTCACTGTTGCCTCCGCGCGGCATCGCGCCTAGATTGATCGCATGTCCAGGTTGCGTCGCCCGTTCCTTTATGACCGCTGCTCCTTCGTGGTCGTGAATTTGCTCCGATCGAGGCGCAAGCTGGAGGAAGGCGACTGAGCGCGGTTGGGGATTGCACTGGCTGCTGGAGGAAAGGCGCGAGCGTCGATGCCGGGAGTACGCCAAGCTGAGACGCGGGCGGCAGGCAGAGTACTGGAGATGGCGTCACGGACATTTAGATTGGCGCTAACCTCGACGCCATTACAGGCCGGAGGCATGGCGTTACATAAGTATGCAACGCTTCAGCCTGGTTTTGAGCCCACAGTGTTTTCGGCGGCAGCGGAAGAGAAGGGGAAGAAGAGGCATCAGGAGTCAGGTGTCAGGGGGTGGGCCGGCAGCGCCGAAATCCTGCACAACTCGGCTCCTACTGATGTTCGCAAAATATGGTGACACGTCAGGGGCCGCGCCGGCATCGCAGAATGCCGCCGGGACGGCGGCGCTACCAGGAATGGTTGTCACGGTATTTTGCGAACCTCAGTAAGAGGCGCCGCGCCAGAGGACTCTCCGCCAGGAGCAGCCAATAACATCGGGCGTGTTTGATCAAACGTACACCGGTTTTCAACAGCCGCTGCTGCGAGCTGGTCAGCGACCCAAGAGCCCAAGCAGCCCAGCCAGGATTAGGTAAAAGCCTACGATATATCTGAGGAGCTTGGGGAAAATCAGAATCAAGATGCCTGCGGCCAGAGAAACAATCGGCGAAAACGAAGTGTAGCGCAGCGTGAAGGAACCGCCCCTGGTCTGCGCGAGAGCCGTGGTGGTCAACAAGCTGAATAGCACTATAGAGACAACGCCTTCTTTGAGTTTCAATCCACACCTCCTGTTATGAAGAGAGCGTCCTAAACTGAGATTTCTTTTTTCGATTCTCGACCGACCAATAACATACACGTTGCCGCCACTGAATACAACTCTCCAGTCGGGTTTGCGGCGCCAGGTGATTCCACGGGCCACGGAAGGGGCCAGTTTTAGCTCTCCCAAGAATCCCAACCTACACCTCGTCTAGGGAGCAAGTAGCGCGGACCTGTCGTTTAGGTCCGCGGTTTTTTTGTCAATTGGGGACGAGCCGCAGACCTCCAAAACAGGTCTGCGCTACCCAATGCGTACGCGGGCGTGGGCCCCGCCGAACAGCAGAGCCGGTGCGGGCTGACCATTGACCGCGTGTCCCGCAGGCGCGGGACCAGCCGATGAGAGGGCGAGAATTTGAAACTGAAAGCGGCGGACCTACAAAACAGATCCGTGCTATACTTGCTCTAGAACAAATTCAACCCGGTTGTGCGCAGCCTCGCAGCAGAAGGAGGCCGAAAACATCGTCAACTTGCTTTCTGGACACTACACTAGCGTATCAGTAATAATCGCCACCTACAATCGGGATGAGTCCCTCTGCTCGGCGATATCGAGTGTTCTCGCCCAAGAGTATCCGGGAAAGATGCAATTGATTGTCGTCGATCAATCCCCAGGCCACAGCGAAGAAGTCGCTGCTTTTCTCCACGAGCACGAGAAGGAGATGCGATACTTGCGTCTCGCGGAACCCAATCTTCCCAGAGCCAAAAACGTGGGGATTGCAGAGGCTGCCGGGGAACTCATTTTGTTTGTAGACGACGATATCGTGCTCCCGCGCGATGCGGTCTCGCGGCTGGCTTCGCATTTTCAACCCCAGGGTTGTCGCGCCGTAGCGGGGCTCGTTCTCTCTGAAAGACATCCCGAAATCACTCTTAAACGGTACGCTCGAGAATATGGGCGGCGAGTTTTGAGTCCTAACCGCAATCTGATCGGGGTTCGGCATTTCATCGGTGCATTGATGTGCGTACCGGCCGAAACTGTGCGCCTCGTAGGAGGTTTTGACGAGAAGCTTGGCCGATTGACTCCCACGGCCTGTAGCGAGGACGACGATTTTTGTTGCCGCCTGCATGAAGCCCAGGTACGGTTGTTCCTCGATCCGTCTATCCGCGTCATCCATCGGGACCATGCGGCTGGCGGGTGCCAGGCTCGGAAGATCGATCCCGAGCTCGCGGCGCGATACCACATGCGGGCGCTGGCCTACATGTTGTTGAAGCAGCATGGCTATATTGGCTTAATAGGATGGGGCAGGATGCTGAGCGGGTATGTGGTGAACCGGATGAACTTGAAAATCGGTGTCAGGCAAGTTCTGAAGCGGCTCTCCATGGCGCGACGGGCTGTGGCCGAGGCTCGTGGATTTGCTGCCGTCGAGGGGGTCGGGCCCAGCAGGCGATGAGAATCTTTGTGGTCGGTCCACAATTTCCCCCTTCCTTCGCGCGGAACATCGGCCATGGGAAATGATAGCTTACGGCCCGCGTGCCGAACCAACGGTGGTGTCCCAATTAGAATGTAGGGCCGCCTCTCTCCCGCCATGGCGGGGCGGGACGGCCAGGCCGGGGCAAGCCACGGCCCTGCGTCGCATGTCAGGATACTACTGAACCAACCCTGGAAAACAAGTCCTCGGGGTTTTGGAACCCGAAGTCCCGCCATCTCTTGAGTCGATGGCGGCCTTCCTCGATCAGGTCGAGAACCTTTTCTCTTTCCTTCTTATCGGGCGAGGCGGCCTGCCAGAGCGGGTCGAGCCATGTTTGCAGCGGAATATTTGTTTCCAGGGTGTTAGAATCCAGCACGGCTAGTGCGGCTGCTGTACCGAAGGCATAACGAGATGGCAGAATGCCCTGGTGTAACGCCACGCGCAGGGTTCCCACCAAGCGGTCGTCCCACTCCAGTTTTCGCTGCGGGTCGCGCCCAACCCTTTCCGCGCTGTCGTGAAGGAAGGGATTAACCATGCGGGCAAGCAGGTCGTCAGCGTATTCCCGATAGCCTGCGTGAGTGAAGAGCGGATCTTTACCGGCGTGCTTCCGGACCAACGCTTCTCCGGATTCTTGAATGAACGCGGCACGCAGGAAAGCGAAGATATGCGGGTGTTTGCTGAGGTCAGCAATACGTTCGACGCCGCGTATGGCGCCGACGTAGGCAGCGAGGGCATGGGTGGCGTTGTGGCCGTATAGCTTGGCCTGTTCGAAAGGCAACAAGTCATCCTTCTCTTCAAAAACCTTTATACCTCGCTGAAAAGGGGGGGCCTCACCGACACCCGCAAAGCGGATTTTGGAAATCAGGATTCGGTTAAACGCTTCGACCAGAAAGGCGCGCCGGCCGCCGGGGGTTATGGTGGCCAAGCTCTGCAATCTGATTTCGTCCGCGTCGGAAACGACTCCGCTCATTTTTCCGATCACGGTGTTCAAAAATCTGACCCGAGAGCGCACACGCTCTCTTTCCTCTTGGGGAATCTCTTCGAGAACCCTTGCTTGAAGGATCTCCGCCGCATGGTTATGGTTTTCAGCCGTGTAAACGATTGCCTGTGGCCCCGGCGCGGCTGCCTTGCGTCGCAACCCCTCGGCCAGGAGGCGATGTATGCTCCCGGGATCAGGGGAAGTGTAGAATTGCACGCTGGGCACCGCGGTGGCGATTTCCTCCGCTTCCGCGACCGCTTCCACCAAGCGGCGCCGGTCGGATTCAGAGCCCGGGTCCTGGATTTCCAAGGGACCAACCTCCGCGACCTCGATGTGGTCCGAGTGCGCGATGTTCACGGAGAAACGTCCTCCGGCGGCGCGCACCGCGTGCACGACATCCGGCACCACTTCCGCAACCACCAGCCGGCCGAAATTATCGGACCGGAAGGCTTCATAAAGAAACAGTCCGGCTTGGATGGCGCCGAAGCCGAAACCCACGAAAGTTCGTTGACGGGTCCGTCCCATTGACAAGCTCTCAGCTTTCAGCTATCAGCGAACGAATGTGCATTGGTCCGCGAGTTTCAATGTCGTTTGTCCGCTGTCAGTTGGGCGCCGTTTGCGGTCATCAGAGAAAGGGGCTAAGGACTGGGCTCTGGGGGCCAAGCCAGAGCCGCGTGGTGAATTTCGGCCCGCATTCTTCTTTACCTCCGCTCGCTGGCCCTGTCCACTTTTCGGTTGAACTATCCTAAACTAGTAAGGGACAGATTCTCGGACCAGCGAGGAATTCATGGCTTCAAATTGGCAATACCAAGTCGATCAGATTTCGCTTGATGCTAAAGCGGAAAAGTTTCAGGAATCCCTCAACGTGCGAGGCAATGAGGGCTGGGAACTGATTTCGTTAATTCCCCTTCCTGGCCCAGGTGTATGCCTCTTCCTCGCCGTTTTCAAAAGGCCCTCGACAGATTCTCCACCCCAAGAGGCCTCCATTCCATCGACTGGACCCTACCAAGATGAGGACAGTCCCATATTTTGAATGCCAAAGCTAGGACGATGGACTTCACCGACAGCATAAAATTCAGGCACTGCCCACTTATGTCATCTGACTCCTGACCTCTGCCTTCTGCTCCTCACTCGCCACTTGTCACTCGTCACTGCCGTTCTTAACTCCTCGACTTTCGACTCTCGACTCTCGACTCGTTTAGGTAGTCCGCCTCATCCTGGGCGCTCCAGGATTTCACCGCCCGGATTTCAGCGCTGCGCCGGTGAGGGTAAACCACGGCTTTACCGTCAATTTCCTGAGCCATTATCATTCTCAAGAATTCGATAGCGTGTTCCAGGTCGCCAATTCGAGTAATGTGGCACCCGGCGTCAATCTCGCGGATAAGCATCAACTCCAGGGTTCGGGCGATGTCCCAAGGGGAGCCCCCACTGGACCCGGTGACGTTGATTTCCTTGTAATGGACAATCCCAGTGTCGAGGCCGATAACCTCTTCGCCTTTTTTTAAGCCGCCAAACAGGTCCAGGACGGCGCCCCGGCCGACCAGGCTCTGAGCGCTCTCGATGGCCTTCTTGGAGCCCACGGCCACAATCACATCATCGGCCCCGCTATAATTGGTGAGCTGGTTCACCAACTTGTTCAAATCAGTTGTCCCCGGATTGACGACCTCGAGGTCGATTCCCGCCTTGCTTGCCCGCGGCCCCAACAGAGTCCTTACAAGCTCTAACCGTGCCTCGAGGAGGTCAGCAACCACCATGGCACGAGGTCTGTAGCTAAGCGCCAAGTCTACGTGCATCCGGCCCATAGCCCCTGCGCCGATCACCACGGTTACTCCTCCGGGCTTGAGCCCTTTTATGACTTGGCGCGCTTCCAGAGGTGTCTCCTGCACCAAGTGCACATGGTGGTCCTGAGCCGAGACGCAGCAGGACAAAGGCTCGCTCATGGCAGCATGGGCGAATGGGAACCCCGCGTCTCGAACCGGGAGAAGACATCCCGCGGCCACAGTCTCTTCCGTGACGAGAACATATTCCGCGAGGTGTCCTGGCAGCGTATAGCCGACAGAGACCTTGACGACGCCTCGGCCCCCGTCGCGATATCGCTCCGGGTGGTTGATAGGCGGGTGAGCAACTGCCGGTTGGATGACATGACGCTCGCCGGGATGGTAGCGGTCTTTCAATTCCTGCCCCACTTCCACCAGCGTCACGGAGCCTTCGTCTCCGAGAATCAGTGGAAAGCGCTCGAGGTCCCAGCCATACAACTGTTTGTGGTCCGGACCCTGCTCAACCAGCTTGATGAGCGACGTGCAAATCCCCGCAGCATCTACTCGGGCCAGCATTTGACGCGGACTAGGACGCGGAGTCGGCACTCGCCGCACTTGCAGGTGACCGAACCCAACCCCATCCAAAACCAGGGCGCGCATATAAACAGGAACCGACACAGAGGCGCTCCTTTCCCGGTCGGCATTTTCCGCCGGTGCTGTCATTTGGAATGGCATCCCTTACGAAAGGCCGGTCATTCCCGCGAAAGTGGGAATCCAGTCCGTAGACAGCGCATTTCCGAAGGTTTGCGGAGTGGATTCCCGCCCTTCGGCAAGCTCAGGGCAAGCTTTTCGCGGGAATGACTGCGACTTGCAGCTCCCATGTCTTGCAAATGATACCAGCACCCATTTTCCGCAGGGCTGGTCGCAACATGAAATGTGTGATCGGAGTTAGTCGTAGTACTCCAATCCCAAGTGAGTGATCAGCTCTTCACCTCGCAGGTAGCGGAGAGTGTTCTTGAGCTTCATGAGTTGAATGAAGATGTCGTGCTCGGGGTAAACGCTGGCGGCGCACATAGGGCTCTTGAAGTAGAAGGACAACCACTCCTGGATTCCCATCTTCGCCAGGTCCGGGCAGCGTTGAGCGAGGTCCAGGAAAATGACGAGGTCCAGCGCCATGGGAGCGGCCAGGATCGAATCCCGGAAGAGGCAATTCACCTTAATCTGCATCGGATAGCCCAGCCAACCGAAGATATCAAGGTTATCCCAGCTTTCCTTATTGTCACCCCGCGGTGGGTAGTACTCGATTCTCACCTTGTGGTAGTAACCCTTATAAAGCTCGGGGTAAAGATCAGGCTGAATGATGTACTCGAGCACCGAAAGCTTGCTTTCTTCCTTGCTGCGGAAAGCTTCGGGATCGTCCAGCACTTCGCCATCGCGGTTACCCAGAATGTTGGTTGAAAACCAACCCTTCAACCCCAGCAGCCTGGACTTGATGCCGGGCGCCAGGAGGGTCTTCATGAAGGTCTGACCTGACTTGAAGTCTTTACCGCAGACGGGAACCTTCTTCTCGAGCGCGAGGCTGGTCAGTGCAGGAATATCCACAGTGATATGCGGTGCGCCGTTGGCGTGCGGGATGCCCAGCTTCAGGGCAGCGTAGGCATAGATCATGCTGGGAGAGATGTCCGGGCTGTTTGACTTTAGCCCTTCTTCAAAGGTCTCCAGCGTGCCATGAACAGGATGCGGCTGCGAATAAACTTCCGTCGATGCGCACCAAATCATGACCAGGCGGTCAGCGCCTGACTGCTTCTTAAACTGCTGAATATCCTTCATCACTTGCTCGGCAAGATCCATTTTTGACTTGCTGGTCTTGACATTGTTGGGATGAAGGTTCTTCACCCACTTCTGCTCGAAGGCGGCGGGCATCGGCCGCAACTCGTCGAGAAAATCTTTCAACTGATCAATCTGGGCTTTTTCCAGAACCCCGGCTTTAATGGCTGCTTCATAGGCACTGTCAGTGAAAAGATCCCAGCCACCAAAAACCAGATCCTCGAGATTAGCCAGGGGCACGAAATCTTTGATCTTGGGAATCCGCTTATCCGTGCGTTTTCCCAGGCGTACCGTACCCATTTGTGTAAGAGAACCTATAGGGAGCGCAATCTTTCTACGAACCGCTTCCACTCCTGCGATCATTGTGGTCGCGACTGCCCCCATTCCGACCGTAAGAACACCTAATTTGCCTTTCGGTTCTGCTATTGGAATCTCATTCTTTGTCACTTTTCTCGTCCTCCGCCTCTTAGGTAGGAAATCAATTCATCCAACCAAACCCGCTATGTTCCGCCAACAGGCATGAAATTGCAATCAGTTTTGCACGTAGGAGACAGAAGTCAGGAGTCAGGAGTCAGAAGTCAGAAGACAGAATGCCCAGCTCCCGAGCTGCTTGCCGTAACATCGGATAGGCGGCGCCCACCCTTCTGTCTTCTGACTCCTGTCTTCTGACTCCTGCCTTCTGCGGGTTTACCCACCCGCTTGACTGAAGCGCTCGAAGCTGGCGCGTGGGTCGGCCATCGTAGGTCTGCCTTCGAGGTCGACGTACCCTGCCTGACCCTGCGCGACGAGCCGTTGGTGGCCGAGCAGCAGCGCGGCACTGTCGCGGAACCAGGGCTCGAACTCCGGGTCGAGGGCGAAGGGGTCAAGGAGGGACCGAGCCTCCGGCGTGTTGTGTTCCGTGCCATTGAAGACTGGCCACCAGCGGCGCCGCGCGGTCGAGACAATTTCCCCCAGACGCTCGCGCGTATTGCGGTGCGGGATGACCTCAATGGCATAGAAGCCCGTCGCCTCTAATCGGTGGAGGAGAGCCTCGATGTCCCGCTCGCCGGAGGTAACCGGATTTCCGAGGACCGGGTAAGTGGGGATAGATCCGAAGGCCAGGAAGATCCTGCGCAGCTCCTCAACGGAGACAAAAGCCTCCTCGGACTCGCGCACGAAGCAAGGAGCGCCCGCCTTGAGGAGTTTGGCGCGCAGGAAGATTTGTAGTGCGGCGTCGTCAGCCCCTGCCCGCGGAGCAGCCCCACAACAAATCGAAAGAACTTCCGAAAGGGATACTCCCTGCACTGCGGCCCATTGACGTAACCGCGCCAGCGTTGCCCAGGCCACGTGCCGTTCTGTGGCATTGCCTCGCGGCGTCAACCCACGAACGGACTCCCAGGTCGGGCCATCGGCATGCAGTCGATCCTTGAAGAGGGCATCGACCTTTTCGGTCATCTCACGATTCCGCCGCTCGAGGGCCGCCCGCATGCGCGCGAGGTTGCACATTTCGGTCGAGGAATCAGGCGGATCCCTGGTGACGCCTTTGCCGCACAGATAGACGCGGCCCGGGTTATCGGGGTCATTGAGGAGCAGGCCGTCCGCCTCGGCGTCACGGTCCATGGCCACGGCCTCGAGAGAAAATGCCGCCGCAATGCCCGCAATGTCGCAGGCGCGGCGGAACTCCTCGTGCCCCGCAATCGTGTAGTGGTCGTTGATGCCCAGGACGGCGAGGCCCTCCCGCGCCGCCTGCCACACCGCTTCCGTCGGGGAGCGGAAGACGCTGAACGACTCGCTGGTGTGAATGTGGCAGTTGGTTCCACGGTGCGGTCTGGGGCCGAGCTGGGCGCAAAGTTGGCGGAGAGCGCTCAGGCGCTGTTCGAGCCCTCCCTGGTAAAGCTCCGTCTCGAGTTCGGCCGTTCCTTGCAAAGTTGGGCTGTTCATCGAACCATGACCTGTCCGCTGTCCACCACCAGTGTCTGGCCGGTGATGCAGCGCGCCGCGTCGGAACAGAGGAAGACGACGGCAGCAGCAACGTCCGAGCGCTT